>Ga0207007_1141_pt1 | contig 19754 bp, 18 predicted proteins | sample Alteio_BWMinCont_85_FD_153487 | JGI IMG/M metagenome (GOLD analysis project Ga0207007, IMG submission 153487) | Enriched cells from forest soil in Barre Woods Harvard Forest LTER site, Petersham, Massachusetts, United States -... | ecosystem: Environmental > Terrestrial > Soil > Temperate forest >...
ACCTACCTGATCGAGAAAAAGCGGGATGGGCAGGAATTCAACCAGGAGGAAATCCGGTATATCGTCGATTCCGCCCTCGATGGCGAAATGCCCCGGCACCAACTCTCGGCCCTGCTCATGGCGATTTTCTTCGCCAACATGTCCGCGCAGGAGACGGCGATCCTCACCGAGGAGATGATGCTGTCCGGCGAGGTGATCGACCTTTCCACCATCGCCAAGCCCAAGATCGACAAATACTCGACCGGCGGCGTGGGCGACAAAACTTCGCTCGTGCTCGTGCCGCTCGCCATGGCCGCCGGGATCGTGGTCCCGATGATGTGCGGAATCGAGCACGACTTCATCATCGGCACGCTGGAGAAGCTTTCGTCCATTCCCGGATTCAAGAGCCAACTTTCCATCGAGGCTTTTCAACAGCAGTTGGCCAGGATCGGCGGCGCCGTCGTCGCGCAGGATGAGAAACTCGCCCCGGTCGATGCCACGCTTTACGAGCTGCGCAAGGAAACCGGCACCATCCCGAGCCTGCCGCTCATCACCGGTTCCGTCCTTTCCCGCAAGCTGGCCGAGGGCTCCGAGGGGCTCGTGATCGATGTCAAGTGGGGCAACGGCTCCTTCATCAAGGATTTGGAGCAGGCCAAGCAGCTCGCCCGCTCGATGACCCGCGTCGGCCGCACGCTGAAACGCCGCTGCGTCGCGCTCGTCACCGACATGAACCAGCCGCTGGGCGACACGGTCGGCACCTCGCTCGAGCTGAAGGAAGCGATCAAGTTGCTCAAGGGCGAAGGCCCGGACGACATGAAGGAACTCGTGCTCAAGCTCGGCATGGAGATTGTCCGCCTGGCGGGCGTGGCCGGCTCGACCCTTTCCGCCAAGCAGACGGTGCAACGCCATCTGACGGATGGTTCGGCTTTGGCCAAACTGAAGGAACTCGTGAAAGCGCAGGGCGGGGATGCCTCCTACATCGACGATCCCGAAAAGTTCCCGGCCGCCCGGCACATCCGCAAGCTGCCGGCGCCGAAGCGCGGCTACGTCCACACGATCAACGCCGCCATGATCGCCCACGGCGTGCATCTGCTGGGCGTCGGCAAACTCGCGTCGGGCGACAAGATCGACCACGCCGTCGGCGTCTCGGAAATCAAGAAGGTCGGGACCCAAGTCAAGCAAGGCGAGCCCTTGATGATGATCCATTACAACGACGAGGCGAAGCTGGAGCAGGCGCTCGATCATTTCAAGAACGCCTACCGCCTCGCCCCGAAGCGGCCGACCCCGCCGCCCCTGGTGGTCGAGCGCGTGGCCTGACCTGATTCGGCTCACCGGCTGGCTCTCCGGCTTCGGCGGCTCAAACCTTGGCGCCCATGCCCGACGCGCAACCGCAGGAAAACGATCCCGCCCCCGCGCCGATCGACCGCTCGGCTTGGCCGAAGCCATGGGCGCAGTTGAAGTATTTCACCTTCCAGCCGGCGATCTTCCCGCGGCTGCTAGGACAAGTGTCGGCGGATGCCCGGCCGGGCGATTTCGTCAACGTTTACGACAAGAACGGCAATCTCGCCGGCGGCGGGCTCTATAATCCGCGGGCGAAGATTCCGCTCCGCGTGGTCTGCCACTCCACCGAGCCGGTGGTGGAAGCCTATTTCGAAACCGCGATCCGGAGCGCAGTCGCGTTGCGCCGCGACCTTTTCAAACTCGACGCCATCACCGATGCGTACCGCCTGCTCAATTCCGATGGCGATGGCCTGAGCGGGCTGACGATCGACCGGTATGGTGACACGCTGCTATGCGAGGTGTATAGCCTGGGTATCGCGCACCGGCTGCCGGGTTGGCTGCCGTTGCTGCACGAGTTGGCGGGCACCAAGTTTGCCCGGGTTCACGTGGACCACGATCTCGGCAGCCTCGAAGGCATCAAGCCCTCGGCGTTCAACGAGACCAATGCCGCCGCGCCCGCCAAGGTAAAAATCCGCGAACATGGAATCCGGTATGAGGTGGATTTTGCCGAGGGCCACAAGACGGGGTTCTTCTGCGACCAGCGCGAGAACCGACGCGCCATCGCCCGGTTCACGCCGGGGGCGCGGGTGCTCGATCTCTGCTGCTACACCGGCGGCTTTGCCCTCAATGCCAAGGTCGTCGGCGGTGCCGAAGAAGTCACCTGCGTGGATCTCGACGAAGTCGCCCTGGCGCAGGCGAAGCGCAACGCCAACCTTAATCAGGCCCGGCTCAAGTTTGTCCATGCCGACGCTTTCGCCTATGCCCGCCAGATGCAGCAGAACGGGGAGAAGTGGGATGTGGTGGTGCTGGATCCGCCAAAGTTCATTTTCACCCGCGAGGACCATGGCAACTGGGAAGGCCGGCAGAAATACGAGGATCTCAATCTGCTGGCGATCTCGCTGGTCAAGCCCGGCGGGATTTTTGTCACCTGCTCGTGTTCGGGCCTGCTCTCGCTGGAGGATTTCGAGGCGCACGTGATCAAAGCGGCGCACCGGCTGCGGCGCCGCCTGCAGTTTTTCGACCGCACGGGAGCCGGCCCGGATCATCCGGTTTATTCCAACTGCCTGGAGAGCCGGTATCTTAAAGTTTTCTGGGCCCGGGTTGTTTAGACAAAAAGCAGTGGTTGAAGTGAGTATGGGTCCTTCATTTTTTGCGTCTTTTGTGACTCTTTGTGGCAATCCTCCGACTCCGGATGCCGGGCATGCATGAACTTGAGAGGCCCGCCCGGTGGAAAACGGGAGCCCGATTGTAAGTGCGTTTTTGGGCCAAATCTGTTTTCATGGAGGTCGTTATCTAACCTCCCATGAAATTCATCCGTTCCCTCCTGGTCTTGTTTCCTCTCCTCGCGTCGTTGGCGCTTGCGGCCGACGACCTGCCGATTTTCCGCGGCCTGATCTCCGCCGGGCCGGCTTCGAAATTCGCCTTGGTCAATCCTGGCACGGGCGACGTTTCCTGGGTCGGGGTGGGCGGGAAGTTTGGCGACTGGACGGTCGCCGAATTCAACGCGAAGGAAGGGACCCTGGCCATCAAGAACGGGACCAAGAAGGCGACGATCAGCTTGTCCTCCAGCGTGCTCGGCCAGGATGCGCCGGCCGGCGGGGACGAAAAGGCCACCCTCGCGCAGGCCAACGATGTGCTGAAAAAAATGAACTTCGACCAAATGATGGGCCGCATGATGGATCAGCAAAAGGGGGCGAGCATGGACATGGTCAAGCAGATGATGGCCCAACTCGCGCCGGGCAATATGACGCCGGACGACCTGGCGGCCATGAATCAGCTGCAGCAGCAGATGATCAATCTCATGATGAATGCGATGAACCCCGCCGATATGCACAATGACATCGCCCAAGCCTATGCCGACACCTTCACCAGCGGCGAAATGGATGGGCTCGCCGCCTTTTACAGCACTCCCACTGGCCAGGCGCTTTCCGACAAGACACCGGCCCTGCAGGCCAAAATCCAGCAAGCCATGCTGCCGCGGATCATGGCGGTGATGCCGCAAATCCAGCAAGCCGCAGCGGGCTTCGCCCAGCAGCAGGCCGCCAAGAAAGCCGCCGCCCCCGCGTCGCCAGCGGCCCCGGCCCCGACTCCCGCTCCAGCGCAATAGGACGGATAAGCCCGATGAGCCCGATTGGAGCGAAGCGGTGAATCGATTCCGATCCGCCGCTTTCCGCCCGCTGCGCCCGGTCGCGCCCGTAAGGCGCTGGGTGTCCGCTTGTCACTTGGCGTGGTGCGATTTCGCGCCCTTACGCCCGCCGTTCCTTCAGCGCTTTGCGCATGTCCATGGTTTGCGCGCGCTTTTTCAGGTCTTCGCGCTTGTCGTATTGTTTTTTCCCGACGCCAAGGCCGACTTCGACTTTCACCAGCGCCTGCTTGAAATACATCCGGAGGGGAATAAGGGAGCGGCCGCCCGCTTCCATGGCCTGGATGATTTTGCGGATTTGGTGCTGGTGCAGGAGCAGCTTGCGGCTGCGTCGCGGGTCGTGGTTGTTGATGTTGCCGAACGCATAGGTCTCGATGTGTGCGTTGAACAGCCACAGCTCGCCCTTGAGCACCCGCGCAAAGGCGTCGTTGATTTGGGCCCGTCCGGCACGGATGGACTTCACCTCGGTGCCCTTCAGGGCGAGGCCCGCCTCGAACCGGTCTTCGATGAAATAATCCCGCCCCGCCTTGGCGTTGCGGATCTCCGTGTGGCGGGCCGGGTCTGTTTTCGGGGCGGTCATGGCGGCCCGCGGCGCGGGGACTGGGGCCGCCGGTCAGGGGCGAAGCCCGCCCGGCAGGCGGGTCTTCAAGTGGCGTCCGGCTCGAACGAGTAGGTGATCTTGCCTTCGATCACCTCGCGCAGGGCGACGTCCTCGAAGGAGAGCTTTTCGAGGGATTCCACGAGGGCGCGGCTGCCGCGACGCAGTTGTTTGACGCGGCGCGAGATCACGTTGATCAAGATGTTGGCGTCGGGAATGATTTTGTGCGCTTCTTTCAGGTAGTCGTCTCTCATGGCAGGCTTGGGCTTATTCAGGCGGTGAAGGGGCATCTGACCATGCCGATCAGAGGGAGTCAAGGGCCAATTCAAGCCAAATGCGCCGGTGGGCGCAACTGATCGGCGTTGCCGGTCCGACGAACTAGTCCGACCCTTTCGGGGGCTAGCTATCCCGATACCGCGCTGCCGGGTAGAGCGTCAGCAGCGACACAGTGGCCGCGAGGTAAAAGACGGCGCCAATCCCGGCGTAGCTGGCGAGGTAGCCGGAAATGGGCCGCGACAGCGCGGTCGAACCCCGAGAGGCGAAAGAAAAGGCGCTGAATGCGTTGTGGAAACTGGCTTTTTCGTCGATCGAATCGGCGACCATGGCGCGGATGATGGGCGACGAGCCGCGAGTGAAAACCCCCAGGAGAAAAATCAGGGGAACGAGGGCGGCAAGCGCCGAAGGGACTGCGATCAAGAGCAAAATCAGGATGGTCATGGCGACCTTGGACGCCATCAGGATGGCCGGCCGGCCGAAACGGTCCGACGCCCGGCCAAGGCCCAGCCGGCCAAGCAAGTAACCCACGAAAAACAGCGCGGTGAACCAGCCGGTGGCGGCCAGCGAGATGCCCTTTTCGTTCAAAAGGAACGGAATGAAGATGTAGAGCGAGGCGCTGGAAAAGGAATCGGCGATGCCGGCGAGGGTGGCCAGGCAGAATCGGTGGTTTTGGCGGAGAGAGCCGAACGTGACGGGAACTTCCGGTGCGGCCGACATTTCAGCTTCGGGCGTCCCGTTCTTGACCAGGCGGGCGAGAGCAAAGGCGATCGCGGCGGTGCAAAAGAGCGCCATGCAAATATGAGTGACACCGAGGTATCCGGCCACCAGGGTTGAAACCGACAGCATCGCGATCCGCCCCATATCGCCAAAGGCGGCAAAGTTCCCGATGGCCGTGCTTCGGTCCCGGGAGGAACAGCCCTTGGCCACCAGCGAATTTCCGATCGGTTCGAATAGGCCGGAGGAGGCACCCGCGAAAAAGTAGGCCAGGAAGAGGGGTGGCAGGCTTCCGGTCAGGGCGAGGATAAGCCAGGCGGTGCCGCTCGCGGCGATGGACAGCCTGATCACTTTCCTGCTGCCAAACGCATGGGCGATCACTCCGGCAAAAGCGCTGACGCTGATCTGGCTGACGATAAACACGGTGCTCAGGAGCCCGACCAGATAGAGGGGCAGGTCATACTTCTGTTTGAAAAACACCAACAGGCCCAGGATGCTCACTTCCCAGCCCTTGCTCAGGAAATTGCAGACGGGCAGGACGGAGTCCCGCAGTTTGCTGGACGAAGGCGTCACTGCGTCAGTTGCAGAAAAACGATCAACCGAGGGCAATTCGGGCTGCAGGTCCGCCCTTTGAAGGCAAGCAACAGACCCGCCATCGACTTCCACCGAGGGGGAAGGGCGACAAGTGGATGGTATCTCGCTGATGGAAAATTGTTTAGGAGAGTCTGAAATTGGCACGTCGGTATTTGTTCTTTCCAGTATAGCGACGCGAATGTTACGGGAAGGTTACGAAAATGTAAAAAAGTTCCTTTTCGGGCCGCGCCTGGTCGGGCGCATTCACGCATCTCAACACAAGGCCAACTTCGGATTTCATGTGAGCCGACTCACGCCACCCTCCGATTTCAGCCTTTCAGTCTTTCAGCCTTTCAGCCCTTTTCTTCCCCATGCCCGAGCGCGAAAAAATCCTGGTGGCCATGTCCGGCGGAGTCGATAGCTCCGTCGCGGCGTTCCTTTTGCGCGAGGCCGGGCATGAGATCGCGGGCGCCTACATGAAGAATTGGATCAACGAGGACCAGGTAATCGGCCGATGCCCATGGGAGGAGGATGTAACCGATGCCCGCGCCGCGTGCGACCGGTTGGGGATCGAGTTCCAAGTGGTCAACCTCATGCGCGACTATCGCGAGAAGGTGGTGGCCTACCTGCTCGAAGGCTATGCGCAGGGGCTCACGCCCAATCCCGACGCGATGTGCAACCGGGAGATCAAGTTTGGCGTATTTCGCGCCTGGGCCCGGGATCATGGATTCGCGGCGGTGGCGACCGGCCACTACGCCCGGCGGGTTGCCTTGGATCGTGGAGTCGCTGGCGGGTCCGTTCCAGTCGCAAGCGGATTGGTCGCTCCAGCTTTTGCCCTTTATGAGGGGGTCGATCACAACAAGGACCAATCTTATTTCCTCGCGTTACTCTCCCAGGCGCAACTGGCCGACGCCCGTTTCCCGTTGGGGGATCTGACCAAGCCGGAGGTCCGCGCGCTGGCCCGCAGGGCAGGGTTGGCCAACGCGGAGAAAAAGGACAGCCAGGGCATTTGCTTCATTGGCGAGGTGAAGATGCGCGATTTTCTCCGGACCTATGTGCCCGATGCTCCCGGCCCCATTGTCCATGCCGGCGATGGCCGCGAGTTGGGCCAACATCGTGGCCTCCATTTTTACACGCTCGGCCAGCGCCGGGGGATCGGCATTCCCTCCAACACCGATCACCAGGCTTACGTGGTGGTGGGCAAACGCGCTGCCGATCGCGCGTTGCTCGTGGCCTTCGATGGGCCAGATGCGCCGGGGCTTTTCCAAAGCGAAGTGCGCGTGCATTCTCTCCAGTGGAACGCTGAGCCCATCGCTGCGCCGCGCGCCCTGGAAGGCCGAGTCCGCTACCGCGATCCACGAGTAGCGATCGAGTTCGTCCCCCAGCCAGATGGCGCGGCGCTCGTCCATTTCCGCGAACCGCAACGCGGCCTCGCCAGCGGCCAAATCCTCGCCTTCTACGACGGAGATCGCCTCCTCGGCGGCGGAGTTTATGTTTGAAGTGTGGGCGTCTTGGGCAGCACCCGCCGTTTTTTGCGATTTTTGACTTTGAACCGGGTTCTGAAGGTGAACGATGCCTTTCAAACCGTTTTCGTCCCGCCCATGAATACCCGCCGCCTCTCCGATCTTGCCATCATCGGTTGCCTGGCGGCGTTGGGGGCATGGTGGTGGTTCGCGCCTGGGAAGGATACCCCGAAACCGGCGGTGGCCGCCGTTCGTGCCCATGCGGAAGAAGAACTTTCGACGCCGTTGACTCCTGATCCGACCTTAACTCCGCCGGAGCCGTTGCCGTCGCCACCGCCGACGCCGGTGGCGCCGGTGGCGATCACGGCAGATCCGCAGGCCGAGTTGGGGACCACCATCCCCGCAATCATTCAGTTGTTGGCGAACCAGGATTTCAAAACCATCGTGGAGAACCTGATTCCTCCCGATCCGAATCGGACGCCCGAGCAAATGGCCGCGATGGCGCAGCAAATGGCCCAGGATCCGCGGATGCCGCAGAAAGTTCAGGCCACCATTGCGGCTTTGCAATCGATCCAATTCGCGACTCCAACCTACAATGCAACCGGGGACCAGGCAACCTACCAACCCAGCGTTGACCCTTCCGGCGTTCCGACGGATTCTCCACGCATACTGACCTTCACCAAAGTCAACGGCCGTTGGTATCTGAAATGAAGGCGAAAAAATGCCGCACCCCAACCGCGCTCAAGCCTTGGGGGTGAGCGCGGTGAAAAACTGCAGCACGTAGTACGTCGCGGGCGTCTTGCCGACGTTGGTCAGGTTTTCGTTTTCGTTGGCGGCGAAGAATACCATCGAGCCCGCGCCGATCGTCTGCTTCTTGCCGTCGATATTGATTTCCACCGTGCCTTCCTTGATCACCAACAATTCCTCCTGCGGATGACGGTGCAGGGCTCCCGTGTTCTCGCCGGGATTGAGGGTCGTGATGTGGCAGTGGAATTTGTCGAGTGTGGGCGTCGGTCCGTCGAAAGCGTCCCGGCGCGAGCCGGTCTTGGTCGGCGATGATTTGAGTTTTTCCCAGTCGATGACCATCGAGCCCAGTTTGGCGGTTGGCGGAGTCGCGGGAGCGGGGGTATTTTGCGCGGAGAGCATGGCGAGGATTCCAACGAAAAGGGCGAGGCAGGCGAGCGTTTTCATGGGGTCTTTGAGGGGTTCATCGAGCCCCACCCCACCACTAGACCCCGGAAAAAGCAAGGCTCAGCCATCCCGCAGTTCCCCTAAAATTCTTCGCCCTTTCGTTTCTCGCTCTGACCGCTTCAGCCCTTCAGTTCTTCAGCCTTTCAGTCCTTTACTGCCGCGGGCCCCGTTGCGCCCGGGCGGGCGGCGCGACGAATTTCACGGCGCCTTCCAGCCCGGTGCCGGTGGCATTGTCGGTCGCGAGGAGCGGTCCGGTGAATCCCGTCACCTTGATGTCCTTCAATTCCGCGCCGGTGATGTTGGCGAGCGAGATTCCCTTGGTGCAGGTGCCGGTAATGTTGGCCAGGACCAGCCCTTGCAGGGGTTTCTCCGTCGAAATTTTGGTGACATCGACCAACGTCGTGCAGGCCACCCGCACGTTCGAGAAGCTGAAGTTTTTACCCAGCGGATAACCGGGCAGCCCCGCGACCGAATCATCCACCGTGTTGGCATTGCCGGAGGAGATCAGGTTGACTTGCAGGAAGCCGCCGGCCAGCACGTCGAGGTCGTCGGCGGAAATGTTTTCAATCGTCCCCGCCCGCCCAATCCGTGTCTTAATATAAATGGCACTTGTTCGACTGGAAGTGAATTGGGTGTGTTCGATCCGAATATTGCGAATGCCGCCGGAGGTTTCGCTGCCGATGCCGATGCAGGCGAAGCTGCGGCCCTGGAGGTTGCAGTGGGTGATCAGCACGTCCTCGGTCGGCTTGCCGATGCGCGCGCCGTCCATCCCGCGACCTGATTTGAGGCTGATCGCGTCGTCCCCGGTGTCCACGTTGCAGCCTTCGATCCGCACGCCTTTGCACGAATCGACGTCGATGCCATCACGATTGCCGGAAATGTTGACGTCTTTGATCACCACGTCCGAGCAGTAGGTGGGGTGGGTCGCCCAATTCCCGCCCTGCGTGAGGGTGAACCCTTCCCACCGGAGATCGTTGCATGAGATCGGCTCGAGCACGACTGCGCCGCGGGGGTTTTGCGGCGCCGCGACCGTCGGATCGCCGTCGATCCGGCCAGGCCCGACGATGCCCGTGTGATCGACGTTGGCCGAGTAGATCAACGCCCGATGCCCTTGTTGCCAGCGGCCCTCCCAGCGGATTTCCATCATCGGATAGTCCGCCATATCCGGGCTTCCGGTGATGACGCTGTCTTTTTCGAGCCGCAGGATGGTCCGCGTTCCCATCTGGACGCTGCCGATCAGGTAGTTCCCGGCCGGCACGACCACGTCGCCGCCACCGGCGACCGCGCAGGCGTCGAGTGCTTTTTGAAATGCGACCGTGTCCTTGGTGGCGCCATCGCCCGTCGCGCCGAAGCTGCGCACGTTGAACGCCGCCGGGGCGGCGCTGGCGGCTGGGTCCGTGGTCGCGCCCGCCAAGTTGGCCGGGCTGAGCCAGAGCAATGGAGCGAGTGGCGCGAGCCGAAGCAATTTTCGGATCGCGTGGGGTAGGGGAGTGCGCATGGCTTTAGGGTGCGCTCGCTGCCGTTCCGGTTGCGGTCGTTGTCGGAGCCGAGGCGGGCTCGGGGTCGGATGGAAACCGGGTGAATTCCCGCGTGGGTTTCATGCCCCGCAGGTGGATGTCGGCGAAATCCATCATGACGGTCCAGTCGCCCGGAGCGGACCCGTGGCCGTGATTCCCGTAGTTGACGCCGAGATTGTCCTTGGCCCCAAGGAAGGCGTAAACCGGTTGGGCCGCGAGGAAGGTCTGCTTGGCGCCGGCCTCCAGAGTGTCGTTGTCCATGGTGCCTTCGAGCGTGATGAAGGGCCGCGGGGCGATGAGGGAATAAAACCAATGTTGGTCAAAGGGCAGCTTGTCGGTCTGGCCCCAGAATTCGTGCAGATGCGGCGAAAACCAGTTGGAGTATTTTCGCATCATCTCGCCGAGTCCCTCCAAGCCGCCGCGGCCTTCGCCGCTAAAACGATAGGCTGGCGTTCCACCGCCACCCGTCGTGATCGGCGCCGCCATCGCGATCCGCGTGTCATAGGCGGCGGCGATGATGGCCGATTTGCCCGTGCGCGACACGCCGGAGACGATGAGCTTGGTTTTGTCCACGGCGGGATCAGTCACGAGGAAATCGACCACGCGCGACACCCCCCACGCCCAGCCGGCCAGCACGCCCCAATCGTAGTCGGGATAGGCCGGATAAAATCGGGTCGTACGGAAAGCAAAAACCCCGTCGTTGATCCGCAGCGTGGTGTCCTCCGCGCAATCGTTGTTGTTGAAAACGACAAAGCCATAGCCCCGCGCAAACAGATCCTGGTGGCGGCTGGCCAACCCTTCCGGATTGGCGCCCCGGCCCGGCCCGGCGCCGGGCCCACGCCCCGGCGCGCCGGCCGGTCCGCCGCCTGCCCCGCGTCCCAGCCCGCGAGCGCCGCCGCCTGCTGGCGCCGCCGGGGGGGCCATGGAGGCCGGCAGCAGAGAGTCGAGGGCTTTACTCTGGGTCGGCCCGTTGGGCAGTCGCGGCAAAGGCGTGGCACCGGCCGGCGTGCCATCAGGAGAAATCACGACCGGGCACGGGCCGCCGGCGACGGGAGTGTAGATGCCCACGTCCAAGCTGAGTTTTTCATCGGGCCCAAAGGTCAGGTGCACCAGCCGGTAACGCACGGTGTCGTTCAGCACGAGTTGGTTCAGCATTTCCTGGCCCTTGGTGTTGCCCGGTGGCGGTGGCATCAGGCCGGTGGCGTAATAGTCGAGGGTCTTGCGAATCTCTTCGCGCCGCTTGGCCCATTGCGCGGGCGTGGTCACCTTGGTGCCGTCGTTCATTGTCAGTGGGTCGGGCATTTCCTTGCGGACCGGCAGATCGGCCACGCCGGGAAGGGTGCCCAGCGAAGTCTTGATGACGGGGAGGGGAATCTCACGCGGATCGGGCCCGGCCGAAAGCGGTCGCGGTGGTTCGCTCGCAGCAGTCGCGGCGACTGGAACGGCGACGGGTGGTGCGACGGCAGCTGGGGCTGGCGCCACTGAGGGTTGGGCGGGGGTGGGGGCGGGAGCTTCCGCCGCGGGCAAGGCGGCTTGGGTGAGGACCAAGGCGCAGCAAAGCGCCAAACGACGGGACCGGGGGCGAAGGGTTACGGTGGTCATGGTATGAAGCTGCGAAAACTCCGCGCACCGCACAATCCCAAAAATCGGCGCCGATTCAGCCTCTTAGCCCTTCAGTTTTTCAGCCCTTTGCCTTCCGCCTCGGCCAGCTTCAGGAGGTTCGCCAGCGGCTCCTTCGTGGCCTGCGCCCAGACTTCGTAGCCGGCGGCGTCAGGGTGCAGCGGGGGGTTGTCTTTCATTTCGCCGGGCGGAAAATTGCCATCGGCATCGAGGAGTTTAGGCCCGAGATCGAAGTAAAACACATGGTCGAGGTCGTTGAGTTTGGAGACGGCGGCGTTCACATAGGCTACGTCCCTGCGCTTGGGATCATCCGCCGGGCCGCGGGGCAGGATGCCGAGCAGGAGGATGCGCGCGGTCGGGAAATCTTTGCGCAGTTCCGCGACCACCGCCTTGATCCCTTCGATGGTTTGGTCCGGGGTGTTCGGGCCGAGGTTGTTGGTGCCGATCAACAGCTCGACGACCTTCGGCGAGAAGCCCTGGCCTTCGCCGTTTTGCAGCCGCCAGAGGACGTGCTGGGTGCGGTCGTAGCCGATGCCGAACTCCACCACTTTGAACGGCGCGGCGGCGTAATACTGGTCCCACACGCGTTTGCCCGTGCTCGGCCACCCTTGCATGATTGAGTCGCCCACAAACAGCACATCGATCCCACCCTGCTTCGCCTGTTGGACAAAGCCTTCGTGCATTCTGGTGAACGCCGCGACTTGCCGCGCTGGAATCCGATCGGCGGTGCTTTGCGGCACCGGTACGATCGCGGTGTTCGGTGGGGGCGCCGGTGGGGCTTCAGGCACCACAACGGTGGGAACGGGAGCCGGCGCATCGGCGGCGCGGAGCGCACCCAGGGTAAGGCCGCCCAGAATGCTGGCAGCGAGAATCGTGCGGCGAAAGGAAGAATCGGGGGTAAACGTGTTCACAGTCCACGCTCTTGCCGAAATATCTGCGCCAATGCAAATCACAAAAAGATTGCCCGTTCGTCCGGCTCATGGCTTAGACTCGCGTTTCCCATGAATACCCTGCGTCCCCTGCTCGCTACGGCCATTTGCATCCTTGGTGTCTCGGTGTTTCCATCGGACGCTTTCAGCCAGCCGGAGACCAACCCTTCGGGCGGCTTGCGCGGCATCCGCGTCGATGGCGAGCTGCTTCCGATCACCACCGGCATTCGCGCCGTGCCTACGGGCGAGTCGCCGCTCGGCCCGATCTCCGGCGAGAAACTCGGCCCGGCCGGACGCCTGCAGTTTACCCGCCAGGGCACCCGGGTGACCACCAGCGGTGGTGTCCTTGGTGTCACGGTTCCGGGCGGTGCACGGGGTGCGCCCGGCGCCCTCGGGCCGGGCGTTCGCGGCCCGGCGGCGAGGGGCCCGGCTCCAACCCCGGTTATCGTTCTCCAGCCCGAAATCCCCGCCCTCGACGAGGTGAAGACCCGGCTCAGCCTCACCGATCAGCAGGCCACCCAAATCGCCCCGATCCTCGAGGAAGTCGCCAAGGCGCGCTCGGGCGTGGCGTCCGCTCAAGCGGACAACACCGCGTTTCGCAACGAGGAGATCGCCAAGCTCACCGCGATCCTCAATGATGCGCAAAAGCCGCAACTGACCCAATTGCTCGTTCCCCCTGGGATCGGCAATCGCGGGGGATTCGCCGGCAATCCCGGCGGACGAGGCCCCCGCGGCGGCGGCGGGCCTCTCAACGCTCAAATCGCCTACGATGACGGTGGGTCGGGCCTGGTGCACGCCTCCGTGCAGGTTACCGTTGGACAGGCGGCCGTCCCGATGGACGGCACCTACTACTTCATTCATCTCCCGGGTCCGGAATTTGCAGGTGCAAAGGTGGATTTATTCGAGTCAGAAGCACGGGATAAATCGACGCCGGGTGAGACCAAAAGATTGCGAATCACCGCGGCCCATCGCCAATTTGAACTCAATCTTCCCGAATATCGGAAGATCACAGTGACGGACAAGCCGGCGACCGCGATCGGCGGCGGCGGCTTCGACGTCTATTTCCCCGTCACGCAGGGCAATCTCGACGCTGGCGCGACCGCTAGCCTCAGCTTCACCATGAAGGCGACCGGCGACATCGACAACGCTCCCGTGCAGTTCACTCTCGACCCAGGCCATCCAGGCAGTCCATTCGATGGCGTCGGCGGCAACTTTCGGATGCAAGGCGCGCAGGATCCGGCGCAGGTGGCCTATAACCTCGCCAATCTCCGCGTGCCATGGGCGCGCGTCAACCTGCCGCTCGATCAATGGCAGCCGAACGAGAACGACGATCTCGCCGCTGGTCCGATCAACGCCCAGGTCGTCACCGCCTTGCAAATGGAGCAGACCCTCGCCAAGAAGGGCATCCCGATTGTCATGACCGTGTGGGCGATTCCGCGCTGGGCGAACGGTCGGATGGAGCCAAGGCCACCCGATAGCGGCGGTCCGGGGCAGGGTTCCGCCTATCACCTCGATCCCACCAAATGGGAGGAAGTTTGCCAATCGATCGTGGCCTATCTCGATTACGCCAAGGCCAATTATGGTGTCGATCCCACCTACTTCTCCTTTAACGAGACCGATATCGGTTACAATGTGCTCCAAACTCCGCAGGAGCAGACCGAGGAGATTAAGCAGCTCGGCGCGTATTTCGCGGCGCATGGGGTGAAGGCCAAGCTCTTCCTTGGTGACACGGGCGACCCGACCGGCTACCCTTTCATCGAAAACACGATGGCTGATCCCGAGGCGTTGAAATATGTCGGCGCGGTCTCGTTTCACTCCTGGCGTGGCGGCACCGATGAGCAATTCATCAAATGGGGTGAGGACGCCCGCAAGCTTCATGTGCCCCTGTTTGTCGGCGAGGGCGGCATCGATTCGGATGCTTCGTCCTACCAAAATGTGCTGTATGAGCCCTGGTATTCCCTGGTTGAAATCAGCGAGTATGTGAACATCTGCCGACTCGCGCAGCCGCAGGCCATCCTCCACTGGCAGTTGACGGAAAACTACACGCTGCTCAAGGGTGGGCGCAATGGCGCTCCGCTCGAGCCGGCGCAACGCTTTTACCAGCTCAAGCAGCTCAATCTCACCCCGGCCGGTTCGGCGTCGCTGCCGATCAAGTGCGACCGCCCCAATCTTATCTATGCGGCCTTCGCCGGTCCAACGCCCGGCGCCTACGCCGTGCATCTGATCAACAATGGCGCCGCCCGCGCGGCCACCGTTTCCGGTTTCCCGGCCGGCGTCAAAGAGGTGCGCGTGATTGTGACCGATGCGACGCGCGGGATGAAGGAGCTGGATCGCGTCCCGGTCTCCAACGGCTCCGCTCAAGTCACCCTCGACTCGATGAGCTATGTCACCCTCCTCAGCGGCATCTGACGATCTGTACTGGTGCGCTTGTCCCGTGGATGCAGGCCGGCATGCTCAACCACGCCGGCAATCAGTCCCGTCCTCCGTCCAATCGTAAATCGTAAATCCAAAATCGAAAAATTCCGTCAATCACTGCCCATTCGATTGGGGCTCCACCAGCCTCGGCTCCCAGAGCCGGAAGCCGCCGAGGATGCCCTGCACGTTGGAAGTGATGTGGATGTGCGGGGGCAATTGGCCCACGATCTTCGAGGCGTTGCCGCCGCCGATGTACATGGTGTCGGGGTTGATCAGGTTCTCCAGCAGGTCGATCATGCGCCGCACGCGGCGGTTCCACTTTTCCTTTCCCACTTCGTCGAAGGCCGCCTTCCCGAGGTATTGGTTGTAAGTCTTGTTCTTGCGGATCGGATGGTGCGCCAGCTCGAGATGGGGCATCAGGTCGCCGTTCCGAAACAGCGCGGTGCCAACGCCCGTGCCGAGGGTGACGACGAGCTCGAGTCCGTGGCCATGGATCGCGCCGAGCCCCTGGATGTCGGCGTCGTTGAGCAGGCGCACCGGTTTCCCGAGCTTCTCGGCCAGCGCTTGCGACAGGTTGAAGCCGCTCCAGATCTCGGTCCCGAAATGGGGCGCGGTCATGACTTTATGGTGCCGGATTTGCCCGGGAAAGCCCACGGCGACCCGGTCAAAAGCCGGCAGCGGTTTGACGAGTTTGACCAGGGTGCGAACCATCGTGGCCGGCGGGCAGGGGTAGGGGGTGGGAACCGTCACCCGCTCCGAAATCATCTGCCCCGCCGAATCGAGGACGGAGGCCTTGAGGCCGGTGCCGCCGATGTCGATCGCGAGGGTGCTTGGATGGATGGCGGCGCGAGGGCTCGCGTTGGCGGAATCGCCGATGGCGGCGGCGGGACGGGCGGTTGGAGTAGTGGGGGTTTTTTTCATCCGGGTGAGTGGTGCCCAAAGTTGGTGCGGCAGGATCGATGGACCGTCAATCCCAGAGACATCGACACCGGCTCCAATGGGGTAAAGCAAAAGAATCGCTTCTCCAGAATTCGTCAAGAGCGCTCTTCTCCAAAATACGTTTCGGCGGGCAACCGGTTGGATTTGCGCCGGGCTGGAAATATGCGTGTGCCGTGTCGGGGTGGATGAATCTGGCGGCGGCAGTTGACATTTTGGGTCGGGAAGGCTGCACTCCCCCCAGTAAGTTCGGCTCCGGCAAATTCTCCGGCTCCGCAAATAAGCGATGGACCCGCAACTCCCAGTCTTGAAGGACTTCAAGGAAATCGAAGCCGAGCCCGAACGGCCTGAGCGCTGGTGGGTGCGCTATTTCTCCTATGCTTTCTTCTGTGTCGTCGCGCCGATCGTCGCGACGGTGGTGGTGGAGTTCCAGTCGCACCGGCCCTTTCATAATTTTTTGACTTTTTCGACCGCACTGACGGTCGGGTTGATGCTGCTTCTTTGCATCGCGCTTTGCATCGTTTTGGAGCGACAGGTGTTAAAGGCCAAGGCAGCCAAAGTCTCGCGGTCTCGGGCCGATTCCGGCGGGCGCAAGCCGTGAGCCAAGAATAACCCGCCAAAAGCGCTTGACGGGAGCGCCGCCGCAAGCAATTTAACCATCACGTTAATTAACCAGATGGTTGTCTAAGCATGTCCCCCGACCGCCTCAGCCTCGCCTTCGCCGCCCTCGCCGATCCCACCCGGCGCGCGATCCTCACGCGCCTCCAGGCGGGCGAGCGCTCGGTCACCGAGCTGGCCGAGCCGTTCGCCATGAGCCTGCCGGCGGTTTCCAAGCACCTCAAGGTGCTGGAGCGCGGCGGTTTGATCGGGCGCAGCCGGGTGGCGCAGTGGCGGCCCTGCCGGCTCGAGGCGCAGCCGTTGAAGGAGGCGGTGGACTGGCTCGAAGGCTACCGGCGCCACTGGGAAGAGAGTCTCGACCGCCTGGACGCCTATCTCCAGGAACTGAAATCCAAAACAACCAAAAAAAGAAAGGGCAAGCGTCATGGCCGCAAAAAATAAAGCCGGGGAAGATTGCACTGGGCGGGAGTATGTCATCGCGCGCGAATTCGACGCGCCGCGCGCGCTCGTGTTCAAGGCGTGGACCGATCCCACACAAGTGGCGCGCTGGTGGGGACCGAAGGGCTTCACCAATCCGGTTTGCGACTGGGACGCGCAGCCGGGGAAGGCCATCCGCGTGACGATGCGCGCGCCCAACGGGGTCGATTATCCGATGGGCGGCGAATTCCGCGAAGTCGTTCCGCCCACGCGGCTGATCTTCACAAGTGGAGCCTTGGACGCAAGCGGGAAGCTGTTGTTCGAGTTTCTGCACACCGTGACATTCGCCGAACGAAAGGGTCGGACGACGCTCACGATCCGGTCGCGCGTGGTGATGGCGACGCCCGGGGCGAACCGTTATATCGGCGGATTCGAGGCCGGCATGGGGCAAAGCCTGGTGCGGCTCGCCGATCTGCTCGCGACCGGAGGTGCGGCCGTGGTCGTGGAGCGGACGTTTGACGCGCCCGTGGCCAAAGTCTGGCGAGCCCTCACCAGTGCGCGGGCGATGAAAAAATGGTTTTTCGAGATCAAAGAATTCCAGCCCAAAGTGGGCTTCGATTTTGCCTTTGCAGCGGGTCCCGAAGGCGGAAAGATTTTCCATCATCATTGCCGGGTAACCGAGGTTGTCCGCGAAAAGAGGCTCTCGTATAGTTGGCGCTTTGAAGGTTACGAAGGCGATTCACTGGTCACGATCGAACTCACGGCCAGCGGCCGGAAAACGAAATTGCGGCTGAACCACGCCGGAATCGGGACCTTCCCCCGCAGTCCGGAATTTGCCCGCGAGAATTTTGTCGCAGGCTGGACGGCGATCATCGGCGAAGGCTTGAAGGAGTTTGTCGAGAGGCAAACACCGGAGCGCGCGATGGACCCTCCCAAAACGGTCGGCCGGATCAAAGTCCTGATGGTCTGCGCCCGCAACCGGACCCGCAGCCTAACCGCCGAAAAAATCTTTGCCGGCTCGCAGGTTTATGACGTGAAATCGCGGGGAGTGGCCAAGGAAGCCCGGATCAGGCTGACGGAACGGGACCTCCGGTGGGCCGACCTGATCTTCGTGATGGAGAAGAACCACCGGGACCGGATCGCGAAGGAGCATCGCGCCGCGCTGGCCGGGAAGAAGATAGTGTGCCTGTTCATCGACGACCTCTACGAACCGATGGAGAAAAGCCTGATCGCGATCCTCCGCGAGAAGCTCGCGCCCCATTTGGCGCTCCCGAAGGCCTGACTGTGCGCGCCTCAGCCCGCCTGACCCCGTGATTTTTCGCTTTAAGCGGTTGAACCGTTGGCGGACGATGGGGTCTTGGCCCCTTCCATGCCCAAAGTCTTCATCACGGGAATCGGTTTCATCACCAGCATCGGCAACGACTCCGCCGCGGTCGAGCGGAGCTTGCGCGAACTGCGCCATGGCATGGTCGCCTTCCCTCCGTTCCAACGGCCGGATATTCCCGTCAAGGTCGCCGCGCCGGTCCGGGGCTTCAACACCGAGTCCCACGACCCCGAGGATTGGACTTGGCCCGAGCCCTACAAAATCCGGCGTGAGCAGTTGCGCAGCCTCAGTCCGAACGGGCTCTACGCTTCGTGCGCGCTCGCGCAGGCTGCCGTTGACGCCCGCCTGACGGAGGCCGAAATCTCAAACGATGGCACCGGTCTCTACGCGGCTTCGGGAGGGTCGCCCGGCATGCTGGCCCGCCTCACCAATCGGATGAATGAACAAGGGGTGATGAAGTGTCCGCCGCTCGGGATCGTGGCCAGCATCGCGGGCACGGTGCAATTTAATCTGGTCGCGCATTTCAAGATCAAGGGGGCTTCGACCGGTTTTTCCTCGGCCTGCGCCTCCTCCTCCCACGCGGTCGGTTTCGCCTACGACGAAATCGCCCTGGGGCGGCAACATCGGATGTTCGTCGTGGGGGCGGAAGACGGCAACTTGGAGACGATTCTGCCTTTCGCCGCCATGCGGGCGCTGTCGCTCAACCCCGATCCCGCCACCGCCTCCCGCCCGTTCGACGTGGCGCGCGACGGTTTCGTCGGCACGGGCGGCGCGACCGTGCTCGTGCTGGAGAGCGAAGCGGAAATGCGCCGCCGGGGAGTCGAGCCCTACGGCGAAGTGGCCGGCTGGGGCCAGGCTTCCGATGGGCACAATGTCGCCATTTCCCACCCGAACGGCGAGGGCCTGCGTGCGGCGATGGAGCGGGCGTTGCGAGCCTCCGGCCTCACCGCGGCCGATCTCGATTACATCAATGCCCACGGGACCTCGACCCCCATCGGCGATGCGGCCGAGTGCCACGCCTTGCGGGCCGCGCTCGGCGTCGAGGCCAAACGGGTGGCAATCAGCAGCACGAAAGCCCTGACCGGGCACGGCCTTTCGCTGGCCGGAACGATGGAGACCGCTTTTTGCGCTCTCGCCCTGCGGCACGGCTTCATCCCTGGGTCAGCGCACATCTCACGACTCGATCCGATCTGCGCGGGGCTTAACATCGTTCGCGTCACGCAGTCCGCTCCGCTACGCACGGTTCTCAACAACAGCAGCGGATTTGGCGGAGCCAACGTGAGCCTGGTTCTGCGTCGCGCTTGAAACCGCCCGTCGCCATGCCCGCCAACAATTCACCGGAACGATCGATTCCAGGGAAGGGGAACGGCTTGGCTGGCTTGTTCCCGACGGCTTTCGTGACCGGCGCAAGCACGGGCTTGGGCCGGGCCTTTGCCGAGATGTTGCTGGCCGGAGGAGTCCGGGTCTGGGGAACCGCCCGCGACCGGTCGCGCCTCGCGCCGCTCGCGGCCCATCCTGGTTTCACGGGGATCGAACTCGAT
>Ga0207007_1142_pt1 | contig 19607 bp, 18 predicted proteins | sample Alteio_BWMinCont_85_FD_153487 | JGI IMG/M metagenome (GOLD analysis project Ga0207007, IMG submission 153487) | Enriched cells from forest soil in Barre Woods Harvard Forest LTER site, Petersham, Massachusetts, United States -... | ecosystem: Environmental > Terrestrial > Soil > Temperate forest >...
TGTACCGTTATGGACTGCCATTAATCCGCACAACCAGAGCTATATCGCGACCAAGCGGAAGCGGATGGGGCATATTTAAGCCGCATAATCAGCCTGGCGAAGGCACACTGATGTATCTGGTTTCCAATTCTTCTTTTTGCCATCCTGTATAGTCTGGCTAGAGTCGTCGCTCGCCTCGGGTTCAGCAGGAGAAAAACATGAAAATCGGTTTTATTGGGTTGGGTCATATGGGATCTGGCATCGCTGCGAACCTGTTAAAGGCGGGGCATGATGTTACGGTTTATAACCGCACGCGCGAACGCGCCGAGCCGCTGATTGCGCAAGGCGCGCATCTTGCCGCTACTATCGCCGATGCATGCGGCGGGGATATCGTGATGACGATGCTGTCGGACGACAGTGCCGTTGAGAGTGTTGTGTTCGGCGATCAAGGTATCGTTGCTTCCTTAGAAAAAGACACCATCCACATTTCGGTGAGCACGATCAGCGTTGCCCTGTCGGAACGATTGACGGAAGAGCATGCCAAACATCATCAGGGTTTTGTCGCGGCACCCGTTTTTGGGCGGCCCGAAGCTGCGGCTGCCGCCAAGTTGTTTGTCGTCGCGGCGGGATTGCAATCCGTGGTCGCTATTTGCGATCCGATTTTTTCTGCGATCGGACAAAAGACCTTTGTCGCCAGCGAGACGCCGAAGGATGCGAACCTTATCAAATTAAGCGGCAATTTCCTGATTGCTTCGGTGATTGAGGCGATGGGCGAGGCAATTGCTTTGATTGGCAAGTCGGGCATCGATCGGCAGGCATATCTTGATTTCATGACCTCCACCCTGTTTACCGCGCCAGTCTACAAGATTTACGGGCAGCTTATCGTTGATGGAGAATTCAGCCCGGCCGCTTTTGCGGCACCCTTGGGGTACAAAGATATTCGTCTTGCGCTGGCGGCGGCGGAAAAACTGCGTGTGCCGATGCCGGTGGCGAGTTTGTTGCGGGATCGGTTTTTGACTTTGTTCGCGAAAGGCGGCGAAGCGCTGGATTGGTCGGCGATTGGCGGCCTTGCGGCAAATGACTCAGGTCAGGCGTCATGACAAGGGCCGGACTTCTCCGTTGCGCACTATTGCTGATCGTGATGGCACCTATGACCGGACACGCCCAAGACAATGAAAACCAATATGTTTCGCCGCCGCACGCCATTCCCCACGGTGCCGCGCCTGGCATGCAGGTGCAATTGCTGAACCGCGAAGGAAAGCCAAAAGAATATGCCGTTATCTTCGCCAAAGGCGACGAAGCTTTGTCCGGATTGACCGAGTTTGCCAATCGATACCACGTTACCAGCGCCCATTTCACCGCGATCGGCGCGGTCAATCGGGCGGAGATTGCCTGGTTCGATCCTCGACGGAAAATGTATAAAAAAATTCCTATAGAAGGACCGCATGAAGTCGTTAGCCTGATCGGCGATATTGCGCTGTACAATGGAAAACCTATCGTACACACGCATATGGTAGTTGCGGATGAGGACGGAACCACGTTAGGCGGTCATGTTCTGAGCATGGAAGTCTTTCCGACGCTGGAAGTCATGATCACGGTCGACCCCATCGCGATGCAGAAGCGGTTTGATCCGGACACTGACTTAACGCTAATCACGCCGGCTTTGCCTCATCATTAAGGGTATCGGGAATGACCGCTAAGCCTTAGTTATACCAACCGCGTTTTTTGTACTGCTGCCGCGATGAAAGAGCGGAAGAGCGGGTGCGGGTCGAGAGGTTTGGATTTTAGTTCGGGGTGGAATTGGACGCCGATGAACCAGGGGTGGTCTTTGCGTTCGATCATTTCGGGGAGTTCGCCGTCGGGCGACAGGCCGCAGAAAGTCAGGCCTGCTTTTTCGAGTTGCGGTTTGTAGTTGATGTTGACTTCATAGCGGTGGCGGTGGCGTTCGAAAATGCGATCTTCGCCGTAGATTTCACGGACCTTGCTGCCTTTGAGGAGGTCGCAGGGATAGGCTCCCAGGCGCATTGTGCCGCCGAGGTCGCCGTCGGATTTGCGGCTTTCGAGTTGGTTGCCTTTGACCCATTCGGTCATGAGGCCGACGACCGCCGATTTGCTTTCGCCGAATTCGCTGGAGGTTGCGTCCGGCACGCCGCCGAGATTGCGCGCGGCTTCGATGACCGCCAATTGCATGCCGAAGCAGATGCCGAAGAAGGGGATTTGTTTTTCGCGCGCGAATTGGGCGGCGCGGATTTTGCCTTCGGTGCCGCGTTCGCCGAAACCGCCGGGGACGAGGATTCCGTCGACGCCTTCGAGATGCGCCATTGTGTCGGCACTTTCGAAAACCTGGCTGTCGAGCCAGTTGAGATTGACGCGGACATTGTTGGCGATGCCGCCATGCGCGAGCGCTTCGGCCAGCGATTTATAGCTGTCGAGCAGGCTGGTATATTTGCCGACGATGGCGATTGTGACTTCGCCTTCGGGTTCGCGCACGCGCTGGACGATGTTTTTCCACGGCGTGAGGTTCGGCTTTTTGTCGGTCGGCAGTTTGAAATAGCGCAGGACTTGTTCGTCGAAGCCTTGTTCGTGATATTTGACGGGCACGTTGTAAATTGTGTCGACGTCGAGAGCTTCGATCACGCATTCGGGCTTGATGTTGCAGAACAAGGCGATTTTCTTGCGTTCGCCCTCGGGGATGGAGCGTTCTGCGCGGCAGAGCAGGATTTCGGGCTGGATGCCGACGCTCAGCAATTCTTTGACCGAATGCTGGGTCGGTTTGGTTTTGAGTTCGCCTGCGGATTTGATGTAGGGCAGCAGGGTGACGTGGATGAAGAGGCAGTTGTCATGCCCCTGCTCGTTGCGCAATTGGCGGATGGCTTCGAGGAATGGCAGGCTTTCGATATCGCCGACGGTGCCCCCGACTTCGACGAGACAGAAATCTTCGTCATGCAAATCGGCACGAACGAAATTCTTGATCGCGTCGGTGACGTGCGGGATGACTTGCACGGTCGCACCGAGATAATCGCCGCGGCGTTCTTTGGCGATCACGCTGGAATAGATTTTACCCGACGTGACGTTGTCGCTTTGGCGCGAGGCGACGCCGGTGAAGCGTTCATAGTGGCCGAGGTCGAGATCGGTTTCGGCGCCGTCGTCGGTGACATAGACTTCGCCGTGTTGCGTCGGCGACATTGTGCCGGGATCGACGTTGAGATAGGGATCGAGCTTGCGCAGACGGACTTTATAGCCGCGTATTTGCAATAAAGCGCCGAGCGCCGAAGACGCGATGCCCTTGCCTAAGGAAGACACAACGCCGCCGGTGATAAAAATAAAACGCGTCATTCTTTTGCAATCTCCGCTGACTTAATCGCGAATAATAAACGTTATTTAGCCAATGGCACTTGCGGTGCCGCCGGGGCTTCGGGCGCTTTTTCGGTTGCGGGTACCGGTGCAGGCGTTGCCGGTGTCGGCGCAATCTGGTCGACGAGGCTGCTTGTTTGGTGTGCGCTGCTGGCCAAGGCGCCGAGAGCGAGGCAATTGAGGATGAAGAGCGTAGCGAGGACAGCCGTTGCACGCGTGAGCAAATTGGCCGAGCCGCGCGCGGTGAACAATCCGCCCATTGTGCTGCCGCCGCCCGTCAGGCCGCCGCCGTCTTGCGCGGTGCGCTGAATCAAAATCACAGCAATCAGCGATATGGCGATAATCAATTGAACAACGAGCAGGACATTTTGCATCGACGAACCTCTTGGAGCACTTAAACGGTGAAACAAAAAACAAAAAGCGGGCAAGCTGAAACCGTCTTATCCGATTTAGCCTGGCCGCACGTATTTCTATGGATCCCCGCTTTCGCGAGGACATAGCATTTTCCAAACTCACCGATAAACGAGCTAAGAAATGCTATGGTTTTGGGCTGGAACAACTTAATAGATGATCCGTGGGAAAAAGGGAAGCTTCCTTATGTTTTTTTTGAGTGCAATTGGGTCGAAAAAATCCGGGATTTTGGATGGCGTTTGTGGGCTTATAAATCAGCGGTTTTCTTATAAGAAACGTTGATGGGGTCTTGCCGCGCCGACGCGCGGCGCTGGATTCCCGCTTTCCTCCTTCGCCAAGGGGCTTCGGAGGACAGGTCGCGGGAATGACGAGGTTTTTGAGCTTTGGTAAAGCGCAACGCAGCATAATTTTATGTCGCAGCGAATCATTGCGTTGCAATATTAACCGCGTCAATGAAAATAATCTTTAGTTTCAAAGAGAAGAATTACATCTATCTACATGATATTGTTAACTATACAGGAAATAATTAAGCAGAAAATTGTATATGTTTTTAATAAAGACTTGACCTATTATGTGTATGTTGTATTGCAGCGCACAATATTATCAAGCGTTGCACGTTGAAGGAGGACAGACATGTCCACGACCATATATAAAGAGACCAAGGATGAGACCCGCATTGGCGAATATGCCGCCAAGCAACCTTTGTCTGGTATCGATCTTGTGACCAGAATGCGCTTCAAGGGTTCGAGCAGCGGGGCTTTTGTTCGCGTCGATGACGTGAAAAAAGCCAGCTAAGAACTCGAGACGATAGCGATTATTGACGCGGTGCTTCGCGTTTGGCTTTGCCACCACCACTTTTAGCTCTCCCCACATTTTCTGTGACGGCCTTTCACCCTATCTGCATGGGGCATGAGAGCTGTTGCCGCCCCTCCAATAAATCAATTGTTTAAAGCTGTGGCTCAACTTAAATAAGTTGTTAGCCTATTGTTCGCTACAACTGGCGCTCGATTCCAGCCCTCCTATTGTGCAGAACGGTGATCATTGCATGGATTTTAAATCGGCTCTTCAGCAGCGCCTCCATTTCTCCGGCATAGCCATTATCGCTTTTTGCGTTATCGCTTATCAGGTTCTCCTGACGCGCATATTCAGCGTTATGCTTTATTATCATTATGCTTTCGTCGGCGTTTCGCTGGCCATGCTGGGGCTGACGGTTGGGGCGCAGCGCGTTTATTATTTGAAGGAACGATTTACTCCGGATCGGTTGGAGGCGGAATGGGCTAAGGCGGCGATTGGTTTTGCCGTCAGCATGATTGGGTTGACGCTGGGCTTTATATATTCGCCGTTAGTGCCTGCGATGACTCCTTTTGTGCCATTATTGATTTGCGCGTTTATCGTTCCTTTTGCCTATAGCGGTATTTGCATAACTTTGATTTTGACCAAGTCTGCGTTTCCTATCGGCAAGCTTTATGCAGCGGATCTGGTGGGGGCATCGATGGGGTGTATCGGCATCGTCGCGGTGCTTTTTTTGTTTGATCCGATTAGCGTTATTTTCGGGCTGGCTTTTATTGTCGCATTGATAGCTTGGAAAATGGGGAGCGTGGCGCAAAATTATGTTGCGGCGTCGCGGAATCTTGCCGTTCTGTCGTTCTTGCTCTTTGCCCTTCAGGGCGGCCTTTATATGGCGAACGCGCCGCATTTGCATATCATCTGGGCCAAGGGGAAAAACCTTGAGCAGAATCTGTTTGAACGTTGGAATACCTTTTCGCTGGTTCGCGTTACCAAGAGCAATAACACCCCGATCGGTTGGGGGTTTGGGCATGTTCATGACGAGCAAGGGCCGGATCAACTGGCGCTTGATATAGATGCGCAAGCTGGGACTACCATAACGAAATTCGACGGCAAGAACCTTGAGCCTTTGTCCTATTTGGCGGATGACGTTATCAATGCTGGTTATCATCTTCGCCCTGTCGAGAACGCCGCTGTGATCGGCGTTGGTGGCGGGCGCGATATTTTGTCGGCGCTTTATTTTGGCGTTCCGCATATTACGGGCATCGAGCTCAACCCTTCGATCTTCGAGGCTTTGACGAAGAAATTTGCCGATTTCTCTGGCCATCTGGACCAGAGGCCGGATGTTTCGCTGGTAAATGGCGAGGCGCGTAGCTGGATCGACCAGAGCCATCGTTCGTTTGACACCATCCAGATATCGTTGATCGACACATGGGCTGCTACTGCTGCCGGCGGTTTGAGCATGTCTGAAAACAAGCTCTATACCGTCAATGCCTGGAATGATTTTCTAGACCATTTAAACAGCGGCGGGTTTTTGTCTGTATCGCGCTGGTTTGAGCCGCACAAGCATACCGGGGAATTTTATCGGCTGCTTTCCATTGCGGCGGAGACGCTTAAACAACGCGGCGTTGCTGACGACGACATAAGAAAGCACGTATTGGTTTTTGGTGTTGCGGGGCGGACTGGTGGAGATTTTCCGGCAGGCATTGTGACGATTATCATCAGCCCAAGCGATTTCACGGCAGAAGAGCTGGCGAAAGCGCACGCAACCGCTGAGGAACACGGTTTTCATTTGATGATGACTCCTGATACGGCTTGGGACGATACGAGCCGTGTGATCATTTCCGGGAAAGCTGATGATGCTTTTTATGCGCGGTTGCCGCTTGATTTGAGTGCGCCGACGGATGATCGGCCCTTTTTCTTTCATATGTTGCGCGTGAATGATTTTCTGAGCGGACGGGAACCCATCGATGATATGGGCGTATCGGGGGATAATAATTTCGCCGTAAAAATCGTGCTCGCGCTTCTGGGCGCGACGATATACATGACGTTTTATTTCACGTTTATTCCTATGATCGATAAGTGGAAAGAGCTGAAGGACAAGTCCAGCATCGTACAGTTTCTTGTTTATTTTGCGATGATCGGGCTTGGTTTCATGCTGATCGAAATTTCGCAGATGCAGCGATTGATGATTTTCCTCGGCCACCCTGTTTATGGGTTGACCGTTGTGCTGTTTACGCTGCTTTTATTCGGGGGCATCGGGAGCTCGGTCTTTGACCGGTTGATCGTGAAAGGGTTTCCTCCAAGATTTATCCCGATCACCTTATGTGCCGTTCTGGTCGCGGTGGGGTTGGCGACGCCGGTGCTTACCGAGCAATTCAAGGTTTGCGGGACTTTGGCGCGGATGCTGATGTCCATAGCTTTGCTGGCACCTGCCGGGTTTTGCATGGGGATGATGTTTCCTTTGGGCATGTCTGTCAGCTGGCGGCAGCGTGAGTTGCAGCCGTGGTTCTGGAGCGTCAATGGGGCTACGTCTGTTTTTGGCTCCGTTCTCGGCACGGTTATTTCCATGGAGTATGGGATTGCGGCGGCGTTCTGGGCGGGGGTTGGCTGCTATGTGTTGTGCCTTGCGTTATTTATGGCATTGGCAGCGACGCAGCCTCATCGCACGGCGCAATAAGAAAAAAGGCGACCCGTTGCAGCGGGTCGCCTGATATCTTCCGGTAGTTTGGTTTGTTAGCTGACCTTGCGGTCTTCGAACGCTACGCCTTTATCGGCGAGAATTTTTTGCAGTTCGCCGGATTCCAGCATTTCTCTTACGATATCGCAGCCGCCGATGAATTCGCCCTTGATATAGAGTTGGGGAATGGTTGGCCAGTTGCTGAAGTCCTTGATGCCTTGACGCAGGCTGGGGTCGGCGAGAACGTCGACGCCTTTGAACCCGACGCCCAGCATCGACAAAATCTGTACCGTTTGAGCCGAAAATCCGCATTGCGGAAATACGGGCGTGCCTTTCATGTAGAGCACAACATCGTTCGCGGAAATATCGGCACGAATGCGTTCGGCGACGGCGGGATCGATCATGAGAATGCTCCTGTGTTATGGGCTCGCGGCTTTTAGCCTGCAAGGGTGTTAGCGCGGTTATTATGCCTGTGCAAGGGGCTGGAGAAAAGCGAAAACTCCTGCATACAACCCCTGCTTGACAAAGGAGCCCTGTCATTCCTAACTTCATGCATGCACCCGCCACAACCTCCTTTGCCGCCGAAACCGCCGCAAAAACCGCTTGTTTTCGGCAAGCCGGAAGAGACCATCTTGTGGCGGAAGATTTTGCCGTGGGCGGTTATTTTGCTCGGCCTGGGCTGTATTGCACTGATGATTGCGAATAACACGACGCGGAAGCCGCTTGTCTGCGAGAGCCCCGTGCAGGGATCGGCGTCGCTGACTACGTTTGGGACCTGTACGACGGAATAGCCGTTTAGGCTTTTTGCGGAATGGCGGTATTTAGCGCCAAAGCATGCAATACACCGCCGACGCGGCCTTGCAAGGCGGCATAGACCATTTGATGTTGCTGCACGCGGGTTTTGCCGATGAAGGCGCGGCTTTCGACATAGGCTTGGTAATGATCGCCGTCGCCGCGCAGGTCTTTGATTTCGACTACGGCGTCGGGCAAGGATTCTTTGATCAGGCGGACGATTTCTTCTTGGTTCATTGCCATAATTGAATTTTCCTTATTGCATATATTCGGGCAGCCACGCTTCGTGGGCTTGCTTGAGTTTTTCGACGGCGATGTTTCCGGTGCCGGAGAGTTTTAGTTCTGTACCGCCGGTTTGGCCGAGCTTCGCGAGCGGAATGCCTGCAGCTTTGGCTTTTTCGGTGACGATTTCAGGATTTTTGGTGGCGATGACGTAGCGGCCCTGGTCTTCGCCGAACCAGAAGGACGCATCGCCCCCCTGCTCGATCGACACGCCGATGCCGCGCGCCATTGCCATTTCGGCGACAGCGACGAGCAAGCCGCCGTCGGAGGCGTCGTGGCAAGCGGTGAGGAGACGGATGTCGATCAAGGCGCGGATGAATTCGCCGTGTTTGCGTTCTATAGCGAGGTCAACTGGCGGTGGGGAGCCTTCTTCTTTGCCGAAGATTTCACGCAAATACAGAGATTGGCCGATATGGCCTTTGGTTGTGCCCAAAACGAATACGGTTTCGCCTTCGGAGCGGAAGGCTATGCCGACGGCTTTGGTGACATCTTGCATCAGGCCGACGCCGCCGATGGCGGGGGCGGGCAAAATCGCGCTGCCGCTGGTTTCGTTATAGAGGCTGCAATTACCGGAAACGACGGGATAGTCGAGCGCGAGGCAGGCTTCCTTGATGCCTTGGACCGCGCCGACGAACTGGCCCATGATGCGGGGTTTTTCGGGATTGCCAAAATTCATGTTGTCGGTGATCGCCAGAGGCTTTGCGCCGACGGAGCAGATGTTGCGCCATGTTTCGGCGACGGCTTGCTTGCCGCCCATGACGGGGTCGGCAGCGCAGTAACGGGGGGAGACGTCAACCGTCATTGCCAGAGCTTTTTTGCTGTTGTCGAGACGGACGACGGCGGCGTCTCCTCCCGGGCCTTGCGCGGTGTTGGCGCGGACGAGGCTGTCATATTGTTCCCAGATCCAGCGGCGCGAGCAGAGATCAGGCGTTGCGACCAGTTTTTGTAAAATCGTGAGCGCGGTTTCGCCTTGGGGCAGCAGATAGGATGAGGCAGCGATTTCGGCTTGCGGCGGGGTGGGTTCCCACGGGCGGTTATAGACGGGGGATTGATCTACGAGCGGGCCGACAGCGATGTCGATTTCTTTTTTGCCGTGGCGGGTGCAGACGATGCGGCCCGTGTCGGTGAGCGTGCCGATGACGGCGAAGTCCAGTTCCCATTTTTTAAAGATGGCTTCGGCTTCTGGTTCGCGGCCTGGTTTCAGAACCATAAGCATACGTTCCTGGCTTTCGGAGAGCATGATTTCGTAGGCGCTCATGCCTTCTTCGCGCAGGGGGACTTTGTCGAGGTTGATTTCGATGCCGAGATTGCCTTTGGAGGCCATTTCGACGGCGGATGATGTTAGACCCGCTGCGCCCATGTCTTGAATGGAGATGATGGCGTCGGTGGCCATGAGTTCGAGGCAGGCTTCGAGGACAAGCTTTTCTACGAAGGGATCGCCGACTTGCACGGTTGGGCGTTTGCTTTCGGAGTCTTCGTTGAATTCGCCGGACGACATTGTGGCGCCCTTGATGCCGTCGCGGCCGGTTTTGGAACCGACATAGACGACGGGATTACCGATGCCTGCGGCGGCGGAATAGAAAATTTTATCGGATGGGGCGACGCCGACCGTCATGGCGTTAACGAGGCAGTTGCCATTATAGCTGGCGTGGAAATTGGTTTCGCCGCCGACTGTTGGCACACCCATGCAATTGCCGTAGCCGCCGATGCCGGACACGACGCCTGCGACAAGGGATTTGGTTTTCGGGTGTTTGGGTTCGCCGAAGCGCAGGGCGTTGAGATTGGCGATGGGGCGCGCGCCCATGGTGAAGACGTCGCGCATGATGCCGCCGACGCCTGTGGCTGCGCCTTGATAGGGTTCGATATAAGACGGGTGGTTGTGGCTTTCCATTTTGAAGATGGCGGCAAGGCCGTCGCCGATATCGATGACGCCTGCATTTTCACCGGGACCGCAGATGACGTGGGGGCCTGTGGTCGGTAGTTGCTTGAGCCAGACGCGGGTGGATTTATAGGAGCAATGTTCGGACCACATCGCAGCCGCTACGCCGAATTCGGCCAATGTGGGTTCGCGGCCCATGACGCCGAGTAGAACATCGTATTCCGCGCGCGTCATGCCGTGTTCGGCGAGAAGAACTTCAATATCGGAATTATCAGACTTTTTTTGAACGCTTACAGTCATTTGGTATCCTTTTGGAATTGAATGACGCATTTATTTTTTTCGCATTTGGCGATGGCAATCATCCCCCTTCCGGCAGCGCATCCGAGATTACTCAAACAAGCAGGGACGACCTCAGCGGAATGACTGGAATAGTTTTTATTCATCGCGACATCCCCGCAAGACTCACATTTGGAAACACACTCATCATCGCTCTTGCATTGAAACCACTCGGGATGTCTGTCATAGGCACTGTCCTGCGCCAAACTTGGGGCAGGCGACAAAGAAAAGATCGCAAGACCAATATACAAAGCGAATTTTATTCTTTTCTTACTCATACTGCCCCCGGCAAGTCATGCCGTGAACATACTCCACACCGCTTGCCCCTGCATCAGAAAAACACATCACCGGTACTGATAGAACGCTCTGTTCCGTCAGGTAAAAGCAGGCGGAGGTTGCCGTCAACGTCTAAATCCGCGAATTGGCCTTGGATTTCGCCATTAGGAAGGCGGACGCGCATGGGGCCTTTGCGGGCGTGGGAGAGCCAGGCGGCGCGGATGGGGGCGAAACTTTGGGTATCGGCGGTGTCGCACCAGTTGCCCAGAGCTACCAAAATTTTGTTCAGGACGGTTTCGAGGGGCGGAGGGGTGGTTGTTTCTGAGGCGAGGCTGGTTGTGGGGTAAAGGGGATTTTCGGGAAGGTTCAGGACATTGAGGCCCATGCCGATTACCAGATAGCCTTCGCCTGCTTCGAGCAGGATGCCGCTGATTTTTTTTGCCATTGACGAGAACGTCGTTGGGCCATTTGAGTTCGATCAGAGGCGCAGAAATAGCCCCTCTCCCTCCACTGGAGGGAGAGGGGTTGGGGTGAGGGTGGAGGGTGGGATTTATGAATCCGGAATCCCCCCTCACCCTGCCCTCTCCCCCCTGTGGGGGGAGAGGGTTCAAGAGAGAGTCTATTGCATCATAGATCGCCAAGGCTGCTATGAAGCTGTAGCGGCTGTAATCGCGTTGCATGGATTTTGGGCGCAGGAGGACGGAGAAATAGAGATTGCCTGCGGGGGATTGCCATTGGCGGCCCTGGCGACCGCGGCCTGCGCTTTGTTGCAGGGCCCAGATGACGAGGCCTTCGGCTGCGCCCTGTTCTGCCGCTTGTTTGGCGTCGTCGTTGGTGCTGGCGGTGGTTTCAAGCTGACGAATAGAGAATTGCATCAGCCGAGGAAACCCTTTGCGGCTTTGAGAGCGCTGTCGATCAGGGGATTGGGCATAAGCGTGATGCACATCATTGCCAGCGCCGAGATGCCGAGCACGGATTTGACGCCCCAATCGGGCAGCGGGTCGATATGGCCTATGGCTTCATCGAAATACATGAGTTTGATGATGCGCAGATAATAATACGCGGTCACGACGCTGCTGACCACGCCGATAACGGCGAGCGGCAACAGGCCGGAATCCACGGCGGCGAGGAAGATGAAGTATTTGGCGAAGAAGCCTGCCAAGGGTGGCACACCGGCCAGCGAGAACATGATGACCGTCATTGCCAGCGTGATGAACGGGTTTGTTTTGGAAAGGCCGGAGAGCTCGTCGATACCCTCGACCTGTTTGCCGTTGCGGCGCAGGCAGAGAATGACGGCAAAGGCACCGAGCACGCTGAGGCCGTAGATGACAAAATAAATCAGCAAGGCTTGAACGCCGGCTTTGCCGCCTGCCGCTATGCCAACGAGCAGGTAACCGATATTGGCGATGGAGCTGTAGGCCAGAAGGCGTTTGAGGTTTGATTGGACCAAACCGGCGAATGCCCCCCAGAGCATTGAGGCGACGGCAATGAAGATGATGATCTGGTGCCATTGCGCGGAAAGGCCGACCATTGGCTCGAGCAGGAAGCGCGTGAACAAGGCAAGCGCGGCGAGTTTTGGACCGGCGGCGAAGAAGGCGGAGACCGGAGTTGGCGCGCCTTCATAAACATCGGGCGTCCACATATGGAAGGGCACGCCCGAAATCTTGAATGCGAGCCCGGCGCAGATGAAAACCATACCTACGACGATGCCCGGATTGACATGCGCCTGATCGCGCAGGGAATAGGCCAGAGAGACGAAATCGGTCGTTCCGGCAAAACCGTAAATCAGCGAGATGCCGTAGAGCAGAATTCCCGACGACAGGGAACCGAGGACGAAATATTTTAGTCCGGCTTCGCTTGAGCGCATATCGTCGCGCTTGAACGAGGCCAGCACATAGAGCGAGAGGCTTTGCAACTCAAGCCCGACATAGAGCGAGAGCATATCGCTGGCGGAGACCATAAGCATCATGCCCAGCGTGGCGAAGATGATCAGGACTGGGTATTCCGGGCGTTCGTGGCCGTCTTGTTCGAAATAGCTCCATGACAGCATAAGGGATAGCGCGGATGACGCCAGGATGATGAGCTTGGTAAAACGCGCGAAGCCATCATCGACGAATTGCGTGTTGAAGGCGAAGACCGGCATTGCGCCATTGAGCAGATGGCTGAGCCGTTCGGGGCAGAACAATGTGCCTGCGGCGGCAGCAAATACGAGGATTGCGAGAATACCGATATGACGCGTGACGCGCGCGCCGCAAGCGGCGGCGGCGATGAGGGAAACAAGTCCTACGACCCCGACTTCGATTTCCGGCAGCGTAATCATGAGGGATTGGGGGTTATTAATCATGATGAACTCCTGGGGTCTGCGTTCCCGCCGACTGCGTCTGGAAATCGGACAACACCTTCTGGAGGGTTGGCGCATAGACGTCGCGGAAAGTGGCGGGGTGGATACCGATGAGCAGGACCAGAAGCAGCAGCGGGGTGAATGTCGCGATTTCTCGCTTGTTCAGATCATGCATTTCGCGGACATCTTCCTTGACCAGCGGGCCGTAGAACAGGCGGCGATACATGACGAGCATATATGTCGCGACCAGCACCATGCCCGTGGCGGCGAAGAGGCCGTACCAGCTGTTGACGAGGAATGCGCCTTGCATGCTAAGAAATTCGCCGACGAAGCCGGACGTGCCGGGCAAGGCGATTGAGGCCAGCATGAAGATCATGAACACAAAGGCATAGAGCGGCATATTGACCGCAGCGCCGCCATAACGGGAAATCTGGCGCGTGTGCATTCGGTCATAGACGACGCCCACGCAAAGGAAGAGGGCGGCGGATACGAAAGTGTGCGACAGCATCGACATCATCGCACCATCGAAACCTTGGTCGTTGAAACTGAAAAGTCCGAGCGTGACATAGGCCATATGCGTGACCGACATATAGGCGATGACTTTTTTCATATCCGTCTGCGCCAGCGCGATAAACGCCGTATAGACGATGCCGATAAGGCTGAGCCAGATCATCAGCGGCGCGTAATGTTTGCTTGCTTCGGGCAGCATCTGGATGGAAATACGGATAAAGCCGTAGGTGCCCATTTTGAGCAGGATGCCCGACAGAATGACGGAGCCTGCGGTCGAGGCTTCGACGTGCGCGTAGGGCAACCATGTGTGGAAAGGCCACATCGGCGTTTTGACGGCAAAGGAGGCGAAGAAAGCGACCCAGAGCCAGAGGGCCATTTCTTTCGGGAATTTGCCGCCCATCATTTGGGTCATGTCTGTCGTGCCGGTGTGGATAGCCATCACGAAAATGGCGACCAGCATGAAGACGGAGCCGAGCAGCGTGTAGAGGAAGAATTTGTAGGCCGCATAGACGCGCTTTTCGCCGCCCCAGACGCCGATGATGAGGAACATCGGAACGAGGATGCCTTCGAAGAACAGATAAAACAGGACGAAATCGAGCGAGGTGAAGACGCCGATCATCATGCTTTCGAGCAACAGGATCGCGAGCATGAATTCGCGGCCGCGTTTTTTGACTCCGACGCGTGCGGACATGATGCAGGAAGGTGTTAGAAGAGCCGAAAGCATCACGAACCAGACCGAAATACCGTCGATGCCTTTGATATAGGAGATATTGAACGAGGGAATCCAGACATAGCGTTCGACGAACTGGAAGCCCGTATCGGCGGGGTTGAAGGCCCAGACGATGTAAACCGAGAGTGCAAAAACGGCGAGCGACGTGAGAAGCGCGATTTGCTGCGCGCGGCGGGAACCGACGATGTTATCGTCTTCGCGAACAAAAAACAAAATCACCAGCGCGCCGAGAAGCGGAAGAAAGGTGATAGCGGAAAGAAGGGGAAAGGAATCCATAAGCGTTTAGCCCTTTATCCAGAACCAGGTGATGAATGCCGCCACGCCGATGACCGAGGCGAAAGCATAGTGATAGACGTAGCCCGTCTCTAGCGCGCTGAGGCGTTTGGCGATACGGACGGAGAGGTGGGCGATGCCGTTGGGGCCGTAGCCGTCGATGATCGACTCGTCGCCGCCGAGCCACAGAACCCTGCCCAGCCAATGGGCAGGACGGACGAAAATGAATTCGTACAGCTCGTCGAAATAGTATTTGTGATAGACGAGGCGGTAGAGGCCGCCCAGACTGTTGGCGATTTTGCCGGGCCATAAGGGTTTTACGACATAGCAGATATAGGCCATGAAGATGCCGGGCACTGCGAGGCCGAGCGGCAGCCACGCTTCGATTTCCGGCACATGTTTGGATGCCGCGATGGAATCATGCTCGGGCAAAACCAAAATCGCGCCTTTCCAGAAATCGGCGCGGTTGTCGCCGCCGAACCAGTCGAAGGCATACCAACCGGCAAAAATCGCACCAATTGCCAGCGGGATGAGCGGCAATATCATCACCAGCGGAGATTCATGCACATGTTCCATTGTGTGTTCGTCGGCGCGCGGTTTGCCGTGGAAGGTCATAATCAGCAGACGCCATGAATAGAAGGCGGTCATGAACACGGATATCAGACCGAGGACATAAGCGAATTTGCCGACGGCGGTGCCGATGCCGAGCGCGGATTCCAAAATCAGATCCTTGGAATAGAAACCGGCGAAGCCGAACAGATCTTCGATGCCGATGCCGGCCAGCGCGAGGGAGCCGATCCACATTAATACGTAAGTGATGGGAATTTTGCGCCAGATGCCGCCCATTTTGCGCATATCCTGTTCGCCGGACATTGCATGGATGACGGAGCCAGCGCCCAAGAAGAGCAATGCTTTGAAGAAGGCATGCGTCATGAGATGGAAAATAGCGGCGGAATAGGCCGACACGCCTGCGGCGAAGAACATGTAGCCGAGCTGGCTCATCGTCGAATAGGCAATGACGCGTTTGATGTCGAATTGCGTGAGACCGATAGTGGCGGCGACGATACAGGTGAGCGCACCGACAATCGCCACGACTTTGAGCGCGTCGGGCGCGTATTCAAACAAGGGAGAGAGGCGCGCGATCATGAAGACGCCTGCGGTGACCATTGTGGCGGCATGGATGAGGGCCGAAACCGGGGTTGGGCCTTCCATAGCATCGGGCAACCAAGTGTGCAGACCGAGCTGAGCCGATTTGCCCATCGCGCCTACGAATAACAGCAGACAGACCGTCGTTAACGCCGGGAATGTATTGCCGAGGAATATCCATTGCGCGGTGGCGAGGCCGGGCGCTTTGGCGAATATGTCGTTATATTCGAGAGAGCCGAACAGCATGAAGCAGCCGAAGATGCCGAGCGCGAAGCCGAAATCGCCGACGCGGTTGACGATGAACGCCTTGATCGACGCGTCGTTGGCGCTTTCTTTTTCGTACCAGAAATTGATGAGCAGGTAGGAGGCGAGGCCGACGCCTTCCCAGCCGAAGAACATTTGCAGCAGGTTGGAGGATGTCACCAGCATGAGCATGAAGAAGGTGAACAGGCTGAGATAGGACATGAAGCGCGGAATGCCTTTATCGTGGCTCATATAGCCGACGGAATAGATATGCACCATCGACGAGACTCCTGTGACAACGACCAGCATGACCGCGGTCAGCGTGTCGACCTTGATGCCCCAATTGGCGACGAAAGTGCCGGATTGAATCCAGTCGAACAGGACGACATTGATAGCGTGGCCGTGCAAGGCCACATCGCGAAACAGGACGATGGAAAGGAGCGCGGATGCCAGCATGAAGGCGCAGGTAATGGTTTGCGCGATGAACACGTCGATATAGCGGCAGAAAAGGCCCGATATCATCGCCCCCAATAACGGCAGAAATACTACGGCGATTTCCATTGCCTTAACCCTTCATCATGTTGACGCCCTCAACCGCGATATCGCCGCGGTTGCGGAAATAGACGACCAGAATGGCCAGGCCAATCGCCGCTTCGGCGGCGGCGACGGTGAGGACGATCATCGCGAAGACCTGCCCTACCAGATTGTGCTGATAGACCGAGAAAGCGACGAAGTTGATATTGACCGCGAGCAGCATCAATTCGATCGCCATAAGGATGACGATAATGTTGCGGCGATTGATGAAAATGCCTATGACGCCGATTGTAAAGAGAATGGCGGCGACGACGAGGAAATAAGGGAGACCGATTGTCATTGTGCCCTCACGGATTTAAAACGACGGGATATCATACATCCACCCCCTGCCCCGATGTGACTTTCCGGACTTCGATAATCTCGGACATGGGGCGGTTTAATTGTTCGGATGTTTTCTGGCGCAGAGAGTCTTTGCGGTCGCGAAGCGTCAGGACGATTGCGCCGATCATGGCAACCAGCAGGATGAGGCCCGATACCTGGAACGGATAGAAGTAATCGGTATAGAGGACCTGGCCCAGAGCGCGAGTGTTATCGACCATGCTTTGCGCCGGTGTTTGCGCTGTGGATATTGCTTGCGGTTCTACGACCCAGCGCCAGCCGACCATGACGAGTTCGGACAGCAGAACCAGCGCGACGGCACCGCCGACCGGCAGATAGCGATGAAAGCCTTGTTTCATTGCACGGAAATTGATGTCGAGCATCATGACGACGAACAGGAACAAGACCGCAACCGCACCGACATAGACGATGAGGAGAATGAAGCCGAGGAATTCAGCCCCCATGAGCAGGAACAAAGCCGAGGCCTGGAAAAAGCACATGATGAGGAACAAAACGGCGTAGACCGGATTGCGCGCCGAAATGACCATGACTGCCGAAGCCAGCAAGACGGCGGAGAAAAGATAAAAGAGGGCGGCTGAGATCATCGGCTTACCTGTATTTAGAGTCGGCGGCGAGATTGGCCGCGATTTCCGCTTCCCACCTGTCGCCATTGGCCAAAAGACGTTCTTTGGTAAACAGCAGTTCTTCGTGGGTTTGGGTGGAGAATTCGAAATTCGGGCCTTCGACGATGGCGTCTACCGGGCAGGCTTCCTGACACAGGCCGCAATAGATGCATTTGGTCATGTCGATGTCGTAGCGCGTTGTGCGGCGGCTGCCGTCTTCGCGGGGTTCGGCTTCGATTGTGATCGCCTGCGCGGGGCAGATCGCTTCGCAGAGTTTGCAGGCGATGCAGCGTTCTTCACCGTTTGCATAACGGCGCAGGGCGTGTTCGCCACGGAAACGTGGGGAGAGCGGGCCTTTTTCGTAGGGATAGTTCAATGTGACTTTGCGCTTGAACATATAGAAGAATGTCAGCGCGAGGCCGCGCGCTATTTCATAGAGAAACAGGCGTTTGAAAGGACGAGTGAAAGAGGCGCGAGCGTAGGACATGCGTCAACCCAAATGCGGTAGTTTGTCGAAAGCGACGAGATAGCCCGCCGTTACCACGACCCATAGCAACGACAGCGGCAGGAAGACTTTCCAGCCGATATGCATGAGTTGATCGTAACGATAGCGCGGCAGCGCCACGCGGACCCACAGGAACACGAACAGGCACGCGGCGATTTTGGCGAAGAACCAGACGAAGCCGGGGATGAAGTCCAGCGCATCGAGCGGGGCGAGCCAGCCGCCGAGGAACAGGATGCTGATCATTGCGCTGACCAAAATCATGTTCGCGTATTCACCCAAAAAGAACAGCGCGAAGGTCATTGCCGAATATTCGGTATTGAAACCGCCGACGAGTTCGGATTCGCCTTCGGGCAAATCGAACGGATGCCGGTTGGTTTCGGCGAGGCCGGAGATAAAGAAGACGATGAACATCGGGAACAGCATGCCGAACGCGTACCAGCCGTCGCGCTGGGCTTCGACGATTGCCGACAGGTTCAGCGAACCGGCACGCAGGAGAACGGTTACAATGACGAGGCCGATGGAAACTTCGTAGGAAACCATTTGCGCCGCGGAGCGCAGGCCGCCGAGGAACGAATATTTGGAATTCGACGCCCATCCGGCGATGATGATGCCATAGACGCTGAGCGATGAAATCGCGAACAGGTACAGGACACCTACATTAATATTGGCGAGCACGACGCCCGCCTGGAACGGGATAACGGCCCAGGCCGCGAGCGCAAGGAGGAAAGTCAGCATCGGAGCGAGGATGAAGAGAGCCTTGCTTGAGCCGGTTGGGATAATCGTTTCCTTGCTGAGGAGTTTGATGCCGTCGGCGAAAGGTTGCAGCAGACCGAAGGGACCGACGACATTGGGGCCTTTGCGAAGTTGCATTGCAGCCATGACTTTGCGTTCGGCATAGGTCAGGTACGCGACGGCGACCAGAAGCGGGACGATGATCGCCACAATCTTGAGGACGATCCAGATGAGGGGTATGAGATAATCGGTGATGAGTTGGTTCATGATTTACTCTGCCGCCTCCTGCACAGTGTGGGGGAGGATTTCTTCGGTGCATTTGGCCATTGTGACCGAAGCGCGGGAGATTGGGTTGGTCATGTAGAAGTTTTTGATGACCGAGGCGAAAGGTTTGGCCGAGACACTGCCTTGAGCGCCGAAAGCCGACCAGGCGGATTTTTCGCGGTGGTTGATATGGGCCAAGATCGGCGCGGATTCGAACATTTTGCGCCGCCTTGCATCGTGCCGTGCGCGAACTCGCCGAACAGTTTAATGCCGTGCGTGAAGACTGGAACGGTTTCAACGTTCTGCAACTTGCGGCATCCCGCGTCGGCGGCATCGATCTCGATTTCCTCCCGCAAGTAAACGGGGGCAGGGACACGTGCCATCCTCGGCGGCAAAATGGAAGTCGTCTGGCTTCTCGGCGCCGATGAAATCGACACCAAAAATCTCGGCAACGCCTTCGTCATCTATCAGGGCCACCACGGCGATGTCGGCGCGCACCGCGCCGATGTCATTCTGCCGGGCGCAGCCTACACCGAAAAATCCGGCATCTATG
>Ga0207007_1139_pt1 | contig 19604 bp, 17 predicted proteins | sample Alteio_BWMinCont_85_FD_153487 | JGI IMG/M metagenome (GOLD analysis project Ga0207007, IMG submission 153487) | Enriched cells from forest soil in Barre Woods Harvard Forest LTER site, Petersham, Massachusetts, United States -... | ecosystem: Environmental > Terrestrial > Soil > Temperate forest >...
ATCTCCGGGAACCGCGACAAGGTCGGCGAATTTACCCTTTTCGAGAGTCCCCACTTTGTCTTGCATGTGGATAATTTCGGCATTGACCGTGGTCGCCATTCGCAACACATAGGCGGGGCTTGCGCCCCATTGGACATAGATCGCGAACATTTCCGCCTGAACGCCATGCGAGCAGTTGCAAGCCTTATTGAACACCCTTCCCGGAGGCGGGGCGGAGCCACTCCCCCAGCCGAGCCGCATTCCGGCGGCGAGCATTTTCTTCCAGGTCTGCTGCATCAGGCGATAACGGCTGTAGGGCGCGTATAGCTTCAGATCCCCGGGTTCATCTTGACGCATGTCCAAAATCGTCGGAGTTAACGGCAGGTTTTTCAATAGAAAGGTTTTTATATCCGAATCGTCCGCAGCAACGCCATGTTGAACGTTATCAACCCCCGCTTGCAACGCCCATTTAAGTCCGTTGCCTCCGTAGGTGTGGGTCGCTACCCACAGACCAAGCTTGTGCGCCTCATCTACGGCGGCGGTGATCTCTTCTAGGGTAGGGAGGGCGACGTTGACCATCTCTCCGTCAGGCTTGAAATAGAAACGGCCAGTCGTGGTTATCTTAATGTGATCGACTCCATTGTGCGCCAGTTCGCGGACCGCCGCGCGCATCCCATCCGCCCCGTTGGCTATCAGAGAGGGTTCGAGCGGTTTGAACTCCAACGGGAAAGGCCCATTGCCGGGTTGAGTAATTTCGAGTACTGGTCCAGCCGTGAGCAGCCGAGGACCTTTAACAAGTCCGCTTTCGATCGCTTTCTTCAACTCGACATCGGCGTACCCACCGCCATGCGAACCCATCGCCACCTGGGTCGTAAAGCCGGCGTTTAGACTTTGCGTTGCGTTGTACAGCGCAACCATCATCTGGTGTTGCAGGCCTCCGGCGGCGTCGGTGAGGTGAACGTGACCGTCAATCAAGCCCGGCAGCACGGTCGCATCCCCGAGATCGATCACCCTCGCATCGGCTGGAACCTGCACGCGGGCAGCCGGGCCGACGTCCATAATCCGGTCCCCTTGGATGAGCACCACCTGATTAGTCAAGTTTGTGCCCGTCTTGGGATCGAACAATCGAGCGGCGCGAACGGCGATCGTTTGAGGAATTGGAGGAGTTTGAGACCTACCCAGGGTTGGTCCGGCCAAAAGCACGAGAATCGCGAGGCCCAGAATTTCGCATCCGATTTTCCTGCGCATTGGAATCCTCCTTTGCTTGCCCACATCAGAGTCGGAAGGCTCAAGTGCCACTGCGGCTTTTCTGACTCTCGCCGTTGGGTCGAAAGGCGACCAGCTTGTGCGAGACTCGCACGTGTCGCCGCTTCGAGATACAGTTATTTCAGCCACATGTCAAACGGAATCGAGAGAACTCGACGTCTCACCAGGTCCTGATAAGTTGTGCCAGCTCAACCGGTCGATGCAACACTATCTAATCAGTTGATCCGACGACAATACTTCCTCTACTATTGAACCGATCCATAAGGCTGTACTCAGTCAGAACCTAAACAGGGCAGTGTTCCGTTCCCATCAACGCCCTTGAGCGAATTTAGCTTCGTAGACCCCTGCATGTGCACTTTGAACAAGCGTTGCGTCGACCCATTGAGACCACCCGCCTTATCGAAATATGGATTACCAGAACTGTGGGAGAGATCGTTGACAGGTCGCCGGAAGCAACATATTCTTCAGTCCGCTAACGGAGGCAGAGGGATGAGAGCTGTCTCATTCGTCTTCGCGGCCATCGCTTTTGCAGGCTTGACGTGTGTTTCCGCCGCAACGTCGCAGTTATCTGAACCGTCATCACCAACTATCTTATATCCTGCGTCAGCGGATGGATTTCGACAGCAGTTCAATGCCGCGCTGCAGGCTTACCGTGACGGCAAGGAATCTGACGGTAATAACTTGGTGGAGCGTCTAAGTCTTCCGCCAACGTGGTTCGAGCAGGCCTTTTCCCCGGAACAGGCGGCGCAGATCACCCAGCGATATCAGGTCATTTTCCCGGCATATGCAAATTCGACAGAGAATACGCTGAAAGACTTCGCCGATATGCCCGGCTCGGAATTGCAGCTTACCGAGATTACCAGCACGCCTGATCCGGGAAAGGTGAGCTATTTACAGCCGAACGCTTACACGCTGCAACGCGACGTCCCGTTATTTCGGTTTAGATTTGCCGAACTTTTGAACAGAAGAGAAACCGCGTCCTGGGAATATACTTATGTTTATGAGGATGGTGCATTCCGTTTTATCGGCGGCGGGGCTTGGCCGTTGTGGCTTTGGCCCCAGGCAACCTACCGTGAAAATCCGAACAGCAGGTTCCTGAAACCGCCTGCGCCCATTGCTGGTTACCCGCTGGCGGGGCAAAACGGTATTGGTGTTCCCACTTGTCTTCAGTGTAAGAACCCTTCTTATTCGGAAAAGGCGCGCCAGGCGCATGTCGAGGGTACGGTGGCCCTACGATGCGTGGTTGGAGTGGACGGCCGCGCCTCGATGATTGAGGTCGTTCATGGCTTGGGTTTTGGCCTTGACGAAAAGGCCATCGAAGCACTGCGTAACTGGCAGTTCAAGCCCGCTCTGTACGACAAGGGTGCACCGGTCGCTGTGACCACGTCGGTCGAAATTCACTTCAGGTTTTTGAAGTGATCGTAGATACTTCTGCCCCGATTCCATAGTTGGACCTATCGGAATGCAGGCTACCGGGAGCCTAGCGACCAGGCCAGTTTCCGAGTCAGCCCCTCGGAAAGTGAGTACCGGGACTGTGGAAAAAATCCATTTGTCGGGACTTTTGGATATATGATTGGTTATCAAGTGGAGGTGCCATGAAGCTGACTCACATCGCACTCGGTTTGGGCCTCGTTCTGCTTTCAGGCGCGCCAGGCATCGCGCAACAAGCGCCGGCGTCGCCCGCGCTGTACGCCTCGTCGGCGGACGTAGCCGCGCTGATCGCTAAAGCCAAGAATGAGCGCAAGACCGAACCGCGGATCGGCGAAACCATTCTGCGCCTCGATCCCTACAGCGTGGGACTGGAATACCGCCCCGCCGTAGCGCCCGCTTCTGTCCACCTCCATCAGGCGGAACTGTTTTACGTGATTGATGGGGCCGCCACAATCGTCACAGGGGGTAAGCTAGTCGGCGCGCATCAACAGAATGCCGAGAACCTGGATGGCACGGGGGTGGAAGGCGGCGCCACGCAACAAATCACAAAAGGCGACTTCGTTTTTGTTCCCGAAAACACGGCGCACTGGTTCAGCGCGATTTCGCAAACTCTTGTGGTGATGTCGCTTCATGTTCCGCGGCCCGTTGATGCTCCGCAACTGCTCGGCACGCCGCCGGGCGCTGTGGGGAGCAAGGTGTACGCGTCCGCTGCGGATGTTGCCGCTCTCGTCGCCAAGGCCCGAAGCATACGGAAGGAAGGGCAAGCGAATGTCCCGCAATCCCTGCTACCCTTGCCGCCGTATAGCGTGAATGTGGAATACCGCGCGTCGGTCGGGAACGCCACCGTACACGTCCACGAGGCAGAGTTGTTCTACGTGATCGACGGAGCCGCCACCCTGGTGACCGGCGGCAGGCTCGTCAACCAGGCCAAGGCGCCTGCGGACGCAGAGAATCTCGCGGGCGACGCCATTGACGGCGGCAAGACCCAGCAAATCGGCAAGGGCGACTTCATTTTTGTTCCCGAAAACACGCCGCACTGGTTCAGCGCAATTTCGCAAACTCTTGTTGTAATGTCGCTGCACGCTCCGCGGCCTGTTCCCGCGGCGCATTAGGCAGCGAGGGCCACTCACCACTCTTCTTGGCCGCTCGTTAACTTCTTCGGATACGCAAAAGTTCGTTCCATTGCCGCCAGCACCTGCACGTGTCATCCTGAATGCAGGGGATGCCATGACGATTCCGCGAATTGCACTCGCACTTGCGCTCGGCCTAGTCGCGCTCAGTGCGGCTCGCGCCCAAACGGCGCAGGGTGTGCCGGGTGATATGAAGAACTTCGTGACGCAATACGTATCGGCGACGAACGCCAAGGACTCTGCGCGGCTGCGGTCATTCCTCTACCCGAAATCGCTCGCGTGCGTCACCCCCGAGAATAAGGACTACTACGACGAAATGGCCAGCCATATAGGAGAGCCGATTCCGCCAAATTACAAGTTCTCGGTGATGCCGGTGAACGAAGGCAATCTGCAAGCGCTCGAAGGCATGGGCCAGCGCTGGACGGTGAAGCCCATGCAGGAACTCCACATCGATTATCAGCAGGGCGACGATGTGGGAAGTTACATTGTGTACCTGATCCACGAAAACGGCCGATGGTTTCAGGACTTTCCGTGTGCTACGGACGCAGCAATAAAACAATTTCGCGACAATGCGGCCGCTAACGAAGCAGCTCTCGCGCACTATAAGGCCCTTGCAGCGGAAATCAAGGAACCGTTGCGGTCGGAGCTGCTGGACTTGCTTCGAGCGCACGAAACCGCCAGTGCCACCGACCGTTATCATCAGGTGACCGGACAGGACTATAAAACTTCGATGTACGTGATTAATGCATTGAAAACGGAAGGGCGTTAGGCTTCTGCGCTTCCTCGAAATGAAGAAATGGTTTCGCCTTCCTAGTAAGCGCACATAGGGTGCAGTTCGCTGGACCCTTTGCATTCCCAAGTCCTGAGAAACGGATTCTCGGAATGCGGGCAGACCCACCTAAAAGCCAATTTCCGATAATCCCCGTTTCTCGGGAGTTGACAATCTAAGGACACAGATCGATGTGAGTGCGGCTGTATCAAGCAGGAATCGACGGCTATATTAGTCACATGCTAGCGGACATGATCGTCCGGCGTGCTCAACCAGAGGAAAACGACGCCATACACGCAATGGTACAGATCATCGTGGACGAAACGTTCGCGGATTTGTTTCCATCGGGCGTGCCTATTGGTGAAGCGAACTGGCTGTCAGCATGGGTAGCACTTTCTGGTGAAGCAATCCTAGGTGTAAGTATGACGAAGGACGAATGGCTTAGTGATCTGTGGGTCCGCCGGGACAGCCGCAGGCTAGGTGTAGGAGCAAGATTACTGGCCAAAGGGGAAACTGAGATAGCCAGCCGTGGACACAATACGTTTCGACTTCGGGTGGTCAAATCCAACGTTTCTGCAGTTCAGTTCTATCGGTCACAAGGATGGACAGTTGGACGTGAATTTCCACATGAGAAGTTCAACCATCCGATGCTCGAAATGGTGAAGTCAAACGGGACGATTCCGCCGTAGCATTCTGAGACGCCGCTGCATTGGCAAGACAGAGAAACCTACTGCGCGATGTTGACCGCTCCGGCTGCCTGCTGGGATGGTATTCACAGTGTTGTCACACATTGGAAATATAGGGGAAACGTTGAAGCGGTTAACCTCTCCGTTTCTGCCGACCATTCAGCGACAACTCTAACGGGGAAGAATCGAAGCAAAACGCCCCGGGCGATTTTCGCAGCGACAGCGCTCGGAGTGCGGTCGCCCTTAGCGCCGACACTTGCAAGTGGTATGAGGATCAAATGAATCGAAGGGATTTTGTGCGGCTTGGATGCGCCACCGTGATTGCTGCGGGGGCCCGTAAGCTGCCCCAAGCCTTGGCGCAGCCGTTAACGCCTCGGCAAGTCCCGTCGCCGTCACAGCGCCCGACGATGGCGCTCTTGGAACCGAAGGCCACCGACGGCGCGGTGGATTTCACCTTGCAAATCGCACCCATGACGGTCGAGCTGGCTCCTCAGGTTGTGATCAGCACCATCGGCTACAGCAACAAGGTCCCCGGTCCCTTCCTGCGGGTGCGAGAGGGCCAGCGCGTCGCCGTAGAGGTTGCGAATGACACGGACGTTCCGGAATACGTGCATTGGCACGGTTTGTTCGTTCCCTCAGACGTGGACGGAGCCGAGGAAGAAGGCACTCCTCCAGTCCCCCCGCATGGCCGCCGGCGCTATCAGTTCGTGGCCAAGCCGGCGGGTTCGCGATGGTACCACTCGCACACCGCGGCCATGATGGATCTCCATCGCGGCGCCTACACCGGCCAGTTCGGGTTCCTCATGATCGATTCCGCGAATGACCCTGGGCTCTACGATCAAGAGGTTTTTCTGGCGCTGCGTGAATGGGAGCCTTATCTGACCACGATGGATCAGGATGAGGGGGCGGCGGATCCCAATGACCCGATGCCCGAAAAACCCGCCACTCCAGACCCACGTCCCAATGGGCTCGAAGTCGCCGCTCCTCTTTACTCGATCAACGACAAAATGCTCGGAGCGGGGGATCCCCTCCGCGTGCAATCGGGTCAGCGCATCATGATGCACCTGCTCAACGCCGGCGCTTCGCAAATTCATCGCGTGGCTTTGCCCGCCCACAAGTTTCAGGTGGTCGCTCTCGACGGGAATCCCGTGCCCTCGCCTCAGTTGGTCAGCGTGATCGAGATCGCCCCCGGTGAGCGCGTGGATGCGATCGTGGAGATGAATCAGCCGGGCGTCTGGATTTTAGGCGAGCTGCGCGACGTCGCGCGGTCATCCGGCATGGGCATCGTGGTGGAGTACGCCAATCAGCAGCAGCGCGCGACTTGGCTTCCGCCTCCGAACGCGCGCTGGGACTACACGATCTTCGGCACGGCCTCTCCACATGCCGCGCCAGACCAGACCATCGACATGGTCTTTGAAAAAGTGCCCGGCGGGCCCCACGGGATCAATCACTGGCTCGTCAACGGCAAGGAATATCCGCATGAACGGGAATTCGTGTTGCGCCAGGGAAATCGCTATCGGCTGGTGTTTCACAATCGCAGTGACGATTCTCACCCCCTGCACATGCACCGGCACCTGTTCGAACTCGTCGAGCTCAACGGCAAGCCCACTGCCGGCATCAAGAAAGATACGGTGATCGTTCCCGCATTTGGACGCGCCTCAGTGGATTTGGTCGCCGACCAGCCGGGCCCCACACTGTTTCACTGCCATATCCAGCAGCACATGGACTTTGGTTTCATGGCGCTGTTTCGCTACGCCTAAGCACCGCATCGCGTGCAAAGCCGGCGATGTGGCGATTCTGCGAAGCCTGCGACCTCCCCAATAATCCGTGTTACGGCTTTTTCATACATCCGACATACACACGAAATATTAGAGGGATAGAACTCTTACCTCTGGCAACCATCCAACCACAAGTGCGAACGGGAGGAACCGAATGAAGACGATCCGGGGAAGTTTCCGAGCGGCAGTGCTCATGGCAGCGGCCGCATCGGTGCTGGTATTTGCAGTCGGCGCACGGGCGCAGGATCAAAACGACAAGGACGATCCACACCACAACGGCAATTCGTGGCCCTACGCAACGACGCGTAAATCGCCCGTGCTTGCGGTGGTTGGCGACGTCGCCTGCCAGCCAGGCGGGGAGGTGTCTGGTGAGTCTGGAAATGAAGTCTGCACCGACCCCGCAACCCCTCCCGCCTACACCAGCACCTCTCTGTGGCAATCCCAGGAGGCCACTGCGAATCAGATTGAGAATATGAAGCCTGACGCCGTCGCGCTCGTCGGAGATCTGCAATACCAGGTAGGCCGGTATTCGGACTTTGAGGGATCGTTCGATTTGACGTATGGCGCTTTTAAATTTCTCCACCGGCCCGCGCCCGGCAACCACGAGTTTTATAACGAGCATGGCGAGATCGGCGTTCTCGGCTACGGCTACTTCTCCTACTACAACGGCCTACAGCTCAGTCCCAGTGGCATGATTCCCACGACTATGATCCCGAACCCGTGCGTCACACCATCGGTCAGTTGCAAGGCGGCAGGCAAGGGTGCAATCCCCTCCTCCCAACCCGTGCCGCGGGCGGATGGACAGGGAGGGCACTTCGAACTGGGGGCGAACGCAGGCCTGAACGGGACCGGAGTCGGAGATGGCTGGTACTCCTATAATCTGGGCTCGTGGCACCTTATTTCCCTCAATATAGAGTGCTATACGCAGCCGACGCAGGCGCCACCGGACGGCTGTTCGGACACGGGCACCTGGCTTGCCTCCGAACTCGCATGGCTGAAAAAGGATCTCGAGGAAAATCATTCCGAGTGCACAGCCGCCTACTGGCACCAGCCCCTGTTCAGCGCCGCCGACAGCCTCAGCGAAGAGGGCACGACCTCTCAGGCCTTTTGGCGACTGCTCTATGAGTACAACGCCGACTTGGTGCTGAACGGACACGACCACCTCTATGCTCGCTACAAGCCTCTTGACTACTCCGGGAATCCCGATGCAAAGCGGGGCATACGGGAATTCATCGTAGGCACCGGAGGCGAGACACTCGATAAGGTCGCCTCAAGCAAAACTGGAACCGCCGGCGCGCAATTCAACGCAGCGAATCTCGAGGCGTCAAGCGGGGACTTCTGGGGTGTGATGGCCCTGACGCTTGATGAGCACGGCTACAAGTGGGATTTCGAGCCGGCAATGGAACTTCCTGGAGATGCTGCAGCGCCTTTCAGCGACAAGGGCGTCGGCGTCTGCCACGACCAGCCCAACTGGCATCATGACGATCACGACCACGATCGCTAGTTCGTCTTCGCCACGATAGTTGACCTTCCCCACCTTCCGCGACGTTTCGCGGGGGGTGGGGAATTACTTTGTCTTGAGCCCTCCGAATTTTCCGCTGCGCTGAGCACGACGCCCAGACCGTGAAGCATCCCCCAGCGAATTTGCTCGACTAAGCGCGACCCCGCGAAAAGCAGGTCCTTCGCGCTGCCCAGGCGAATTCGGCAGCCTTGGCGGCGCTTGGCGCAGCCCGAAGAGCATGAGGCGAGGCGTTGGTTGGCCTAGAAGACTATCGAGAAGTTCGATTTTGCGGGCGGAGGTGCAAGGTGACGTCGGTTTGGTGCCCGGGCGAGACCCATACGTTTTGGCGCCATTCGGAAACGCGTCCATGATCGGAGGCACGGACGGAGTATTGTCCTTCCGGGAGAACCGGAAACCAAAAATGGCCCTGCGTATTGGTTTCCGTGGTTTGGAGATGACCGCCCTCGGAATCCTGCAGAGTTACACGGGCGTCGGCGACGGATTTGCCTTTGGGGTCCAACACTTGGCCGCCGACCGTGCCGAGCCCTGCGGGCGAAGACGCGGTGAGGCTACCCACGGCTAGCGCGGCGTATAGCGATGCAGCTAGGAGATACTTGAGTCTCATCGAAGCGGCGTCCTTTCGGGGTTGCGAGAAGACAAAGAATCCTCGGACTAAAGCGAGCGTCTTCTTATCCGTATCGCTCCCATCGGCCGGGTTCGCAATCCGTGTGACACCCAAAGCCACATTCCGCTTATCAGGACTTACAAGGCATGGGTTCAAGCGACTGCGGAGCTAACTCCTTTACTTCGGGAAAGTTTTCCAATTCGGCCTTCATCTTGAGCAAATTGGCCAGTCGTTTCTCAAGATGTTTCGCTTTAGGCACCGCGGTATGAATTGCGCTCTCCAGACTATCGTAGACGGCGCGGTACGCCGGCCGCGCTTCATCCACCACGCTGGAATCCCCTATGGTCTGTTTGATTTGGTGCGCTTTGAGCGGAGTTATGTCCTGGCCTACGTCTTGCTTCAGGAGCTCTTGTAGTGCGCCGACTTGCTGAATCGTGGCGTCTTTTTGCGTTTCGGTCATGGCGTGATTTTGGATGATTTCAAGGGTTGCCTGTTCAAGTGGAATATCGATCGCACTTGCCACAGCTATTATGATCTCTGACTGGGAGAGGATGTTTTCAAGTTGAGCGGCGAGCTCGCCGATCAGCCGATTGATCGCCACGCATCGGTCCGCCGGGGATTGCGCCGATTTTGTGGTTTTGCGACGGGCTTCCGAGGAGCCGTTCGCAGACTTGGGCGGAGCAGAGGACGGCTGCTTGGGAACAACGACTGGTCCGGCCTCAGCCGAAGTTTCGTTTTCGTTATTCTTGCCTGCTTCGCCCGACAGGTTGCCGGCACTCGCACGAACATCGGCGGAATGTTCCAATTCCTTGGCGTGTTCTTCGCAGACGTAAATCGGCTCATTCCCGTACTTGCCCCAGGCAATCATGAGCGAGGTTCCGAACTCGCAATCGAGCCGGTAGTAGGGAGACAAGCGCTCGGGAGGTTTCCCAGGCAGAACGCGCCACTCGGAACGGTTTATGCAATCACCTTTCGGCAATGCGTAGTGGCGCCCCTTTTGAAGCGGACGCAGCGCATTGTCTTCTTGGGCTTTAGCGCTACTGTGAGGCGCGGCCATCTCAGCGGTTCAAGGGCGTTCCTGAGCTTAGGTAGGACATGCTGCCGCAATGGGGCCGGCATCGCCACTGGTCCGAAGGGTAATTTTGGGTCCGGAGCGCGACCTGTACAAAGAAGGTGGCTGCTTCCGATCGGCGTGTCTGTTCAGGTTCGCCTTGCCATGGTCATGCCGCCTAAGTCCCGCTTGCGATCTTCCATGGTGTCCCATATCGAACAGACGTGGGCGCGCCAAGAGCGCACCATCCTCTTCAGTCAAGAAAAGCTGAAGGTATGCAACATGAATCAACTTAGCGCTGCGCTGAAGCTGATAATCGTTATCGCGTTTGGTTTGCTTGTGGCCTACACCTTCGAGAAGATGGATGCCGTCCGGAGGATGGGTTCGAGGTTTTCGGATGCCTTCCACAGGTTTCCCAAAGCTGATTCCTCCCTGGCAGAAGGTTCCGTGGCGCACCAGTCCGCAGTGCAACCTCTTCGTAGGAGCGTAATCAGAAACCGCCAATAGTCCTACCGCAAATATTCACCTTTCGTACGCCCAGCAAACCCAACAGCCCTGCTCCCAGTAACAGTCCCGTGGAAGGTTCAGGAGCAGGGGTTCCGCCGACGGGTGGACCGGAGGGACCGTAGATAGTGATGGTGCCAGTGCCGCCCTTGCTGCCGTAGACGGTGGCCAGCGGGTCGGCGAAGGTTGTAGCGTTGGTCTCAATGACTATATCTACGGTACTCTCGTTGGGACTGGCACCAACCGGGAAGTTGAACCCCACGACATTGCCATCCGCTGATCGGTCCACGGTGACAGGCACGGTGGCAGGATCGCCGTTGTTACAGAAGCCGCCGTCGTCTATACCGCATAAAACGAGAGAACCAAGTGATAACGAGTCATACCCGACGTCGGTCTGGTAGGCGCTGAAACCGGTCTCCTCGACGCGAGTAATGTTCTGATTGGAGAGGAAGTTGTTTCTTACTTGGAAGAGGAAATCCAGGCAGCCAGCACAAAAGACGTTGGTTGGGTCAGACTCCACCTGCTCGTAGGCGGTGCCGCTGAACGGGGCCACGCCCCATGTCGTTCCAGTTGGTAGGTTTGTCGTAAGGACTTTGCGTGGCTGCCCGCAACCCGGCCCGGATCCTGGGCAATCGGAATACCCCAAAACAAAGGCGTCCGCGGGCCCTGACCCTGAGGCACCAATTATGTCGGCCTTGGCGGAAGGGATTATCAGAGCCAGGCCAAGTACCAGGAAGACCAGCATCCAGCGCGCCTTTAACATAGTTACCCTCCCTCGCTGATGAGAAAACCGGAATTTTCGATTTTGCCGCCTTTTCCGTCCTCGTCTAAACTAGGTTCGACGACAAACTTTTGCTATCCCGCAAAAGCCACTACTCGGACTAACTCCCACATCTACGGCAATTTACTAACCACTTTTTGTTATGTTGAAAATAAACGGCTTCCTAGTAGCTACCTTTCGTTCAATTGCATAATTTTGCATAATTTAGGCGAACTCTTGCTGGGAAATATCCAGGCGAATCCCGTGATTCGGGGCGCTCCGTGAGGGTTGTTTTAAGGCCGCCGGGGCTTCAACCATGCGCTTCGCGACGCCCTCCAGTCTGTCGAGGCTGGATGACTTAGCTTTTGGGATTCTTGGGGTTCGTATCCTAAAATGCCACCCTGAAGGGTGGCGCACCATTCCGGAATACGCTGCCAGGTTACCGCAATCTCTTCGTAGGACCGGTATTGCAGGATGCGCCCCGAGCCGCTCGGGGCGCATCCTGCTCATTGCCGAAGTGCAAATTCTAATTACAAACTAACGTAACCACAATCCACCGGGTTCCCACCCTTTGTAGCGTCGCATCAAACCTGCCGCTGGAGGGTATGGTCGTTGCGTTATTGATGAAGGAACCCGAATAACTGCCAGAAACCGTAGCGGTGTCACCGTTGACTGCAATGTTTTCCGGTCTGAAATTACGGGATACGCTTTTGAAAGAGTTAAAACTTGATTTCAATGCGGCATTGGGTCTTTTCGGAATCGATGGCCAGAGCTGTCTGACCGCGCCTAAATCTCTGCTCGCAAAAGCGCGCGACAGGTCATCGATAGCTCTGTGGATTCCTACAGTGGCCAGCATGCCACCGTTCGCCGCGCCCTCCCCATAGATCACCGGGTCTGCGGATTCCAGATCGGAAGCTCCGCTTAGGGCCAATTGGCCGTTCCGCGCGCCATTGGCGACGCCTTGTCCGGCAGTCTGATCGGTTGTGGTACTAGTGGTTGCGTTGTCCGCGGGACTGGAACTTTGCGCCGCCAGCGTCTGGCTCTGCGTCATGGAGAGGCTTCCCATCATCAGCAGTATGACCGGCAAACCGTGCCACTTCATCGGTGTGCTCATGTTTTCTTCCCGTTCCTTTCGCCTTGCGGCTATGAAATATCGGCTTCAGGACGCTCCGTGTATGCCCCAAGTGTGAGGGATAATTTGTGCCGCGGCTACTGACCTGAGGGACAGGCGTGAAGTGTAAGAAAGTGCAGTCCCGGCCCAGTGCAAGTCCTTCTCGCCTGTTCCCATCGTCTCGCTGGTGCGGGTTAGCTGTTACGTGTTGATTCCACCGGTCTTAGGAGGATGTTTTCGTATATGCAGATTCTAAAGGAGTTATCGTCACGTCACGAATGATGATGCTACGAAAGAAGCGCGGGCTTTTGTGGGGTACCATGACCGAGTCTTCGGCGATCCTGTTTCTCGGGAGTTGGCGCGGAGACGACCTTAAAAGCGGAAAAAACTGACCGCCATGCGGCTGAGGGAAAAAGATCGGACGAGTGTTGAGAAATCGATTACCGAGCGAACTTCAGGTTCCAATCGCAAACTCAGATTTACTTTTGAGGGGAGATGTAATACTCATATGTGACGGAGGTCGTGTCATGGTGACGAAGCGATTCGTGGTTTTTATCCTGGCTACAGTTTTGTGGGTTTCCGCACCCGTTTTCGCGCATCACGGAGGCGCCCAATACGATCTGCAGCACCATACCACGCTGACCGGGACGGTGACGGGCCTCCTCTGGTCGAATCCGCACTGCGTCCTCAGCTTTGACGCCGCGGACGATAAGGGCGTCGTCAAACACTGGTCGGTGGAACTGCACAACCCACTCGTGTTGACTCGCGCAGGCTGGACCAGCACGAGCGTGAAACCTGGCGACGAGATCCAAGTTACGTTCTACCCCGCCAAAAACGGCGCCGGCAGCGGCCGGCTCTATGGCGACGAAGCCAAGCTCAGCCTGCATGGAAAGAGGCTTCCCCTCGAAACTGGAGAAGATGTAGGGAACTAGGCGATTCGCAGGTTGCGGAACCGCCGTGGAGGCTTTCTAGAATGCGAAATCGCATGATCGGTGCAGCGGTGGCTGCTGTTTGTTTGGTTTTCGCACTTTCTCCACGCGCGATCGCGCAGGCTCCTAAAGCGGCTACGGGCACGGGCCTGGACCATGACCTTTCGGGCGTGTGGGGAGAATTCACCGGCGGCGCGCGTCCGCCGCAAGGACTCGCACGGCGTTCGCAGCCACCCGTCATGACTCCCGAGGGGCAGGCGCGCTTCGAAGAAAACGCGTCGCAAACCAAGCAGGGTCTCCCCGTGACGAAGTCCCCTGCGTTTCAATGCCTCCCGTCGGGTCCATTGCAAGCCTATGGCCCCGGCACCTATGCCGTTGAGTTCATCCAGACTCCCCAGCGCATCCTGATGCTCCTCGAGTACGCCCACCAATGGCGCGAAATCTGGATGGACGGCCGCCCAATGCCCAAGGAGTCCGATCCACTTTGGATGGGCTACGCCGTGGGGCACTGGGACGGCAACGACCTGGTCGTCGAGATGGGCGACTTCAACGATCTCACCTGGCTGGACAGCGGCGGCCATGGGCACTCGGCTCAGCTCAAGCTGACCGAGCGCTTTCACCGCGAAGGCAACGCCTTGCTGGAGACCGCCACGGTCGACGATCCGAAATACTACAAGCAGCCCTGGAGCACCTCGCGAACCTTAGAGCGGCACACGGACTGGGAGGTCGGCGAATCGTTCTGCGTCCGGGATGAAGAGACGCGCTTTGAAAACGTGGTCGTCAATCCCGCCGCCAACCCGCCAGCCGCCAAGTAAGCGCGCCTAATTGCGGGACCGGCCGGAAAGGAACCCACCTCTTGGGAACCCCGATTCCCAGTTGACGAGATTCCCTGTTCTCGGGCACAACGTTGAAACTGCCCTGTTGTCGCTATAAAATCCCGTGGCATGAAACACCTAACATTGTTGCTCCTTCTTGTTGTCGCTCCCCTTTCTGTACGCGCAGCAACTCTATCTGGCATGATCGTAGGTGTTAAGGGACTCGCAATTCCCAAAGCTTATGTGGTCATTCGGTGGGACTCCGCCGGGCTTGACGGCGTGAAGGATAACCTCGGCACAACAGAGATCAAAACCACCACGGCCGATGAAACAGGGCATTTTTCCTTGGCACTGCCTGCCGGTGTTTATGACATTTTCGTGTCGGCGCCAGGCTTTGCTCCGCACGCCGAGAAAATCACCGTGGCAGCAAGAGAAAGCCTTCCTTACGTAGCTCGATTGCCAGTCACTAGGATGCTTACAATAACATTTTGAACAGTTCTCTTGCGATTGAAAACAATCGTTCGAGATTGTATGCTCACAATCCGCAACGAAATATCGGGAGGATAAGACGATGCGATTTCTTCGATGGTTTTCGATTTTCACGATGTTGTCCGTACTTGGCATGACGGTCGCGGCGCAAACTGCGGGAGCGCAAGGCGGTGGTGGCGCACCGGCCGCGCCGGCTGCCCCGCCTTTACGGATGAACATTGCAGGGTTCGCCGACGGTACCGACATTCCGGTGAGATTCACGCAGGCCGGCGCCCAGACTTCGCCGGGAATAACCTGGATCAACGTCCCCGCGGGCACGGTGACCTTCCTTTTGCACGTGCATGATATGGAGGCCAGTCGCAACAAGACTACGGACGACATGCTTCATTGGATGGTGTGGAATATTCCCGGCACGGTAACCGAACTTCCCGAAGGTATCCCCATGGGAGCTCAGTTGCAGAACGGCGCCTACCAGCTCAGCGCCACCGGCCCGGTTTTTCGTGGCCCCGGCGCGCCTGCCGCCGGCCCGCGCCATCATTACACGTTTGAACTTTTCGCCCTGGATATGAAGCTCGATATCCAGCCTGGTGAGCCATTCGAGACTCGCGCCAACATCATGAAAGCGATCCAGGGACACATCCTGGGCAAGTCCGTTTACATGGGCCTCTTCCACCGCCCGCAATAGTCGCGCGGGGGAAGATTTCAGCTACAAATTGTGCACGCGGGAGTGCGCGCGCACGAAATCGACGATTTCGTGCGTTGATGTGCCGGGAGGGAAGATGCCGGCGACGCCGACTTTCTTGAGGCCGGGAATATCGGCTTCGGGGATGATGCCGCCGACCAGCACGGCGACGTCGGACATGCCCTTGGCGTGGAGCAGCTCCATCAGCGCGGCGCAGATGGTGTTGTGCGCGCCGGAGAGGATGGAAAGGCCGATGACGTCGACGTCTTCTTGCTCGGCGGCCGAGGCGATCATCTCCGGCGTCTGGCGCAGGCCGGTGTAGATCACCTCCATGCCGGCATCGCGCAGCGCGCGAGCGATGATCTTCGCGCCGCGGTCGTGGCCGTCCAGGCCGGGCTTGGCGATCAAGACGCGAATTTTCTTTTCTGTAACGGTCATGTCCCGAATACGCAGCTAGGTTACCGCAACTTCTTCGTAGGAGCCAAAGACGGAGCGCAACGCCGCAGTGGCTTCGCCGAGCGTGGCATAAGCCTTGACGGCGTCGAAAAGGTAGGGCATCAGGTTCTCCGATCCCGCGGCGGCGCGCTGCAAGGAGTCCAGACGCCGGCGGACTTCCTCGGATGATCGTTCGGCGCGCAGGCGGCGCAGTCGCTCTTGCTGACGGCGGGCGACACTCTCGTCGATCTGCAAGGTCTCAATGGGTTTTTCTTCACTGACGTAATCGTTCACGCCGACGATGATCTTTTCCTTGCGCTCCACGGCTTGCTGGTAGCGATAAGCGGCGTCGCCGATCTCGCGCTGCGGGAAGCCGCGCTCGATGGCCGCGACCATTCCGCCCAGCGCGTCGATCTTGCGGATGTATTCTTCGGCGCCGCGTTCGACTTCGTTGGTAAGCGTTTCCAGGAAATAGGAGCCTCCAAGGGCGTCGGCGGTCCCGGTGACGCCGCTTTCGTGGGCGATGATTTGCTGCGTGCGCAGCGCCAGCGTGGCGGCGGCTTCGGTGGGCAGCGCCCATGCTTCGTCGAGGGAGTTGGTGTGCAGCGACTGCGCGCCGCCCAAAACGGCGGCCATGGCCTGAAACGCGGTGCGCACCACGTTGTTGTAGGGCTGCTGCGCGGTAAGCGAGCAGCCGGCGGTCTGCGCGTGGAAGCGCAGCGCCCAGGAGCGCGGCTCGACGGAGCCAAAGCGCTCTCGCATGATGCGATACCACAGCCGGCGCGCCGCGCGATACTTGGCCAGTTCCTCGAAGAAATCGTTGTGCGCGTTGAAAAAAAACGATAGGCGCGGCGCGAACTCGTCCACCGTCAGGCCGCGCTGGATGGTCCGCTCGACATACTCGATGGCGTCGCGCAGCGTGAAGGCCAGCTCCTGAATGGCCGTGGAGCCGGCTTCGCGAATGTGATAGCCGCTGATGGAGATGGGATTGAACTTGGGCGTGTGCCGCGCGCCGAATTCCAGCGTGTCCACCACCAGGCGCAAGGACGGCTCGGGCGGGTAGATGTACTCCTTCTGCGCGATATATTCCTTGAGAATGTCGTTTTGCAGCGTGCCGGAAAGCGTTTGCAAGTTTGCGCCCTGTTTTTCCGCGACGGCCAGATACATCGCCCAGATCACCGCCGCGGGCGAATTGATGGTCATCGAAGTGGTGATTTCGCCCAGCGGAATGTGGTCGAAAAGAATTTCCATGTCGGCGAGCGAACTGATGGCCACCCCGCACTTGCCGACTTCGCCGGCGGCCAGCGGGTGATCGGAGTCGTAGCCCATCAGCGTGGGCAGGTCGAACGCCACCGAAAGGCCGGTCTGTCCCTGCGCCAGCAGGTAGCGGAAGCGCGCGTTGCTGTCTTCGGCGGCGCCGAATCCGGCGAACTGGCGCATGGTCCAAAGCCGGTGGCGATACATCGTGGGGTGGATGCCGCGGGTGTAGGGCGGCTCGCCGGGATTTCCCAGATCGCGACCGGCGTCCCAACCGCTGAGATCGCCCGGCGTGTAGAGGCGGCGAATGGGATGGCCCGAGACAGTAGTGAATTGCGCGGCGCGCTCGTGAGCGCCAACAGCGGGAGCGGAAGACTTGTCGGGATCTGTCATGGAACAATCCGGTCCATACCGAACCGGGCGGGCGATTTCATCTTATGCCAGGCGTATTGCGGGAACAAGGCGGGCTGAGTTTTCAGCGAGTACTAAAACTCCGGTACCGAAAATTTGTATCTTGCGGCTCATTGAGACGCCCAGTTGCAACCGCGATGATCGCGGTGGACGGGTTGGGGCACTTTGCGGGGACAACGGCCTCGAGAGATCGGGTTCGTCGAGTTTCCCAACCCGCCTAATCTTTTGTGAGCGAGGTAATAGATGATTTCACAGCACGACATGAACACGGTCCCTGACAAGAAGAAGCTCGCTGCCAAGGAACACCCTCATGCCCAGGAAGAGAGCGCAACAACTCCTCAGCCTCCCAAAGAGGAGCCTGCAAGCGCAAAGCCTAAGGCCCTCCCGGACCAATTTGAAATTCAACGAAGATTGTTCTTCGGAAGGCAAGGACTTAGATAAGGTTTTTCGCCCAACCCTCTGTCTCCCTTGTCGCCTGAGACCCGCCTAACCTTCATAAAACGCTTTTCTCCGATAGGGGCCGCTATCCATCCGCGCCTCGGCAGGAACAACAGCTTGACGCGGGGCATGGATAGGCATAACTTCGCCTCCATAGGGGCGGCATCATATGGCGGCATTCAATATCAAGGTAAACGGCCAGTCGCACAGCGTCGATGTGGACCCGGCGACACCGCTGCTCTATGTGCTGGGTGAAGAGATCGGCCTGAACGGCCCGAAATTCGGCTGCGGCCTCGGACAATGCGGCGCCTGCACGGTGATTGTGAAGGGCCAGGCCATCCGCTCGTGCATCACTTCCATCAAGTCGATGGAAGGCGCGGAGATCACCACGCTCGAAGGCTTGGGCACGGCCGCGAATCCGCACCCGCTGCAAAAGGCGTTTATCGCCGAGCAGGCCGCGCAGTGCGGCTTTTGCGTGAACGGCGTGATCATGACCGCCAAAGCGCTGCTGGACAAGAATCCCAAAGCCAACGCGGAAGAAATCGCCACGGCCATGTCCGGCGTGCTATGCCGGTGTTTCACGCACACGCGCATGCTGGCGGCGATTGAGAAAGCCAAACTGGAAATGTCGCCCCGATGACAATCCGATGAGAACGATGACCGGGAAATCGCCATCCGAAGAGGAGATCGCGCTGACGCCAGACGCGCGCGCAGCGCTCGATCGCGCCGGATTTTCGCGCCGCGCATTTTTAGCTGGCGCAGGCGCGCTGGTGGTGAGCTTCAGCATGCGCGGCATGTTGCCCACGGCCGCGGCGCAATTCGAGGGCGGCGAAGTCGGCCCGGCGCACGATGCCGTGGATTCGTGGATCGCCATTGGCGCGGACGGCGGCGTCACGGCATACACCGGCAAGGAAGAACTGGGGCAGGGAATTTCCACGGCGCAAATTCAACTGGTGGCCGAGGAGCTTTGCGTTCCCTTTAGCCGCGTTAAGCTTTTCTATTGCGACACCTCCATGACGCCTGATCAGGGCGTCACCTCCGGCAGCCAGTCGCACCCCACCAATTTCCGGCAAAGCAATCTTGCTCAGGCGGCGGCCACGGCGCGGCAGGCGCTGTTGCAGATGGCGTCGAAGCGCCTCAATGTCCCCGCAAATCAATTGACGGCCGCCGACGGCGCTGTGGGCGTAAAGGGCGACACGTCCAAAAAGATAGGCTACGGAGAATTGGTCGGCGGGAACAAGTTCGCCATCAAGCTCGACCCCAAGGCCCCGCGCAAGCCTGCCGCCGAATGGACCGTGCTTGGCACCCCGGCGCAGCGGCCGGACATGCCCGATCTGGTCAACGGGAAATTCGAGTTTGTGCACAACGTCCGCTTGCCAGGAATGCTGCACGGCAGGGTGGTGCGGCCGCCGGCGGTGGGCGCCACGCTGGTGCGCGTGGATGAAAGCAGCGTCGCGAGCATGCCCGGCGTAGTGAAAGTGGTGGTGCGCAAAAACTTCGTCGGCGTGGTGGCGCAAAAACCGTGGCAGGCGATGCAGGCCGCCGCCAAACTCGCGG
>Ga0207007_1143_pt1 | contig 19462 bp, 21 predicted proteins | sample Alteio_BWMinCont_85_FD_153487 | JGI IMG/M metagenome (GOLD analysis project Ga0207007, IMG submission 153487) | Enriched cells from forest soil in Barre Woods Harvard Forest LTER site, Petersham, Massachusetts, United States -... | ecosystem: Environmental > Terrestrial > Soil > Temperate forest >...
AACCCGTGAAATTGCGGGGGACTATTCCATCGGGAATGAAATGCTGAATTTCAAGCGTATAAACGATAGCAAGATGCTCATGAAACAAGAGAGCTTCCATTTTATCTTAAAAAAACAGGAAGATGGCAATTATTCAGCCACACTAAAAATATTAATGGTGTACCCGTATCCTATAAAAGCGCTGGCTATCGGGTTTGATAAAATTGCAGGCAAAATCTATGCAAAACAAATAAATACCGGCAGCGGAAGCGGTGAATATATTGCCGTAAAGGACAGTATAACAATCCTTCCGGATACCTGGAAAAAAACTGCCGGGAAATACAAAATGGTGAATGCCTGCGAAGGCAACCTGCAAGGTGTGCCACAGCAGATTACGATACGTGGCAATAAAATATGGGTTAAAATAAAATTCAGCAAAAAAGAGTTTGAATCCATGTCATTCACTGCCCTTGATAATACGTACGCCGCAGAAGATGGCATTGACCGCACCGGGGGCGAAATCATGAAAATATTACCAAACGGGCATATTTATTTTTCGGGGTATGAGATGGAGAAGGAATGAGGCATTAGGCGTTAGGGATTAGGCATTAGAAAAAGAAATGATTGTGCGATCCAAACCATGTTCTTATCTTGCAAGCCTTTATATAGATAAACGCTCATGCACCTCCCTTCCGGGATTATTATCGGCTATGCCACCATTATTGCAGCGCTTTTAACGCTGGTCAGGCTCTATTTTAAAAAATACAGGAACAATGCCCAGTTTGTTTTTCATTTTATTGGTTCGCTGGCATGTGCCATATTAATCTTTCTCATAGGTGGTTGGGCCTATCTAAGCTTTTATCTGAAGTGGGCATTTGCTGCGTTCTATATTGCTGTTTTTATATTTACAGTTCAGAAAAGAAACCATTCAGGAGCAGGTGGAAAAGGCATCGGTTCCTGGCAATATATACTATTCAGATCGCTATTTACAGCGGCAATTATCTTCCTGGTGTTTGGCTATTTTAAAGGCAATGATTTTTCGGGGAAAGCAGTTGATTTGAAATTCCCATTCAGAAAGGGCAAATATTATGTGATGCAAGGTGGTGCCAACCGCGTGGTAAACCCAGCACACCGAAACTATAGTGTGGATCAGTATGGATATGCCATGGATATCAGCAAACTATATTCTTTTGAGAACCGGGCAGATGGCATTATGCCATCGAATGTAAAAGATTATGCGATATATGGAGATACGGTTCTCAGTCCCAGCGATGGTAAGGTAATCCTGGTGATGGATACCGTGCATACGAATATCCCCGGCTATTTCAACATTCGTAATGTACATGGCAACCATGTTATTATCCAGGCTAAAGGATACAGGGTTTTTCTGGCACATTTTATCAAAAAACATGTTTTTGTTAAGGAAGGGCAAGTTATAAAAGCAGGGCAACCTATTGGCATTGCAGGCAATTCAGGTTTCAGTGCGGAACCACATCTTCATATCAATGTTTTAAAAGACTATGACCTCAATCCTGATGAATATAAATCAGATGATAAAAATAAAGAAACAACCCGTCCAAATCATACTTATGATGACTATCGATACACGGGAACGTCTTCTCCATTTACCTTTGATGGCGAATATTATATCATGAACGATATTATATCAAGGTAGAACACAATAGCTGTAATACTGTTATAGTATAACCTTATGAAAACATTATATTTAATCAGGCATGGTAAAGCTGAAAGCAAAGAAGGGGGTCCTGATATAAAACGAAACCTTGAGGCCGCAGGAAGGGATGAAGTATCGCGAACAGCGGAACAATTATTGGAAAAGCATATTAAGCCTTCATTGATACTATCCAGTCCGGCAAACAGGGCTTGCCAAACCGCTGAAATTGTGGCTGAAATGCTCGGGTATGTGATGACCGATATTGTGATAGAAAAAGACATTTATTATACCAGTGAAGAAGCCCTACTTGAAACTATTTATCGCCAGGATGATCAATTTGAATCAATTCTTCTTGCCGGTCACAATCCATCCATCACCCATCTGGCGGGTATGTTAACAAAAGAATACAAGGATTTTATGCCCACCGGTGGCCTTGTAGCTTTTGAAACGGATTCTGAATCCTGGAATGAATTTGATAAAAATAAAGTCAGGTTTTTGTTTAGTATCTATCCTTAGACAGCTCAAAAGTAAGTTATTACCTCTTTTGTGAATATGCCTTTTTAGGATCTACTTTAGTCTCGTAGATTTTGGCAAACAAAGCACTTTCAAACCTCTCGCGTTGTGCAGGGGTAAGCAGCGGCACGATCTTATTTTTTGCCCAGTTATCCAACTGGGTTATCTGCTTGCTTTTATCAGTTTTATTAAGGTTTGTGCTGTTTATTTTATCCAGCCTTTTCAGCATTTCTATATTAATCTGCGTGATTTGCGAGCATTGATCAATAGAAAGGAACAGCTCATCTTTCATTCTCTGGGTACGCTTTTGGGCAAGGTTTTCCAGGGGTGAAAGAGCTTTTTCAGAATGTTTTACAGTAGTTTGAGCATTAACATTTCCCAAGGAAATCAACAGCCCGGCAATGATGCCAAAACCAATAACCAATAACTTTTTCATACTAATATGATAGACAAACCGCATGAGTGAAGAACAATTGTAATGCAGTTTGGTTCTCAACGCGCAAAGATACTACAATTTTTTTTAGCTTAAACCTACTGTATCGCCGACAATTTTCAATTTTTTTTCAATCCTTGATGAACCTGCATGATATTTGCGTGTATTGCCTCTCTATATGACATTGTTCCGCAAAAGTTATAAGGAAAGCACAGACGCAGCATTGGTGCAATTGATTGCCGAGGGCAACACAAGAGCATTTGATGAGCTCTACGGAAGATATAGTGTAAAGCTCTTGCACTATTTCCGGAAAATGCTTCATAACGATACAGAGAAGGCACAGGATTTCCTACAGGACTTGTTTATCAAAGTGATCGAGAAATACGATTATTACGATCAATCCAAAAGCTTTTCTACCTGGATATATACATTGGCCACCAATATGTGCAAGAATGAATACAGGAATCTGGCTATCAGAAGCAGATTACTGGAAGAAAATGGCAGCTATCTGTATGATAATGATCCAGCACCGGGACTTGAAAATATGGACCTCCAGATTTTCAACATCCATTTAAAAACAGAACTTGAAAAACTGGATTACATCCACCGCGAAACCTTTATCCTCCGGTTCTACGAGGAATTATCCATTAAAGAGATCAGTGGAATATTGGGATGCGCGGAAGGAACCGTGAAATCGAGGTTGTTTTATACATTGAAAAAAATTGGCGGGAAAATGACAGCATTTAACCCGGCAAACTAAAGATATTGGAATTATGAAAGATATATTTGACGATATGCCATTCAATTATTTAACCGACTATCCCAATGGAGGCCGTCATGACCAGCATGACGATTACCTGTCTAAGGATGAGCATGAAGAACTCCGCCTTTTATTAGCGGGGGCCAAGGCAGCTTTCGCAGAAGAGGACCATGACCTTACTCCTGATCCACAGATACATAAAAACCTGAGAGCCATGGTTGCGGCAAGGAAGAAGTCTATGAATCGGAATTTAATTCCCCCTATAAATATTTCCAGACTTCTGAATTTCCAGGTGCCTGCCTACCAGGTAGGTTTTGCCATGATCCTGGTGCTTGTAGTTTCGCTGTTTATCAGCCACAATACAGGAATAAATGGGAATAAAAATACCGTAGTGGTTTATAAAACCGATACCGTTTTTGAAAAGATGCAAAAAAAGGCGGGTACCACTGCTATCTCCAAAGATTCTCAGGCAGAGATACTTGCGCCGTCCTATTCAGGAGGACTATTTGCGGATTCTATAGATATTAACGGGATTGAAGACAACAACAATTCCACTCAGAATCACGATCTGCCGCCTGGCGTAGAAACATCCCCGGGGTCTGTTAAGAGTTTACCTGATGGTCGCAAAATTCAATCTCCGGCCATTATTGATACGCCCAACAAAGGGTCTTCTTTAATAGAGGATACCAGCAAGTGGAACAGGCAAATGCGGGGGTGAAAGATTGAACGTTCAATGACCGCCGACCAATTATTCTGATATTCCTGTAATTATTTACGCCCTATACCCATAATCCACTTCCCGGCCCAGGAATTGTTCCAGATGGAAAACTTCATTGCAGTAATCCCAGACGATTATCTGGCCATCAGTTATAAAATAGTCATCACGCTGACCCTTATTCATCCTCTTAATGGATGGATAAAGCCTCAAAGGCGCATAAACCAATCTGCCATCTTTCAAATGGATGGTAATATAACCTCTTTTGTCAAAGCCAACTTCTTTAATAGAAGGTTTTAAACCTACAACGCCCTCCAAACTACCTATACGTGCCATAATTACTTCAAAGTTAATTTTAATACCCTTGTCTTTTTGCCAATCATAAATTTATCAATCTCTTCATTTATGGCTTCTATGTTGCCATTTATCAACTTGCATGCCAACCTAAGTTCCTTATCAGTTAATAGTCCTTTTTCAAAAACAGTTCCATTGTCAAGCCAAATTTTGGCAGAACGCTTGTAATTCCTTCTGTTTACTACATGAAGATGCCTCCTTTCACTAAGATCAAAAGAAACAAAGAAAAAAATCAGGTTTTTATATATTGCTAACTTCGGCATAACATGCTGCTGCAATATTAGCCTCAAACGCTGAAATAACCAATTTACGTTTGATTTTCATCGGCACATCACCACATGGTCATGTAACCTTTTTCCGGGATTTCTGGAAGAACTGGGAAGGTAAGACAGTTTAATAGATATGTCCTCTTTGCCCACCACTATTTTTTCGGTTATGGTTTCTATAATGGTACGCTTTTGTTCAAAGGCTAGCTGTGGCCAGCGACTGTACAAGTCCTGGGCATCGGAGTACACAGTACCAGATGAATAGTTTTGGATTCTTAAGAAGTCAACTTCCGCCTGAACTTCAGGAAGGCGGTTTTCAATCTGTTGCAACCTTTCTTCAATAGGCTGGTTAAATTCCATAAACCTTTCTCTGGTCAACTCTCCCGCTACTCGCATACTTACATATTCGGTCATTTGTTTGCGAAGTTTGGTTCCTTCTTCAGTCAGTATTTCAAGCAGTGATTCCTTTTCTTTGACCATTGCATCGGATTGGTCAAGGTACTCTTTGAGATCAATATCAGTCAAAAGGAATGATTTTAGCTGTTCAAGGAAAATGTCATCTAAATCTGCAACGGCAATCCTGTTTTTGCATGGTCGGCAGTCGTAAACAGGAGCAACATGATAAACATACATTTTCTTTCCGCAGTCGCAATGAACCATTCCTGAAAGAAGAAAGACACCTTGCCGACCTTTCTTTTGGTGCTTCTTTTCCTGTTCTTCCATTATCCTATTGCATTCATTCCAAACCTCTTCTGCGACAATAGGAGGGCAAGGATAAAACACCCAATCATCTTCTGGCTTTAGCACAGGATGTTTGCCTTTTGCAGGGGTAAGGGTGAAGTTTGACTTTCTTATACCTTTGGCGGTAGTGTCTTTCAATAATCTCTCCACGGCAGTTCCAGAGAACTTGAGACCTCGCCTGCTGCGATATCCCATTTCGTTCAATTCACGCGCAACTGCTTTCTTTCTTTTGCTTTTGAGGAAGAGGTCATACATTAGCTTCCTGACTGGTGCTTCTTTTTCGTCAATTACCATTTGATTATTTTCAAACTTGTACCCCAATGGTGTTTGGCCTCCAATTGACTTGCCTTGTTTTGCCCTAATTGGAATGGAGGCATTTATACGGCTTGAAATCTCCTCACGTTCCCATTGCGCCATAGCAGCAATCATTGTATAGAAGAGCCGCCCTGCAGGTGTACTCGTGTCAATAGACTCTTCTAATGAAATTAAATCGGCATCATTATCCCTGAAAATGTCAGCGAATTCTAATAGCTCTTTAGTATTGCGGGCAAGCCGTGCCAATTTTGAAAAAATGAGGCCGGATATTTCACCCTTTTTAATATCCTCAAGCATCCTTTTTGTTTCTGAATAGCCCATGACGGATTTGCCCGACATTGCCTCAAGGCTATACAGTTTTACAACATCCCATCCTTTGGCCTCGGCATAATACCTGCCTCTTTTTTCATGATTCTCATAAGAATCGCCCTGCATATCGGTTGAAACCCTAACCCAAAGCCCCACCTGTTTCTTCTGTTCCATATTTAATAACCTTGATTTTGCATCGTAAAGATACAAATAAAAAATGCTCTGTATGATACACTGATTGCTTTTTTTTAATTTTCATTCGTCAATTTTAATCTCAATTACTACTAAGCCAAACTATATTCCAATCTCTCTTTCCATTTTTTCCAGTCTGGCATCATACGTTCCTGTAAATTGAAAAAGGCTTTGGTATGATTGGGATGCACGAGGTGGCATAGTTCGTGAATGACAACGTATTCTATACTGCCTTTCGGAGCCTTGATCAACTCGGTATTTAGAATAATTTTCCCTGATGGGGTGCAGCTACCCCATCTTTTGGTCATTGTCCGGATAGATAATTCCGGCAGTGAGATTTTGTACTTATCAAATTTTGGCAAAGAGCTAAGAACCATTTCTTTAAAATGGATTTTAGCCTTCTCTTTATACCAGGCCTGGAGATGATGATGGAATGATTCAGATGAAAGATCAGGTGAATACATGATAATATTTCCCCGGTACAGTTTTATAAATGCTTTATCAGCTTCGATTGATCTTAATTTGTATTGTCTTCCCAGATACAAATGAGTTTCACCGTTCACATATTTTCTGGGTGGAGTGAGAGGATGATAGGATAAGAAATTGGCCTGCTGTCTAAGTATCCAACTTACTTTAGATGCCATTTTCTTTAAAACGTCAGGCTCAGAGGTGCCTAATGGGGCGATTGCGTGAATGGAACCGTCAGGATAAACTTTTATACCCAGGGTTTTACGATCATCATAAGATAATTGAAAATCAACCCTTTTTGAGCCAAAATCAACAGACAGTTTTGATTTCCCCATTACTGATATTTGATCTTTGCCACTTTGATACATTCTTCAACCAAATCGTCAATGTGAGCAAAAGGTAATTCAATTCCGTATTTTATTTTCAAATCAAACAAAAAATCATCAATGTCTATTTTGATCGTCCCCTCAACATCTTTGTTGTTTTGCCAATCTACCAAAAGATTTCCATTTTCAAAAACTGAAGCTCTGATAATTGCATCTATGTTTTTTGCTACATCTAAATTGATTTGATCTCTTGAGGACTGGTTCTTTAAATCGTTTTCAAATATGGAACCCGCGAGATTATAAAAGGCAATAGCGACCTTGTTTTCACTAATTTCATTGGGTACATTGTCTCTTTTCCCGTTTAAAAAATTATCTTCATAACCTTTGGCCTTTTTTAGGAACTCTGCTTCTGAAATTCTTTGCCTATGATAGTCATTGATAGCATCCTGGAGAAGCTGAGACAGTTTTTTGTAATATACAGGATCCTCATTCATCTGTACATTAATTGCCTTAATGGTACGACTTGCAATATGGTCTGCCTTTGCCGCCTTGCTTGTTAATTTTTCAACTTCGGCTTCTCGTTCTTTCGGATCAAAAATATTCTCAAGACTTGTTATTTTTAGGACTTCTCCCTGTGTGGAAATATGTTTATCTATTAGTTTTTGTACCTGTGATTCATATTCGGCATAATCAATTTCGTCAGAATAGCGCCTTTTTACTGACACCCGTAACGCAAGGAAAAACTTAGCATCTTTCTTATATTTATCAATCTGCTTTTCAGGTGTTATGGTCATAAATTCATAACTGGACATTGCAAGTTTCAAAAGGCGGCTAAAAACGGAAAGTTTATCATAGAATAAATATCTATATGCTGGGTCAGATAGCAATTCCTCATAAGCAGGCTCATCATATTTGTTTTGTATATTCTTGAATATATCCCATACTTCCGAATGTGCCTGTGGCAAATTTTCCAGTTCATTAACAAGTTTTGTAACTGTTCCTTGCAATTCTTCTTCATCAAAATCCTCAAGGCCTGAATAGTCGTTTAGAGCCTTATCCAGATTTTCAAGGTTGCCATAATAGTCAATAATAAGACCGTATTCTTTGCCTTCTGTAACCCTGTTCACCCGGGCTATTGCTTGCAGCAGTGTATGATCTTGCATGTGCTTTGTAAGATATAACACACAATTATTTGGGGCATCAAAGCCAGTTAATAGTTTGGAAACCACAATAATTATTTCCGGATCATCCTGCTTTTTAAAAGCATTGATAACTGTCTTTTCGTAGTTCTCCTTGGTGCCATATTTATCCATCATAGCCTTCCAGAACTTCAGGTTTACTTCTTCATTTTCTTCAAATGCATCTTCATAATTTTCCCGAACATCAGGTGCCGATATAAGAACCTCACAACTTACCCTGCCAATTTCTTTCAGGTATTCTCTATACTTAATAGCAATAGTTTTGCTTGGTGCCACCAATTGACCTTTGGCTTTTAGTGTGCCGAAAGTAATTCCCTGAACATTATCTTCAAAATGCTCCGATATGTCCCAGGCACGGGCATATATTACCTGATCGGCTTTATTCAACTGACTTTTAGTGCTGAATTTGCGCTTTAAGGCAGCTTTACCGTATTCGGTAAGGGGTTCTGAAACCTTTTCAAAAAAAGTATCTAAAGGCTTTTCGTTTACTTCTATCATATTGTGCCTACCTTCATAAAGCAGAGGGACAACAGCCTTATCAGCTACGGCATCAGTAATGGAGTATACGTCAATGATACCGCCAAATTTGTTGGCAGTATTTTTCTCTTTTTTCATGAGCGGTGTGCCTGTGAATGCAATAAAACATGCATTTGGAAAGGCACGCCGCATTTTTATATTCATTGGGCCATATTGACTCCGATGCCCTTCATCTACCATTACAAATATGTTTGGTGAATTAAGTCCCGCAGGCATCTGGCTCACAGCAGATTCAAACTTATTGATCACAGAGGTAATGACACATTCTTCATCGGAAAGCAATAAACCGAGCAGGCTGGTATCACGTTTCAACCCATCCATTTCCTTTTCGTCCATAGACTCACCACTAGCTCTTTTTATAGATTCAACTGAAGTGCCTTTTGTAGCGTTCTTTACAGAAACATGGCATTTTTTGAATGTTTCAGTGATCTGATCATCAAGGTCTATTCTGTCGGTTACTAATATAATCTTTGGATTTTTGATTTCAGTCTGCATGGCGATCTGTTCAGCAAGCATTACCATTGTCAATGATTTGCCACTCCCCTGGGTATGCCAGATTACACCACCTGACCTGTATTGACCATTGCCGTTTGGGGCAGGATGCAATGTGCTGATCTTTACCAGGGTATTTTTTACCGCATAATATTGCTGGTACCTGGCTATTTTTTTAATACCGTCATCATAGAGGATAAATTTAAAAATCAGTTCTAAAATCCGTTCTTTGCGACAAATAGCATAAAGTAATTTATCCTGTCCTGTGATTTGCTGATCCTGATCTTCAAGTCTATCAAAATAGCTGAGTACGGATTTGTACCTCTCCTTAAAAATAGCAACCCTGTCATTTGCTGGGAGCGGTGCATTTTTTAAAACCTCAAGCTGAGACAGATATTCACGCTCCTGTTCCTTAGTTTTGAATATTTCCTTCCAGATACTCCAGAATTCTTTGGGACTGGCAGTAGTGGCATATTTGGCATCATTTACAGCAAGGCTGAAAACTATATTAGAATAGTTATATAGATTTCTGATACCGTCATCCTGCTGATTGCGGAGTTGTTGCTCTATGGCCTTATCAACTGGATTTTTTATCTGTGGACTTTTACATTCGATAACCACCATTGGAATACCATTGACAAATAACACAATGTCTGGTCTGTACTGGTCATTACGACCGGAACGTAACACACTAAATTCTTCAGTTATATGAAAGACATTGTTTTCAGGGTTTTTCCAGTCTATATACCTAAAACTAAAGCTCTTTTTATCACCTAGCACCGTTTGATCCAGGCTTTTGCCAAGGGTAATGAGATCGTAGCAAGCCTGGTTAGCAGCCATAAACCCATTTTGCACTGGTAAATCCCTTAAATCCATAACAGCTGCATTTATATTTGCTTCTGAAAATGGAAATTCTTTTCCCTTGTATTCTATGCTGTTTATTTTTTGAAGCTGTGCCTTTAATACCTGCTCTAAAATTACATTACCGTACCTGCCATTGCGGGCTTCCAGGGCTTCATCTGGGCTAAGGTATTGATAGCCCATCTTCATTAAAAGCTGCAATGCAGGTATTTGAGAGATATGATCTTCGATAAAGGAGGGAGTTTCCATTTTAGTTAGCTTTATATTGAACTAGTTCAGGATCTGTAATTGTTGATCGCATTGTACTATCTCCTGAAATTATCTGTTGATAGAGATTACCTGCCTTATCCTCATACTCAATTAATATTCTGAATTCTAAACTAGGCGCACCGTAAACATTTCCGTCAGATCTGTTTGTGACAATATTAATGTAACTATCCTTTTTAAACTCATATTTTGTTCCAAACTCTGATCTGATAATCAATTGCGGTGGTTCATGTATATCTTTTACATTTTTAATAAAAGCATCCTCGCCAAAATTCTCAATAAAGAACCTAATCTCTGAACCAGACCTTTTACCACCATTTAGAAACAATCTAGGCCTTATACTTAGCAAGTACTTTTGTTTTTCTAAATCTGCCAATTTCATTGAACCTTCAGATGCTTCCATTTGTGAAAATGCTATTCCGCGAAGAACATTTACTTGCTCACTTGTTAAATTATTCCCTTCTTGTAAGATTGTATTTTGTGCATCAATTTTCGTGGCTATGTCAACAAGTTTATCAATCTGTTCTTGTTTATTTTTATCCTTTTTAAACAGCAAAATAAAGCCCGCAATAGCTCCAGGGACTGCGATAATGGCAGCGATTGCTATAACTACATCAGTCCATTTTGGTGAATCCATAATTAATAAATCAATAAAAATTTTTTAAACTTTTTTCCAAATAGTTTCAAAGCTTCTAGCCTCGCCCTGTAGTAATGGGACATACGAAGTATCTTTCCCATCATTGGAGAAGAACTTATTATTTTTTATATCAAGCACGGCAAAAACAACTTCAGGTTCTGTGTGTCCTCTAAGTTGATCTTCCATTAGTGATAATATCTGAGAGACCTTATCCTTAGTTAATTTAGTGGGTTTGAAGTATAATTTTACCGCATAAAATATTCCCCCAAATTCAATGCCCAATTCAGGATTGATTCGAACCCCTAAATCTCCAATGCGCCAATGGCAAAATGGAGGGGCAAACCATGAAATTGTTTTCCGTCCCCAAAATTTCTTATATCCTTCAATAGCAATTGGATAGTTGTCTATCTTTTTTTTATCTGTTAAGCTATCAAGAATGTTTTTGAGATCTTTTTTACTTTTCAAATTTTGATGGATTTCGATCAGTCCCTCCCTTAGAGGTTTATAAAAATCCGTTGAGGGATTATATCCAGGGCGATATTTAATTTCCTTCACCTTCGTCATTTTTGAACCACCAGACTTATTCACGAATTCCATGAAGTCAGTAAGTGAAATTTCTATTAATGATGTTCTTTTTGGCATAAATTTATCTTGAAGATTATCTTAAAAAATTTCTAATTAGCCGCTTGATCCCTTTTTAAATTAACAATCGCAGAAGGTGACATTACATAATGATTCTCTTCAAACCATATGAGAATATCTTGAATAAAAGTATATCCCTCTTCGGTGATGTAATTTAATTGAAGATTTATATGATCTGGAGGAGCTTCTCTATAGCTGACACCAATAAAAAAGGTTTGCTTATTTTCAAACTGATTGATAGTTGTCTTTGTAAGAGTGTATCCATCCAACGCCGCAGAAACTGCATAATCAGTAAGTGTTGAATGAGGACTTGAATTTAAAAAATCAATTCTAATTTTTTTTGTATCAGGATACCAAGTCAATGATGGAGTAATTATAGGTTTCCGTGAAGCTTCATATCTATTTTCTGCCGCAGTTTGCATATCTGTAAGCTGCTTTGCAATTGTAGTCAGACTATTAATTTCAGTTTCTCTTTCTTTATCCTTTTTCATCAGTTTATATAAGGTAATGACTGTAACTGGTACGCCAACAATTGCTGCAATTGCAATAACAACATCAGTCCATTTTGGTGCATCAACGTTAATGCTTATTATGTAAATGATTCTTAATATGTTATAAAGCATATTCATTTTTATTAATTTCTATAAATTTCCGATACAGCCTAATCTAGTTTCAATTTATATTGTTATTCAAGGGTCTCTATTCCACCGGAAACCTCTCTCCCAGTTGTTGTTTCCAGATATGACATGCCTTTAAAGTGTTTTCTTGCTCCAAGGCAGATTTTGCACTCTCAATCAATGATTTGAGGGAATCCTTAAAGTTTTCAAACTGGTTTGCATCCAGTTTGGCTAGAAAGTCATCACCAGGGGTTGCAGGGTTTTTGCAGGATGAATCCAATATAAAATAGTTTTTGATAGCTTTTGCCGTCTCGTAAAAAGCAATATCATCCCTATCATTTGGTTTAAAATGAACGGCAACCCATTTTGTAAATGCAATACCACTGGGCATTTTCCTTGACCTACAGTGCGCCCAGGTTTTAAAGTACTTCACCAAACGAAGAAGTTGTCCATTATTATTATCGCGTGCATCAAACCAATCACATAGTTCTTTCGGATCACTTTTTACCCAACCAGTTTTTGTTGCCAGGAAGGGATGTTTATCTTGCGTAGTTTTATAATACACCGGGAGGTCAATATCAAAATCACTCTTATAAATTACCCTGATACACTTCTCCTTATGCTGTGCTCCACCGCTGGTGTGGCCATTAATTGCTTCAAGCACCCACTTCTGCAAAGTTTTCGGCTCAACGTCAGGCTTGGTTAAAAAATAAATGCCCAGATCAACATCATACATCCCGTCCTTTCCAATAACCATAGTTCTCATTTTATATGAACCTTGGATATAAAATTTCGGAACTATGGAATTTGATTTCGCTTTGAAAAAATCAACGATTCTCTTTTCCAGGGCCAATCGTGATGATCTCATCTTGTCAACCTTTGCTTTTGGGACTGAAATCCCTTTCTCAAATTTCAGAAACTGACTATGAGTATTTGCCATATCGCTATATTTTTTATCAAAGAACATTTTCTTCACTATTAGGCCGCCCGCGACCGTTGCAATAAGTTTCCATAATATTCGTTGCATTGTTGTGAAATTCGTGACTGCCTTTTTCGGCCAGTCGGGTTAATATATCTTTATCAGTAGTATCCATGTCAACTTTTAGCGTGTCATCAAGGTCCGTATTGATTCGCATGTATTTAAACTTAGGATTTTCCCGATTTTCAGCATCTATGCCAAATTGTAATAAACTAATGAGGTTTTCTGTTTGCTGAGATTGTGCCTGCATGAACAGGTCAATGATTCTTCTTTTTTTGTTCTTCAGCATCCAATAAAAGATGCCCCAATTTTTGCGGTTTTTTCCATCAGTAAACTTTTGATTCCCCGTACCAAGCGATAATACATTGATGTTTGCCAGATCCTGGTAAAAGGCTGTTTGCGCTTCGATAATACCAAGCAGTGTGGGATTGTTTGCTACAACACCTCCATCAACTTTATTACTGAATGATTTTAATGTCCCGTTTAAATCAGTGTAAGATGTAGAGTATGGATCAAAATAGGTAGGTGCTGCTGATGTGCCCAATGCAACCTGATAGGCGGGAATGTGATAATCACGAGTAAAACGGGGATGATGACCTGTCTTTAAAACTGAGGGTTTCCCAATAAGTAAATCATAAATAGGAATACACACACTTGTTTTACAGTCCTTTAATCTTGGATCTTGGTTATTATTAATTGATTGGAATTTTTCCCGGATAAGTTTTTCTAAAGCTTCGCGATTGTGAGATGAGTGCCGAAATTGTCCAAAAATTAACCTTCTCTTATTACCGAAGATTGTGTCAGCATTGTCAATGTAAAGTTCAAAAATTTCTTTAGCTGGAACTCCCAGCGCCAAGGCAATAGCCAAAATACCTCCTGTGGAAGTACCGCATATTAAATCAAAGTGCTGATATACTTGCCAATTCTTTTTATCCTTGGCCTGTAGCTCAGCCTCAAGCTGTTCCAATATTTTAGCAGGAAACACACCCCGAATGCCACCACCATCTATACAAAGTATGTTAAATGCCATGATTATTAGTTAGTTAATTTGTTTACACGGACTTTCCCGCTCAAAAGTACTTGCATCAATCCTTTCTTTTGCTCTTTGAATTTTTGCTCTTCAGCTCTTAGGATTTGTATTTCTATATCAGCACTTTGAAGTATGTTATTAATCGCAGTTTGTTCCTCAAACGAGGGAATAGGTATCTTGATTTTGGAAAACTCATCCCACCTCAGACCTCCCCGCCGATTAATAGAACCTTCCATGCGTTTTTGATATTCATGGATATAAGCATAAGACTTTAAAAGCCTAAACAGATAATTGTCATTAACGATTTGAGTTTTGAAAACAGTGTACATCGGGCTAACAAGGCCTTCCTTTAAATTGGACTGATAACCAATACTACCTTCCTCAATATGATTTGTGGCATAAGCAAAATGATTTTGGGGGACAATTTTATAAGATGAAAGATCATTTGCGAATATTCTTCGACCAAAATATTCCAATGATGGAACGAGCCCGTCATACTTTGTACACGACAATACAGTCAATTCCTGATTGTTTATGTTTTTGATTGAAACTTCCTTCGCAAAGGATTTGATTGGTTTGTAAATCCACTTATCTCTATGCCCCTTTAATCTTGTCTTTCCAGAAAACAATTGTTGCGTAAGCCATTTTTTACGGGTTTCCTTTTGGGCAATTAGACCTGAGGTTGTCACGATTGCTTTATCCCAGGTTGCCAAAAGTGTAGCAATGTTTTTTTGTTCTTTAAAAGATGGCAGCGGAATCAAACTAGACCGCACCGTTTCAGTATCCAAACCAAAACGGGTGATTCCATTTGCTCTGCGTTGGAAATAATGGTTTACATTATATGAGCTCAGCGCATAATACAGGAACAAGCCATCCAAAATCGAAGACTTAGGCCTAATTACAGCCAGATGGTAACCACACACCAAATCGGGGATGTTTTCAATAACAAAAGCAGGTACAGCAATATCAGTTCTATCCTCTGAATCTTTTGTTATAACCACATCACCTTTTTTGAGCCTGAACTTTAAGAACTCTGCTTCTTTTACCGTGCCCTTGCTGAAATTAATACCTCCGAAGATGTATGTGTTTTTATAAACATCCGTGTAATTACATAGATACACTTCCTTTTCTCCTGCAACAATATGTTTATCAACGTTGCTGAATATAACATTGGCACAGGCTTTTAACCGTTCAACGGTCCAGTCATTTGGCATCCAGCCTACAAGTGTTTTTTTGTAAGCTGCTTTTTTTGCACTACCCTTCATTTTCGCGTTCAATTTTTATTAAGACCCCGACTACAGTTCCAGTTTGTGCCGCTACCAATGCCGCATCTTCTCCTTCTGGTGCCAAAACATTTTCTACGGCACCAATTTCAATATCAAATAGTTCTGGGGTTGTTATTATATTTTGATACGATGGCATCGCACCAATACCCTCATTCCATTTCTGAAGACATTTTTGTTTTTTTGCATCAATGTCACCCAAAGCAAGTATTTCAGGATCTGTATCTAACCGCTCGATAAAAACGCAATAACATATTTCCAATTGATTTTCTCCAACGTTTGGATCTTTTTCGGCCATTGCGTGAGCTAACCGATCAATATCTGCAATGATCTTTTTCGAATATTGATTGATAGCTTTACATTCTATTCCGACTTTGCTATATTCTTCATCATTTTCATTATTTGTTGAAATGACAATATCAATTCTTCCTTTTGTGCCCCTTTTAGGAAAATGATCGCCCCTATATATGCGGTTTCTTACGTCCAGCTCTGCATAAATATTGTCTTCATTTTCTGGAATTCTAACTATATAAGCAGGAAAGGCTTTTTCTAAAAAAGTTTTTGAATTATTTTCTAAAAATATGCGATAACCTCTATCTTCGATGTCATGATTCCATGAATCAAGGCGTTCAAAAATTTTTACCTGGATAAGGCTTTCAATCATTTTTGATTGAAAGCGATTATAGGTAACCAAAGCAGAAATATTCAATCGATAAGCATCATTTGCGCCCATCTTTAAGGCATTTTCGAGTTCAGGTATGTTCATTTTCTTATATTCTTTAATTTGCAGTTGTTTACCAAGAAATTATGGATTTAGAGATTCCCATTTGAATTGTGTTTGGAAATTTCAGGAAGAGCAGCTTTTTCTACATCGTGCTTTGTGCCACCCCCATGCCAGATACCGGTTCCTACCCATATTTCATAATGATAAAGCCACTCGCTTGCCCAGGGAATTATTGTCTGTGTGTATAGCTTGCCAACGTTCCATTCAATGCCATCAGGATAGTATAAGCATAGCTGCTGTTTTGGCGTAGAGTAAACATGGGGTAGGGTAGTTTTTCCTTCAGCAAGTTGTAGCTTTGGTTCTGATACGAAAAACTTAACGCCACAATTTATTTTATAAACGAGCTTGACCTTATATTCATCACCTATAGGTGAAGGGCAAAGAGTATGGACCCATGTCAATTCATGGTCACGGGTTCGATGTACATTGCTTCCGGGGAACATACTCTTCAGGTTGCCCTCTTGCACAATGAGCGGAATCCTTTTAATTTTCCTGCCCATGAAAATTATGTTGAGGTATTTTAGTTCCTTGGCTCCCCAGAATTCCTGTTACAGCAGCCATTCTATGATTGCCCGATTCAGTTAATAACCGGGCATTATCGCCCAGGTTGCTAAAAGCAGTTGTTACTTCTCTTTGCCCAAAGCTGTTTCCAAGGGCTTCTTGAATTCGGTAAGAGCCCCTTTCACCTGTGGCCTTTTCGACATCCAATTTTATCTGTTTTATCCATTTATTGAAGTTTTCTTCCTTTTGTGGATTATCAGGCCATTTATCAGCAAAGTTTTCCATTGCATTAACTGGATTAGGAATCCATTTTATGAATTTGCGCAATACCGGGTCGTATCGCTCCTGAATCATTTCCGGCATTCTATCTATTATATTCAGCAATCCCTGAATAATGCTGGTTTCTTTTTGGTATGCCATTCCAGCAAGAGTCGTTATAATAATAGAAATTGGCTTATCACAATTCCCGTTAAACATGATGTCTCTATGGCGTTTTAATATTTGTACCATACGCACCAGAGGCTCCTTTTCCGATCTATATAACGGAACTGGTTGAACAGCTTCAAGCAGGGTGAAAGCCTTTTGAAATTCTAAAGATGCCTGCCTTTCAAACCACATAGCATACCCAAATGGGTTGCTTTTTAACCATTCATCAGGATTTGTGGCATCGCGATAGTTAAATGATTCTTTATCAGTTATACGGATTGCCAAATCCTCAACATTTGTAACCTTTTCCCATCTATTAGACAATGACTTTTCTATCAATATCTTAAAATTGCTGCTCATAATTGAGGGTAAGATGTCCAGATGAAACTTAGCTGAATCGGCATATTTTAGTGTCCAACAGCGGCGGCCTTCTTCATCCAACAACCTTTTATAGGTCGCGTGTGCACTTAGTCTATCACCAACTATTTTTTTCAAGTTAAACTGTGTCCATTCTGCTTTTTTAGCCTCAAGACGGCAAACCAGGTCAATATCCAGTTCGTCATCTTCACGTATAGGTTTGGTTATAGCTCCATAAAGGAAAGAGCCTTGTGGCAATATTTCAGGTTTATAAGGTGCCAAGGGTGATTCTGGATGTGCCAACCATTCTCCGACATGTTCATAAGTTGTTACGGCAGCATCGTGCTGCTCTTTTGAAATATCAAGAGATTTAGCGAGTTCCGTAAAAATTTTATTAAACTCCTCGCGTTGTTCAGGTGTTAACATATGATGTGTTATTTATTTTCTTATATATCAAATTATAAATAGACCCTATCCATTATTTTGGGGGAGGGCTTTAATACGGTTGTCAATTTCAGTCATAATATCCCGCACAAACCTTGTTGCCATTTCATTCATTTCCTTTTCTGTTGGGGCCTTATCGTATAGAAATTCTTTAGGTTCCCGGCCTTCTGAAGTATAAATATTGAATGTTACGCTGTATTTGTGATCTTCAAAACTTATTTTCAACCCTTTATGTATATCAAAAGCCTGTACTCCCAGCCTTTTTAACTTATTAAAGGATAAATTGATGTCAAGGCTATTTATGCCTGGTGTTACGGGTCCCCAGGAGTCACGAATATTTGTTACAAGCTCATTTATATCCTTAACCCCTGAACCAGTCCCGTTGAGGTGGAAGTAGTGAGTAGTAGAAGCGAACCAGGCTTGGACTTTTTCAAGCTTGTTAAATAGAATTCGAAGAAATGGGTCAATGAACTGGTTTAAAACTTCATCCAAAGTCTTTTCTGACTTAGTTTCTACAATATCGCTAGAAAATCTTTCAAGGTTTTTCTCAAACAAAGCAAGTTCTTTATCAACATCATCGGGTTCTTCAACGCTTTCACCTTTAGCTGCCTTAATTGATAATTCGAGCGACCAAATCAATTGTTCAGTAATGTATTGCATAAAAGAAGCTAAATCTCTGGCATCTGCTTTTTGAAGAGCGGCATAATAATTTTGTTTGTCAGAAGCTTTGATAATAACAGGCGGAAAACCTCCTTTCAGAAGGATAAAATTCATCACCAGTCTTGCGACTCTGCCATTTCCATCGTCAAATGGATGGATACTTACGAATTGGTGATGGAAAGTCGCAGCAACCTGAAATGGATGCAGACCTTTGGACCTGTTATAATATCTGTCCATTAGTTCCTGCATTTTTGCAGGTGTTTCTTCAGGACTTGCAAAAAAGTGCATTTCACCTGAGAGGAGGCGAACAGAATTTGGGGAATCTTTATATTTCCCGATCTCAATAAGTCTTTCGGTTTTTTGACCATCGGGAGTTTCAGCCACCTTCCAATATGGCTCAACAAGGATAATTTTATTAAGCGTTCTGATATCCGCTTCGGTAATATCTCTTTCTTCTTTTGCCCATTCCCTTATAAGTTTAACCGCAGCATCATGGGCTTTCATTTCTTCGTACTCCCGACTGATGTGGTTTCCTTCAGTTCTGCCAAATATTAAATAAAGCTCAGTTTCGTGATAAGTTAGCGTATTGCCTTCAATATGATTGGAGTTATAATTCCATTCAAGCCTGAATTTTTTCCATAGTCTATCCTCATCGCCTTTTGTTCACTTTCTAAATATGTGGCCATAATTCAGTATTTTA
>Ga0207007_1140_pt1 | contig 19168 bp, 19 predicted proteins | sample Alteio_BWMinCont_85_FD_153487 | JGI IMG/M metagenome (GOLD analysis project Ga0207007, IMG submission 153487) | Enriched cells from forest soil in Barre Woods Harvard Forest LTER site, Petersham, Massachusetts, United States -... | ecosystem: Environmental > Terrestrial > Soil > Temperate forest >...
CCATCGGGCCCGCCCGATCCCACCATTATTCAAACAGTTCCGCGCCCGGATTTCTTTTTTCTGTGGCTCTATGCTGTACTTTCGTTCTTGCCGCCATCCATGGAAACGCCGGTTCTGCTGATCGGCCCGGTGGTTGTAATTCTCGCACTTTTGTTGTTGCCTTTTGTTTTTGGCGAAGGCGAGAAAAGCTGGAGGCAGAGGCCCATCGCAGTACTGACGATTCTCCTGGTTGCAGTTGCCCTTGGAACGTTTACGCGCCTCGCTGGAACCGCGCCATGGAGCCCGGTCATGGACGCATGGAGCAGCGTTCCCATTCCATCCGAATATCTTCGCAACCGATCCGCGCTCGAGCGGCAAGGCGCTCTCGTGTTCCAGGAAAAACAATGCCACAACTGCCACTCCTTGGGCGACCAAGGCGGAAAGCGCGGGCCGGCGCTCGATGCCGTTGCGGTGCGGCTGACGCAGGACCAATTAATTCGTCAAGTGATTCAGGGCGGGGGAAATATGCCGGCTTACGGCAAGAATCTGAGCCCTGCGGAGACGACGGCTCTTGTCGCTTTCTTGGTGACTTTGTATCCGCCGGGAGAGTCCCCAGCCCGCGATGCGTCGCGCGCAATCGCCCTTGAATCAGGGGCCGAAGGAGCGACCTCGACGAATCCATGAGACTCGTACAAATCTAATGGCACCCGAAGCGCAAGCGATTCTCGAATCCTGGTCCGCACCCCTTGGGGTGGACGCATCCTTGTGTATCGCAGGTTTTATCTATGCGATAGGTTGGATTCGACTTCACAGAGTTATCCCCAACCTGGTACCGCCTTTGCGCCTTGTCGCATATCTGGCGGGAATCTTTTCCATGTGGATCGCTATTGGGTCGCCGATCGAGGCACTCGACGATCTCTCGCTTTCTGTCCATATGGTGCAGCACCTTTTGCTCATGGCAGTTGCTCCTCCGCTTCTTCTTCTGGGGGCGCCTGCGTTGCCGCTTCTTCAAGGGCTTCCTCGTCGGCTTCGCCGCGCTGCGGGACGGTTGCTCGCCCGCGGCCCTGTCAAATGGCTCGGTCGCATTCTCACGAATCCCGCCATTTGCTGGATCGCCGCCTCAATGGCCCTCGTCACATGGCACATCCCGGCCGCATTTGAACTGGCGCTGCGCTCCGACGCTTGGCACAAATTTGAGCACGCCTGTTTTTTTGTAACTTCAGTCCTGTTCTGGTGGCCTGTGATCCGGCCTTTCCCCGGCGTTGCGAGACGGCCGCGCTGGCCGATTCCTCTTTATCTATTTCTTGGGACCTTGCCGGGCGGCGCGCTGGGAGCGTTTCTCACATTTTGCGATCGCATCCTTTACCCTTCCTACGCAGCCGCTCCGATGATCTTCTACATTTCACCACTCGAAGACCAGGTATTCGCCGGCGCCCTCATGTGGGTCTTCGGGACAATGGTTTATATGGTTGCGGCCGTGATCCTTGTAGTCAGGCTGCTAAACGGCGAATCCCGGAGTTCCAGAAATGAATTTGCAATCCAGGTGGGTAAAGCGACGCATTCCACCTACGAACGCTCGCACCCAGAGGTCATTTGATAATGGCGGCCCAGCACACCGTCGAAGCAATGGAATTGCCGCGGGATGCGTCCTCTCATAATCGAACTAAAGCTCTGCGTGTTTTGGGAGATTATTGGGAGTTGACCAAACCGGAAGTGAATTTTCTAATTCTGGTCACGACCTTTGCAGGTTTCTTTCTAGCTTCCGAAAATAGTTCCGGCGGAAGTAAGATTGTCCCAATCGTCCACACGCTTTTAGGCACATTACTCGTTGCGGCTGGGACCGCCACACTAAACCAATATATCGAGCGCAGTTTCGACGCCGAGATGCGCAGGACAGCTCGGCGGCCGGTTGCTTCGGGAAGAATCTTCCCTTCTCATGCGCTCTGGTTCGGCATTTCGCTCGCGCTCGCAGGCGATGCGTATTTGGCTTTGGCCGTTAATCTATTGGCATCGCTGCTGGCTCTTGCCACGCTTTTGTCCTATCTGTTTCTGTACACGCCGCTCAAGCGAAAAACGCCTTTGTGCATTTTGATTGGAGCTTTTCCGGGTGCCGTGCCTCCGCTGATTGGTTGGGCGGCAGCTCGCGGAAGGCTGGACCCGGAAGCCTGGGCGCTTTACGCCACGGTTTTCCTTTGGCAGTTTCCGCATTTCATGGCCATCGCGTGGATGTATCGGGAAGATTATGCCCGTGCGGGGTATCTCGTTCTACCTTTGGACGAACGGAGAGATCGATATGTGATTTGGCAATGCTTGGGCGCTTTGCTGGCTCTGGGCGCGCTGAGTTTGATTCCAACGATCACTCGTGAATCAAGTTTCATTTATTCAGCCGGTGTGTTCCTGTTTGATTTGATGTTCCTATATTACGGCGCGCGTTTTGCCTCTCAAAGGTCGAATGCCACGGCGCGCCGCCTGCTTGCAGCTTCGATTGTTTACCTCCCTGCAGTTTTTGTTCTGCTGATGCTGAATAAGAAATGAGCCCGATCATCCTGGAAGTTATGCCTCAGCTCTCTTGCGGAACTTCACATCGGACAGCCACGTTTTGGCAGCTTCGATGTCATCCTGATCAAGTTGGTGTCCTCCGCGATGCCAGAAAAGGGTGACGTCGGCGCCGCCGCTCTCCAGTATTCCCGCAAGTTCTTCCGTCTGGGTTCGCGGGACAATTGGATCCTGGCCGCCTGCACCGATGAAGATGCGAAGATTGCTGAAATCCCGAATGATGTCGGGCGTAAATGGCACCATGACCCGGAAGAGCACGGCCGCCGCCAAAGAATGAGGGTGCGCAAGGATCAAGCTGGCCGCAATGTTCGCTCCGTTGGAATAGCCGATGGCGATCAATTTTTCAGCGCTGAAATTGTATCGGTCCGAGGCCGATTTGATGAATTGCGCCAGCTCCTCTGTGCGCGACTTCAGGTCCTCGACGTCAAAAACTCCTTCCCTAATCCTGCGAAAGAAGCGGGGCATGCCGTTCTCCAAGACTTTGCCCCGCACTGCGAGGAGCGCGGCGCCGGGCCAGAGTTCTTTCCCCAGAGGCAAAAGATCGTTCTCGTCGCCCCCGGTACCATGCAACAGCAGAAGCGTCACCGGGTGAGCTGAACCCGGCCGGGCGGGCACGAACTTGTGGACGAATCCCAAATCATCTGTGGGCGGCATCAGCTTGACCTCCTGTAAGTTCCGGGAGCCGGATCGGCGGAAGAATGCGTCCCAGCTCACTTCGTTCGCTCTCGAGCCATGACGGAAGAACTAACGACGAGCCGATCTTGTCCGCGGGCTCATCCACCGCAAAGCCCGGGGGATCCGTCGCAATTTCAAACAGGACGCCGCCCGGCTCTCGAAAGTAAATTGATTGAAAGTAGGTTCTGTCGATGATGGGCGTCACGTTGTATTGCAAATCACGGATGATCTCCCGCCACTTTCCTTGCTGTTCGTTCGTGGGTGTGCGCCAGGCGACATGATGCACCGTGCCCACCGCAACCCGACCGGGGCGGCCCTCTGGCGCGCAGATCAAATCAACCATCGTTCCCGGTAGGCCGCCGCTCGCGGCATAGCGGAAGCGCGCCCCTTGTTCCTGAATCCGTTTGAAGCCAAGAGTACTCGCGAGCAGCGACGCGGTGCGTTCGTATCCGTTTTCCGAAAGTGTTACGTGGTGAAAGCCGCGGATGGCAAAATCTACCGGCACGGATCCGTGATTCCAGGCGCGATCCGGATTTGCGCGATGCGTTGCAATTAATTCGAGTTGAAGGCCGTCCGGGTCAGTGAAAAACAGCAATTCCTCGTCAAACTCCGATCCGGCTTCCTGAACGGGCGTATCGTTTGCTTTGAGACGTGCCTTCCAATATTCAAGAGATTTCTCGGGCACGGCAAAAGATGTGACGGTCAATTGCCCTGTGCCAATGCGGCCGGCCGCTGCCCCCGGCCAGGGAAAGAAGGTCATAATCGTTCCCGGGTGCCCCTGCCCGTCGCCGTAATAGAGGTGATAGGTTGTTGGATCGTCGTAGTTCACAGTCCACTTTACGAGCCGCAATCCAAGCACGCCCGCATAGAAATTAACGTTCTGTTGAGGATCACCCGCAATCGCCGTCACATGGTGCAATCCTAGAATATCTGGCATTTTGCCTCCTGAATGAATTCAACTTCCCGCGATTGTGCTTGACCTCGATGCTCCGTGCGGCGCAAATGAGTCTCGCTCCGAGCGTCAGAACAGAGATAGCCAAAAAAAAACGCGCCGATGTATGCAAGGTTCATCAAACCATTCGGCTGCGTCGCAGTCGGAGAAGCGACAGAAAGGAAAACCCCGCGGAAATCAAGCTCGCCACTTCCAAAACGGCGAAGGCGCCGCTCCATCAACATAGAGAAGCATGACCAGCGACAGGACGAGAAAGACTACTCCGGTCATCACTGGCCCTGCGCGCGAGAGATCATGCCGCATTGGATTGTCAGCATACCCCGGAACGTTTCGCGCGAGAAAACCGGGAAGAAATAGTTCCCCGTAAACGACGAAAAGGATCCCCGTAGTCATGCGCGATTGCTGCGACATCATTTTCTTTCATAAAATATTGCCGGGCACGTTGAGACCAAATTGGCCTTTCATGTTGAGATTTTGGAAACCACATTGCCTACCGGCAACTTGAGCGACTCGCTTACAGTGACTTCGGCGGCGCGCAGCCGTGTCACGGTAAGGTCCTGAATCTCAAGGGACTTGAGTTTGGCGCTTTCGATCACTACATGGCGGATCGCTAGTCGCCCAATGGCCAATGCGCCAATTGCGAATGCGCCGACAGCGACAGCGCCGATCGCGGTAGCAATCCTTGTCACGCCGCGGAAGTTTAGGCTTTCCGTACTGGGCTGGTTCTTCATATTCCCCTCCTCCGTACAGCCATATCGTCCCGGATGCGGATTGCACTAGCGGCGCTTGGGCAAAGGGCGCCCTTTTGGGCCGCCACCAAGGTCTGGAACTTCTTCGCCGAGAGCCGTGGCTAAATCGATTTGATGATCCTGCTCCTGCATGAGGATCTGGCGAATCTGTTCGGCCATCGCGTATTCTCCTAGCGACTCGCATTGCCGGACGCGATCGCGATAATTACGGATGGTTTCGTTTTCATTGTCGAGATCGTAGCGCAGCATATCTTCTGGTTTTTTCGAGGTGCGCACCGGCTTGGGGGTGACTGCCGGCATTTTACCGAGATAGTCAATCTGCCGCGAAAGGATCAGGGCATGGTCGAGTTCCTGCTTGGCATGGATTTCAAGCTGGGCGGCAATATCCATATACTGGGCGCCGCTGAGCACCTGGGAATAAACTACATAGGCAATGATGGCTTGATATTCGCGCGAAAGGTCCTCATTCAAAAGTTCTGCGAGACGGTCACGGGAAATTTCGTTTTCGTTTGCTGCGGATTTGGATTCGGCCATTAGATTCCTCCTTGTGAATTGAAAAAAATCGAATCTCAATTTGCTGGTTGCGTTCGCAAGGCCACCAGCGAATTCCGAACAATCATTGCGAGTAATACGAAGGCGGCTCCCAAAATTCCGGCTGCATTGAAATGGAACACCGCTACTGCCCCCGCCGCCGCCCCAAGGACAAAGACTGCCCATAATCCCCACAGCAAGCCAATCTTGGGATCGAGAGCGGTTGTGCGGCGAGGAGTCATTTGAAAAGTGACATTTTCTGCTTTGTTGGCGATTAAATCTGTGATCATTCCTGTGAGGTAAGTCGTGTGCACGCTAATACCGCCAGTGCGACGAAATGCGCCGTTTTGCAAACCCAACGCGAGTGATAAGCATACAATAAATATTTCGACTGCCGAAGCTCGGTGAAATGCCAGCGCGAGGTAAGAGGCTACAATCAGAATGATCTCAATTCCCATGGCGATGCCAAGCATCGGCCATGAGGGCCAAACCGACGCGAACCGCGCAATCAGAACGCTGAGGGGAACCCCAGTCAAGAAACAAGCAGTCGACGAGAAATGTGCGAGGGCCCCCCGCCAATCACGAGCCGCCATCGTAATCGCTCCGAGCACTAAGCTGCCGGTTATGTGTCCCGTAAACGTTTTCGCGAGAAGGAAGCCGGCTGCATCGCAGTAGCCCCCAACAAAGGCAAGCCCAAAAGAAAGCGACATGTCTGGTGGATGGATGTCGGCATTCATGAATTTCCCCTTTGCACTCGCAATGCGCGGCACAAGCCCCACGGAATCGCTTTTCACAACTCTTGGCCGACGCGGGCCATTCTTCCCCGTTCAGGGCGTAACCGGCTCCTGCGGAATAGCGAGAAAAAGGGTTGCGCCCTGGTCGGGAGGATTGCTCCTAGGTGGGCGATCCCGCCTTGGCGGCCAAGGTTGACTCCGTCGCCGCGTATTGCGGCTTGTAAACCTGTTCACGAATAAACGCGACCATGTCTGTGGGGCGCGAGACTCGGGCAAGTCCGGAATCGAAGACCAGCTTGGCCACGCGCGCGGCCGTCTGAATCTCGATCTCCAGAATATTCGATTGCAGCGGGTACAGGAGTCCCTGCTTGAGCAGTTCGGAAGGCACCTGGTCCGCCACCGCTTGGCCGGCCTCGATGAACATCTCATCCGTTACGCGCTTTGCCTGCGTGGCGAAGATTGCCATTCCGACCGCCGGGAAAATGTAGAAGTTATTTGCTTGTCCCGGCAGAAACGTCTGGCCGTTGTAATGGACCGGCTCAAACTGCACACCGGCGGCGTAAATCGCCTTGCCCTTGGACCAGGTATAGGCTTGTTCGGCCGTGCATTCGGCATGCTCGGTGGGGTTCGACAGAGCCAGGATCACAGGGCGCTCGTTGATCCTGGCCATAGCCTCGACAACTTTCTGATGGAAGGCGCCGCCAATCGTGCTCACTCCGATCAGTGTCGTCGGCTTGAGGCTCTCGATGGCTCTGACGAAATCGCGCGTGGGCGCGTGCTCGTGCGCATACGGCTTCTGGAAATCAAAGAGATCCCGTCTGGTCGTCTCCAGCAGCCCGTGGATGTCGAACATGTAAACGCGGGACTGCGCCTCCTTGAGGCTCAAGCCCTGCGCTACGAGCGCGGAACAAAGCAGGTCGGCCAGGCCAATACCGGCCGAACCCGCGCCGAGGAACAAGTATTTTTCGTCCTTCAGCTTCGTGCCTTTGATCTTGGCCGCGTTGATCATCCCGGTAAGGGTGATTCCCGCGGTGCCCTGTACGTCATCGTTATAGACGCAGAAATCGTTGCGGTAACGCTGGAGCAAGCGCACGGCATCCACACCCGTCCAATCTTCGAAGTGAATGCAGCACTTGGGGAAGACTTCCTGGACGGCGTCGACGAATTCATCGACAAAGGAATAAAGCTCTTCGGTGGACGGGCGCGGCTTTCGCATGCCCAGATACAGCGGATCGTCGAGGTATTGCTCGTTGTTCGTTCCGGCGTCGAGGTACATGGGCAGCAGGTACTGTGGCGGGACTCCCGCGCACGCCGTATAGAGTTCCAGCTTCCCGATGGGAATAGCGGCGCCATTTGCCCCGAGGTCACCTAGGCCGAGAATCCGCCCGCCGTCGGTGACGCAGATGAAACGAATGTCTTTCTGCGGCCAGTTTTTTAGAATCTCCCTTACCTTGCCGCGTCGCGTGATCGAGAGATACATGCCCCGCGCTTGGCGGTAGATGTGGCCGAACTTAAGACAGGCTTCTCCAATCGTCGGATCGTACACAATCGGTAGAAAGCGCGCGGGATCCGACATGACGGTCCGGTAGAAGAGGGTCTCGTTGTGATCGAGAAGATTCACCAAATAGATATAGCGATCGAGGTCTGTGGTTTTGTGGCCAAGCTGCATCATCACGCGGCTTAGCTGCAGGTCCTCGGACTCGGTTAGGTCGGGCACGAGTCCAACAAGGCCGAGTGCCTCCTTTTCGGCCTCGGTGAAAGCGGTTGATTTGTTGAGTGATGGATCGCGGAGCAATTCGATTCCGTGCTTCGAGGTGCTTGTCATGTTCTGTGCCTTCCTTTCGTATTTATTTCGGTCGGGGCCTATCATCCGGCGCGGCTTCTCCGTTACGGCGTACTCGTTAGGCCTGAGTGATTGGGCGAGCGATGCAGCTTCCTCGATCAGATCGGCTACTTCCTTCGGCCTCGAAATGTGGACCGAATGACTCGCACCTGAAACTTCAACCTTTACTTGGCAATCGCAACGTACGCCTTGACCATCTTCTTTGGATCGACGACACGATCGAATTCCGCCTCCGTCACGAAGCCGAGTTTCAGTGCGGCAGCCTTTAGTGTGAGTTCATTGTCCATTGCGTAATGCGCAATTTTGGAGGCTTGGTCATAGCCAATGACCGGTGAGAGCGCCGTCACCAGCATCAGCGAACGCTCGACGTATTCGTTGATCTTCTTTAGGTTGGGCTTTGTCCCCTCGACCAGGAATTTGCGGAAGTTTGTGCACCCGTCGGAGAGGATGGTGATGGAATGCATGATGTTGAAGATGATCAGTGGCTTATACACATTCATCTCCAGATAACCGCCCGCGCCGCCGAAGCCCACTGCGACGTCGTTCGCCATCACCTGGACGGCGATCATCGTGAGCGCCTCGGCCTGGGTCGGGTTCACCTTGCCCGGCATGATGGACGAGCCTGGTTCATTCTCCGGAATCTCCAACTCAGCAAACCCCGCTCGGGGGCCACAGGACATCAGGCGGATGTCGTTGGCAATTTTATAAAGGGACACAGCCAGAGTGCGCAGCGTGCCGGAAAGCTGAACGAGAGCATCGTGCGCCCCTTGAACTGTGAACTTGTTCGGCGCGCTAACGAACGGCAGGCCAGTGAGTTTGGCGATCTCGGCCGCAGCAGCCTCGCCAAAGCCAGGCGCCGAGTTGATGCCGGTGCCTACCGCCGTGCCGCCAAGCGCGAGACGGTATACGCCCTTCAGCGTATCTTCGATCCGCTCGAGATCATCCGCGAGCATGCCTTCATAACCTGACCACTCCTGCCCGAGAGTGAGCGGCGTGGCGTCTTGCATGTGCGTGCGGCCGATTTTGATGATGTCCTTCCATTCTTGGGTCTTCGCTGCGATTGAATCATGTAGCGCCTTCACCGCCGGCATAAGCCGCTGCTTCACATTCGCCGCGGCCGCGATATACATGGCCGACGGAAATGAGTCGTTCGACGATTGAGACATGTTCACATGGTCGTTCGGGTGGACAGGCGTCTTGCTGCCGAGCGGTGTGCCCGCGAGCTGAGAGCAGCGGTTGGAGATCACCTCATTGACGTTCATGTTGAATTGCGTGCCGCTGCCCGTCATCCAAACATGCAGCGGAAACATATCGTGGTGCTGGCCGGCCAGGATTTCGTCGCAGACTTGAACGATCAGCTTGTGGCGCTGGTCGTCGAGCCGCTTGCCGGCGTGGTTTGCATTGGCCGCGGCCTTCTTCAAGATGGCGTAAGCGGTGATCATTTCTCGAGGGATCAAATCGTTGCCGATGCTGAAGTGTTCTATGGAGCGCTGTGTCTGTGGGCCCCAGAGTTTGTCCGCCGGAACATCCACTTCCCCTAGGCTGTCGGTTTCCTTGCGAATGTTCGTCATGTGGTCACTCCTTTTGCTATCCCTCGGAATGGCGGCGGCCCGTGCAATCCAAGCCTAGTATGGATTGTCCCTCCTCGCCAATTGGCGTCTGCATAGATATGGATGCTTCATCTTGTCGCGGGAACCAGGAATTGCCCCATTATATGCACGATTTCTTCGACGCGTGGTTCGGTTCAAAACTGCCCGGTGTCCAGCAGCTGGACGACCGCATTCGGATCGCCTCCCTTGTATGTTTTTGCAACTGCTAGGGTTATGAAGAAAGCGTCAAAATCGCTTCGGGTCAAGAGGCCTTGGCCGCTTGCCAAGGACTTCCCCCCCGAAGACATGCACATGCTCCACAGCAACTTGGCCAGAACCGCGGGAGTTTCCGAGCAGCCGAGTTTGTCTCGAACAAGGTTGGCGGGGACCAGTATCGCGATATCGGGCGACGGCCGAGTATTTCGGATGATGTCGCCAACGAAGTGAAACAATTTATGTTGTGTGAGAATCGGGAAACTGCGATCTGAACAGATGGTGAGTCGGTTTGCGTTCAATCCACGACGTCAATCACAAGCCCATCGATACGACGGTCAAAACCCGCGAATTGCCTGAAACGGGGCGAAGTGATGTTGTTATAAACGTCGTGCGCGTTCTGGCGATTTGTCAGATTAAGGGAATACACACCAAACCGAATTTTTCGCTTCGTCGAACGTTCCATGAACGGCAGGCGCAACGGAAACTCGCGATAGATTCTGCCGTCGAGTGAAAAGTAGGTTGGGAATCGCAGTCCGTTCGGCACTCCAACATAATTTTGCAGCGCGTCCAGGTCCGAATATGGGAGTCCGGTGCGCACATCGACCACGGGGCTGAACGTCAATTTGAAAGGAAGCTCGAAAAGCCCCGAGGTCACCAGACGGTTGGGGACATCGGATGGCAGAACGCCTTGCACATTCGGCCGGATTACCGGCTGCTCGAAAGGCATGAAGATATCCGAAAGGGTGTTCAGGTCGCCTCGTGCCTGGCTCCAGATGTAGGTAACGTTTAAATCGCCGTGCTCGAAAGGCCGTGCGTGAAGATTGACTTCGACGCGCCGGTAACGAGCCGCGCCTGTATTGGCGAGAGCCAGAAACGAGTTTCCGCCCCCCGCTTCCATCCACGGATCTACAACAAAAAGATTTCGGGTTTGGCTGTCCAAATAGTCAGCCTTGACGGTTACGTTTCTCCGAATCTGCCGCTCGACCTCGACACTCCAGGTGAAAGTACGAGGACTGGTCCGCGGAATCTGGGAGGTGATTTGGGGAGCCGATCCGCCGATCGATTCCAGGTAGGCATTCTGAACGGCGATGCTTTCGCCAATCAACGCTCCAGATGGATCAAAGAAGCTGACCATGCGCGTGGGATTATCGAGGAAAGTGGCCGCCAGTAACGGAACGTGTCCATAGACGGAACCTGCGCCGGCACGGATCATGGTTTTACCGTTTCGAGTAGGCGAGAACGCGAAACCCAAGTGAGGACCGGGGGCCACGCCCCGGCCAAGCGATTGGCTTGACAGGCGAATCCCCATGTTGATCGCAAGCCGAGGATCGAGGATCCAATGATCCTCGACAAATTCCCCCGTTTCCGTGGACGCCGCGCCTAGCGTTGCGGGGCCTTGGAAGGCAATCTGCTCGGCGACAGTGCCATCCTCTCTCAGTATCTGGACCGGACGGGAAAAGCTGGTTCCAACAAATGATCTGCGGGTCACATCCAAACCGATTTTCAATTCATGCCGGCCATGCCAGGATTTGTCCGCAAGCCGGAGCGCGGGCCGAAACTCCAACTCGTTGCCATTTCTGGACCATGCATTGAAGAAATCGCCGTCCCAGCCGTCAGGGGTGACTAGCATGTCGTCGATGCCCTGCCCGTGCGCGTGGCTGTCAAAACGGGTGTATCGAACAACCGTGTTCAAGAGACTGCCTGAATCAAACTGATAGCTATCTGAAATGCCGATCGATACCCCATTTTGTCCGTAATCGGACGACGCACTTTGCGGTACCAACGCGTTGATGTTTGCGAACTGCGTTCGCCGCGGGAAGATGTTCAGGTCTGCATTCAAAAGATGCCGCGGAGACAAAATGAACTGGAATTGTGTAAACGAAGTGACGCTCCTGGTTTTTGTTTCGTTAAACGGCCAGGATAACCCGCGCACTTCCAGGTTATTTACCTCATAGGTCAGTTCTTCCGTAAAATTCAGCTTGCCCTGGATCAAGGGGCCGCCGAAAACAAGCCGAGGCGTGAATTCGCCGATTCCGGTTAAGTGACCGTTCTTTCCTCGAAAGCTGGGAGTAATATCATGCAGTTTGAAACTCCTCGAGTCGAATGGCGGCTTGGTTTCGATCTCCGTCAAGCCACCGGAAAATCCACCATATTCGGCGGTGTCCGGAGAACTGTGCACACTCATCGACTGAATCACGTCAATGGGCACGGAAATGGCGAAGCTTCCGGTCACGGGATCGACAGTCTCGGTCGAGTTGACTACAAGAATTCCCTGATTTTCCGCTTGGCCATTAAAATTCAGTTTCCCTTCATGCGTCCGGATCACACCCGGCGTGAGAGGCAGTGCCTCCGTGAATTTCTGTTGCGCAATCGGCAGAGTTTCTAGCTGCCGGTCATTGACGGTCGCGGTGACTTCCGCGTTAACTGTGGAGACTTGAGTGTCCTCGCCTTGAACTTCAATTTGCTCATCAACCGCGTTGATCTCTACCGTGGGGTCTTCCACCGCGGCCTGGCCTGGCCCGAGGGCAACAGTTTTGGTCCAAGGCTTGAAACCCTCAACGCTGACTTCGAGGGAGTATGTGCCGGGGAGCAATTGCGTAAATTGGAAATGCCCATTTTCATCGGTGAGCGTGGATTGCACCGTGGATCCTGCACTCGGGCCGCTCAATTTAACTGCGACGCCGGAAAGGTTGCTCACTTGCCCGCTGCCTGTGACGACGTTTACCGTACCCGCGATCGACGGCGCCGCCCCCGGCGGATCGTTGCTTTTTGCTCTCTGTGGAAATCCAGACGCATCGGGCGCCGACGACAGGCAAACCAGTAAAACCACTAGAAAACACAAAGTGATCTTAAAGCGTGGATCAGAGGTAAACCCTTGGCCGTGCGGAAACAAAGAACGGGGGTTCGAATGACTTCTCTTCCCTGCGTTCGGAAAATTGGAGTCGACTCGATTCGGCCAACTACTCATGGCATTTCTCCATCGACAATTTTCGAACACTCATATGAGATTCCAGCCCGAGACGAAGGATTCCTTATTCTTTTCTCCGAAAAGATAAGGATCCCTGTTTAAATCCAAAGCGGCGCGCCCCTTGACGAGGCTCCTGGCTGAGGGAAGAGGCCGGGTCGAAACGCGCTTGGGCAACACGAGGTCGAATGCTTTAGGCGTACCGCAGAGGCAAGAAACGGAAATAACACAATCGTCTTACGCCAGGCGAAATAACAGGGATAGCCGGACTGGCTAAGCTCTTGATGTGAATGGAGAAGAGAGCACCCTAGGGCCGCCCGGGACTCGGTTTCCGCGTCGATTCGGAATTTTGAATGTCCGTGGGATGCAGTTCGGGCGGATAGCGAATCGATTTACCGGACCGCGTCAAACTCTGACGCAGTAGAGCGAAGAAACGATCGCGATATGGAATGGTTTTTCGCTACCCTGCTTCGAAAAGCACGGAGTACCACTATTGAGGAACACTTCATTTGACGCATAATCGGCAACCCGGCGGCCAACCAATTCGAGATCACGCTCTGGATTTTTTGACGGCGAGCGGAAAGGGGCAATCCGACAGGACGCGTGTTGATGGCCGACGAAGAAAAAAGCTCTTACGCGAGGTCGAAGTGAAAGTGAATGAATGACTTTATTTCGGGGAAGGCACGCAAGCGATCCCGCGGGCGTGGATCTTGAGTAATGTCTACCGGTCTATGTTCTCTCCACCAATTCCCGCTCCGCTTGCAGCCAATCTTCAAGGTCATAACCAAACAGTCCGCCATGGGAGCGGTGGATCTCGTGGGCGCGATTCAGCAATTTCTCGATCCGCCAAGATTCTCTGACTGTGTCTTCCTGAAAGATAGCGTCTTGCAGATCAAATTGCTCACCAATTTGTTTTTGTAAAAGCATGGTTGAGATGCCTTTCTTTTTACGCGCGCGCGTGTCGCTGCTTCTCTAACCCTCATTTCAGTGAAGAGCGAGATCAAACTTCCGCAGCCAGCGCCGCAGGTTTCGGAAGCGGCGCTGGCCGCGAGCGGGGAACTCCGATTAAAAGTGGAATACGAGTCCGGCGGACGGTTCCGCTGTGTGTGTGGTAATGTTCGAACTGAGAGCGGCAATCCCGAAGTCCGGACGGTCATAGACAAATCCGCGGTACTCCAGTCGAAGCGCAACGCGGCGGACAAGTCTGTAGTCCACCCCTCCGCCATAAACAAATGCCGGGCGGGCCTGCCGCTGCGCTCCAGAAACGAATCCTCCGGCGTTGCCCGTGGGATCAAACACGAGCGCCCCTGCGCCCGCGAGCACGTAGGGCCTCATTCTGTGAACGGAAACAGGAAGGTTCACAACCAACGCGCCTGTCGCCTGATGCACGTTTGTCTGGATGCCAAAGTTTCCCCCAGGAGTGAAATCTTGCTGTGTGTTTCGATCGTAGCCGTAGCTCGCCTCAGCGGCGAGCCAGCCGTTAATATGAAAGCGGTAGTTCACGAGGAAGCCGCCAGTGTTCGTGGAGTGCTCCTGTGTTCCGTTTTGCTGTGAATCCTTGGTAAAAAATCCGGTGCCTTGAACAGCGACCTCGTGGCGCATGAATCCGTCCTCTTGCGCTCTGGCCGATGAACCCAAAACAAGAACCATTCCAAGAAATCCCGGAACCAACATTTTCGTTCTGGACATTACTATTTCTCCTTTGACTTGCATCTATAAAAGACCATGGCAACAGGATGGATGGTCTTTGGCTTTCGGCAGTCCGGGCGCCCTTATTGCTTTCTTCCATCTCCCAGAAAGACGAGAAAAAAATCGATTGCCAGGACAATCAAGAGTGCATACATCACCATGACGGCTCGTCTCCGCTTTCTCGATGTGCTCGATAATCGCTGCTTGGGGGCAACTCCTCCTGAGACTGGCGCGGCGAAGATCAGCCAATGATTTTGCGGACCCAGCGTTGACGCCGCTTTTCCAGCATCTCCAAAACGTGCTTGGTGTAAACGCCTGTGGCGATAAACTGCGCGCCATCCTTGATCATTGTGGCGAGTACGCGTTCTCCGTCCAAGTCCACGAACGTCACGCCGCTCACGTCCACGACGCATTTGCAGTTTCCATTCTTCCCCTGGGACTTCTCCCAATTCGATTTGAGCTGCGCAACCCATGGTCCGGAGAGGCGCCCTTGCAGTGTCCATCGCTGTTCGCTCGTTTCCTCAGCAATCGTGATTCTTAGCATTGCACTCTCCGTTCGCAGACTGAGAGAGCACGCGGCGTGCCATATTCTGATTCGGAAAAGAAAACCCGGAATAGGAGTGCAATTACAGAAGATAGGGCCCAAAAGAAAATCAATCCGATGCAGAGGCGCCGGCGTGCCACTGCCAGCTTCATGGCAGCGTGCCAAACGCTTGGCACGGAAACAATTCTGAATCTAATGGCGCGGAATATAATCCGACTGCGGCAGGAAATTACGACACAGGTTGGATGCTATCGCGGGAAAGCCCTAGTTTGCGCATACGTAATTGCAGCGTGGAGCGCTTCATGCCCAATCGGGTTGCGGCGCCGTTGGGGCCGGCCACAACCCAATTCGTCTGCGACAACACGCTCAGTATGTGTCTTCGCTCGGTTTCTTCCAGCACGCTCCGAATATCCCCACGAGCCAGTGATTCTTGCTTTTTCCCCAATTTTGCATTTCCATTATTTGCCGCGGGCAAGGGGCGTGATTGGATTTCGCTAAGCGGCACATTCAAGACAGGACCTGATGAAAGAATCACGGCACGCTCGATTATGTTCTGAAGTTCGCGAATGTTGCCTGGCCATTGGTATTGCCGCATCTGTTTGAGCGTTTCCGTGGATATCGTCTCGATTTTCTTATTCATTCGCCGCGCGCACTGCTCGGCGAAATGCCGGACCAGCAGGGGAATATCTTCCGAACGTTCGCGCAAGGACGGCACACGAACGGGAAAAACGTTAAGGCGATAAAAAAGGTCGGAACGAAACTTCTGCTCCTCCACCATGGCAGTCAGGTCACGATTTGTAGCGGCGATAAGCCGCGCGTCCGTGGTGAGAGTGCGTGTGCTCCCCAGACGCTCGAATTCGCGCTCCTGAAGCACTCGAAGAAGCTTGGGCTGCAACTCCAGCGGAATCTCTCCGACTTCATCGAGGAATACGGTGCCGCGGTTGGCGAGTTCGAAGCGGCCGATGCGCTGCGCGATAGCGCCGGTAAACGCTCCCTTTTCGTGACCGAACAGTTCGCTCTCAAGCAACCCCATGGGGATTGCAGCGCAATTCAATTTCACAAACGAATTTGATTGTCGCGAACTCAAATTATGAATGGCTCGAGCAATCAATTCTTTGCCAGTTCCCGTTTCGCCATAGATCAGGACGGTCGAATCCGTCGGCGCCACGGTAGCCACTTGCTGCAGGATGCGCCGCAAGGCGGCGCTCTTCCCCACAATTTCCTCAAAATTCAGCTCGGTGCGGATTTCATCTTCGAGATAAAGCTTCTCCTGCGTGAGTTTTTCTTTCAGCTCGGCAATTTTGTTGAAAGCAAGCGCGTTCTCCACCGCAATGGCCACCTGGCTCGCCACCTGCATAAGAAATTTGACGTCGTCCCGGCTGAATATATTTTCATCGCGCCGGCCGAGCAGCAACACTCCGTGAATCCGCCCGCGGCTCGTGAGCGGTAGTGCGCAACCTGTCTTCAGACCTTCGGCGAGCGAGGGAGAATCCGGGATGTTGTCATATAAATCTCGAATCATTCCTACGATCGGCTCGCCAGTTTTGAAGGCCGCTCCCGGAGGCGTTCCCTCGATCGGGATCAGGACCTCTTCCCTCACAAAACCTTTGCTGTCGGGGAAGTCCAGCGCGTAAAGACGCAGGTGTCCGTTATGGTCGGCGTCCGGCAGTCCAACGCCCGCAAGATCGCAATTCATTACGCGGCGGAGATTGCCGGAGACACTTCGCAACAGTTCGCGCAAGTCCAGCGTAGAAACGACGCTATTGGTCAGATCCAGGAGAAGTTTCAGTTGTTCTTGCGCGTTTCGCGAAGCCTCGAAATTCAGCGCATCGTCGATCGCCAGTGCCATTTGGTCGGCAACCAGGCACAGAAAGCGGACTTCCTCGTCGGAATAAGCATCGGGATATTCACTCGCAATAAAGATGCTCCCGATCCGGCGATGCACCGTCGTGAGAGGCAGCATACAAACTGACTGAATTTTGTGCTTTTTCAAATACTCCATCGTCTCGGGGAACCGAGATTCCCGGTCCACGAATGGAATCACCAGCGCCTGCTGGTTCTGAACCACCCAGCAAGTCATGGTCTCTTCCTGTCGGCACTTGTCCTTTAGGGCTGGTCTTGGCTCGTCGCAATGATGGGTGACGTGCCACACGACGGCGCCCGTCGTTTCATCGTATTGCGCGATCCCGATCCCATCAAATTCAATGACACGGTGTAATTCATCGATAAGGACATCGAAGAGTTTTCTCGGTTCACGGTAGGCGCTTACGGCTTGGGAGACACGGATGAGAGCCTCGTATCGCGCCACTACGGACTCGTCGGAGTGCGCGACACGCAGTTGGACGGCTTCACCCATCGAGCATTGGATGCCAATAATTGGAAGTTGGGTTCATCCAATCGGAGAGACCCTATGACACGAATTCGTCTGTTTCTGCCGAAGCCTAGCGATCAGCTATATTCGTTGATTGAAAATGGAAAATTGTAATCCTCCCATTTTCCTTCGACACGATTGCCAACTGCCTGGCATAAGTTTTAATTTCCACCCCATCTCTAACCGCTCTGCTCCGGACAGCAGCCGTGAGAGTACTAACCAATCCTTTGGTCCGGATCAGAACGTCGCTCACATCGAAGGAAATGAACCTCATGGAATGTTGGCACAAATCCGCGAGGATCTCTTTTTTTCCTAGAGTTTCGCCGTTCGAGCGAACAAGCTGGTAGACCTCGGCGTAGATCCTCTCGAGTAACGTTATGTCCCCCGACTTTAGCATCTGCAGAAATTGCTTATAAAAGGACTGGACTTCTTCTTTGCTGATTGGGGCAGCTAAGTTCTCACTCATAAATTCTCCTGTGCCCGCAAAAGGACTACCCAAAAGGTATGATCTGCAGGACCCCATGGCTGCTTTCTCTTCTTTAAGGACGGCCCATAATGTGCACGTGGGCATACGGTGATCCTGCCCACATGATGTAGGCGCCGGTCGGTTTGTGCTTGGTCGGGAGTCCAGTGGTCTTCGGATCAAACGGCCACATGATCATCCAGTGCGGACCGATCGGAATGGGCGGGCTCGTCTTGTCGTATGGATCGGAGTCACTGCGCTGAGTGGCTCCCGCCAACATGTAGGTAATGCCGGGGACCGTGTTCGTTGGCTTCGGTTTATGAGCTTTAAAATCTGCTCCCCATTGCATCGATGCTGCGTCCTCGCACATCGGCGGATCCCCCACCGCTTTGGGATTCCCCGGCATGCATGTGAAGCCGTTGTTTCCTTCGCGCAGCACAATGGTGTCGCCATTCGCATCCGTGTCAATAATTCTTGCGAACCTGGCGACGTCGGCCGGTCCTGCCGACATTGCTCGTACAATCTTCGCTTGCGTTGTCTCGCCGGAATCCGTCATGGAGCTGTGATCAGCCGTCTGTGCCTGGGCTGCGCAATGCGGATTCGCCCCGCTCATAAGCAGCGCGCCCGCAAAAAGTGTTCGGGGCACAAGACTGCGTTTGATCGAATTCATATAAGCTCCTTAAGTTAAGACGAAAGTTTGCCATCTGCATTCATAACGCTTGCGCGAATTCGAAAGATTCGAAATATGCAAGGGATCCACTTCCTAACCCGCCTGCCCTCGCGAAAGCACCCCCCGTTCGAATTCGCGTTCGGCTTGGAGCCAATCGTCCAGCTCGCGGCCCGGCTGTTCGCCGCGTCCGAGATAAATTTCGTAGGCGCGACGCCTAATTTCCTCGTCACCCGCAGCGTTCCCGACTGAGGGTCCGGATGTCTCCGGTTCCTGAGTGGGGGGTGCGTCGTGAGTATGGCTTCCAATTCTCTTTGGTTTTGAAAACATGTTCGTTTCCTTTGTCTTTATGACTGGAATCCCGTTGATCGTCGAAGCCAGCTCGTGCATCTGCTCTGCCCAATGGGTCTTGACGAAATTCGGCGCCCATTTCATTTGTCATGCCGCAGGCTTTGCGCTTTGAACGCCTCCGTCCTTTGTAACCAGCACCATGCGGAACCGTGCTTTGCCTTGCATCATGCGGGCGTAAGCATCCGCAGCCTGTTCGAGAGGAGCTGTCTCGATCATTGGGCGGATATTTTCCAGGACACTGAAGGCAAGGGTGTCCTCTTGATCGATCGCCGTTCCGGTCAGCGAACCGTAGAC
>Ga0207007_1137_pt1 | contig 19138 bp, 16 predicted proteins | sample Alteio_BWMinCont_85_FD_153487 | JGI IMG/M metagenome (GOLD analysis project Ga0207007, IMG submission 153487) | Enriched cells from forest soil in Barre Woods Harvard Forest LTER site, Petersham, Massachusetts, United States -... | ecosystem: Environmental > Terrestrial > Soil > Temperate forest >...
TAAATATATTTCTGAGCGGGATCGTGCGAGAACGCGATGTCCCATACGGAGCCGTCGCCCAGAGTCCTCTTCTCGATGATTTGTTCTTTTATAAATGTCCCGTCCGGTTTGAACACTTGGATGCGGTCGTTCACGCGGTCGCACACGTAGAGCAAGTTGTCATCCGCCAGTTGGGCGCAATGGACCGGATTGCGGAACTGCTGCGCAATCGGCGCGTCGGGATCGTATTTGCCAAGATCCGTGTCATCGGGTTTGTGGCCGTACGCGCCCCAGTGCCTCTTGTATTTTCCGCTGTCCGCGTCAAAAACGATTACGCGGTGGTTGCCGTATCCATCGGCCACGTACAACTCGTTGGTTTTGGGATCAATGAACATTTTTGCCGCGCCCTTCAGGTTTTCCGTGTCATTGCTTCCCTTGCTCTTGTATGGATGGCCGATTTGCATCAGGAATTTTCCATCTTTGGTGAATTTCAGGATTTGATTGTCGGCGTAGCGGCTGACCCCGGCTGTCTCTGAATCCGCGTTGGAGGGCGCCGCCTGACGCGGTCCGGCGCCGTTGCCGCCGATCCAAACGTTCCCTTTATAGTCGACCGTAATTCCATGGTTCGATGTGGGCCAGTCGTAGCCTTCGCCGGGACCGCCCCAGTGCCCGATGAGATTGCCGGCCTTATCGAATTCCAGAACGGGCGGCGCGGTCATGCAGCACTCCGCGCCGGGAGGATTGGTATCGCCATACTTCTCTTTCGGCTCCAGCGATCCGCCCCGGTGGATGATCCAAACGTTGTCTTCCGCGTCCACGGAAACTCCAATGGCCATGCCGATCACCCAGTGATTCGGCATCGGCTTCGGCCACATCGGATCCACTTCAAACATCGGCGCCTGAACACCCGCCGCTTGAACGGCGGCCTTCTTTTCGAGAACGACCGAACCAAATCCAAGTGCGACGACGAGTGAAAAAATAGCCAACCCGATCCATCGATTCCGATTCATGAGTTTTTCTCCTCGGTCTACAATGCTTGCGATTTAGTGCGTCGCGAATTTCACGGTTCTCCGGGTGTCATTACCGATGAACGAAAAATTCAATTGGATCCCGGCGGCATCATTCCCGGAATCTTCATGCGAATCCGATAAAGCCCCGTGCGCGCCGTCAAATAAAGAGTCTTGCCGTCGGAATCCCCGAATGCCAGATTCGCAGGCAGCTCTGAAGTCAACAGCGTTCCGAGGTGCTGCCCATCGGGCGCCATAATCCAGACCCCGCCGGGACCGGTGCTGTAGACATTCCCCTTTTGATCCACCTTGATGCCGTCCGGATTGCCGGGCGCCTTGTCGGACGTCATGTCTACGAACAGCTGACCGTTTGCTATCGTGTCATCGGGCTTTACTTCATAGCGCTGTAGGGTCTTCTTACCACCAGAGGTGTCCACAAGGTAGATAAATTTTTCGTCCGGAGAGAAAGCGAGTCCGTTCGGGCGCAAGTCCTTGGTCAGGAGCTGCAGTTTTCCGTCCTTCAGCAGAAATAGGCCCGTGTAGGGAAGCTCCTTCTGGGGATCGTCATTTCCATTCCGGAGACCCGCGGCAGGATCGGAAAAGTAAAGAGCGCCGTCGGATTTGTATACCAGATCGTTGGGGCTGTTGAGCCGCTTGCCGTCGAATTTCGCCGCTAAGACGGTGCGGCGGCCGCCCGTTTCGAGCCGCACGATCTGGCGGTCGCCGTGTGCGCAGTAAACCACCCTTCCCTCTGTGTCAAGCGTAACGGCATTGGATCCGAGAAGCGTAACCATCCCATGCCCGTTGTTCAGCTGCATTCCCGCTACGGAATCATCTTTCCCGGTAAATCCGCTGTAAGCCAGGAAAACGGAAGCCTTTTGGGTGTCCGGGCTCCACTTATAAATCACATTCGCGGGAATGTCGCTGAACAGAAGGTAGCCGCCCTTTCGAACCCAGACGGGCCCTTCGAGGAATCCAAAATTGCCGGCCAATTTTTCGACTTTGGCGTCCTCGGGAACAATTTCATCGAGCGCCGGATTGAGCCGCGCGACAAAACTCCAGTCCTGCGCGTGCATTGCGCCCTCTGTCACCGCGATCGTCAGAAGCGTTGAGGCAAAAAGAATCAGGATGGAGACAATTTTCAGCATCCCTCACACTCCTAGGATGGAGCAACCCCCCTCGAAGTTTCGCCCACAGGCTACTTCGACGGAGGCGGAATCGGGACGAGACCCGCACCCGCGACCCTCCACTTGCCGTTCTCTTTCACGAACATACGCAGGACGCCCATTTCGCGCACCGGAACGATTTTTCCGTTGGCATCCACACCTTTGATAATCGTATGGTCGGTTGCCAGGGCAACATTTCCATAAACGGCGCGCAGCTTGAATGTGTCGGGGAACGCTCCCGTGCCGGGCTTGCGGTCTGCCTTCATCATCATGTCCATCATCTCTTGTTTGTTGACGACCTTGCCCCCCGGCAGGACGTCAAAAAATTCATCGGTCCAGAGTTCCGCCATACTGTCCGGGCCGCCCGGTCTCTTGCTCGCCTCGGCATTCATCCATCTCAAGTCGACGGCGTACAATTCCTTCTCGAGCGCCGGATTGACGGACATCGATTCGCTTTTCTTCTGTGCCAGGGCCGGAAGCGAAATGCCGATTGCTACGCACGCAATTAGAATCCAGTAGCGATTCATAGAAAAGCGCCTCCTCATCGAATTTGGTTGTCGGCTAAAATCCCAGCAGGCCGATTTCGGGATTATATCCCGCTGAACTTCCTTATCGCGAAAGACTCCCCAGCACGGCGCCCGCGGGCCTCCATTTTCCATTTTCTTTCACAAACATGCGGAGAACTTGTGCCTTCGACGTGACGGTAAGATTGCCGCCGGCGTCGATGGTTTTGAAAACGGTGAGATCCGTGGCGAGCGCGATATTTCCGTGCACAGCCATGAGTTTGAAATCCTGTGGATTCGGGCCTACCCCGGCAATACCTTTGGGATTCAACTTGTCCGCGGCGGCAGCGCCAGCGGTCTGTGAAGCCACCATTTCTGTCTTGGTCTGCACTTTCCCCGTGGGGCTGACTTCAAAGAATTGATCGGACCAATATTGGGCGCGAAAATCGACGCACTCCTGCCTCTTTGTCTTGTTGTATTTTCCGACGCACAGCCATTGCTGGTTCACATCGTCCAGCGTTTTCTCCAAATCGTTCCAGCTCTTGTCGCCCATCTTCATCGTTTGTTGCGCCGAGGCCGGCGCCGAGAAGCAAACGAGCGCGAGGAGTGCTACGACCCAGGCGTACTTCATGACTTAGCCTCCCTTGATGCTTTTTCCCTAACTCTGATCCCCGCCGATTCTTTCAGACTGCCGTTTCCTGAAGCCGTCACGGCGTCAGAATGCGAGTCAGGGATGCTCCAGCCGATTTCCACTCTCCGTTTTGCTTCACAAAAACCAGGATGGAACGGTGAGGCGTTTTGACCATCTGGCCCTTTTCGTTTTTCGAGGTCCGAGTTCGGCGGTCGGTGGCAAACGCCACGTCGCCGTAAATCGACTGGAGCTGAAACTGGTCCGCGACGACGCCCGGAGCGGCGTTGTTTTCCGCGAACTTGGAAAGGACCTGGATCGCCGTCATCCTGTTCGTGTTTCCGGTGGGATCCCAGCCCAGGATTTCGAACCATTGATCCGTGAACACCTTGGATACATAGGCGACCCTGCGTTTCATGTCCGAGGAATCCATCCACGCGCGATCGAGCTCGGCAAGTTGCTTCTCAAGCTGAGGGTCCGGGCTTGACCTTACATTTTTCGAATGCTCGGCAGGACTCGCGGGGGCACTAGACAAAATTATGGGAACAAGCCCCGCCGCGGCAGGCCGCCAGGCACCACGATCCTTCACAAACAGCCGAAGCACTTTGGAACCGGTAGTAAACGTGTAATTTCCATTCTTGTCCAAGCTCTTGAAATACGTGTGGTCCGTGGCCATGGCGAAGTCGCCGTACACGGCTCGCAGTTTGAATGCGTCTGGATAGGGCGCCGTGCGCGGATCCGGGTTGGCAGGGATTCGGGCAGACTGTGTGGCGACCATTTCTTCTTTATTGAGTAGATCGCCGGTGGAGACGACTTCAAAAAATTGATCAACCCAATACTGGCTGCGGAATTCGACGCAATCCTTGTATGATTTCGTGTACGGGCCGCTGCACAGCCACTGCTCGTCGACGTCCCAAAGGACCTTTTCCAATTCAGAATTTTCGTATGGGGTGGGCTGGTTCACGGGAACCGCTACGCCGCCCACCTGCCCACAACCCGCGAGCATAGACAGCGTCAAAATCCATGCGAGCTTCATAGGGCCCCTTTGGCTTTCTACAATATAAAGCGGCAAAAGCGGGGAATGCTGCGGCACCCTCCCCGCCTTGCCCATACCCTCAGAAAATAATCTTCAATGCAACTTGCAGTTGCCGCGAGGTCGTTGTCGTCAGGTCAATTGCTCCCGCTCCTGGAACCGGAGTTCCGTCCGTATTGAACAGGAACTGGTTGTCGGTCGGAGGCGAGAAATTGGGGTGATTAAGAATATTGAACGCCTCAAATCGGAATTGGGCGTTGAACGTTTCCGAAATTCTCCGGATGTAATTGTTTTTGAACAGCGAGAAATCCAGTGTGATTAATCCCGGCCCAATCACACTGTTGCGGCCGGTATTGCCCCCGCGCAAATAATAAACACCGTTGACGAGAACAGGAGGCGCGGGGGCAAAGCACGCGAGATTGATGTAATTCAAGACGTTTCCGGGATTGGTGAGCGACTGGCAGCCTGAACCACCAAGCCGATCCGGATAGTTGATCGGATCCGTGTTGTTCTCGCCGACGGAGTCTCCCGCGATCTGCGGGGTAAACGGCTGGCCGGACTGGACCGTCAATATTCCCCCCGTCTCCCAACCGCCGATGACCGGCTTCAGATACTCGGGGGCGCGCGAGAGGGTTGGAATGTTGTACATGTAGCTCAGCACAAAATTATGAGTAATGTTTGTGTCCGAGGGGCCCCGGCGCAAGGACTGGTTGAACCAGAACAAGCTGGAAGAAATCGAGTTGACGTAGGGATCGCCGATACCCGTGCCGTCGCTCGTCGTGATATTTCTCGAAAAGGTGTAAGACCCGGAGAGTGTAAGCCCATGTCCGGCAGATTTCAAAACGGCCACCTGCAAGCCGTGATAGATGCCGCTGGAGTCGTAGAGTTGAGTCGGTTCGCGCCCGACATAAGGATTGAGCCTATGTCCCTGTACCGGCGCGGAGTCAAGTGGCCCCTGATAGAAACCAAACTGGGAACAATCCGCGGCGGGATCGAAGGGTTGCCCAGCGGGAGGCGGAGTAAAGACGCCGCACGGCCAAAGAGGAGTCCCGGAGCTCATGTTGATGGGCAAAGCGACATTGGAGTCGTCCATCTGAAACACGTTATGAACGCTGCGCGTCCCGACATAGGCCACCGAAGCGGTAAGCGTATTCGAAAACTGATGCTGGACGTTGAGGTTCCATTGCATGACGTAGTTGGTGGGCGGATTTTGCTGGATATAGTCAACACGTTTCGTGTTGAGATTGGCCGCGCCCGTTGAGAAAGTCCCTGAGGGCCATGTGTTCGGTGCGATGGCGGCGGAATTTGTCGACTGCAGGCCCGGCCAGCTTGAGCCGATGGCGCTGCCGTAATTGGGGAACTGAATCAGCACGTCATACATGCCAAACGCCGCGCGCACGGAGGTCTTTCCATCGCCAAACGGATCCCAGGCAAGGCCGAGGCGCGGCGCGAAATTATCGCGAGGCATGTGGGCGATGAGGGGTCCGTACACGGGATTTTGCTGGGCGGATGCATAGGCAGCGTTCACCAGAGCGAGGAGCGCGGGATTTTCCGTGATGGGCTCTCTCAGGATGGGAAATTCGCAGGCTTGGCACTGCAAACTGGAAATCGTTCCCGTGTTTTTGCTGTCTAAAGCGGTTGCAAACTCGTAGCGAAGGCCGATGTTGGCGGTAAGATGCGAGGTCAAGTGCACAACGTCCTCCACATACGCCGCAGGGATCCATTGGCTGAGATGGTAGGACAAGTCTCCGGGCCCAGAATTCGCGATGAGAGAGGACGGGACGTCGTTAAGAAACTCGGTGAAGTTCGGGAAGGTCGTCCAGCCGCCGGAAAATCCTCCGGGACCGCCCGTGTTCCGCTGGTCTTTTTCAATCGCCACGCCCATTTTTATCTGGTGTTTTCCTTTGGTGATGAATATGTCATCGGTGCCCTGATAAGAATTCCAAATCGTCTCTGTCGTTTGCCACAGCGTTAGGCCGCCCTGGAAGGTGGTGAGACCATTGATGATAATTCTGCCGATGGTTTGGCCGGGCGCGAGTCCTAATGTCGTGTCAGCGGTAATTGGATTGATCGGGGTCGCGCCGCTTGGGGAACTGATGTTCTCGCGGTAGTACCCAAGCCGCACGACGTTTACAAACGACGGCGAGAAGGTATGGTCTTCCCCGATCGCATACACGTATCGGTTAATAAATCTGTCAGTTAACAAGTCGCCCAGCGAATCAGACGAGGCCTGGGCCTGACGATCCAGGGAAAAAGTTCCAAACAGGCTGTCTTTATCGGAGATCTTTCGATCCACCCGGACGATGCCGTAGTTTTCCGGCGTGGTTTGGATGCCGGAAAACGCGTATCGCCCGGTATCCCCGCCCGGGCCGGAGGCGGAACAACTCGCATAGGGGCAAATCACTCCATCGTTAGGTGTTGGCCAAAGCGGCAGATAGGGAGAAGTAAGTGGGCTGACGGCGGTCCCTGGAGCGAGGCCCGGGACTTGGTTCGTAGTTGTCGTCGAGCAGTCCGGCGGGGCGCAGAATACCCCTGTGCGCGCCAAAGCCGTCGGCACGATCGAGATGTTGCTTGACGAAAGAAATTGGCGCAATCCCTCATAATCGGCGAAAAGGAACCATTTATCCTTTTGGATGGGCAGACCTGCCGATGCGCCAAATTGATTCCGGCGAAACGGCGGGATAGCGCCGGCGGGATCAAAGTAATTCTTCGCGTCCATCGCACTGTTGCGCAGGAACTCATAAACACTTCCATGAAGCTGGTTGGTCCCCGATTTCGTAATTGCGTTGATCACTCCTCCCGAAGACTTTCCATACTCAGCGGGGAAATTGCCTGTGAGAACCGAAAATTCCCCAATGGCATCCACGCCAAGATTGCCGGCGAGGAAACTGCCCGGCGCGGCATTAAAAGAGTCATTGAGGCTGATGCCGTCGAGGCGATAGTTATTCTGCGTCGGGCGCGCTCCCGAGATGGTCAGAACCGCGCCCCAGCCGCGCGAGGCGCGATCGGTGGTGTTGGCGGCCGCCTGTGTATGAACCGCATTGACGCCGGGTTGAAGTTGCGCCAGATCGGTCCAGGATCTCCCATTCAATGGCAACTCGCGCACGGCCGGCCCGGAAACGACATCGCTGATTTCCGACGATGCCGTTTCAATGGCGATTGAACTGGCGCTGACTTCTACTTGCTGGGAAGTCTCACCGACTTTTAGAGTGACGTTGATCGCTTGCTGCGCCCCTACGGTCAAATCGATTCCGTTGACTACGGAAGTTGAAAATCCGGTCGCCTTGACCGTGACTTTGTAGGGACCCGGCAACAGATTCGGCGCGGAATATAACCCCGCGTCATTGGTGATGAGCGTTGTTGTGACGTCTGTCGAGGTGTTGGTAATCGACACCTCGACATTCGGTATGGAAGCCCCTGTCGCATCGGTGACCGCTCCCAAAATTGTTCCTCCGGTCACCTGTGCATAGATCCGCGGCCCGGCAGAAAGCGAGAGGAACGCGATCAACAACGATAGAGATAATTTGCAAGCGCGGCTCGTATTCGCGATAGACGTCATGAGTTTGCCTCCACTCTTGTTCGGGTCCCGCCGCCACTCCCCTCACCCGTTTACAGAGACTTCGCCCTGGAATGGCGCCTGTCTTGCCCAACTCCACTGGAAAAACCCGAACCATATCCACTTGGAAACTTGATGCGCCGACTCTCGCTTTGAAGGGGTTGTAAGTCAAATGAAACGGCCTGATTTTCACCTGAAAAAAATCTGATCGGCGGGATATCCGGAAGCACCAGAAAGGGCAACCGCACGGCAATGCCAGGAAAAGGAAAGCGTCCATAGATCAATCGAGACTTTTAAAACGGGTGTGCCAATGCTCGGCGGGAGGAAAAATCACCAAAAGCCGGCCGCTTCGGTTTGCTGCTGGAGCTAGGCGGAGAGCATGCGGAGTTCGCCGGCCGGGTGCCTTTTGATTCGCGGCGGAATTGGAAAAGGCTGAAGCCCGATGCGATTCAGCAGGTTTCGGAAGCGCGAGTCGGGACGCAGGTTGGAAAGCTGCGGATCCCATCTCATCCAGATCAATTCGGGATCATGGCGCTCATAAGCTCGTTCGAGAAAGTCAAAGGCAGCTTCCTTTTCCTCCAAACCCGCATAGATTGCCGCGAGGGCGTAAGGAGAGGCAAAGCTGGTCCGAAGCAATCGTTTTAGTTGATTTAGAATTTCCTTCGCCTTGCCCTTGTCGCCGGTAATCGCATAAACGTAACCCAGCGCATTCATTGCCAGGCGCGTTTTTCCGAACGACAACACTTTGCGGCACTCTTCTTCGGCGGCTTTATAACGTTTTTTTTGGGAGTAGTCCAACGCAAGCAACACGTGCGACAAAGTGTGCTTGGGGTGGTTCTTGATGACCTTCTGATGCTCTTGAATGGCGCGATCATAATCGCCGATGCCGTAATAAGCCCATCCGAGCATCAGACCCAAGAAGGCCGAAAAAGGCCGAGCGGCGCGCAATCGCTCGATTTCCATGGTCGTTTGTCTCGGTTCCCGTACGGCCATTAGGAATTCGATATAGTGGCACGGGTTTCCAGCCGTTAGGTTGGGATCAAGCTGAAGGGCCTGGCCGAACTCCATTCCCGCAGCCGCCCAGTTCCATTCGACGGCATAGGTATGGGCCAAAGCACTATGCGCCTCCGCCAATGACTCATCCATTTCCACCGCTCTTGATGCCGCTCCGCGCGCTTCTTCAAAGGCATCGGTCGTGTCGAGCAAACCGGTCATGCCCAGCATATTGTAGGATTCCGCCAGGCCTGCGTACGCTTGAGGATAAGAGGGATCCTCGCGAACGGCTAATTTCCAATATTGACGCGCCTTCCAGAACCCATCGTTCGTAAAGGATTCGAAACTGTGGTGAGCCTTGAGATGAGCATCCTGCGCGATGCGCACGGGCGAGATATAAGCGCTGCGGGGTTTCCACGACACAACCAATCTGCTGGCAATCTGCCGAGCGATGCTTTCCGCTACATCCATTTGGAAATCAAGGATATCGCTGGTAAAGCAGTTGTAGCTTTCGGCCCAGAGATGCTTCTCTTTTGTGACACTCAGCAATTGCGCTGTAACGCGTAGCCGCCCATTGCAATGCACGAGCGATCCCTGCAGTACTGCGTCCACTTTCAGCTTTCTGCCCGTCGCGGTTAGGCCATGCCGCAACTGCTTGTAACGCCTCACGAGGCACCGGGGTTTGACGTCCAAAGCGGGAATTTTGGCGAGTTCGGTTATGACCGCGTCCGTCAAACTGTCCGCCAGGTAATCCTCGGCGGGATTGCCGGATAAGTTCTCAAATGGCAGCGCCGCCAAGCGAGGTTTCATGGGCAGAGGCCCATTCTCGTGAATCGCGGGAATTACGTGGGGAGGACTCGCCGGTAAAATAAAGCGATAGCCGTGTCCGGGCAGTGTTTCCACCAATCGAGGCGAATCGACTTCGTCTTCCAGATAGTTGCGCAGTCTGCGTATCGCTGAATTGATGCTGTCATCATAATTGACAAACGTATCAGACCAAAGAGCCTTGCGAATCTCTTCACGCGTAACCACTTCGCCGGGATGTTCGCCCAATAGGACGAGGAGTCGAAACAGCTGTTCGGGAAGAGTGATTTTCAAGCCGTTTCGATAGACTTCTCCTGCACGCCTGTTGAGGCGAATTCCCCCAGGCAGGATCTGCACTTCTTCCTCGAGGCTTAGCACTTGGGGACCCCAGTTGGGCGGAAGGTAGCATTCCGAGTCTCGAATGTCAACGCGCTAAATAGCTGGTGTCGTTGGCATTGGATGTGACCGGCAGGCGTGGCACATCGAATGCCCCGTCGCTGAGGAGTCTCGAGAGATGCCACAGAATTTCAGCGGAAGAGGCCAACATGGAACGGAATCCTTCACGCGCAACACGGAAATTTCCGAAAATATTCAGCGTCGATGAAGAGCAAATTCGTGTGCCGGCATTCGAGTGCCTATTGACGCGTGAGAAAACTGATAGTATAAGCCCGTTCCATGGAGGATTCATTTCCATGAACAAAATTCTCACCACACTGCTGTTTATGCTTATTGCCACTCCCTGTTTGACCCCCGCGCAACAAACCATGAAGAAAGGCGACAAGGCCTGGACGGAGCTAGAAGCGACGCTTCGTGATGCCAATCTCGAGTGGCTTTGTCAGGGAAAGTACTATAAGCCGAATCGCCAGGATTGCGTCGATTCCAGGGCCAAGTTTTGGGATGATCAGTTTTTTGAGATGAACCCCGGCGGCGGCACTCAAACCAAGGCGCAGATGGTTGCGGCGCAAACCGCCGGCGCAAAGATTTATCCGGACGTCGTCAAAGGGGAAGGGCCTAACCCGACCGAGTTCAAGTTAATGGCGGTTTACAACAACGGAAACTTCGCGATGGCGGTCGATCACACCATTTTCAAAATACGTCTAAATGGTGCGGGGCAGCCCGACTTCGATCATGTGGCTCCCAACAATCGCACCGATCACTGGTACCTGGACGAAACGGGCAAACTGGCCGTGGTACGGGAAGTGACTTACGCGCGGGTATTTGTGAAGAAAGACGGGAAGTGGAGACCCGCGGTTGGTGCTTCGGCTACTCTCCCAATGTCTAAGTAACCGATCGTCAAGGAAGGTGCATGACCGAGGAGCGCGTGTTGCTGCATTCCGCGAGCCTCAAAGCAATCACGTTATATCATGAGGATAATACTTTAAATGATATACGCTTTCAGCCGGCGCAATTAAAAGCCCCCAATCACGGGGTTTTGCGCTTGGCGGGACTGGGCGTTTGGATATCTCGTTGTTTCTGATTTGGTTTGCAGACTGCTGCGCATAAAATGTGCACGAGCCTCTAGACCCTTTTGCGACGCAAGCCCCGACGATTTCAATCACTGCTAACAAGTCCGATGGCGCCAAATGGGCTGGAGGCGCGTCAGTGTTTTGTGCTTTGAGAGTTTGCCAACGCGGTCGAACAAGTTCCGGACGCAAGAGTTTAGATGCGGCATTGTATGCCTGCGGGCTTCGGTATAAGTTATCGGTGGGCCAGGAAGAAAAAAAAATGGAAATCCGGATTCGAGACAGGTTTGCTCATCGCGCGAGTCCTGACATTTGCTTGTCGGCGGCCTGGCGCGGCGAATCCACCCAAGCCGTCCTTCGGAAACTGATCGGGCCTCGAACCATCGCCGCACTGCTCGTTCTCCTGTTCGTCGCTCCCGCGCACTTTCTCTCGGCTCACGATATTCCGAACGACGCGACGGTTCAGATATTTTTCAAACCGGCGGGGAACCGCTTACACATCTTGGTGCGCGTCCCCCTCAAAACCATGCGCGACGTGGAATTTCCCGAGCGCGCACAGGGCTACCTGGATTTGGACCGTGTGGATCCTACACTAAGGGAAGCCGCCAGCCTGTGGGTCTCCGATTTTATCGACGTATACGAGGGAGACACGCGCTTGCCGAAGCCGCGCGTTGTTGACACGCGGCTATCATTGGAGTCCGATCCGTCCTTTGCCTCGTATGACCAGGCGCTCGCGCATTTCTCCGCTCCGAAACTCTCGAATGACACGGCAATTTTCTGGGACCAGTTGATGATGGACGTGCTCTTCGAGTATCCCATTCAATCTGACGAGTCCCGCTTCTCGATTCATCCCGGCCTTGACCGCCTGGCCGCGCGAGTCGCGATCGCGCTGCGTTTCCTGCCGCCCGGCGGCGCGGTCCGCGCGTTTGAATTTCTTGGCGATCCTGGCCTGGTTCACCTGGACCCCAGATGGTTCCAGGCTGCCGGGCAGTTCGTAAAACTGGGCTTCTTTCACATCCTCGACGGGACGGACCATTTGTTGTTTCTGTTTTGCCTGGTGATTCCGTTCCGGCGCTTTCGCGGGCTGATTCCGGTCGTCACGGCATTCACCGTCGCGCATTCGATCACGCTCATCGCCTCCGCCTACAACCTCGCGCCGGATGCGCTTTGGTTTCCGCCGCTCATCGAGACGCTGATCGCCATGTCCATCGTGTACATGGCGCTGGAGAACATCGTCGGCGGCGCCACCGTGCAACGTCGCTGGATGATCACATTCGGCTTCGGCCTGGTTCATGGGTTCGGTTTCTCGTTTGCATTGCGTGAGACCATGCAATTCGCCGGCTCGCATCTCCTGGCCTCGCTGCTTTCGTTTAATATCGGCGTCGAACTGGGACAACTCCTGGTGCTCGCGCTGATGATCCCCGCTTTGGAACTTCTCTTCCGCTACGTGGTGGCGGAGCGAATGGGGACGATCATCCTGTCGGCAATCGTGGCGCATACTGCGTGGCACTGGATGATCGACCGTTATCAAGTGTTGAGCCAGTATCCCATTCGCTGGCCAGCGCTCGAAGCGGCTCCGCTCTCGAAAGTGTTGCGCCTGTTGATGTTCATCGTGATCGCGGCGGGTTTGGTCTGGCTCGTCTTCGGTATCATTTGGCCACGCTTAGCGCGCACGGCGGAAGACCCCGCCGTTCGAGCCCGTTAATCATCTTTTGAAACACCCGGAACTCGCTCCTCCATAGACAAAATGACAATTTCGTTGGTCGACCGCGCAGCATCAAGAGGTCGAAGAAAAGCAAGGCGCCGGACAGAGTGGATGAGCCCAAATTTGTGCGGGTAAAAAAACGAGTGAATGGCATGCTCTGACTGCAAGACCACCCTGCATTGGAAAATCGGAGCGCGGCTACCGAAAAAGTTTGCTGGCGGCTGCCTGTTTGTCTGGTTAGGATAAAACGCATATGTCGGCTACGGGAAAGCTGCCAAAACCTGCCGGAGCATACGGTCTAAAGAGCACGAGGCAATTGGGCGGCGGCCAAAAGTGTTAGCCTTTGTTGGTTTTGTTGAGTTTTGTGCGATATGAGGTTCGTTTCGAGGTAACCCAGCCAAACTTCTTTTCCCTTTGAAACCAGAGGATTCGAAGCATCCGCTCATGCGGCATTGATATTTTCTGGCGTTTTTTGCCCAAGGGTTTCGGGCTTGGATAAAGGAGACGGTCGTCATCCCACCATCGGTCCACCTCCAGTGCATCGTCTGTTGTTCGGAATGCGGGGACCAAGGCATTACAATTCATGGGTTCGATCCACGCCGCAATTTCTAAGGGCGGACAAAGCTGAATATTGGCGCTCTGCTGATGTCCGTCAGAGGCAAAGGAGTTCGGTATGACAAAAGCCGAGTACAAAGTTTTTGAAGCTCTCGATCCGTTCTTCGAAGTTGTTTTGAGGGGCCTCAGCGGACTCGTTGACGGCGAGCATTATTTCGATACATTCGCCGAGGACGCAATTTACGAGTCTCGCTATCACTTCCCAGGTTGGCCTGAGACCATTCGAGGGCGAACCCATCTCATGGCGAGCCTTTCAGGGTACGGAAAGACGATCAAGCTTCACTCCGGCGACTCGCTTGTGGTGCACCGCTGTCAAGACCACCGCGTCGTGATCCTGGAGTACGAGGTGCACGGCAAGATTGTTTCGAGCGGCGCACTCTATGACAATCGGTTCATCTCGGTCATCACGATCGAGAAGAGAAAGATAATCCATTGGAGAGACTACATGGACTCTCTGGCTGCCTGGACGGCGTCGAATGGCGCGCCGTGAGTCCTTGTTGAGGTCGGGCCCACTCAAGCGCGAAAAAAAGTCATTCTTATCGTTGCGCAGTGGATGAACAGACGGTCGGCCTATCCTCGAACGATCTCATTTTTTCGGCGGTTTCCTTAGCTATCAAATCGACCGGTACAGCCACGCGCACCCGGTCGTGATGTTGCTTCTCACGATGTTCGATGTCACTCTTATGTGCCCGATGCGGATGGAGTGGCGGGTGCAAAGGCCGGCAAACAATCCGAGCTGCCGCCGCCATTCTTGGTTCACTAGCGCCTTTTGTCGTAGACCATGCATGTCTCGGGAAGCGTGACTCGGAGAAGCATTGTGGTTCAAGCGGCAAAAAATCTATTTCTGATTCTCAGCGCGCTGTTTCCGATCGTTGATCCGCTCGGAGGGAGCCCGATCTTCCTGGCCATGACGAGGGATTACTCGCGGAGCACGCGGAGAGCACTCTCTTTGCGGATTGCAATCAACAGCTTTCTATTGCTGGTTGGATCCTATTTCGTCGGGACACACATCCTCGCTTTCTTTGGTATTTCGCTACCTGTGGTGCAGGTGGGGGGAGGATTGATTGTCATCTCAACCGGCTGGGCATTGCTGAAGCAGCGCTATGACGAAGACCCAACGGCCGTGAAGAAGAAGATTCAGCCGGCGGACCCGTTCCATAATGCGTTTTATCCACTAACCTTGCCTCTGACCGTGGGGCCCGGATCGATTTCCGTGGCGATCACCTTGGGCGCGAATGCCCCTCACTATCAAGGATTCAACCTCTTGAGCATTTTGACCGCAATTGTCGGGTCGGTTCTGCTCGCAGCAAGCATTTTTCTTTGCTACGGATTCTCGGATCGGCTGGGAAGGGCGCTCGGCCGGACGGGAATGACCGTGATCATCCAACTTACGTCTTTCCTGCTTGTGTGCATCGGCGTGCAGATCCTATGGAATGGCGTCAGCGCCCTCCTGGTCTCGGTTCCCTTGCACATCCGCTGAAGGGTGCGGCCATCGAAATTGCCCCGAATCCACATTCCCTTGGAACCCGGGCATCCCTCGCGGAATCTGATCGGTGAGGGACTTTTTGCTCCTCAAGTCGTGCGGGGGTTAATCATGTGGCGATCCGTGCATTTCCTGACCTTATCCCTAAGTTGCTTGGCATCGATGGCTTACGCTTTCGTCTTCTCGGGAACAAACTCATGAGTCATGCCCTCCCGATCGTCTATCTGGCGCGGCACGGCGAGACGGCCTGGAGTCTCACGGGTCAGCATACCGGGCTTACCGATCTTCCTCTGACCGAGCGCGGCGAAGAGAATGCCCTTGCGCTACGGGAACGGCTCAGTGGCCTAAATTTCGCTAAGGTCTTCACGAGCCCACTTCAGCGCGCGAGGCGGACCTGCGAACTGGCTGGGTTTGGGGCCGTCGCCGAAGTTGATCCCAATCTCGTCGAATGGGACTACGGCCAATACGAGGGTCTGACCACGGCCCAGATCCGCGTCAAGCGCCCGGATTGGCAGTTGTTTCGCGATGGGTGTCCAGGCGGCGAATCACCGGAGCAAATCGCGGCTCGGGCTGACGCCGTACTCGGGCGGGTGATCCCTTTACGGGCCGACGCGCTGCTTTTTTCGAGCGGCCATTTTCTGCGCGTGCTCGCGGCCCGCTGGCTGGCAATTGGAGCGCTCGATGGAAAATACTTCCTGCTGAGCACGGCAAGTGTGAGTGAGCTGGGCTATGAAAATGATTTTTCCCAGCCAGTCATTCGACTATGGAATGACACTAGGCACGTGAAAGCATCATCCAATCTGGGTGGCAGCAGTTCTAAAACTCGACTGAGGGAAGACTCGTTATGAGCACAAATGCAAGGAAGCAGCCGGTGACCTCAACGGAGGCCGACGCGCTCGCAAAGCTTCGCCATCAATACGAAGTCGGCCCGATTCCTCTAGCGGGCACGGAGAATCAGCTGTACGAACGGCACCTTGTGTTTGACAATGTTGTTGACCTCGCGGAGGCGGGCCCACGCGAGCGTTTTGAAGCGATCGCGCATTCCGTGCGGGATCTGTTGTCGCAAAGATGGATCAAGACGAATAACACGTACGCGCAAGAAAACCCCAAGCGTGTCTACTATTTATCAATGGAATTTCTGATTGGCCGTTCGCTCGCGAACAATGTGATGAATCTCTTGCTTGATCCCGTAATGGAGCAAGCTGTAAAGCAGGAGCACCTCGATTGGCTTAGGTTGCTCGAACAGGAACCAGACGCCGGCCTAGGCAATGGCGGGCTCGGGCGACTAGCGGCTTGCTTCCTCGATTCCATGGCCACGATGCAACTCCCCGGTATGGGCTACGGCCTGCGTTACGAATATGGAATGTTTAAGCAATCCATTCGGGACGGCTGGCAGCAGGAACGGCCCGACAATTGGCTGCATCGGCGCGATCCTTGGGAAGTTCCGCGGCCTCACGAGACGGTTGAGATCAAGATGAATTGCTCCTTCGAGGTGCAAGCCGGAGCTTTGCGAGCGGTCGTTGGTAACGTGTCCACCTTGATTGGGATTCCCTTCGATCGGCCGGTCATTGGGTATGGCGGCAACAGCATCAATACGCTTCGCCTTTGGGCTGCGAGGGCTCCCGACTACTTCGAGTTTCAGACGTTCAGTCACGGTGATTTCGTCGGCGCGGTAGCTGAAAAGCTCGAAGCCGAAACTCTGACGCGTGTCCTCTACCCGGACGACTCGACGAGCCGCGGACAGGGACTGCGATTCGTGCAGGAGTATTTTCTAGTGGCCTGTTCGCTCGCCGATCTTATACGCCGCTTCCGACGCGGAAACAGCGATTGGGCCGCGCTTCCAGAAAAAATCGCCATCCAGCTCAACGACACGCACCCATCCTTAGCGGTTCCCGAGTTGATGAGGATATTGCTCGATGAGGCGCACCTCGGATGGGATACGGCCTGGGACCTGACACAAAGGAGCCTGGGGTACACGAATCACACTTTGCTCCCCGAGGCGCTCGAGAAATGGCCGGTCGACTGGTTCGAGAGATTCCTGCCTCGCCAGCTGGAGATCATTTATGAGATCAACCGCCGTCTGCTGGATACGGTTCGGAGTCGATTTCCGGGCGACGAAGGACGAGCGCAGCGCGTGAGCCTGATCGAGGAAGGGCCGACGAAACACGTCCGCATGGCCAACCTGGCCATCGTCGGCTCGCACAGCACGAATGGAGTGGCCGCGATTCATTCCGAACTGCTACGCACCACAACCGTCAAGGACCTGGCGGAAGTATTTCCCAAGCGCTTCAACAATAAGACGAACGGTGTCACCCCCCGTCGTTGGTTGCTCCTCGCGAACCCGCCACTCGCACAAGTGATTACGGCCGCGATTGGGGACGGATGGATCACTGACCTCGGCGAACTCAGTCAACTCAAACGGCTAGCAGACGACAAGAGTATTCGCGAAGGTTTCAAAAAGGCCAAGCGCGAGGCCAAATCACATTTTGCCGATTGGCTAAAATCGCAATCCGGCGGAACGGTGGACCCGGACTCAATCTTTGATTGCCAGATCAAGCGGATCCACGAATACAAGCGGCAACTCTTGAATGCCTTGCGCGTTGTGGTGCTTTACAAAAGGCTGCGTGAGAATCCGAAGGTGGAGATGGCGCCGCGCACGTTTTTTTTCGCCGGCAAGGCCGCGCCTGCCTACCAGCTCGCCAAGCTCATTATTAAGTTCATCGGCAACATTGCAAACACGATTGATGAGGACCCCGTGGCGCGCGGCCGGCTCAAGGTACTATTCCTACCCGAGTATGACGTTTCACTTGCCGAACGGCTGATCCCGGCCAGCGACGTTTCGAACCAGATCTCGACGGCAGGCTACGAGGCCAGCGGCACAAGCAACATGAAATTCATGATGAACGGCGCTTTGACCATTGGCACCCGGGATGGCGCTACGATCGAGATGGCGGAAGAGGCCGGCGAAGATAATTTCTTCCTTTTCGGTTTGACGGCGCAGCAGGTCGCCGATAGCCGAGGATGGTACAACCCGCACTGGCACTATGAACATGACCCGGAGGCCCGTGCGGCGCTGGATTTGATTTCCTCCAACCATTTCAGTCCCCGGGAACCCGGCATCTTCGCCCCAATCTATGACGCATTATTGACAAACGGGGACCATTACATGCACCTGGCGGATCTAAAGTCCTACCTCGAAGCAGACCAGCGTTTGCTCAATCTCTATTCGAGCTCCGACGAGTGGGTGCGCAAAACCATTTTGAATGTTGCGAGTTCCGGAAAATTCTCGAGCGACCGCAGTATCGGCGAGTATGCATCCGAAATCTGGGAGGTAAAGCCATGTCCGGTGCCATAGGAGCTCAGTCCATCCCGAAAATTTCCCCTTTGGCCGGGAAGCCTGCTCCAAAAGAGATTCTCGTTGACGTGGCCAAACTCGAACGCGAATTTCTGGAGCGCCGGCCAGACCTGGACAACCCGGACCAAATGGTCAGCTTCGGAACGAGCGGCCACCGAGGCTCGCCTTTCGAGGGCACCTTTACCGAGGCGCACATTCTAGCCATCACGCAAGCGATCTGCGACTATCGGCAGAGCGCCGGCATAGACGGCCCTCTGTACATGGGGAAGGACACGCACGCCGTATCCGATCCGGCGCAACGTGCTGCGCTCGAGGTTCTCGCAGCCAACAACGTAGATACGATCATTCAACAAGCGAACGGCGTCACGCCAACGCCGGTTATCTCGCGAGCGATTCTTGCCTATAACCGCAGCCGCCATACGCATCTGGCAGACGGCATTGTCATTACGCCGTCGCACAATCCGCCGGAAGATGGCGGGTTCAAATACAACCCCACGAACGGCGGTCCTGCCGACACCGAAGTGACAAGCTGGGTCCAGAACCGAGCCAACAAGCTCCTCAAAGAAAACAATGCAGGCGTGAGGCGGGAGCCCTTCGAGCGAGCCATTAAGGCGGGGAGCACCCATCAGGAAGACTTCGTCCTGCCCTATGTTCGCGACCTTCGGAACATCGTCGACATGGATGCGATTCGCGGCGCCGGTCTAAAACTTGGCGTTGACCCGCTTGGCGGCGCTTCAAAGCCCTACTGGGAACCCGTGAACGAGATTTACCATTTGGATATCACCGTTGTGAACCCGGTGATTGACCCGACGTTCTCCTTCATGACCGTCGATCATGACGGCGTGATT
>Ga0207007_1149_pt1 | contig 19106 bp, 14 predicted proteins | sample Alteio_BWMinCont_85_FD_153487 | JGI IMG/M metagenome (GOLD analysis project Ga0207007, IMG submission 153487) | Enriched cells from forest soil in Barre Woods Harvard Forest LTER site, Petersham, Massachusetts, United States -... | ecosystem: Environmental > Terrestrial > Soil > Temperate forest >...
TGGATGGGTACGCTGAGCAAGACGTTGGCCGGTTGCGGCGGCTATATCGCCGGTGAGACGGCGCTGGTTGAACATTTGAAATTTCTGGCACCGGGTTTTTTGTATAGCGTGGGAATGCCGCCTCCGGTTGCTGCCGCATCACTGGCCGCGCTGCAGTGCATGTTGAGCGAACCTGAACGCGTTACGACGTTACAGGCACGTGGGCAGTATTTTCTGGATATGGCGCAGGAGGCCGGTATCAATACCGGGACCAGCTCCGGTCTTGCGGTTATTCCTGCCATAGTTGGCAGCTCGATTCGCGCTGCGAGATTGTCTGCGGCGATGTTCAAGCGCGGGATTAATGTGCAGCCGATACTGTATCCGGCCGTTCCGGAAAAAATCGGCCCGGCTGCGGTTTTTTCTTTCGTCCGAACATAGCGAAGCGCAGATACAGACTACGGTGCAGATTCTGGCGGAAGAGTTGGGCAAGCTGTAACGATGGCCAATAATTTATCCAAGGCGTTCTCGCAACTTGTCACGCTGGTTATGCAGAAGCCTTCTGCAGCCACGCATCGCCCTTATCCTAAATTGCGCAATTTTATTCTCGACATCATGCGCGAAGGGCGTCGAAAAAATGTGATCAATTTGCTGATGGAAGCGGAATTGGCGCCCATTAGAAATCATATTGAACTGCATGCGACGCAGCATGGCGAGCACATCACATTGACCGGTTTTATTTGCAAATCATTTGCCGATGCAGTGGATGAAGACAGGTCGGTGCAGGCGTATCGCCAGGGTAAATCCAGACTTATCATCTTTGATGAGGTTGATCTGGCGGTGATGGTTGAGCGTGAAGTCGATGGTCATATCATGCCGGTTACGCAGATCGTACGCAGTGCGAATCTGAAAAATATCAGCGCCATCTCGCAGGAATTACGTCAGGCCAAAACCGCCGCGATTGGCGACACGGGACCGTTGAATGCATTGGATAAAGTATTTTTTGCGCTACCGGCTGTGTTGCGCAAAGTAGTCTGGGCCGTGATGCGTTGGGATCCGCAATTATTTAAACAGCTGGTTGGAACCGTAGGCGTTACATCGATGGGCATGCACGCCAGCGGCCCGGCGGTGGTGTTTCCAATTACGCCGATGACACTCACCTTATCTATCGGTGCGGTCTTCAAAAAGCTGGTGTTGGAAAATGGCGTGGCGGTAGAGCGGGATTTTATTCAAATGAATCTGGGTGCCGACCACGACATTATTGACGGTGCGCCGTTGATGCGGTTTGCTGAACGGTTTAAACGTTCATTGCTGCATGGTTGCGCGCTGAAGTGATTATGTCAGCGTGAATCGAGTTTTTCCCTGTAAAAATCAATTGCTTATGCAGTTTCTGTGGTTAGCGTACCTCACAGTACGCTAACGCTATGCCTACGCCCAGCCTAGACGGCGTGGCGGTTGAAACGCGGCAAACCTCCCGGTCGGATATGATAAATTTCAATACCATTGAAATGAATTAAGCCTATGGTTTATTACCAGTGAATTTTGAGAAATCTATAGAATTTTTATTTTCATTGGCAGGGTGTCTGATCATCTGCGAGCGCAGAGCTTCCAGCAATGCTGCTCGATTTCGGTATTCATTGCGTTTTTTTGACGGTCTGGATTCTATCGATTTTTCTGCTATAAAACTTGGAATAATAAAATTTCCATCGGCCATTTCTGTGCCGCCCACCAAGGACCAGAGCTGGTTGTATTGCGCATGAATTTTTCGCTTGTTGCGATAGCGTAATGCGCGATAGATATGGTTGTTTTCGCCGATACACTCAATGACTTCGCTGCCGAGTTGTTGCGCGAAGTTGCGCAAGGTTTCAATCATTAATATGCGTGGTTGAATCCCGTACAGAGCAGCGGTAACTTCACGCACCAGAGCACGGGAATCGATGTGCGGATATTCTTTGGTTTGAATTCCACCGATTTTGAGCGCCATCTTTTTCTGTTGGCGAACTATCGTAAAAGTCAGCACCTGAATAGTCCGGCCATTCATTGCCAGCACTATCGTTGCAGCGCCTTCCTTATCGTAATCGGGTAGTCTGACCAGGCTGATCTCAATGATTGCACCTGTCTTTCCGGCCAGCGTCGCCAAATTGATACCGGATCCACTGACCACCAGGTGCAGCTGACGAGAGTCCAACAGACGCGACAGGATAGAAAAATGGCTGCGTAAAAATTGGCTGCGCTGGGTGGTATTGCATCGCCGGTCAAAAAACGGACGATGTATCCGATCAACAAACGTCGCTTCTTTTACCGACGTAGTAAGCAGATTGCTTTCCCGCAGAAATCGCAACCAGATTGCACTGGTCTTAAGACTCAGCAAAGTATGAAAGCAGAACCGGATCGCGCGCTTTAATGAAGCGTCTTTGCGACTTGAACTCAATTCCTGGAACGCCCATATGAAATCAGTAATAAATTGCGTCAGCGAAAATGGAAGTCGCTGGATAGAAGAATCGGAACTCATGAACTCGTTTCGGATTAGCAAATTTTATGGAGCATCACCATCATCAGGTATGCTTCTTAACGTAACGTATTGTAACCCAATGTGATTAAAAATAACTAATTGATATGTGGAGTTGAGTAAAAAGAATGAAATCTGGCGGACGGCGTTCGTTGGCGGGTAAGTAATCGGACGCTAAACGGCTAAGAAGGTGGCTGGCTGATTTTTTTGCGTAGCAGGGCCAGCGCAGTACTGTCTTGCCCCATCGTCGCAAGTATCGCCAGCTGTTTGTTTGCTTCAGCCTGCTTGCCTGTACGCCAGTAGGCAATGGCCAGGTATTGATGAACGTCGCGGAATCCGACAGAAAGGTTTTGGGCGCGCTCCAGGGCATCGACGGACTTTTGTGGGTGTCCTTCTTTCAGGTAGGCCAGTCCCAACCCGAGCCAGTAGTAGGGATCCTGATCTTGTTTCGCGCGCAGCATGGCGGAGAACTGCGATGCTTCCGTTGTGCGACCTTGAGAGCTGAGTAGGTGGCTCAACGCTTTTAAACTCGGGTAATCGTTCTGGTTCGATGCGACCGCGTATCGCAGCAGTTTTTCCGCTTCCTGGTCGAAACCGGAGTGCAAATAAAGCTGTGCCAGATTTCCATAGCTCGATGAATAGGTCGGGTCTGCCAGCACTGCCGACTTGAAGTAACTGTAGGCCATATTCTGGTTGCCGGCCGCCAGGTACTCAGCGCCGATATTGTTGTAATAGCGGGCCAGAACGCCTTCCTCGGTCAGATCCTGTCCGCGTTCCCACGAGCCGATCTGGGGTTCGAAATCGATCAGGACATAGCCTGACTTTGTATAGCTCGAGTTAAGGTGTATTTTCGAAACGATCAGCAAATTGACGTGACCTGTCACAAAATCTACGTCGCCACTGCGGTTGTAAACTACCGGTACCTGCACCTGTTGCATGCTGGAAGAAAGTCCCAGGGCTTTGGCGATTGAATAGGCCAGTACGGTTAGCGACAGGCAGTCGCCGCGCATGCGTTGCCAGGTTTCCTCTGCAACGGTGGAATGATGCAAGGCATAGGGAAATGAATGCCCGTCAGGCCCAAATAATAGCGTAGTCAGAAACGTCAGCTTTTCATCAGGAGTGACCAGCCTGGGCAGAGCATTCCGGATCGAAGTCTGCAGCGCCCGATCCAGCTGAAAAAGTTCGGTTTTGCCGATCGTGATGGCCGTTGCATCGTAGCCGAATGCCTGATCCTGCCAGGGTACGCTGGCAATAGGCGGTGGAGTCAGGGGAGGCGGCGGAGTGGCGCAGCCGCACAGTATGTACAAGAAACCCGTCGCGATTATCAAGGTCTTGAACATGATGTTTTCCTTACTATTTCGCTACTGCTTCAACTGGCGTCGTGCTGCTTGTCGACTATCCGCATCGAAATTTGCCAGGGTGTGCAAACCGATAGCCGATAGGCTTATATTGATCCGAACCTAATCGGAATGCAAGGCTAGCCAGCTTGCACAGATGGCATTGATTCGATCATGGCTCATGCCACTATCGGATAGCGTCAATTGAAGGCTGCTGCGCAGTAGTTGTGATCTGACTAGCTCGCCGGAGCAGCAGTTTTTTCCAGCAGATTTTTCACAAAGAAATCCATGCGGCGCCGTCTGCCGTACGGGCTGTCGATGGCACCGTGACCTGCTCCGGGGAAGACGATCAAATCAAAATCCTTGTTGGCTGTGATGAGCGCGTTGACGACCTGCATGGTGCTGGCCGGGTCGACATTGTCGTCGAGTTCGCCGACGGTAAGCAGCAGCTTTCCGGTGAGCTGATTTGCATGTACGACGTTGGAGCTGTCCGCATAACTTTGGTCCACGGGATAGCCCATCCACTGTTCGTTCCACCAGATTTTGTCCATCCGGTTGTCGTGACAGCCGCTATCGGCGACAGCGACCTTGTAGAAGTCGCCATGCCATAGCAGCGCAGCGAGCGCATTCTGGCCGCCGGCGCTGCCGCCGTAGATGCCGACCCGGGTGAGATCCAGATAAGGATATTTGGCGCCGAGCGCCTTCATCCACAGAATGCGGTCGGGAAAACCGGCATCTTTGAGGTTTTTATAGCTGACGTCGTGGAAGGCCTTGCTGCGCCAGTTGGTGCCCATGCCGTCAATCTGCACGACGACAAAGCCGAGCTCCGCAATCTGCTGCGCATTGCCGTAGTAGCTGCTCCAGTCCTTGGGGACGAAGTAGCCTTGCGGGCCGGCATAGATTTGTTCGATGATCGGATACGTCGTCTGCGCGCTGAAGTTGGTGGGGCGCCAGACCACTCCCCAGATATCGGTCTTGCCGTCGCGGCCTTTTGCCACAAAACGTTCGGGCTGTTGCCAGCCGGTTGCCAGCAATGCGGTGATGTCGGCTTTTTCCAGGATGGCGAGGCGCTTGCCGTCGCTGCTGCGCCGCAGCTCCGTGACGGGCGGCAGGTCCACGCGCGAGTAGTGGTCGAGATAGCGGCTGCCGTCGGGAGAAAACGTCAGGTGATGGCTGCCATCCGCTTCGGTAAGCGGGGTGAGTGCGCCATTGGACAGTGACAGCCGTGCGTAGTGTGCGTGATAGGGGTCTTCGTTGGGATTGCGCCCGCGCACTTGGATAATCATCGTTCGTTTCATCTCATCGACAGAATTCACGCCGCTGACTACCCATTCGCCCTTGGTAAGCTGGCGTTTCAGCTTGCCGGTCGTAGCATCGAAAAGGTAGAGATGATTCCAGCCGTCGCGTTCGCTGAGCCACAGGATCTCATTGGTTTTGGGCAGATAGCCGGCACCGTATTTGTTGGAATAGTCGATAAAGGTTTTGCTGGTATCTTCGAACAGCGTCCTGGCGCTGGCACTAGCACCTGAGCTGGTGCCTGTGTTGACGGCATCGACGCTGATCACGCGCATGAGCTGATGGCCGCGCTGGTTGTAGGCGAAGAAAAAGTGTGATGAATCTGCCGACCAGGTTACCCCCATTTGAAAACCGGAACCGCCAAGGGCAGGCAGGCTCCAGGGATTGGGGAACAGCGTATCTGCGATGGTTAGCTCCTTCCGGTTCGATACATCGAACAGTACAGGCCGCGGGTGCGGAATCTTGTCACCCGGCTTCAGGTAGTCGTAGCTGATCAGTTTGGGTTGCAACTGGTCTGTCGGTGCTGACGATACGACGCTCACCTTGTGTTCCTGTCCGGCCTCGGTACGGAAGGCCACGAGCTTGGTGCTGTCCGGCGACCAGAATATGCCTGAGTTCTGGTACGAATCATCGTGGCTGCCGTCTGCGCTTAACGGTAACGCTTTGCTGTCCTTATGCGCAGGTCGCAGCCAGACATTGTCGTCTTTCATGAATGCGATCCACAGACCGTCAGGCGAGAGACCGGGTTCTTCGGCAGCCGGCTCCGGCGTCTGGGCTACGGTTTTGCCGTCAACGATGATGGATACGTCCTCTTCCTGGGCGGTTGCAAATCCCAGAATTTTTCCAGCGGCATCGTGTACCTCCCATGCGTGTCCCACGTAGGTCGATTGTTCTTGCCGCTTTCCCGGTTTGATCCGGCCGTACGGAATTCTCGCGTTTCCGGAGATCCAAAAGAGCGTGATATCGCCTGCTGTCCGGTTGTCGAAAGTCAGTCTGGTTGGGGATCCGGTTTGTTCGGCGGGCTGCAGTTGCTCGGTAAGGCGGTGGGTGTCGTCAAGCACAATTTTGCCATCGGTAGCGGCGACCATGGCGCTTGCGCTGTCGAAGCGCCGTTGCGTGCCGTCTGCGGCAACCAGTACGTATTCATAGGTGTTGGGCCCGGTATCGACGCGATACCATAGTCGTTTGTCGGGTAGCCAGTGCGGCGATATATTTGCTCTGGTGACCTTGGATTGAAACAGCTTGTCGATTGCGTCCGCACGTTGGTAATCGGCCTGGGTTCCCTGTGCAGTAGCTGTTCCGGTGCAGGCCAGAAGTAGTGCGCTCAACGTCAATGATGTCAGTAGATGCATAGTTTTTATTTTGCAACTGTATTGTGAAATAGCAATACTATGCCGCAATTTTATGAGTCGCACCATCATGCGCGGATAATAGATCAAGTCAGTGGTCTACGTGACCTCAAACGCGACGCCGTTGCCTGAACTGTGTAACTTTTTTTAAAAAAGTTACACATGTTTTTGAGATAAGATATATTATGCAAAGTAATATTTTATGCAGGAGCGCACATGCGTTATTCAGAACTAAAAATGCAAGGCCAGACAAGTTATTCGGAGTTGTTCGAACAGACTCAAGGCTTTGAAATGGATAATGCCATGGCCGGACTTACCGGCAGCTTTCAAAAACAAGAACGTCAAGGTAAGGGATTTTGGTATTTCGGATATCGGGACGTTAATCGTTCAACCAAGATGATGTATGTTGGACCGGACAATGCACGAACACAAGACTTGATCAAAAAGTACAGCGAGACAAAAAAGGCAGGCGTCCAAGGCCCCGCAGCCCGTGTTGCCATCGCGGCAGGGTGCACACCGGTAGCACCAAAACATTTCAGTATTATTAAAAGACTCAGTGAATACGGCTTTTTTCGGGCCGGTGGAATTCTCATTGGGACACACGCATTTCTCGCACTCGGTAACATGCTGGGCGTGAAGTGGAAGGACGCGCAGGCAACTCTTGATGTCGATTTTGCGCATGCCGGCAAGAATATTTCGGTCGCATTGCCGGCAAATATGACGGTTGACGTGCATGACGCCCTGGAGTCACTCGAGCTGGGCCTGCTACCCATTTCTCTTTTCAACGGACGTGCCGGCGCACAGTATAGAAATCCATCCGATCAGGAGTTGCGGGTTGATTTCGTGACCAGCATGACCAGACAGGGAAAACCTGTGGTTATTCCGGAACTGAACATCGCATTGGAACCACTGAAGTTCATGGAGTTTTCTCTGGAGCAGTCAACGCAAGGTGTCATCTTCAGCAACCGCGGAGCGTGTATCGTTAACTTGCCGGCTCCATCGCGATTTGCCGTGCATAAGCTTATTGTGTACGGCGAGCGCCCTGAGAGAGAGAGGGTCAAGTCCAAAAAAGATCTGCTGCAGTCCGCTAGCCTGGTCGAATATTTTTTAAAAGAGGGGCGGGCTGACCAGTTTAATGAAGCCTGGAGGGACGCTGTAGGTCGCGGACCTGGCTGGAAGCGCCGTGCCGAGCAGGGTCGAGATGCCTTGTTTCTTTTAGCGCCGGAACTGGCTGATAACACTTTGTGGACTGAGGCGACGCATAGCGAGTAGCTTGTTCTTCTGTGAATAAAGTCGTGTTGACTGTATAGTTTTTCGGTTATTTCGCTAAGTAAAATGCGGTCAAGCCAATAAATACTGGCTGGACCATATTTTAAATAAAATGTCGGAAAAATTTACACTATAGGTAATCAACATTTTTTTTGATTCGTGAAGATGAATTTTTAATAAATTAAGTATTAATAATCAATGATATATGTAGATATGTGAAATTTATGTGCTAATATCAATAGCCTTATAATTGGTTAGACCAAACATAATTGACCTGACCAATGCGTCGAAATTATTTACATCAAGCGTACAAACGAAGAATTAGCGCAAACAGTATCCTCGCTTCGTAAAAAATTATCCCTGTAAAAACAATGCCTTGCGTAACGGACGAGACTCTCCAAGAGCGCTGGCAAACATCTTGCATAGTTGTTTCGAAGAACGAGTTTTTCGTTCGGATAAAATAAAAGGGGACTACTGATGAAGTACATGAAATTGATGCGCCTTGGACTCGGCACCTTGTTGCTGGGCGCTGCGACCATGGCTGGCGCGGGCCCGACGGATTGGCAGTTGTCGGGTGTGACTTTTGACGATGGCACCAAGATGACCGGCAGTTTCGTCTATGACGCCTCGACCGATACGCTGGACTCCTATTCACTGACCGTGAATAACGGCAGCCTGTCAGCTTTTACTTATAACTCTTCCGATTCATCGCAGTATGGAACGACAATAGGCACCGGCGGTTACTCGGGCACGTCGAACGATGAACTATTCCTGCTGGATAACGACTATTCGCGTTACCTCCAGCTCGACTTCGCCTCACCGCTGACCAATGCAGGTGGCACTTCGTTATTGCTGACAGGCGGGCCGCAAAGCGACAACGGCCAGGCGTCGTTTGAGTGCGATAACTGTAGCAACATCCGTTACGTGACCGCAGGTGAAGCAACAACTCTCCCGGAACCGGGATCGATCGCGCTGTTCGGCATCGCATTCGCAGGTTTGCTCGGTGTGAGACTTAAGCGTGGAGGTGGCATCGAGCGCAGATGAATGTACGTCTAAAAATAATAAATCCAACCAATTTAGGAGACATCGATGAAGTTCAAGAATTTGAAGATCGATCTATACAAAGTTTGCTGCGCAACGCTGATGGGTTGCCTGCTTCTATCTGTTGCTGCGCAGGGACAAACCCTGGCAACGGGCGACAGCCGCACGGTTCGGCAACCGCTGAATCTGCCCGCCTGTATTACGCTCAGTGCGCAATTTTCTTCGGCGCTACGCAGTGCGCCACCTGCTTCGGACGATACGAGTCGCATACAGGCGGCATTGACTAGCTGTGCCGGAACCGGCAAAAGCGTAGTACTGGAGTCATCCGGCAGCAACAATGCATTTTATTCCGGTAGCCTGTCCGCGGACGGTGTCGGGCTGGCGATCAGATCCGGCACCACCTTATTCGCCAACAACAGTTATGTGAGCAGTGCGCAGCTGCTTTACTTTACCGGCACCAACGCTTCGCTGATGGGACCGGGCAGCGTCGATGGACGCGGCGACATCCTGACAGGCGGCACGCCACGACTGGTGCAGGCATCCAATATCACAAACTTCGTGGTCTACAACGTTACGCTGACCCAGGCGCTGCATCCGAATCTGTATGTCGAAAGCGGTAACGGCTTCACGGCATGGGGCATCACCATTCTGACACCGGCTAATCGCGCCAACGCCGACGGTATCGACATCGACAGCCTCACCAACGCTACGGTCATCAACTCCACCATCAACGCCGGCGACGATGGTGTTGCGATCAAGAGCAACTCCAATGACATCTCCAACGTCACGGTGTCGGGCAACCGGCTTTATGGAACGCATGGCCTGTCCGTCGGCAGCATTACCAGCTACGCGGTGTCGAACATTTTGTTTGAGAATAATTACGTCTACGGCGCTGATCAAATGGGTACCCCGGTATCCGGTCTGGCCGATGCGCAGGGCATCGTTATCAAGACCGATCCTTGCCAGTTGTCGGTCCAAAACGTCAGCTACGTCAACACCTGCATGACCGGTGTCAAACATTTGATCTACATGGTGACCAACTACGCTGCCTGTTCGCCCAGCAGTTCAAAAAATATTATTGCCGGCACACCGGTCGTGTCGAATATTGTGGTGAGCGGTGCCTATTCGACCGATTCCACCTTGACCAGCAGCAGCCCATACTCTGAGTTCCTGGGGCAAAGCGCGGCGCCGATCCAGGTTTATCTGGCGAACGTGAGTGTCGATGCGACCAAGCAAAGCAATGATGCCAATGTCACTGCCTATGAGTACAACTCAAACGATACGCCGACCGGAACAAGCGGCGTGACCACGCAAAGCTTCACGCCGACTTTCAGCAGCAGCGTTCCGGCCTGCACGTTCTAGACAAAAAAGCAGGTGACGATGGGTAGCGTCACCTGCGCTGTGACGCTCTGCGGATAGTCAGTGGCTGGATACTTATTGGGAAACTGGCGGCATGGCTTCCAGATATGCCGCCACATTGTTCATGTTTTCCGGCGTCAGTGCGTGGGTGACCGCTTTCATTGCAACGCCATCGGGCCGTTGATCGGTATTCTGAAATATCTTTAACTGCTTGATCAGATAGTCCGCGTGCTGCCCGGCCAGACGCGGGAACAGGTCATTTCCTTGGGCATGCGTGCCGTGACAGGCGATACAGGCCGGAACGCCTTCTGCGGTAATTCCCTGTTCAAAAATCAGTTGGCCTTGCTGTTGCATGGCCGGGGTTCCAAAATTATCCTGATTGCCTGGAGGCGGCGGCAGTTGCGAGAAGTAACTGGCTAAGCCGCTGATTTGCGCATCCGTCAGATGTGCACTTAATCCCCACATGTATTCATAACCTTCGGGATCAGAGCGACCATGACTTCTGAATGCAGTCAGCTGCTGTACGAGATAGGGTTGGGTTTGTGCCGCCAGGTTGGGGAAGTTGGGCGAAGTCGCCACGCCTTTGGCGCCGTGACAGTTGGAACACACCTGCAGCGCCGTGGTATTGGCAGGAATGCTGGCGTCGTTTAAATCGCGCGAGCGCTCCGGCGATGAACAGGCAACTGTCGACAGTATCATTGCAAGACTCATGAAATTGACGGTGAACTTGATCATTTAGTAGGCTCCCCAGACGTATAAAAACGCGGTGTTATTGTCTTTCGCATTGCGACCGTTGCCATCGTAATTGGTTGATGCACCATCAAATTTTTGATACGCGTAATACTGTAGGCCGATCCGGATATTTTGTATCGGGATATAGAAAATTTCCGGCGTCCATCCCTGCGTATCGGGTGATGCATTGGCACTGGAATAAAGCGTCGTATCGGCTGTACCTGTGGTATTGAAAAAGCTCAGGCTGGTGCCGTATCGGGCCTCATAAATATAGGTTCCCTTGATGCGCAATGAGTTCAGAACATTGGACGGATTGCTGGCTATCCCGGTCGCTACACCGTTATTAATGGTTTCTCTGACATAGCTGAATTGCGCCGAGACGGTTTGCGGATCGAGCAGATACTGATATTGCGCGTCTATGCCACGGTCACGATATTGGATGGTGGGACCGCTTTGCATCGTATTGTCTGGGTAGATATTCGCATTTAATCCAAACATGCCGACCATGATATTCTGCGCGCCCCATTCATGGGTCAATGCCAGTCGCACATAAGGATTGGTGCCGCTGAGTTTGATTTGATTGGCGTCGGATGTGCCCTGGCTTAAAAAAGAAAATACGCCATTTGCGGTCTGGTAACCACCGACTTCTGCGTACAGCAGATTATTCCACATCACATACGCATTCACTCCGGCTACCTGCGCACCGAGGCTATCAACAATGGGTCCTGCGTCGGGACCGGTGACGCCGAATTGGGTAGGCGCATAGATAATCCAGGCGGGTGCCGAGTTCCACACATCGGTCACACTCGGATTGTTGTTGAGCGAGACGCCAAAGATAATATCGCTGGTCGGACTGATATAACGATCGGCATAGCGCATATCGAAATTATCGGAACCCCACACGCCCTGGTAGCCGCTGTCGCCGTCATAGTTGTTATAAGTGGCCTGTGCAAATAGGCCGACGTTGTCGGTGATCTTGCCGCCTAAAAAAACGCTGCCGGTCTGAAAAATCAGATTGGAATCTTTGACAAACTGGGGATCGCTGTCGGGATGCAGGCTTTTGGAGAGACTGGCCACGCCCATGACTGAAATCGGGATGTTTCTGCTGCCCAGCGTATAGCCGGTTAATTTGAACAGGCGGCCGTAAGGCGTCAGTTCCGGGAATTGGCCACCGGCATGGCATGCCTGACAGTTTTGACCGGTTTGTCGGGCATACGCCGGTATCGCGTGCGCCACCAGTGGCGTCAGGATGTTAATACAAAGAGCCATCAGCGCAATCAGGCCGAATCTGCTCATTCGCCTGCCGGAGTTGTCGCCCATGAGTTGGTTGGACGTTGCGTGCAAGTTCATTTTTCATCTCCTGTTGACGAATCCGGAATCACAATACCACCGACGGTAGTGCCGATTCCATGCCAGTCTGTTCGTTATCGCACCTTGTGGACGTAATCGTTTTTGTTTCAGGTACCTTGAAGCATATTACGAAGCTGCGGCACAGGGTCTTTGATTTAAATCAAACAATGTTGATATCGCTGCAAAGCCGGTCGGGATGAGGAAACGAATTTGAATTAATCGCAATTCATTGATTTAGGTCAAAAAAGGCGACTGAAATTTGTGCAACTCTTGATTACCTCCCGATTGGGCAACATAACGATATTCCGATGAAGAAAATTTCAAAGACCTATATGCTCGGCGGAGGAATTGGCTCCCTGGCCGCAGCCGCATTCCTGATACGTGACGGTCAGATATCCGGCGAGACGATCTGTATTCTGGATGCAGCGCCGACCATGGGCGGCAGTCTCGACGGCGCCGGCAATGCGCAGCAAGGCTACTTTATGCGCGGCGGGCGGATGTTCACCGCAGATAATTACGAATGCACCTGGGATTTGTTTAAAACCATTCCCTCGCTGCTGCGCAAAGATAAATCCGTCTTTGACGAAACGATGGAATTCAACGAAAGTTATAAGGCGAATTCCAAGGCGCGGCTGGTCGATAGCCGTCTTGCCAAGGTTCCGGTCAGCTCGATGGGGTTTTCCATGCAGGACCGTATGGAGCTTTTAAAATTAAGCAATATGGAAGAAGAACTGCTGGGTTCCAGCTGTATTACCGACTGGCTTTCACCCGAATTTTTCAGCACCGAGTTCTGGCTGATGTGGTCGACCACGTTTGCATTTCAGCCATGGCACAGCGCGGTTGAGTTCAAGCGTTATCTGCATCGTTTTATGCTGGAATTTTCACGGATTGAAACCTTGGGCGGCGTCAGGCGCACCGTCTACAATCAATACGATTCGCTGGTCGTGCCGCTGCAATTCTGGCTGGAGCAGCGCCACGTGCGCTTTGTCTGCGATTGCGTCGTGACGGATCTCGAGCACAAAATAGAAGAGGGCAAGTTTGTCGTGACGGCGATTCACACCCTGTGCAACGGGCAGGCGGACGTGATTCAGGTGAATGACGATGATCTGGTGTTTTTACAGAATGGTTCAATGACCGATGCATCCAGTATCGGTTCCATGCAGCACGCGCCTGCCAAACTGACCAAATCCGACAGTCACAGTTGGGCGCTTTGGGAAAAACTGGCCAAGGACCGGTCGGACTTCGGTAATCCTTTCGTCTTTAACAGCAATATTGCCGAATCCTATTGGTCGTCGTTTACCGTTACGCTCAACAGTCCGGAGTTCTTCAATAAAATGATTCGATTCAGCGGCAACCAGCCCGGCACCGGCGGCCTGGTGACCTTTAAAGATTCGAATTGGATGATGTCTATCGTCCTGGCCCATCAACCACATTTCGCCAATCAGTCGCCCGACATCCAGGTGTTTTGGGGCTATGCGCTGTTCCCGGATCGTATCGGAAATTACGTCGCCAAACCGATGTCCGACTGCACTGGCGAAGAAATATTGCAGGAGTTATTTGGTCATCTGAGAATCGACTCGGAATCGATTGCGCCGGCAAATTGCGTACCGTGCAGAATGCCGTATATCACCAGCATGTTTATGCCGCGCCTGCATTCCGATCGTCCTTTGCCGGTTCCCGAGAAATCGAAAAACCTCGCGTTCGTCAGCCAGTTTGTTGAAATCGCCGATGACGTTGTGTTCACTGTTGAGTACTCGGTACGGGCGGCGCAGATGGCAGTCTATCAGTTGCTCGACATCGAACTCCCGATACCGTCGATAACGCAACACGACAAATCTTTGCATACCCAGTTTGATGTGCTGCTTAAAGCCTTTAAATAGATTCAGACGATATGACGAATCCGATACTTTTTACGCTGCCCGGGAGTGAAGAATTCTGCGCACCACTGTGTCGGCAGCTGAATGCAATCATCCCATGTGATACGGGTGAGCTGCAGATACACTATTATCCGGATGCTGAATGCAGTCCGCGCTTGATGACACCGGTAACCGGACGCAATATCATTTTTGGCATGATGCTGGATCGCCCCGATTTTAAAATCATGCCCGTCTATCTTGCGGCCAGTATCGCTCGCGAACTGGGTGCCAGGAGCGTCGGATTTGTTGTGCCTTATTTGCCCTATATGCGGCATGACGCCGACTGCCGGGGAAGTTGCAAAAGCGGTGGGCGCCATTTCGCCCGGTTGCTCTCCGGATGTTGCGACTGGCTGGTTACTGCCGAGCCCTGTTTGGGTCAACGACGCAGCCTGTCTGAACTGTATACCGTCACGACCCGGGCCGTAGATGCCGGCCCGGCCATTGCGAACTGGATAGCCGCCAATGTGGCCAGCCCGGTTATTTTTGCACTCAACGCCGAAAACGAGAAATGGGCAGCCGGAATTTCTGAAGCGGCAGACTGTCCGTATGCCGTCCTGGAGAAGACAGAGCATGATGATCAAGATGCCGAAGTTTCCATTCCGGATGCAAAATTTTGGGCGGGCATGACCCCGGTGCTGATAGCCGATATTGTTTCATCGGCACGCATCATGATCGCAGCGTCCCGTCAGATTGAACTTGCCGGTATGGTGCCGCCGGTCTGCATTGCCGTGCATCCGCTGTTTACCGGCGACGCCTACGATGAACTGCGCGGCAGCCGGGTGGACCGTATCGTCAGCTGCAATACGGTGAGTCATGCTTCCAACCGGATTGATCTTTGCCAGCCGATTGCGCTGGCGGTCGCCGACTGTATCGCGAAGATCAATGGGACATGATGACAGGTACCGTCATGGTTTTCAGAAGCGTGGCGGTAACGCCACCCAACAGGACTTCGCGAAAGCGCGCGTGGCCAAAACCGCCCATCACAATTAAATCTGCATTCATGTCCGCAGTCAGAGAGAGCAGGGCGTTGCCGATATCCAGCTGCGTGGTTTGCTGCAGCACTTCGACGTTGACGCCATGCCTGGCCAGATATAAGGCGATATCCGCGCCGGGCTGTTCGCCGTGTATCTCAAAGCAGGCAGACGCATTGAACACCACCACGCTGACCTTGTTTGCTTTTCTGAGTATCGGGATCGAACTGGTAATGGCACGGGTCGCTTCCATACTGCCATCCCATGCAACGATGACAGTTGAGCCTGTCCGCTGAAATTGACCGGCATAGGGAACGATCAATACCGGGCGCGTGCAATTGAGCATGACAAATTCGGGAATATCGGGAAACATCCGGGAAAAGGTGTCTTGGGGATCGGTCTGGCTGACCACCACCAGATCGCTGTAACGGGCCTGTAACACCAGCGCGCCTTCCGGTTCATCGTCGACCAGCCGGCATTCATACGACAGGACGCCAACGCCGTTGGCGATCGCTTCAAATTCCACCAGCGCCTGTTTCGCTCGTTCTTCACAGGAATCGATATAGCCTGACACCGTCGAGTCAGCAATTCCAAAGCTGCTGTCGTGATAGAAGTAACGCGAAACCCCGGTCGCCGCGCTGCCGATCAGATGGGCGTTTTCAGCAAGCGCGAGTCTGGCGGCAACGGCAATGCGTTCGGCTGCGTGTTTGGATTTATCTACCTGGACGAGTATCGATTTGATTGACATGGCTGACCTTTTTTGAAGATGGCTATTCCATCGGTGTTCAGCGTATGCCTTTAAGCGGGTCGGGTCTAGTGGTCGCGGGAGTTTGTTGATTGATCTTTGATCTATATCAATAGAGGCAAAACGGTTGAACGTTTCCCGGGGTGAACTGTGTGACATGAATTTGATACAAATCAAGACGCGCAAAATTCTGTGCCGATACACTGCACTCTGATCAGACCACAAACCGAGTTCCGGGGTGGTCGCCAGATGGAGCAACAACATGGTAGTTTCCGAAGCGCCAGGTATTGAGTTTGATGCTCAATTAATACAAAAGTACGACAGACTGGGCCCGCGCTATACCTCGTATCCCACCGCAGACCGGTTTGACGACAGTTTCGGTTATCGCGACTATCTGCAAGCCGTTGCCACCTTGCGAACTCGCGGTGGCCGCAACCCCCTGTCGCTGTATGTGCACGTCCCGTTTTGTGACACCGTCTGCTACTACTGCGCCTGCAATAAAATCATCACCAGAAATCGCGACAGGGCCGTGACTTATCTGAGTTACCTGAAGCGTGAAATCGAAATGCAGGGTCAGTTATTTTTCGGTATTAACCAGGTAACGCAATTGCATCTGGGTGGCGGTACGCCGACTTATTTTTCGGATAGCCAAATGGAGGACTTGCTGACGCATCTGCGCCACAGCTTTCAGTTTGCAGCCGACGATGTGGGTGAATATTCCATCGAAGTGGATCCGCGCACGGTGACGCGCGAAAGAATTCATGACCTGCGTCGGCAAGGATTTAACCGGATCAGTCTGGGAGTACAGGATTTTGATCCTGAGGTGCAAAAGGCAGTCAACCGGATACAGTCGGAGAGCGAAACGCTGGCGATTATCGAGGCGGCGCGCAGCGTGGAGTTTCGCTCGGTCAGCATCGATCTGATCTACGGATTGCCGAAACAAAATGTCATGACCATGCAACAGACCCTGACCAAGGTGATCCGCGCGCATCCGGACCGCATTTCAATTTACAACTACGCGCACATGCCGCATGCCTTCAAAATGCAGCGTCGTATTGCAGAGAGTGATCTGCCGACTGCGCAATCCAAACTCGACATGCTGTCGCTGTGCATACGTCGTCTGACTGATGCCGGCTATGTATATATCGGCATGGACCATTTTGCATTGCCCACCGATGACCTGGCGGTCGCGCAGCGGCAGGGACGTCTGCATCGCAATTTTCAGGGGTACTCGACTCATGCGGATTCGGATCTGGTGTCCTGCGGCGTGTCGGCGATCAGCGCAGTTGCTGCGACCTACAGTCAGAACGTCAAGACGCTGGAAGCCTATTACGAACGGCTCGACAAGAATGAGTTGCCGGTCGCGCGCGGCGTCAAACTTACCATGGATGATGTATTGCGCCGCATGATCATTCAAATGTTGATGTGTAATTTTGAGTTGTCGATTTCGTCGATTGAAACCGCCTATCCCATCACGTTTGCCAATTATTTTGCAGCCGAACTGTCCGTACTCCAGCGGTTTGCCGACGATGGTTTGCTCACTATTGATGGCGAATGGTTGAGCGTTGCGCCGAAAGGGCGATTACTGATTCGAAATATCTGCATGGTGTTTGACTGTTATCTGGCAAGCAATCCTGCAATGAAGTCTGAGCCGCTACGTTATTCCAAAACGATCTGAGCGGGTAAAGCCATGAGCAACCTCAATCTTGTTCCGGTTTTTATGATAGGTTTGCTTGGCAGCGTACATTGCGTCGGCATGTGCGGCGGAATTGTCGCGGCCATATCGGTCACGTCGACACCGGCGGCACGTTTTTCGGTGCCGGTGGTGGCTGTCGATGCCGCACACGCCGCTGCCGCCGTATCGACTACGCTGACCCGTATTGCCTGCTATAACCTGGGACGGATCGGCAGCTATGCAACAGCCGGTGCAATCGCCGGCGGTGTGGCGCACAGTGCCCGCGTGCTGACCGGGCTGGGTGGCATACAGATGGGCGGCTATTGGCTGGCCAATCTGATGCTGGTCGCGGTGGGGCTGTATCTGATGGGCATGCTGCCGGGGCTCAGTTATCTGGAGTTTGCCGGTCACGGTATGTGGCGCCGGATACAGCCGCTGTTAAAAAAAATCCTGCCGTTGGATAGTCCGCTGAAGTTGCTGGCTGCCGGTGCGATCTGGGGCTGGCTGCCCTGCGGCATGGTGTACAGCATGCTGCTGACCGCATTGTTAAGCGGCTCGGCATTATCCGGCGCCTGCGTCATGCTGGCCTTCGGATTGGGCACATTGCCGACCTTGATGACGATGGGTTTGCTTGGTACAACCATGAAGACGTGGATGCAGAAAGCCGCGGTCCGACTCAGTGCCGGGCTGATCGTCGTCGGTTTTGGTTTGCTGGGTTTGCTGCGCGCATCACATGGCATGCCGATGAACTGGCTGGATACACTTTGTCTATGAACGCACTCAGAGACCCTGCGGCTATACGAGAATATTCGTCTTCGCCCGGCTCGGCGGTGCAAGCCGTGCTGTGTTATCACTGCGGCTTGCCGGTTCCGGAAAACTCCGGCTGGAACACCAGCATAGAAGGGGTTGCGCGCCCCATGTGTTGCCCCGGTTGTCAGGCGGTTGCGCAATGTATCGTCGATAACGGCTTTGATGATTATTATCGCGGCCGGGTAGGCTACTCAGGCTCTGCCGGCCAACGTACTGACATTCCGCCGGAACTGGCCTTATACGACGCCGAAGAAAACGCCCGCCATTTCGGCAGCCGCCAGGAGATCGGCGAGGCGATATTTTCCATCGAGGGGATACGCTGCGCCGCCTGCATCTGGCTGATTGAACGTCGCCTGGCACGCCTGCGCGGTGTGCACAGCGCCGATATGAACGTTGCTACCGGACGGCTTGCCGTATGCTGGAGTCGGGCGGAGTGCAAGCCCAGCGACATACTGCGAACCTTGCGCGAGATCGGATATGTGGCCTATCCGTTTGATGCGGCCAGACACAGCGCGCAGCTGGAGCAGGCCAGAAAAAAACTGTTTCGACGTCTGTTTATTGCCGGATTGTCGATGATGCAGGTGATGATGTATGCGCTGCCGGTGTATCTGGCAAATGACGGCACCATGGATGCCGACATGACCAGTCTGATGCACTGGGCCGGTCTGTTATTGACGCTACCGGCCATGCTGTATTCGGCACAGCCGTTTTTTGCCGGCGCCTGGGCCAATCTGAAAAATCATGCGCTGGGGATGGACGTTCCGGTGGCGC
>Ga0207007_1145_pt1 | contig 18975 bp, 20 predicted proteins | sample Alteio_BWMinCont_85_FD_153487 | JGI IMG/M metagenome (GOLD analysis project Ga0207007, IMG submission 153487) | Enriched cells from forest soil in Barre Woods Harvard Forest LTER site, Petersham, Massachusetts, United States -... | ecosystem: Environmental > Terrestrial > Soil > Temperate forest >...
CGCCAGATATTTTTGCTTCATTAGGTATACTTCGTCGATGATCGCGCCGGACACCCAATAAAAGCCGGATGGAGCAACTTCCGTTACGGTGACGCCGGGGAGTTTGCCGATTTTTTCGATCAGGTAGGATTGGGCGCTCTTGATATGGATTTGCCGTTTGTCGGGAAAATCATGGCTATGCACCAGAGGTTCAGGCCCGAGCAGGAGAAAAGCAATAGCCCAAGAGTAGCTTTCCTTCCCGAGCCGACTGGGTTCGCCATTCGCGGCGATGAGGTAGATATCGTCGAAGACAGGCAGATAGTCACGTTCTGAGACATGCTTGGTTTTAGAGTCGGGAGTCGCTGTGGGGGCGGCAATGTCGATCTTGTACCATTTGTTTTCCTTAATTGAATTCATGAAACATTTCCTGATTGTAAAAATTTTCCGTATGAGACTTAGGCTTGTCCTGTATGCCCGTCAAGAGCGACTCATAGCGATCCCTACAACCTATTGCTTTAGCTGGGTTTACCGCTTATTGTGGCCTCGTTTTTCATGAATCATCAAGGCGATAATCTATGTCTTCACCTACCGATGCCAAAGTGCGACCTTTGTCGCCTCATTTACAGATTTACAAGCCACAGCTGACTTCCATTCTTTCCATCATGCACCGGATCACGGGCGTGGGGATGGTTTTGGGGCTGGTGGTTTTTGTGTGGTGGCTGGTGGCGCTGGCGAGCGGGCCGGAGAGCTATGCGAATTTTGTGAGCTGTGCGCAGAGCACGGTGGGGCAGTTGTTTCTGTTCGGGCTGACGCTGGGGTTCTTCTATCATTTGTCCAACGGCGTGCGTCATTTGTTTTGGGACGCCGGGTTTGGGCTTGAGCTGAAGGAAACTTACAAGACGGGGCGCATTGTTATGGCCGCGACCGTTATTTTGACCGGCATCGTCTGGCTGAAAGCCTATGGGGTGGTGTTATGAGCGAGAAGATGAAATCGGTGCGGACGCCGCTGGGCAAGGCTCGCGGGCTGGGGTCCGCCAAGAGCGGCACCGAACATTGGTTTATGCAGCGCATGACAGCGCTGGCTTTAATCCCTCTGGCGCTTTATGCGCTGATGGGATTTTTTAACAATGCGATGTCGGGCGGGTATAGCGGGGCTATGTATTGGTTGCAGTCGCCTGTTTCGGCGACTTTTTCGATTTTGCTGCTGCTGGCGGGATTGCATCATGGCGTGGCGGGGTTGCAGGTCGTGATCGAGGATTATGTTCATTGCGAGGCGACCAAGATCGGCTCGCTGTTCCTGATTAAATTCATCGCGGCGTCGATGGCGATTATCGGCACGTTGTCGGTCGCTAAAATTTTTTTCGGAGTTTAAGTTCCCATGCCTAAAGCTTATGAATTTGTCGATCATACTTATGATGTCGTCGTTGTCGGCGCGGGCGGCGCGGGGTTGCGCGCGACATTCGGCATGGCCGAAAAAGGATTGAAGACGGCTTGCATCACCAAAGTTTTTCCGACGCGCAGCCATACGGTTGCGGCGCAGGGCGGGATTTCGGCGGCGCTCGGCAATATGGGCGAGGACGATTGGCGCTGGCATATGTATGACACGATCAAGGGATCGGACTGGCTCGGCGACCAGGACGCGATTGAATATATGTGCCGCGAGGCTATTCCGGCGATTATCGAGTTGGAACATTATGGCGTTCCGTTCAGCCGCACGGCCGCGGGCAAGATTTATCAGCGTCCGTTCGGCGGGATGACGACCAATTATGGCGAAGGCGTTGCGCAGCGGACTTGTGCCGCCGCCGACCGCACAGGGCATGCGATTTTGCATACGCTTTATCAGCAATCGCTCAAGCACAAGGCGGAATTCTTTATCGAATATTTCGCCATTGATTTGATGATGGACGACAAAGGCAATTGCTATGGCGTTGTCGCGTTGAATATGGATGACGGGACGATACATCGGTTCCGCGGACATCAGACGGTTTTGGCGACGGGTGGTTATGGGCGCACTTATTTCTCGTGCACCTCGGCGCATACTTGCACGGGTGACGGCGGCGGGATGGTTTTGCGCGCGGGGTTGCCTTTGCAGGATATGGAATTCGTGCAGTTTCATCCGACCGGCGTTTATGGCGCGGGCTGTTTGATTACCGAAGGCGTGCGCGGCGAAGGCGGCTATTTGACCAACAGCACGGGCGAACGCTTTATGGAACGTTATGCGCCGCACGCCAAGGATTTGGCGAGCCGCGACGTTGTGAGCCGCGCGATGACTTTGGAAATTCGCGAAGGGCGCGGATGCGGGCCGTTGAAGGACCATATTGATTTGCATGTCGAACATCTCGACCCGAAGATTATTCATGAAAGATTGCCGGGCATTGCCGAGACGGCGCGGATTTTTGCGGGCGTAGATGTGACGCGGCAGCCGATACCCGTGTTGCCGACGGTGCATTATAATATGGGCGGCATTCCGACCAATTATCATGCGGAAGTTATTCGGCCGACGGCGGAAAACCCAGATGCCACGGTGCAGGGGCTTATGGCGATTGGCGAGGCGGCTTGCGTTTCGGTGCATGGGGCCAACCGGTTGGGGTCGAATTCGTTGCTTGATCTGGTGGTGTTTGGGCGTTCTGCCGCCAAGCGCGCGGCGGAGCTGGTGAAGCCGGACTCTGTGCATAAGGATTTCCCAAAGGATGCGGGCGATTTTGCCGTGGCGCGGTTGGACAAGTTCCGCAATGCCAAGGGCGAGGTTTCGACCGCGAATTTGCGGTTGGAAATGCAGAAGGCGATGCAGAATGAGTGCGCCGTTTTCCGTACCGGGAAGAGCCTCAACGAAGGCCAGAAGAAGATGAAGGCGATTTGGGCCAAGCGGCAGAAGCTGGGCATTAGCGATCGTTCGTTGATCTGGAATTCAGACCTGATTGAAACGCTGGAGCTGGATAATCTTTTGTATCAGGCAATGGCGACGGTCGATAGCGCCACGAACCGCGAAGAGTCGCGCGGCGGGCATGCGCGCGAGGATTTCCCCGAGCGCGACGACAAGAAATGGATGAAGCATTCGACGGTGTGGGTCGATGAGAAGGGCAAGACCAAGCTTGGGGATCGCCCGGTTCATATGTACACGCTGACGGATGATGTTGAGCCGGTGCCACCGAAGGCGCGGGTTTATTAAACCGTAACTGAGGAGAGAAAAATGCAGCCTATTACACTCGTAGCCGTTCAGAAATCCGTTCCAGCGCCCGGCGATTTTGGTGCTGTTGTGAAAGGCACGACGTTGGAAGTTCCGCAGGATGTTCTGGATTGCGTGACGCACAGGAAAATCAACACAGCTTCGGAACTCGTTGATACGATACAAGCCGCTGGCCCTTCTTTCAGAAGAGGTTTGAACTGGAACGTGCCGGAGCTTGAAAAAGCGCTGGAAAAACTTACGCAGCAACTGACCGGCCTTGTTGATGACGTTGTTCTTAATCCACAACGCGCGCCTCGGCCACTTGGCGCATGGAACCCGAAAAACAATCCGTAAGACTGAGAAATTAGGACGCCAACAAATGACAGATACGAAACGATTGCTGGACGAAATTTCGCAAAATGTGAAGGATGTGGCTGCAGGTCGCGTCGTGTCGGCGCAGGTCATGATTTCGAATGGCGGGTTTTCTCATGGACGTGTGGAACATTTTCGCCCGGTGAATCCTGCAGAAGGACATAAGGCGCGTTTCTTTAAAATGGACGGCAATGTTCAGGATGTTTTCGAGCGCGTGCGTCCGAATAATGGTTCACAGGAAGTTTGGTATCATCTTCCTGAAAGACCGAATAAGACCATCCATAGCGCATTCGTTCCGGTCGGACGCAATGCCGTGGTAACGTTTGTGCCGCGTTCGGATGTCTTTCTCTGGAGCGGCGAGGAAGCGCAAAAGCGCGTGAATGATACTGTGAAGACCGAGCGTTATGTGTTGTCTTCGGTTGAGCCGAAGAGAAATTTCGGCGCGAGCATTCGGAACTTTTTTGTCAAAACTTTAGGCTGAAACATGGAAATGAAAAATTCGGATTCTTTGTTGAAATTTTTTATGGCGCTGGCGCGGAAGGCGACGGGGCCGACTTTCCCATGTTCAATCTTGAATTGCTGGAGAGACAGACGACACCGGCGCAGACGCCGCGCCCCAGCCGCAGCAGCGAAAAGAACAGCAGATATGGATTTCAGCGTTTAAAAGGTAAGCATCATGGTTGAACTCGCTCTCTCCGGCGTCATCCCCGCGAAGGCGGGGATCCATCTTTCTTGCCGCAAACAGCAACGTCGCTTAACCCTTCCCACAAACACCCTATGAAATGCCCAGCTATGTCTACATATTGGCAAACAAAAAGAACGGAACGGTTTACACGGGCGTCACGTCCGATCTCGTCAAACGCGTTTGGGAGCACAAAAATAAAATCTTCAAAGGATTCACATCCAAATATGCCGTCGACAAACTGGTTTATTTTGAAGTTTATGACGACATTGTTACGGCTATTGAACGTGAGAAATGCATCAAAAGATGGGATCGCGCGTGGAAAACGCGGCGGATTTACGAGACAAACCCCGAGTGGGATGATTTGTATGAGACAATCGCCGTTTAAGACGAACGTTGTCTCGGCGGCAGCGAAGATGTATCCCCGCCTTCGCGGGGATGACGCCAGGGGGTGGAACTGCCCTCATTTGGTTGAACAATGCTTCAGGAGAAAATAAATGGTTGAACTCGCTCTTCCCAAAAATTCGAAAATCGTCGCAGGCAAGGAACATCATTCGCCCAAGGCGTGCAAGCATCCGAAGACTTTTAAAGTTTATCGCTGGTCGCCGGATGATGCGCAGAATCCACGCGTGGACAGCTATGTGATCAATCTCGACGATTGCGGGCCGATGGTTCTGGACGCGATTATTCATATCAAGAATAATCTCGACAGCACGCTGACTTTCCGCCGTTCTTGCCGCGAGGGGATTTGCGGGTCGTGCGCGATGAATATCGACGGCACCAATACTTTGGCCTGCACCAAGCCGATTGCCGATGTCGAGGGGCCGGTGAAGATTTATCCGCTGCCGCATATGAATGTGGTGAAGGATCTGGTTGCCGATCTCAATCCCATTTATGCGCAATATGCGTCGATCGAGCCTTGGCTTAAGACCGAGACGCCGCCTTCGCCGGACAGCGAAACGCTGCAATCGCCGGAAGACCGCGCCAAGCTCGACGGGCTTTATGAATGTATTTTGTGTTTCTGCTGCTCGACATCGTGCCCGAGCTATTGGTGGAATAGCGATCGTTATCTGGGGCCTGCGGTTCTGCTGCAATCCTATCGCTGGCTGGTGGATAGCCGCGACGAGGCGACGGGCGAACGGTTGGATAATCTGGAAGATCCGTTCCGGCTTTATCGCTGCCACACGATTATGAATTGCACCAACACCTGCCCCAAGGGATTGAACCCCGCCAAGGCGATTGCCGAGACGAAGAAGATGATGGTTCAGCGGCAGGGGTAAAACTCTGCGCTATTAACCATATATCGGGGGCGGTTTGACACTGATTGAGAACGGGTGATAGTTTTGTCTGACAAAATCAGACAGAAGGTTTCCTCATGTCCGCACTGGAACTCCCCGACATACTCAAGTCCTTTCTGAATCAGAAGGTTGAGGTCACCGAAGAGAAAAAAACCGTCACAGTCGGGGGCGGGGGTTTTAAGCAGGACGTGTATCGTGTTGCTCCGGAAGATACGACGATCAAGGCGCTCCGGAAGGCCGCCACCCAGTGTGGCTTGAAAGTTGAAATTTGTTTTCCGGGTAGGTTGGTCACATGCGATGTCCGACGTGACCGCCTGAGGGCAACGATCACAAAATCGAGGGGCCAATGGACAGTTGCAAAGCTAACCCCCGGCTAACCACTCACAATCAAGCGAAAGGTTTTCATCATGGCTCTTCCCGAAATTCCCGCTGTATTTTATGACTTTCTGCATCAGAAAGTTGAATTAACCGAGAGCACAGACCGTAAAGATTGGCATCCTGTCGTCCATGAAATAGAATGGGGCCTCCCGAGCATTATGCTCGAAGATAAGCATCATATCGCCGCGACAGATACGACGATTGAAGCGATTTGGACCGAGGCAGCTGAAGCAGGGCTAAACTTGTCCGTCCGGCTGGCGAATTCGCATGGCAACCTTTCTTATGATGACAAGCGCCTGAATGTGTCTATCGACAAGATGCCGAATGGTGTTTGGAAAGTTATGAAGTTTGATATCGGCTAATAATCAGGCAAACGGTTTTTCATTATGTCCATTCCTCAAATTCCTGCTGAGTGTCGGAGCTTTCTTCGCAAGGAAGTCGAAGTGACTGAAAATATGAACGCTCGTCCTGACAGAGGAGAAGACCCTTATAGCATTGCTCCGACCGACGAGACGATTAAGGCGCTTAAAAAAGCTGTGGAGGAGAGCGGGAGAAGGCTTGAGATCTGTTTTCCCATGATGCCTCCGGCGTTGGGCGGTTATAGCCTCGACCGACTAAGCATAGTGGTCGACAGGTCCGCGAACGGGCGCTGGATGATCGCCAAGATGGATATCGGCTAATTATTAGTTATTAGGGAATCCGCCGGCACTCCGAAAGCGAAGCTGCGGTGGCCGCGCGCTATGTCGACGAGGTCGGCGACGATGGCGCTGGCGGTGGCGTCGCCGCCTGCGCCCAGACCTTGCAAGAAGATAGCGCCGCTGACATCGCCGGAAATTTCGACGCCATTGAGAACGCCGCCGACGCGGGACAGGGGTTCTTCGAGCGGCACGAAAGCAGGCTGGACGCGCTGGATGACGCGGGTTCCTTTGCGGATGGCCGTGCCTATGAGCTTGATACGGCCGCCGCGCGCGGCTGCGTCGCGCAGATCTTCGCGCGTGATGCTGCGGATGCCTTCGGTGGAAATGTCGGAAATGTCGGGAACAACGCCGAAGGCTACCGCCGAGAGAATGGATAGCTTATGCGCGGCGTCGATGCCGTCGATATCGAACGCAGGATCGGCTTCGGCGTAGCCCCGGCGGTGCGCTTCGGCCAGGGCGGTTTCGAAATCCACGCCGTCTTCATGCATATGCGTCAGGATATAATTGGTGGTGCCGTTGAGGATGCCGCGCACGGAGGAGATGCGGTTGGCGGCCATGCCTTCGCGCAGCGTTTTGAGAACGGGAACGCCGCCGCATACTGCCGCTTCGAAGGACAATTGCAGCTCGGCCTTTTCGGCCGTACGCGCCAGATCGACGCCATGCGCCGCGATCAGGGCTTTGCTGGCCGTGACAAAATGCTTGCCGTTGCCGAGCGCGGATTCGGCGATTTCAAGCGTAAGCGAGCGAGCGCCGCTTATCGTATCGATGACCACATCGATGTCCTGATAGGCGAGGTCGAGCGGGTCATCAACCCACTTGATGCCGGACAAATCGCAATCACGGTCTTTTCTTTTGTCGCGCGCGCTGACGGCGACAAGCTTTATTTCCTGTCCGCGCGCTTTTAACAAACCGGCATTGGCCCTTAAGACGCGAACTGTCGCCGCGCCTACTGTTCCCAACCCGGCAAGGGCTATACGCATGTATTTACTCCGTTGGATGTTGGGGAGATTGAGGCAATTGGGGTGGTTTTAGCACGGGGCCCGAGGACGTACCCGCGGATGCGCCATCGGGCGATGCAGGACTTTCGGCTTCTACCCTTTTTTTGTCGGCATCGGATTCGGCGCGGTCATATTCCAGCTCGTCCATATAATGGTCGTAGGCTGGCTTGGGCGAGAAATCCTTGGGCTTGAAGGGGACGTCGGCGAGTCGCGGCCAGGTTTGGGTATCCGCCTCGCTGGGGGGGGGGGAGGCGCTCCTACCAGGCGGGGTTCGGCCTTGGCTTCGGGTGGCACCTGATCGTCGAGGAACGGGTTGCGCAGGTTCAAACTGTCACACCCTGCCAGCATCAGAGTGCAGGACATCAGGACGATAGAGGGTGTAAGAATCAGAAATTTCATGTAAGTTTCCGCAGGCGAATCTCTTGAACGCCTGAGACCATAGCAGACGAATACCCCAAGGCTCAAATAGACAAGAATCTGGCTGGGAAAAACATGGATAATTCTCTCGACGCTGTTGCGGCGCTGCGTCAGGCGATGGAGCGGCAGCTTGTTGCTTCCAGGGATACGCCGCCCAAAGCCGTGGAGCCGCCTGCCGCCGCGAAAATGCCTGTCGCGGAAGAGCCCCCTGCCCCGCCTAAACCCGAGGCGCGACCAACACCGCCTCATCCGGAAGCAAAGCAAAGCGACTTGCCCGGCGAAGCCCCGATCGGGGCGAAGTCGGGAGCCCCCCTTGGGGCGAAGACCGAGGAAAAGCTGCATTATGAACATGCACCTCAGGAACCGCCACCTATTCCGCTCGATCCGGTGGAATGGTCGCGGATTTTGCTGAACGTCACGGAAAAAAGCCAGAAATTAATTCAGGATTATCTGCTGCGCATGCGTGACAAGCCTGTTGAGATGCCTTCATTTTCGCCGACACCGATGATGGAATCTCTGGCGCAGCTTTCGGCGCGTTTTCTGGAAGACCCCGATGCCTATACCGAGGCGCAGCTTGCCTTGTGGCAGCATTATATCGACCTTGCGCGCACGACGATAAGGCGCATGCAGGGCGAGCAGCCACCGCCGCCGCCGAATGTTTCGACCGGCGACAAACGGTTTCAGGGCAAGGATTGGCAAAGCAACTGGCTGTTCGATTTGCTGAAGCAGGTTTATCTTTCGACCGCCGAAGAGACGCGTAATCTGGTACGGCAGGAGACGTCGCATATCGAAGGCAAGCTGGCGCGGAAGATAGAATTTTATACGCGGCTGTTTTTGGACGCGACTGCGCCCAATAATTTCTGGCTGACCAATCCCGAAGTATTGCGCGCGACGGCGGAGAGCCATGGCGAGAACCTTGTGAAGGGACTTGGCAATCTGCTCGAAGATCTGGAGCGCGGCAATGGGACGCTGCAGATCCGCATGAGCGATTATTCGGCGTTTGAACTTGGCAAGAATATCGCCACAACGCTGGGGAAGGTCGTTTTTCAGAACGATTTGATGCAGCTTATTCAATATGCGCCTTCGACGCCCGACGTACGGCGTGTGCCTTTGCTGATTATTCCGCCCTGGATCAACAAATATTATGTGCTTGATCTGCGCGAGAAAAATTCCTTCATCCACTATCTGGTGGCGCAGGGATATACGGTTTATTGCATTTCGTGGGTTAATGCGACCAAGCGCCATGCGCTGGTGCAATTCGAAGACTATATGGATAGAGGCGCTTTGACCGCGATGCGCGAGATCAGGCGCATGACCGGCGAGGATGAGGTCAATGTTCTGGGATATTGCATCGGCGGGACTTTGCTGGCCTGTGCGCAGGCTTATCTGAAAGGATTGGCGGAGCCGCCTGCGGATTTGCCCAAGATTGTAAGCTCGACTTATCTCGTGACGATGATTGATTTTTCCGACCCGGGCGATTTGGGCGTTTTCATCGACGAAGACCAGATACGCATGTTGGAAGAGCGGATGGCGAAGCAGGGAGTTATGGATGCGGCCAGTATGGCTCTGACATTCAACCTGTTGCGCGCCAATGATTTGATCTGGCCGTTTGTTATCAATAATTATCTGCTGGGGCGCGAGCCTTTCCCGTTCGATATTTTGTATTGGAACGCGGATTCGACCAACCTGCCCGCGACGATGCAGAGCTATTATCTGCGCAAGATGTATCTGGAGAACAAGCTGATCCAGCCGAACGCGTTGCGGATGCGCGGCGTGCCGCTTGATCTGGGCAAAATCACGACGCCGACTTTTATGCTTGCGACGCGCGAGGATCATATTGCGCCGTGGCGTTCGACTTATGCCGCGACGCAGATTTATAAAGGGCCTGTTACTTTTGTGCTGGCGGGTTCCGGGCATATTGCGGGCATTGTTAACCCGCCCGAGGCCAAGAAATATGGGTATTGGGTGAACAGCGCATGTCCCGAGAAGCCGGAAGATTGGTTTAAGCATGCGACCGAGCACAAGGGCTCGTGGTGGCCGGAATGGGTCAAGTGGTTGGGCCAATATGCTGGCGAGAAAATCGCGCCGCGCGAAGTTGGCGTGGGGATTGAGGATGCGCCGGGAAGTTATGTGAAGGTTCGGGCGGTATGAGCCTTGCGACAGTGCCGGCCCTTATTCCCCTATGGGCTGTTTTCGGGATAGTGGCGGCCGGGCTTTCGTCGGCGCAGATGTTGTTGCAGGAGCGGTTTAAGACCGCGCCTTTGCCGATGGCGTTTTGGAGCAAGGCAGCTTGCGCACTTGTGATGCTGCCTTTTGTGGTTGCCGTCGGGTTGCCTGCGAACCCGGTTTATTATGCATTGCTGGTGGCGCAATCTTTATTGTGGGTAGTCAGCGACGTAATTTTCTATCGCGGCATCAATGATGTCGGCGCGGGCGTGGTAGCGCGCATTTTGCCGATGGCGACATTCGCCAGTTTCTTTTTGTGGTTCGCCGTCGATTGGCCGCTGGCGAGCGCTTATGCCGCGCAGCCTTTGCATAGCGCGATGATTGCGGGCGTTTTCGGGTTATCGGCTTATTTCGCGTGGCATTTGAAAGAATGTCCGGTGACGCGCAAGGCGTTGCGCGTTATATGGTTTGTTTTGTTCGCCAATGTTGCGGGTTCGCTGAGCACAAAAATTATTACGCGCTATGCCGGGATTGAGCAGGGAATTTCTGCTTATATTTTCTGCGAAGCGCTGATTATGATTGCGATGTGGCTGATTTATTATGCGATTAAAAAGCCGGTGCCCGCGCGCATAATGTTTGGATGGCCTTCGATCAAAGCGGGGTTGATTGTCGGTTCGGTTGCGGGGTTTGCGATCGCTGCGACGGTTTATGCCGTGTATCACATCGATAATCCGGCCTATGTTTCGGCCGTGCGTTATCTGGATGCGGTGATGATTTTCTTTTATTACCGCGCGACGGGGCGACCTAATCACGGGCATGTGTGGGCGGGATTGGGGATTGTCGCGTGTGCGGCGGCGTTGGTGGTGTTGAAAGCCCAAGGCTAGCAAAATCAGGCGGCGGGTTTTGTGACCGAAAGCCAAGTGATTTTGGAGGCGTTCTTGCGCAGGTAGGTTTCCAGCACTTCGATGACGCGGGGGTCGAAGGCGGTGCCGGCATCGCGGCCCAGGTTTTGAGAAGCGACGATGAAGTCGATGCCGGCGCGATAGGCGCGCGGGCTGACGAGGGCGACGAAGGCGTTGGCGACGGCGACGATGCGCGCGGTCATGAGAATGGCGTCGCCTTTCAGGCCATCGGGAGCACCGGTGCCGTCGAAACGTTCGAGGACTTGCCGCAAAGTCGGCACAACGGGCGCGCCGAAATCGATGAGCGACAAAATATCGGCCGAGGTCATGATGCTGTCGCGGATGCGTTGCAGTTCGTCTTGCGTGAGCGCTTCGGTTTTAGTGAGGATGGAGCGCGAGACCAGGACTTTGCCGAAATTCATCAGCGAGCCTGCGATTTCGGCGGCTTCGACGTCGCGGTCGGGCAGGTTCATTTCAACGGCGAGCGCACGCGACAATTGGCCGACGCGGGCCGAGTGGCCCGAGGCGTAGGGATCGCGGCGGTCGACGACGGCGACGAGCGTTGAGAGGATTTGCCGCAGCATGTTTTCGCGACGTTCGCGCTCGATCACGATCGTGGTTACGTTTTCGTCGCGCGCCATGACGCCGCCGGGGAATTCGCCGAATGACGAGATGGGGTAATAGATTGTCTGAAGATAGCGGATGCCGCCTTTGGCGCCATTTTCCTGATGGAGGACTTCGAGCGGCGCGTTGTTTTGCTTGACCTGATCGAGGTTTTTTTCGAGCTTGCGGCCGCGTTCGCCGCCGACGACTTCGACCGGTTTTTTGCCGACGACATCGCTGGCGGAAAGTTCGAGTTCGGCCGCCGCGCTGGAATTCACAAACCAGTAGGCATTGTTCTTGTCGAAAATCGTGAGCGCCGAGGGCGTGCAGTTGGCGATTGTCTGGAAAAAATCATCCTGCGCATTGAGGCGTTGCTGCATTTGGGAAAGGCGCGAATGGAAGCTTTTCGATGTGCCAAGATGGTTTGCATTCGCTGCTTCGCGCAAGACCATGAAGGCAAAAATAATCAGCGGCCAGATAGTGAAACAGATAAGGTGCAATAGGCTGGGGAATCCGGTGCGCGGGTCCGTCATCCACAACCAGAAACCGCACGCACTCATACCCAGCAGAAGGAATCCGATGAGATAGGTCAAAGATTTTTTTGACAAGAGGGTCGAACCTGTATCTGAAGACATGGAAAAGCGCCTTTATTCACGGGGGGCGGCTTTCAACCCTATCTGTAACCGGTGAATAGTTGGTTAAAAGCTTGCCAGGCTCGCGGATAATGAGGATGATGCTTTCTTGCTTAACAGAGTGCGAACATCCTATGTCTGGTCCTAAATTATCTATACACACAAAGGGCTTACGAAAGGTTTTCGACCGTATTGCCGCTGTGGACGGCATCGAGCTGGCCGTTACCGAAGGCAGCATCACGGCTTTGCTGGGCGGCAATGGCGCGGGCAAGAGCACGACGCTGGGTATGCTGCTGGGGCTGCTGGAGCCGACTTCGGGCAGCATCGAAATGCTGGGGCATGATTTGCAAAGCGAGCGCGAATTGATCGCGCCTTTTATCAATTTTTCTTCGCCTTATGTCGATTTGCCGAACCGGCTGACTGTGCGGCAGAACCTGACCGTTTACGGACATTTGTATGGCATTGCGCATCTGAAATCCCGCATCGCTGAATTGGCGGAGCGTTTACAGATTAGCGATTTACTTGATTATCGCCACGGTTCGCTTTCCGCCGGACAGCGCACGCGCGCTTCGCTGGCGAAATCGCTGCTCAATCATCCGCGCTTGCTGCTGTTGGACGAGCCGACGGCGTCGCTTGATCCCGATACGGCCGATTGGGTGCGTACTCTACTGATGGATTATCGCCGCGAAACAGGAGCGACCATTTTCATGTCGTCGCACAATATGTTTGAAGTCGAGCGTATGTGCGATGACGTTATTATGATGAAGCAGGGAAAAATCGTGGCGCTTGGCACGCCGAAGGATTTGCTGGCCCGCTTTGAACGAAAAAATATGGAAGAGGTGTTCCTTGACATCGCTCGCGCCTGAAACTTCGACCTGCCCTGCCCTGCGCCTCATTTACGGGCTGGCGTTGCGCCATATTTATCTTTATCGCGGGTCGTGGCCGCGATTGGTCGAGATGATGTATTGGCCGATCCTGAACATTACCTTGTTCGGATTTGTCAGCCTTTCTATCGTTCACCGCTTTGGCCATGCCGACATTATGACCGATGCCTATCTGGGCGGCCTGATGCTCGCGGAAATTTTGACGCGCGCTGTTATGGGCATGCTGGTGATGTATATGGAAGAGGTGTGGTCGCGCAATCTGGGGCATTTGTTCGCCAGCCCTTTGCGGCTGCGCGATTACGTTATGGGGCTGATCGGGCTTTGCACCTCGCGATGCCTGCTTTCGGTTATTCCGGCCTTTATTGTCGTTTATTTTCTGTTCGGTTTTTCGATTTTGCAGCTGGGATGGAATTTGCCTTTGTATGCTGCGCTGCTTTGCTTCAATGGCTGGTGGTATGGGTTGCTGATTTTGTCTTTGCTGATGCGTTTTGGGCTGGCCGCCGAGTGGCTGGGCTGGATGAGCACCTGGCTTTTGATGCCTTTTATGGCGCCTTATTATCCGGTCGCCATCCTGCCGCAGGCGTTTCAGGTCGTTTCCTGGGCTCTTCCGGGTACTTATGTTTTCGAGAGCATGAAAATACAGATTGCGACGGGGTCGGTGCGGTTTGATTATCTGGGGATTGCGCTGGTTCTTAACCTGTTCTATTTCGCGGGGGCGGTTTTTGTCTTTAACCGCGCCTATTGCAGCGCGCGGAATAGCGGCGGATTGCTGCAAATGGGGGAATAGAACGAGTTCTAACATAAAAGTGCCGTAATTTTTAGGCATAGAGGTTGCCGACCTCTTTTATGCAGTCTATAACCGCCGCCATGAGCGATTTGATCGACAAACCTGCTGTGACCGTTAAGCCTCCTTCGCCGGAGAATTTGTGGGCTGAGATATCGGTTGCCGTCAATTATCTGACCAGATTCAGCCTGCCTTTCAAAGATGAAGTTAAGTCGGGCATCATCCGCCGCTCGATGGTTTGGTTTCCGATTATCGGCGCGTTGATCGGCTTTATCGGCGCGGGGATTGATTGGCTGACGACCGTGATGCGCATGCCGGGGATTATCACCGCGACCGCTGCCGTAGTCGGGATGCTGTTTATCACGCGCGCATTGCATGAAGAAGAATTTGCCAACCTTATCGACACCTATGGCAACAATTCCGATAAGGGCGCGACCGTCGGCTGGCTGAAGGAAGAACGCTCGGTGCGCTATGGCACGATGGGCATTATTCTGGTTATCATTCTGAAGATCGGCGCGATTGCGAGCCTTGCCGATAATGCGCTTGTCTTCCAGACTTTGATTGTCGCGGCGAGCTGGTCGCGGACGCTTATGGTTGTCGCGGCGGCTTGGTTGCGGCCTCTGGAAAGCGATCCTGTGGCCGACCATTTCCAGCAGCCCCCTGCCCTGCGCGTGGCGCTGGCGGTTGGCATCAGCATTGTCATTTCCTATTCCGCGCTGGGCGAAGATACGGCGACTGTTTTGACCGCCGGGGCGATTGCCGGGATTATCGTGGCGCTGATCGGGGCCAACCATTTGCGCGGCTATAGCGGGGCGTTGCTGGGGACCTTGCAGCAAGTAGTTGAAATTACAGTGCTTGGCATTGTTTTAGCGATCCAATAATCGCATTTTTCCTGAATTAGTTTCATCGCCCCGTGGTAGAAGCAGGGGGATTTATTGCGCCTTTAAGAGCATTGACTGGGCATCCTCGTCACCCCCGCGAAGACGGGGGTCCCATTTTTGTTTCTTGCGGCAAAAGAACAAATGGGATGCCCGCCTTCGCGGGCATGACGGCGATTCAACTTACAACGTATTTTTTATTGATTGCATACATGAACGACACCGCAAAACAGACTGAAGAAAAAACGCTTTATTCGCCGATTGCGTTTGGCGAGGCGCGGGCGCTTGGACGTTCGTTGCTGGCGCGCGCTTTACGCGCGGCGCGGGGGTTTGACGGGTCGGATGAGGCTTATGAAGGGCTCTATAAAATCGACGCGTGGATTACACAAACTCGAGGCGCCACGACCCTGCCCCGCGACGATATGGAACGGAGTTTAACGGGATATATTCGCGGCACAACCAAACATCGCGGGCTGACGATTTCGGATTTGCTGCAACTGGCAGCCGACGTCTTTGACAGGAAGCTCGCCGCAAACAAGGTCGCATTTGACGTCGAAGAGACGGGATTTTGTTTTGTGCCGTCCAATGGAAAAACAGGCATTATCACAGGCAGTGGTGCGGGCGTGGAACCGCCTGTGTTCGAAGATAGATTTAATTCGATTATCAAAATTCTGAACCAGCACGGCATCTCGACCAATGATACAAAAATAAAAAATGGCACGCTCCCAAAGGATATGGTCCGGCAGCGGCCTTATCGTCTGATCCAAATTCCGCGCCTTAACCGCGAAATCGCGGTGTGCGATCAGGTGGGTTTTGCCAGCTTTGTCGGCCAGGGCATCAAGGGGCCGCTCCATTGGGCAACCTATAATAATAAACAGCTGGAAGCGCAGGCTGACGTTACACGCGTTGAGCACCGGACAGGGTGGACAGATCGGCTGATTGCGGCGTTGTTTGAAGACAATGTTTTGGGGGCGAAGGCCAGAACCAGAGCAGAGAAAAACTCTGAACGCGGATATCCGCTGACTGAAGACCTTATCCTTATCAAGGCGCTGGAGCATGCCCTTGAGCACAAAGGAAAACTTCCCCATCAACATAGCGATGAAGTCGGAGGCATGCCGGGGCAAAATTGGAATACATGGGAACAGGCCCTAAGAACCTGTGGCCGCGGTCTGAAGCGGGAGAACTGCACCGGCCTCACGCAGTTGTTTCAAATCTATGGCCTCAAGATCGGGAAGATAGAAAACAATCAATTAATAAAAGAATCCTGTGCTCGCATTCAAATGGGGCTGCCGCATGGTTTAACAGATGATAAGGACGATTTATCTGTTTTGACTGAAGACAGGATTATCCATAAAGCTCTAGAATATGCCGCTAAAGATAGGGAAGGAAAACTTCCCACCCATAAAAGTGGCGAAATCGACGGATTGCCGGGGCAAAATTGGTGCAACTGGAATTCATGCTTAAGAACTCGATCACGCGGCTTAATCCGGGAAAATTGCAGAGGTATCGCGCATCTGTTTCAAATCTATGGCCTGAAGATATGGGACGCTGATAACAAACCGTTGATCGACGAATCCGTCGCCCGCATTAAAGCGGGCCAGCCTCATGGATTGACTGACGACAAGGAACATTGGTCAGCCCTTACCGAAGATTTCATCATTGAAACGGCACTAAAATATGCCGCTAAAAATAATGGAAAGCTGCCAAGACCAACCAGCGGAGCAATTGATGGATTACCGGAACAAACCTGGAACAAATGGAATGCGAGTATAGAACTCAATTTGCGAAGCTTGGGCCGCGAGAACTGCAAAGGGTTGTCGCATCTATTTCAAATCTATGGCCTCATGATAGGCAAAACAGATAACAAGCCGCTGATTTCTGAAGCCGTTGCACGCATTCAAACAGGACAGCCTCATGGATTGACCGATGATAAAGAACATCTGACCGTTCTTACCGAGGATAAAATTACCGGAACAGCGCTGGCATATGCGGCCAAACATGAGTGGCAATTGCCATTCGGAAAGAGCGGGGAAATCGATGGGATGCCGGGGCAAAATTGGAGCGCATGGGATCAAGCCATACGAAACCGCTCGCGCGGTCTGACGCGGGAAGGATGCAAAGGTCTGCTCCACATATTTCAGATCTATGGACTGAAGGATGACGCGCGGCAGGGCCTCACGGATGTCATTAAGCAATCGTGGGAGCGGTTGCAGGCGACGGGTCATCATGGACTGGTGCCGAGAGAAGATGAAGCGGCGAGGCCGGAGGTGGGCACTGGCGCGAAGCCTGCGGGGACGGCTGAGTGCGGGTGATTTTGAGAATTGTTCTGGAAATTCTGAACAGCGTGGCTTATTGAGTTTATTCCTTGGCGTCCCTGTCTGGGGAAGAATTTAGTGTATGTCTCAACTTGTTTCAAATAATGAGGATGCTTATGCCGCGCGGGAGATCCCGCTGGGCGGGGATTTGCATGCTTATGTGGCTGTTGTGTCGCGGCGCGCGCCGGGGACGATTGCTTTTCGCACGGGCGCGGGGCGGTTGTTGCGCGATTTGCTTTTGCACTGGCCGATGGTCGAAGATTGGGAAGTTGAGGCGCAGGAACTTTGTCAGCGCATCACGGATGCCGTTTATCCTTTGGTCGGCGAGCTTTATGCCCAGGCGGTTGAGATTGCCGTGACGATTTCGCCGACGCCGATATTGGCGCCAGAAAAAATCGATGCGATGTCGACTTGTGTTGTTTTCGATACGGAGAAACGCATCGAGCGGACTTTGTTTCTTTCTCCGGAACGGCCTTTGCCCGCCGCCGATTTGATGGGCGCGAAAAAAGGCATTGTCGCTTTGTGCAAGCCTTTGCATTACCGCTATCATGCGATCAAGGATGACCGCAAACAGATCGGGCGTCCGCATATCGGCATGTTTGAATTGCCGCAGCGTTTGATCAACGAGCTTTATGAAAAACCGGATTTCGTGCCGCGCGAGCATGCCATTATCGGCGCGTTGATGACGAAAATTCAGGAATTGCCCCAAAAAATTCTGGGCGATGCGGCTTTGAGCGATGTCAATCTGACTTTGCAGCAGCAGGCGGATCAGACATCGTCGCGGCCACTGCCGGTTATTCCGGCCATTAGCAGCCTGTCGATTTTGCCACCGGCGATTTTGTATCTCGAGCGAATTTTACTGTCCTATATTATGGACCCCAGCCTTTCGCCGGAGTTGCGTTTCAGGCTTCGCTATATTTCGCAGATTATGCGTTCGCTTTATCCGCGAGCTCTTATCGAAGAAGCGGCGCGGAGCGAGACGGCGCGGCCTGCGCTTAAGGTTGCGCCTCAGGTTAGGCCGGCTGTTTCCGCCACGCCGGTTTTAGAGCAAGCCACCGCTGTTATCCCCAAAGGCTTCCCCAAGGCCGTTCCTGTCGCTCCCGTGGGCAAACTGGGTAAAACCGTGAATATGAAGAGCGCCCAGACACCGCATGCTCCTCAGCAAAAACCTCATTCGGGGGCGTTTTTGGCTCCCGGACCGATGTTCACAGGGGATAAATAACGCCTTTTATTTGACATTATGCCATTGCATGCTAAGCCGACTATGAAAGGGATATACATCATGCGTTCGAGCAAACTTCGTTTTCTTCTGGTTCTTACTGCGTTCCTCGCTTTGGCGAGCTGCCGCAGCTCTGGCGATTTCGGCAGCGAGCCGGAACAGCTGGCTGACAGCGCGCGCGTGAGTTTCCAGGGTATGATGAGCGATAACCAGTATCCTGGTCTCGTCGATCTCGCGACCCGCGCCAAGGCCATTATCATTGTGCCGAATATGATGCGTGCGGCCTTCTTCTTTGGCGGGCGCGGCGGCAACGGCGTTATGCTGGTTCGCGGCGCGGACGGCAAATGGAGCGATCCTGCTTATTACACGCTGGGCGGTATCAGCTGGGGTTTGCAGATTGGGGCGCAATCGTCTGAACTTGTCATCGCCGTCATGACCGACAAGGGGCTGAGCTCCATTATGGATCGTGAAGTGACTTTGGGCGCCGACGCCGGATTGGCTGTCGGCGAGTTGGGCAAGGGCGTCAATGCCGCGACCGGCATGGGATTGAAATCCGACATGTATGCTTTCGCCCGTTCCGAAGGTTTGTTCGTTGGCGTTTCGC
>Ga0207007_1151_pt1 | contig 18946 bp, 25 predicted proteins | sample Alteio_BWMinCont_85_FD_153487 | JGI IMG/M metagenome (GOLD analysis project Ga0207007, IMG submission 153487) | Enriched cells from forest soil in Barre Woods Harvard Forest LTER site, Petersham, Massachusetts, United States -... | ecosystem: Environmental > Terrestrial > Soil > Temperate forest >...
GGCCGTATCGTCGAACCCGCCGGCAATGGCGATCGCCTCAGTAACGGTTACATCCCCCCGCCAATCGAACTTTCCGGGCTTACTAACCTGGCCCCCCACGATGAAGTAAGGCTTTTGGTAATCCTTTGGATCAACGTAGATCATTGGATCTTTTAGAATCTTCTTGTAGGCCTTTACGAGCGATTCCGTGAGCTCGGCAAGCGTCTGTCCGCCTACCGAAAGATCGCCCACTCCACGCAATGAGATGGAGCCATCAGGTTGTGCTGTGACTGTTTGGTTAAATTCTGGTGTCAGAGGGAAAGTCAGTTCGAGCGTGTCTGCAGGGTGGACAGTGTAGCGTAAACTTCGTTTCTGTAACCCTCCTGTCGAGTCACCCAGGGTATTTTTACTGGGAACGGGGTGCACAACTTCATTGGCGGGCCCGTCAGCTGGGACTTTGCTGCTCTCTTGCCCGCTCGCGGGACCCGGAAGCATCACAGAGATAGCTAATACGAGCACTATCTGTATTCGACTTTGCTGACTCATGGCTGCACCCAACAAATCCTTCCGCTTCCATCTATCCCGCGTCAAACGACCCTGTAGTCCTTCGCTCATCGTAGAACTGTGTAGAGGAGGTCCGAAGATCCGTTGAAAAAGTCTGCCTGGCCGAAATCACGGGCCGCCGATTTCAGAAGGCTACAAGGAACTATGCCGCCTCAATCCGATAGCCGCCAACACGAACGGAAAGTGACCGTTGCATAAGATGGATGGAGACAACTAAGGTCTGATCGTCATTCTTTGCAACGAGAAGCCCCTGCAATCCATCCAGACTGCCGCCAACAATTCGAACACGCTGTCCAACGTTGAGAAACGGGTGAAATTGAAAGGGAACGCCCCGGGTCAATAAAATGCGGACGGCCTCGATCTCACATTCCGGAATTGGGATGCCAGTGCCCCGAACTCCCACAAAATTTGTTACTCCATTTGTGCGCAAGACTGCTAATCGCGTGTCTGCGGCATCCGGAATCCGAATAAAAACATAGCTTTGGAAGAGCGGCGACTGAATGATTCGTTGCCGGTCGGTCCACTGGTGTGTAGAGACTGACAGCGGGAGAAAAATGTCAATTTGCTTCTTTTGCAATTCAGCTGCGACCTTCTTTTCATACCGGGGGCGAGTCTGAACCGCGAACCATTTCCAAGTGTCGGAAGGCATAGTCAAACCGAAATATGGCAACACTCTTGGACTTGAAATGTTCATGGGAGATAAAGCTCCGCTAAACCCAGTCACATAAACGAGGTCTCTTGGTATCAACAGGCTTTAGAAAAACACGAGGCTAGGCAGTTCACTACGAGGTGACGAACGATGGGAATGCTAGTTCTTTTTGGGCTGGCGAGTCAAATCATATTTTTAGATATTTCCGATTTTTTGAATATAAATGAGTCACTATTCCGGCTTCTTGTAACACAAACGTTACAACAATGACGTTTATACATGATAAACTGTACAAACTTAGACTTATAATCAGCCTTTACAAGTATATAGATGGCTCTGGGGCATTCAGATGGACGAGCGTTCTTGGATTCGCTTGCTTCTTTTGGGGAACAGAAGAACAGAGCGCACCTGGTATTTGTATTAGGGTGTCCCGCATCCTGTTTATGGGCGGCGTGACATCTGGACCGTCTTTTGTGCAGAAGTCGAAATCATGCCTGTCGGTGTCTGGGTCGAAGGCACACACCTCCAAGAGCTACCTCACAAAGCGTTGGCCTGGACAACGATATGAACAGAATCCGCGATGTTGCTTTTGATTGCGGCATAAGGAATTTCGACGCCACTCTGTCGTAAGCCGCGAAAGTGCCTGAGCAGCAGAGTTAGCATGTACCGCCGAAATCGTGCCGCTGTGTCCGCTAAATTGAGAAGTTGCATCAAGTCAAATGTTTCGCCGCCTCGAATTGCGCCGACCATGATTGGAACTTTACAGGGTGACACAAACAAAAGCTGTACAAGATAAAGCAAATATGGTATATATATCACATGTATGTAAAACCCCGTAACACGCAGCAAGCCGCCAAAGTAGCGGGCATTGCGGTCATGACCCTGCACCGCTGGATAGTGGCAAAAAAGCTTGAGGCGCCTAAGCTGCGCATTCGTAACGGCAGGGCCGTGCGGCTTTGGAGCAAAGCGGATTTGGATCGCCTCCGCAAACTCAAACAGGCGATCTACCGCAAAGGCCGAGGCCGGAAGAAAGGTTACAAGAGAAAGTAAGAGAGCGGGACGCGCTGGTGCGTCAACACCAAACGCGCCCCTAACCAAATCGACCTAATTAGGAGGTCAAAATGGCTGCAAAGGAAAGTACCACCCACGTTGTATCGCCTCAAGTTGTCCGCGGACCGGACCTAGACAGACGCGCCGTGCTGTACGCACGAGTGAGTACCAACAACGGCCAAGACCCGGAAGTTCAAGCCCGAGAAATCCGTGAATACTGCCAGCGACGCGGCTGGCCGCTGGTCGGCGAATATGTAGACGCCGGCATTTCCGGAGCCAAGGAACGTCGCCCGCAATTGGACCGCCTCATAGCAGACGCCCACAAGCGAAAGTTCGAAGTGATCGTTGTTTGGAAGTTTGACCGCTTTGCCCGCTCTGTCTCCCACCTGCTACGTGCACTCGAAACCTTCCGCGCCCTTGGCATCGAGTTTGTGTCCTTGTCTGAGCAAATCGACACATCCACACCCACCGGCAAAATGATTTTTACCGTGCTGGGCGCTGTGGCCGAGCTGGAGCGCAGCCTAATAGCCGAACGTGTGCGGGCAGGCCTACGCAATGCCAAGGCCAAAGGCCGCAAGCTGGGTAGGCCCAGCAAGCAGGTAAACGCCGCCCAAATCGTCGCCCTACGAGCCCAAGGGCTACCGTGGCGCCGCATAGGGGCACGGCTAGGCATAAGCGTAGCAACGGCCTACGCGGCCTGCAAAGGGCGTTTGTAAATCCCTACTGACTGGGGCACGGCAAGTGGCTCATTTAGCAGGGCCAATTGGGGCCACAACTGCGTTTGTTAATCATGTGTTTTGTAAACGGGTTAGGTACGCACAAAGGGGACGCCAGCATGGACGCACGTGTGGTGACCACCCAGAGGGTTTTTGCAGCGCGATAACCACTTGGGCGACGGGGAGCAACTCGAGATGCTTGGCATACGCTTTCCCGTGGGACTCTCAGATGGCTGCATGGATGCGAACCGTTACGCTTCCGTGATCCATCTTACAAGAAAAAGCGAATCAAGGATAAGACATGAAGATTGAATATTGTGAATTTCTGGAGACAAATTGGGGCGAAGGCCCAGCTCAAACGCTTGTTGGAACGATTACTCTGAAGGATGGCAAGTTGTCTTCGAAGCCAGAGAAGGGCCATGAGATCGAGATGAAGAACATAATGGGGCATCGAATGGGAGAGGATCCAACCAGATGGTTCAACAGACTTGAAGAGACCTATGACGGGGCTGCTTTGAGAGCGCGACTGTTGAAAAAAGGAGATCGGCCATGGAAGAGAGGAGGCGAAGCTGATGTGCTTGCAGGATTGCATTAGTAAAGGAGGAGAGCGACAGTGGCCGAACTGATGCGTTTATGTTCACCTCATCGCTTGTAAATTCCTCTATCCAGCCCGCGCACGATCTGGTCCATCCGAGTTTTATAAACATCGCAGATGCGCAGCAACGTCCGCACGGTGATCGGACGCCCCGCTTCTATCTGTTGCCAATGACGGGCCGAGAACCCAAACGAAATCATATCCTCTTGACTGTATCCGTTCTTCTTACGCAGTCCACGGATACATTGCCCCAGCGCTTTGAAGAATTTAGCTTCGTCTACCACGCCGAAGTTTGTACTGTTGCACGAGCAGAAACACCACGAGCAGATTAGCTGGTCACGCAATCACTTAGCGTTACAATCGTTCAGTTGGTGGATATACGATGAGATTGATTAGAATATTCGGCGAGCGGTGGGCCCGAAATGCCAAGAACATCGGGGCTGTCCCAGCACACACGAAGGGTGGCCAAGGTGTCTACGTTTTGTATGACGGCTCAACACCCGTTTACGTAGGCAAGGGGAATATCCAGGCTCGCTTAAGAAAAGCAAATGATAAGGGCAAGAGGCGGGGAAATTCCTGGGATTACTTTAGTTGGTACATCCTGAAAGACCAAGCCCTGATACACGACGTGGAAGTATTGCTGCTTCGGGTCCTGCCTCCTTACCTTCGGTACATGACGCGGCAGCGCGGGAATTTCAAAGATGCACACTCGACCCACCAAAAACCAAAGGACAGTACGCCAATCTATATCAAACGATTGCGATGAAAGTAGACCGCAGTGGTTCACCGTTTTATTTTGAGATGAATGGGGCCCCCCAGCGTTCTAACCGCCCCGCGCAATTACAAATATTTCCAGACATGAAAATGAGGCCTATCGAGCCTTCCGGATTCCCACACTCCGATAAGACGTCCATTTACTCTTGAGGTTCATATTGGGACTCTCGGCGTCCATGTGAACACGGACTATGATTATCATTGCTCCTCGGGCGGAGATCTCTCCCAGAACCGGCGGACAAAGCAAGTGGCACCGATCACTCGAATAGCGCGCCAGAACTCAGCCATATGGCAAAAGAGAGCTTGATAGTCAGTTACGGCGCGTTATGGGCAAGGAATGACACCAATTTGGGAAAGTTGCGAGCAACGGTCGGAAATTCTACAGGCGTTTACTTGCTCTACTGTGGCTGGTTTCCGGTGTACATCGGTCAGGGAAACATTTCCAGTAGAATTCTTGAACATACAAAAGCCCGCAGGAAAGTTTGGGATCGATTCACTTGGTTTGTGCTTGCTGATCCCATGCGATCAAGGGAACTGGAAGCTATTTTCCTTCGAAGTTTGCCGTTCTTTCTGCGATTGAACAACCAGCAGGGCGCTAACCTACCCGTTCGGCAAACCAAAGCCGAGGATAAGGCCCCAATCTTATTCAAAATGCCCAAGTCGACGCCGCAGAAAAAGAAAAAGCACAAGTAGCGGTTGAGGCGAGATGCTGACGGTCTGGCAAGTTGACCGAGGAAATTCCTGTCAACGCTGCCTCCTTTGCACCGTTTTTTAGACACGATCGTGGGGCCCACACGGGGCTTTAGCCGGCCTGCAAAAATCTAAATATTTCCGGACGCGAATGATGGGACCTGCTAAACTCCTGGATTCCCAGTTTCCGGTAACGCGACTTCTCGGGCGCTATCCGCTGGTTCCAGTCTAAAGAGGGTTGGGCATTAGTCGCAGCTTTCGTAACACGACCCTAAATTCTCTGCCCAGAGCAACCTCAATTTTGGCTGACCGCCGCTCCCCGCGAGCAATCCGGCTTACGTAAGAGACATCGCATTTCATTCTTCGAGCAACGCGAGCATAGAGTCCCCGAGATAGGTAAACCATCCTCGGGATACGCTCAGCCAACCCCTTTTCTGTGTTACGTTTTGGCTGCGGGCACATTGAATGACACCTCTTAGAGTTGTCACTATACATGTCTCTTATACTTGAGCCAGCAAGAGGATGTCAATGGGAACGGGTTGATCGCACACACCTCACAACCTGGAGGAACTGAGACAGGTGAGTGAACCGCTTGCCCCGCGCCAGCAGAGAATCCGTTACGAATTTCTTCGAGAATTTCTTGCGGGCTTTCATGTTAGGCAGAATGTGTAGGTCGAGGATGGAACGATTGCTTTCATCCATCCGGGCGAGCAGTGTGATGAACTTGCGTTCGCTCGGTAAACGTTCAATGATCCAACGGCGAGCATTCTTCCAAACCAACTGCGACCTGACGACCAGTACGGATACAGTGAGACCGTTTGATAGCCGCAATCGAGTTCGGTTCTTCATTGCCGGTCTGACAACCGACACCCTATCAGGAAACATATCGACAATCTGAGACATAAGCTCCTTGCGCACAGCCATTATGCGAAGGCGCGTCTCGGCCCTCTCGAACTGACCGGAATCGGCGTACCCCACGAGCCGGTACGCATTTCTCAGACTGCCGAATCTTTTGGAATACGTCGTCGGACCAGCAATTTCGGGCGAGGCCTTGATAACGTTCCATGTCAACCTACCTTTTGAGGAGAAAAGCGCTTGCAAGTCGTTTAGCAAGTCATCGTTCGTTTTATTGAAGGTGCGCCCTTGGTAGGTTCTCTGAGCTTCCTCGAAAATCGGAAGGTCAACGATGGGCTCAAAGGCTCCTTGTCGTGTTGTCCACTCCGACTTTGGAATCCTTCGCAGTGGTGTGTGGAGTTTCTTTGAGATGCGACCATAGACGGCGAACCCAGCGTACTTTGGATTGGTGAGGATCGCTTTAACAGTGTAGCAGTCCCAGCGGGGACGGCTTGGCAAGGGGACGCCTTTGCGGTTGAGTGTGCGTGCGATACCAGAGAAAGACCGCTTTTCGGAAATGTGCATTCTGTAGATGTCCCTGACTACCTGGACTTCGCTGGGAGGGCCTGGAACGAGGATCACCCGATCTGTGGCAATGCTCTTTCGCTCACCAGCAGCTAGTTGTTGCTTCGGACGTCGATCCGGCGACACCAGCATACGACGTAGTCCGTAGCCCGGAGGTCCCCCTTGCTTGAAACCAAGACTGGCCAATCTCTTCTGTCCTTCGAAGACCTTGACGCCCAGCTCACGGCTGTACTCTCCCGCCATCGTTCTCTTTAGCGCTTTCATAATGAGACTGGGAAGGCTCCCATCATTGACGAATTGTTCGGCGCAATAGTGGACTGGGACGCCAGCGGACTTGCACAGGAACTCGTAGTGTGCGGATTCGTCGGTGTCTTGAAAACGACCCCACCGGCTTATGTCGTAGACGAGGATGGCCCGGTAGTTTGGGACGGCGGAGACAACATCCTGTAAAAGCTGGCGCAGGCCAGTCCTGTACTTGAGGACGACGCCACTTTTGGCAGCGTCGGAATAGGTTTGAACGATTTCGAATCCATGTAACTCCGCATACCTCTGTATGGCCAGGGCTTGGTTCTCAAGTGAGTATTGCTGGCGTTCGGTTGACATCCGAAGGTACTGAGCGGCTGGAATATTTGAGTTGGTAGTCATGTGTCCTCCCTTTCGAGGGACACATCGACAAAATGTCGAAGAGCTTTAGAAGAATCAGAACTGGTAGAGTGGACCTCAACTCCTGGCAAACGGGATTATCGGAAACTGGGAATTGCAAATCCAAAAATTACCTTCTATGCCATAATCCGACCATGAATCCATTCCAATTCTCGACCGATGACTCCCCCCTTTGGGAAGCCGACCGCCCTAGGGCGCAATGGTTCCCGAGAGATCGAAACTGGAAATGGCCTGCCGATTATCGAAGTGGTATGGGCTGGGTTTTCGCGCTCACGCTTCTGACGAGCTTTGTGAACATTACGCTCGCACTTCTTCATCCTCGCTCGCTCACGCTTCTGCAAAACGTACTCATCGGACCGATTTTTTATTCCGCAAGGGCTGCCGCGTGTGGAATAACGTTATGGGCTATCTGGAAGGATAAGTCCTGGGCCAAGCGCTGGGCAGTCGCCGCAAGCTCTATCTATTTTCTGGAGTTCCTCAGACAATTTCTTGTTCCGGTGCGACCGGCCTGGGATTGCAACCTAAGCTCACTGATTATAGCGGTAATCGGAGTAGTTGCTTTTTCGTGGCCCGACCAACAAGTGGATCGTGCCCATTCTGATCAGACCAAAAGAGCCGTGTGGTTCACATACCACAATCGCTATTCTCCAGCAATTTGGGCTGGTAGTTTCGTTATCGGAATCGCAGTTTCCTTCTCGCTTGGGCTGCACAAGGAGTCCCTCGCGATGTTCTATTTTGTCGAGTTTTGTATCATGTTCCTCCTGGGATTCTTGGGAAACTTTCTCGTGGGGTTAGTGGTTCCACCTCCACCAAATCAGGCCAAAGGCTCACCCTTCAATAGCGCAGGATCGTTACATTTGAACGGCAAGTCGGAGACCGATAAGAAGTCTAAGTCCTGAGAAACGCATTATAAAAGGGCCCCCTTTGAAGTAGGTTTTGATCGTTCGCATCGACGCCTACGGAAAGGAGCACCCTCGTGTTGAATGACGCCAAGTATATTGGGCTGGATGTACACCAGGCAACGATCTCGGTGGTGGTTCTGGATGGCACTGGCCATCTGGTGATGGAGTCCGTCATCGAGACGAAAGCGGCGACGATTCTGCAGCTTCTCCACGGGTTGTCCGGAAGTTTGCAGGTCACCTTTGAGGAAGGAACCTGCGCGGCGTGGTTGCACGATCTGCTGAGGCCGCACGTGGCGAAAGTGGTGGTGTGTGATCCACGCAAAAATGCGCTGCTGAGAGCCGGAAACAAGAATGATCGCATCGATGCTCGCAAGCTGGCCGATCTGCTCCGGAGCGGGCTGCTCTCCGCGGTCTACCACGGGGAGAACGGCGTACGGACGTTGAAAGAACTGGCCCGCAGCTACCTGACGCTGACGCGAGATACCACGCGGGTGATGAACCGCTTAAAAGCCCTCTATCGGAGTTGGGCCATCCCCTGCGCCGGTCAGAAAGTATACGCACCGCGCTACCGCAACCAATGGCTGGCCAAGATCACGGAAGGAGGCGTGCGCCGCCGGGCCGAGTTTTCCTATCAACAACTGGATGCGCTGCGGGCTCTGCGTCAACACGTGCGACGTGATTTGCTGACCGAGAGCCGCAAACACAGCGCGATGAATTTGCTGCGCCAGATTCCTTCGATCGGTCCCATTCGGGCGGCACTTCTCATCGCTCTGATGCAGACGCCCCATCGCTTCCGCACCAAGCGGCAGCTGTGGGCCTACTCTGGTTTGGCGCTGAAGACTTCCACCAGCGGGGAATATCGATTCGTGGAAGGCCAGCTGAAACGTTCCAAGAAGTTCCTGGCCATCCGCGGGCTCAACGCCAACCACAATCACGACCTGAAAAATATCTTCAAAGGTGCTGCGACCCGAGCGGCTGCCGTCCCGGGACCGTTCCAGGAGTTTCACGCCGCCTTAGTCGCCAAGGGAATGAAGCCAACGATGGCTCGTCTCACCCTGGCGCGCAAGATCGCAGCCATCACTTTGATCGTTTGGAAGAAAGGAGTCGGTTTCGACGCCGAACATCTGAAGCAACAAGCAGCTTGAGCGTCTGGGAAGAGTCCATCCCTGGATTCATCTCGGCGATGGCCGGTTGGTTCTCCAGACGCTCTGGTTCGAGGGTGAGTATCCAGAATCCCGTTAGGCGTGCGCTTCGGGCACCAAGTCTTTCGAGAAACCGTATGCCCCCTCGGACAACCAGAAAAAGCGATAGGCGAAAAGCCTCCGATAGAACCATGGTTGGCACAGCACAACCCGTCTGCTTGTCTGCGTGGAGAACTAAAAGGCGTCGTTCCGACAGGACGATGAATCTGCGGAAAAGGAAAATTCACAGAGTCTCGTTCCATTACTGGGGCTGGACGGCAAGACCATTTTCTCTATGCCTTGCCGTCGTGGGCGAGGCATTTGTCTTGACATCCCCTTTTATAGAACGAGATTATCGCCAACTGGCAATCTGCAAATCCTACATGACGATAAGGCGACTTCAAGGGACTTGGAAATAATTGACGGAAAGCTAAAATGGCGGTACGTCTGCGCTGCGCAATTTGGGGGTTTGGGAATTTCCCGCGACCCCCCAAAGGCCATGCAGCCAAGAAACCTGGCTGAGACGTTGCAAACTGGGGCCGTCACGCATAAGTTATGGGTCGGACGGGAAGTCAAAGAACTCAAAATGGAATCCAGGGTTGCATTTTCCACCAGATTTTTGGAGGAATCCACATGCCCATCACTTTTGAGATCGACTATGAGAAGCGCCAAATCAACGCAATTGCCATTGGGCCGATCAGCTATCCCGAGATTGAAACTCACCTGTCGCAGGAACACAAGGTCCTGGGACTTTCCTATCGGGAGTTCATAGATGCCCGCGAAGTTGTGTGGAAAATCACTCCATCGGATACCCGCCGGATCGTTGCCTTGATCCTGGATCTGAATCGGGAGGTCCGATTCGGTCGCACGGCTGTTCTGGTCGCCACGGACCACGCGTACTTCTTAGTGTTCATGTTTGCGTACCTGGTCAGCGATGCTTGCGAGGTGATGCCCTTCCGTCATGAGCAGGAGGCGCACACGTGGCTAAGACAAGGAACTGCCCAACCTTCAAATTGAGTTCTTTTTTCGCGGATGATCTGGGCCAAGTCCCGAGAAACGGGGTGGTCTCAAGGGGTCGATGCAACACTGGCTTGCAGTTTATCCGCCGGAGTTCGAAATCCCAAGGTTTGTCGCGGCCGGGTATTGAGACGCAGAGCGATTGCGTCCAGCTCCGATTGCGAGAACCTGGACATGTCGGCGTTCTTTGGCAGGTATTGTCGCAAGAGGCCGTTCGTATTTTCGTTCGAGCCACGCTGCCAGGGACTCTGCGGATCGCAGAAGTAAACCTGCATATACGTCGCCATCGTGAAGCTTTTGTGCTGAGCCATCTCCAGCCCGCGGTCCCGGGTCAGCGAGCGACGCAACGTCGCCGGCAGTTGTAGCACGTGCTGGCTCGGGGCGGCCACCACGGTCGCCGTGTCCTTGCCGGGCACCTTCACCAACATGCAGAAACGCGAACGACGCTCGACCAAGGTGGCCACATGGGTGTTGCCCGCCCCGCGCAGCAGATCGCCCTCCCAATGACCGGGAACGGCGCGATCTTCGACTTCTGCTGGCCGCTCACGAATCGAGATCGCATCGATGATGCGGCCTTGCGAGTGCCCGTGAACACTGGCGTGCCGCGAGCGGCGGATCCGCCGCTTGGATCGCGGATGCCGCACCAACTCCTGTTTCAGTGCTCCCCGCGCTTGTATGAACAGACTCCGATAGATGGTTTCGTGAGACACGCGCAGGCTTTCGTCGTTCGGGTACTCCATCTTCAGCCACCCGGAAACTTGTTGCGGCGACCAATCCTGCATCAGTTTACTCGCAACCATCTGTTGCAGCTCGCTGTGCGTGGCCAGCAAGCACGGCTTGGGCCGCACGGCTGACTCCCAGGCCTGCTGATCGGCTGCGCTGGCGCGATACTGCGTGCGCCCACCATGGCGGGTGATCTCCCGGCTTATGGTGGAGGGAGAGCGATGCAGACCTCGTGCGATGACTCGCATCGCGCAACCGCTGGCGATTCCGCGGGAGATGTCTTCGCGCTCGGCCAGGGTAAGCACTCGCCGCGAACGGCGACGAGTGGGCGGAGCGATCCCACCATGACGGGCTAAAACGAAGTGAACGACTACGTGGTCTTTACCCAGGGCACGGCCAATCTCATTGAGCGACTGGCCCGCCTTCCAACGGTTCCACAAATCGGCTTTCTGCGCCGCAGAAAGCCCTCTTCGCTTGCCTTTGATCAACATAAACACCACCTTTGCAAAGAGCTTCAGAGCTTCTAGCTCAGATGGTGTTGCATCGACCAGTTGAACCGGCAGGGATTATCGGAATTTGGCTTTTGAGGGAAAATCAGGGGATGATTGCTGACGGCAAAGGCACTGACACCTGATACCTCCTATTCAGTCGAGTCACAAAACGTGTTAATATGCCCCGGAATGAAAACCCGCCGAAAACCCACAAACTTTAGAACGGACAAGCGCAGGAAACACCACCATTACCAACTCAAAGTCTTTTATGCCGATGGCGAAGCCTTTGCACGAACCTATACGGATCGTAAGAAGGCCGATGCCTCCGCTGAACGGCAAAGAAAATCTCCGGTTGTAAAAATGGTTCGCGTTACTAAAGTGAGCTAGTCTTGCCTGATCTTGTCCATTTTGTGCGGGACTGGATAGCGTGAGGCTGGCTATCGCTTGTCGTAGACGAAAATCTCTTTGCCGTAGTTTGTCTGGTGGGTGAGAGTTCGACCGTCAGCCGCCAGCGTCCACGTATCAATGACAGGCTTAAGCCCGGAAACAGTGACCGTAACATTGGGGATCTTCACTTCAAGCGTGGATTCGATCACCAACACCGAGTCGTGCCAGATCACCTGTGAAACCAGTTGACCTGACGACATATTCCTCGTAACGCGCTTTTGCCCATCTGCCGTGTACGTTTCCTTCGACTTCTTGCCATCTGTATTGTAATCAAAAACGATCGTCGATTTCTTATGGGCAACAACGATCGTTTCGGACTTGATCGTACTGTCTTTCGCGAGTGTGCTTTTTGCAGCGCTGAGAACCCAAGTACCGGAGAAGTCGGGTGCTGCGGTAGTTTGCGCTAATGCCGAGAACGTCACAGCAAGAACCAGCGTAATCGTGATCAGAAGCTGACGCACTGCGGTGGTATCTCCGGTTGGCGCGATTGTAATACATTCCTCGCACTAAGGTGTGCTCAACTCCTAAGAAACGGGATTCTCGGATTGTGGGATGTGCTGCTTTGAACAGACGTGGAAGACCGAAACGCGTATAAACGACTCAAGCTAAGACGTAAGACACACAAATAATCCACGTACCACCTCGGGGCCGATACACACCCATCGGCCCCTTCCCAATTGCCAGTGCTCGAACTACGCGATGCGGATTCCGCCCGATAAACGCATTATCGTCAACTGGCTCCCACATGACGATAAGCCGACGCAATATAAAAGGGCGCCCCTTTGAAGTAGGTTTTGATCGTTCGCATCAACGCCTACGGAAAGGAGCACCCTCATGTTGAATGACCAAAAGTATATCGGCATGGATGTCCACACGGAAAGCATTTCGATTGCGGTGAGGAATGGTGCAGGAAAGATCGCGATGGAATGCGTGATCGAGACGAAGGCGAGCATGATTCTGCAGTTTATCGATGGGCTGCGCGGAGACCTGCACGTCACGTTTGAAGAAGGAACCTGGGCCGCCTGGTTGTACGACTTGCTGAAGCCGCACGTGACGGAACTGGTGGTGTGCGATCCGCGCAAGAATGCCTCCATGAGGGAAGGCAACCAGAGTGACAAGATCGACGCGCGGCGGTTGGCCGAGCTGCTGCGCCTGAATCATCTCAGCCCGGTCTATCACGGGGAACACGGCCTACGAAGTCTGAAGGAACTGGTGCGCAGTTATCTGACCATCACCAAGGACCTCGGACGGGTCATGTCGCGGGTGAAGGCGATCTATCGCAGTTGGGGCATTCCTTGTACGGGGAAGCAGGTGTATGCGCCGCGCCATCGTGCCGAGTGGCTCGGGAAGATCAGCGAACTGGGAGTGCGCCGTCGGGCCGAGTTTTACTACCAACAACTGGATGCACTGAGAGCATTGCGTCAGCAAGTGCGGCGGGATCTGCTCGCCGAGAGTAAGAAGCACCCGGCCTGGAAACGGCTCTGCCAGATCCCGTCGATTGGCCCGATCCGAGCGGCCGTGTTGCTTGGCATTCTGCAGACCCCGCACCGGTTCCGCACCAAGCGGCAGCTCTGGACGTACAGCGGGTTTGGCATCGAGACCCAAAGCAGCGCCGATCACCGGAGGGTCAATGGACAGCTCGAACGAGCGAAGAAACAGATCTCCATTCGTGGGCTGAATCGAAACTGTAATCACGATCTGAAGAATCTGTTTAAGGGCGCGGCAATCGTTGCATCGAGCAAACCCGGTCCGTTTCAAGAGTTCTACGCCGCTTTGCTGACCAAGGGCATCCGGCCGGAGATGGCGCGTCTCACCTTGGCCAGGAAGATTGCCACCATCGCATTGATTGTGTGGAAGAGAGGAGTGAACTTCGACGCCCAGCATCTGAAACCACAAACAGCTTGAGTGTTTCTGACCGAGTCCGCTCCATCTCTGGGGATTTCTCTGGCGGTGGCCGTCGGGTTCTCGAGACACTCTGGTTCGAGAGCGAGTCTCAGCTGAGAAGTTAGGCGCTGCGTGCTTCGGGCACCGAGTCTCACAGCCGACCCTAGGCCCTCTCGGATAACCAGAAAAAGCTATGGGCCACGAGTCCCGGATAGAACTATGGTCGCCAAATTTGACCACCGTTCTGCTTTGCTGGTTTCGGAACTACAGGCTTCGTTGCCAAGAAGTGATGAAAACCGCTGGTAGAGAAAACCCAATTCACGGGGTCGCATTGCCCCGCAACCGAGCACGTGGCGCGGAAGAGCAGAACAGATCTCGCTCGATCAAGTGGGCTTAGAAGCAAGAAAAATTCCAGCCGAAGGGGGTGTGTTTTTTCTTGACTTCTCCCTTTATAGAACTTTCTCAGGCACTGGAGAGGGTTCATCGGCCTCGCAACGATGTCTAACGGTCCCTTAAAGATTGGCGGAATTTCACCAGCCCGAAGATGCACATACAACCAGTCGCCTAAATAGAGGTCATCAGAATCTAGAAACGGAAGCTGTCCGCTTGACCAGCCCGCATAGCTGTCCCAACTCCGGTCCCTCGAACAGTAGCCAACGTTCGGTCCAAATCATACGCTCTTCGGGTTTCGGTTAGTCTGCAAACATCGAGTCACCGTCGAGGAGTGCGATTAGCCAAAACAAAAAGTACAGTGAATTTTCGCTTTTCCGTATCAAGCTCCCCAGCCCATAGATCGGATCGTAACGCGAGTACAACACTGTGTACCACGTTCACCAAATCTCAAGTGAAGGGGGACGATGATGACAGGGAAGGTGAAATGGGTGATTGCAGTAGCGTGCATGTTTGCGACTGTCCCGTCGTTTGCGCAGTCCACGTTTACGCCATCAAAGGGTGTGCTATGTGGTCCTGCGGGCTACAACGCGCCCATCGAACCGTCGTGCTACTACCCGATTCTCGGAACGGGCTCGGATGGTCAACCGCGATGGCTCGACTACAACACGAGCAACGGCACCATCACGATCATTAAGTTCGTGAACGGCGCGGAACAGGTTGAGTTCGCCGGTCCTGATCTCAGCGTCACAGTGACCACGGTGTTGTTCTATTCGATTCCTGCTGGACCGGCTTACGGTCAGTGGGCCACTACGGTCAAGTATCAGGAGATGAGGGGCACATTCAACGGCGGCACGCTGGACCTGATCTTTGAGACGGTCGGGCAGTATAAGCCGTTCGGTCGGTACATCAAGACGTGGCAGTACGATGTTAATGTCGTGAACGAGGTCACAGACCAGAACGGGAATGTGGTTGTGGGAGAAGGGCCGAGTTACGTCACCTACGCGGTGAATTAGTCTCCGCCCCTAGCCTTCTCTGGAAGGTTGGGCGGAAGGGTGGGTCGCGATAGTTTTCCGGGCTACGAAAATAATGAAGCCCGACTGAACAACGTCGGGCCCCGGGAGACAACTGACAACCTGTATTATCAACGTTATTCCTGAACGACAGCATCGTCAATACGACGTGCTGAATGAGCCAATCTCGTTTTCAGTATTCCCTGTAGAATTTCCGCCGGAGCAATGTCGTCAGCCACGAAACTCAGTTGTCGAGTTGCTTGTTGTTTGGACGGAAGATCACGCGTGGCCAAAGGCCAGTTTCCAACAGCAGACTTATCTGGAGTAATCCGCCTCGGAAACCCACGTGAGATTGTAAAGGATTCGCCCAGGTAGGCCAGGCGGCAAGTCCTCCGGCGCTGGCCACCGCTCTACTACGGCAAGTGCGTCAGAAGCGCCCCGTTCGACAAATTGTGGCCATGGCTCTCCAGACCTCGGCTCAGTCACCCAGTTATACAAAGCTGGGGGGCCGTGACGCTGCGGTATGCAGCCTTCCCAACCCATGATGCCACCGCGAACCCACCACAGCTCACCACCTAGGATTCCGATCGCGTGAGAACGAAGGATCTCCAGAACTAGGGGAATCTGCACACGAGACCATCCGAATTCACCATTGTCGGCTCGGAAGGCATCACCTTCCAACTCAGGTGGAAACATCCCGGCTCCTCGGTCTGATGCAGACAAACTTATACGCCCAACAGCGAAATCGTACTAGGAAAAGGAAGCGGTAAGTCCTGATAAACGGACACTGAAAAATCGCCAATTCCCACATTCCGGTAAGAGGACGTACTCGACACGGCGGTCGTCCTGGCCATACGGCCAGGTGAACAATCCGTGTAAGCCACTCAAACGTACCATTTACGCGAACATCCCCAGATTGGATAAACAGATGTAAGAGTCCGCTCGGGGCGACAAGACATGCGTAAAGGCACCAGCCTAGCAGCCATCTGTCTGATTTTGGCAATTTCCACCGCATCTCAAACATCGAGACAGCATTTCAATCTGGGCATGAGCATAGATGAGTTCGCAACCAAATTCGATTTGGCTCGCGCGAACACACGTGAGGCGCCCTTTGTTGACGCGGCCGCCCGGTCAGCGATGAGAGGGAAACGTTCCATTATTCAGACCAACCGTGCTGGGACCAAGATGGCATTTCTTTTCGATAAGTACACGTTGCGTGAGGTTGAAATAACCGCTGGCAATACTTTTGACCATGAACTTCAGGCGCTCACCGAACCTCTTGGCGAACCTAGCGTATCGAAGATCAATTTAGCGGTATGGGATCGCAGCGACGGTACACGGTTCACGCTCACGTCCCGCCAGGGAACCGGAGTCCTCCTTGTCGCGCCCACGCCCTTACGAGGCAAATAGCTGTTTCGGTTCCTCGGCGGAGATTCGCTAACGGGACATCGTTATTCGGTTGAACTTCTAAAACTTGAACAGGTAGTCGAAGAAAGTAAAAAAGCAGCCATTTGAAAGGTGGGAATCATGACAATGCGAAAAGAAGGCCCACTGTTCGCCGCTGTGCCGAAGGAAATGCGGAAGCTACGGATGAATGATGGCGGTGGTGTTGTCGAAGAAGGCCAGGTCCGATTCATGGCTGGAATCAAACTGTACGCAGTACCGGACAGTCACAAAGAATTGTTGGACGGGGCAACCCACGGGTGCGTCCACATCGCCGAGCAAGGCGTGGACAGCCCTGATAGCTTTAAAGAAAGCACGATGTACCCTACGGTCGGTGGAAAGCAGATTGTTCTTTGCCCCGAGTGCGCGGAACGTTTCGAACGTTCCGGATCACACTTCATCACGAAGAGTTGAAATCCAGCCGCGCCGCGTGTCACATTCGCATAACATTCAGCAGAAACCCTCGGGGCCTGGACCCTTAACAAATTCGATATACCGAATCTGCGCGTGCATGTCAAGGTGGCTGCATTGGAGTTAATCAGCTAATGGGAAGCGTGTATTGCGCTCCGCTCCTCGCGGGTCTAGCGTTCCTCACGAGGAACCCCTCCCCCGGCTCAAGTGCTCTGCTCCAGAAAGCCTTTATGCAGAAGCGAATTCTTCTCGTTGACGATAACCCTACCATGCGAAGGTTGATTCGCACTTTCCTCGAATTCCGGCCTGACGTTGAGGTGTGCGGAGAAGCATCCGATGGTTTGGAGGGAGTGGAAAAAGGGGTGGAGTTGAAGCCGGATTTAATCGTCTTGGATTTCTACATGCCCCGGGTAAACGGATTACAAGCCGCCATCATGTTTCACGAAGTCATTCCAGACACGCCGATAATATTGTTCACAGTCTTCAAAGACGAAACATTGGAGCGACTGGCACACACCGCTGGTGTGGCATCGGTGTTGTGTAAGACGGACGAAGTTACGACGCTGACCGATGAGATTCAGAGATTGACCGGGCAGCCGAAGAATTAGCTCCACGCAGAAGACACCGCACGGCAACCTCTACGACAGTAAACTCTTCGTTGGGCGCCGAAAGCTCCAAGGCACGCGCCGTCGCCTCCGCACGGCCCTTGTGTAGAATTTTCAGAATTGGATAATTTTGACGCCTCAAAATACTGTCTTCCTTTGACACCCCGAATCCCATTTCACTGATCCAGCAAGGCTTAAATGTTTGGTTTGCCAAATGCAGCTCCCCCCTGCACATTCTCTCGATACAACAACAGGAGGTACTTTCTGATGGCACGTATTTTCCCAATCCTCGTTGTCACGATGCTAGGGGCGTGGAGTGCCGGTGCGCAAGGTTCCGCGTCAGTGCAGGGCGGTGCCTCGGCGCAATCACAAACGTCGGTGCAAGCCAACAGGTCCGGCGCAGACGCCTCAAGGACAGGGTCCGCTTCCACATCGGCGTCCGCCAATGAAGATGGAAGTTCGGCAGGTATTTCCAATGGAACAAAGATTGAAGCAACACTGACGAGTTCGCTCGATGCAAAAAAGAATAAATCAGGCGATCGCGTGGAAGCACGCATCACGCAAGACGTAAGGGAGAACGGCAAAGTGGTGCTGAAAAAGGGCACGCACCTTGTGGGACACGTCACGCAAGCCCAAGCGCGGGCGAGCGGGCAGTCACAATCGCAACTTGGAATCGTATTCGACCACGCAGTGCTGAAAAACGGTCAACAGATTCCATTTAACGGCAGGATTCAAGCACTAGCGGTTGCACAATCCTCTGTAGCTGCGGGTGCTGGTTATGATGACGTGATGGCTTCCGGGGGCGGTATGGGAGCGGTGTCGGGGACGGCGCGAGGAGGTGGTGGGCTGGTAGGCGGAGTGGCCTCCACGGCAGGCGCCACAGCGGGCGGTGTCACGAACACGGCCAGCGCAACGCCCGTGAATGCCGGGGGGACGTTGAATGCGCGCTCAACCGGGGCCGTAGGCGGGTTGACTTCCGAGGGACGTCTTGCCTCCAACAGCAGTGGCGTTTTTGGCCTGCAAGGACTCTCGATAGACTCGGCAGCGTCGAGTGGAGCGGAGGCCTCGATGATTGTCTCCTCCACCAGAAATGTACACTTGGACAGCGGCACGCAGATGCTGCTCAGTGCCAGCGGACATGCGCGGTAGACGAACAGGTACGCGTAAGGCTGCGGCTACGTGAGCGTGGCTTATTGCGGAAGTTTTCAAATCGCTGTGAAATGACATATGCGTCAGCGTAGCCTCCCGCATTCCGATGGCTTCCCTTCCGCGCTATTCGGAGATGTGTTTGGCATTTTTCGAAACCTTCTACAATCTCAGCGCTGCTCGCTCTTGCGGAA
>Ga0207007_1152_pt1 | contig 18807 bp, 12 predicted proteins | sample Alteio_BWMinCont_85_FD_153487 | JGI IMG/M metagenome (GOLD analysis project Ga0207007, IMG submission 153487) | Enriched cells from forest soil in Barre Woods Harvard Forest LTER site, Petersham, Massachusetts, United States -... | ecosystem: Environmental > Terrestrial > Soil > Temperate forest >...
TGCAACCAAAAACGGCGAGCTTTTCGACACCGATGAGCATCCCCGTCCCGACACCACGCTCGAAGCCCTCGCCAAGCTGCCGCCAGTCGTCAAGCCCAACGGGACGGTCACTGCCGGCAACGCCTCCGGCATCAACGACGGCGCCTGCGCCCTGCTCATGGCGTCCGAATCGGCGGCCGCGAAATATGCCCTCACTCCGCTGGCTCGCGTTGTGGCCGGCGCGGTTGTCGGCGTCGCCCCGCGCATCATGGGATTCGCACCCGCTCCCGCCAGCAAGAAAGTCTTGCACCGCGCTGGCCTCAACCTGTCGCAGATGGATGTCATCGAGCTGAACGAAGCTTTCGCGGCGCAAGCCCTCGCCGTCACCCGCGACCTCGGGCTGGCCGACGACGCCGCGCACGTCAACCCCAACGGCGGCGCCATCGCCATTGGCCACCCGCTGGGCGCCAGTGGAGCCAGGCTCGTCACCACCGCCGTGTACCAACTGCTTGCCACCAAGTCGCGCTACGCCCTCTGCACCATGTGCATCGGTGTCGGCCAAGGCATCGCCATGATCCTCGAACGCTGCTGAGCTCGGCAGCGTGCCGCTCGGCGCGCTTCAGATTCGTCTTGACACGCCAAGACCTTCGGCGGTACATACCCTCGCGCTCCCGCTGCCGCTTTTCCTGATGACCGTCACATGGACGACTCCAAGCGCTACGAAAACCGCCTCGTCCTGATCCTCTTCTTCACCTGGGGAACGGTCTTCCTCGACCGTATGTCCCAGCTTTATCTCGCGCCCTACTTCGCTCCCGAATTCCATCTTTCCAGTGAGCAGATCGGCTACCTCGCCTCGGTGGTATCGATCACTTGGGCCATATCGGCGGTGTCATTCGGAGCTATTTCGGATCGTTTTGGCCGCCGCATCGTCTTGATCCCCTGCGTTCTGTTGTTTTCGGTTTTATCGTGGCTGTGGGGAGTCGCGCACAGCTTCGAGCAACTCCTGCTCATTCGTGCGCTCATAGGCGCTGCGGAGGGGCCCTGCTGGTCGGTCATTACCGCTATCACCGAAGAGTCCTCGGCCCTCAGTCGCCGTGGCCGGGACGAAGGGAGCACGGGTCATGCTCTCGACACCGCCGGCGATCATCAGGCCGGCGTCGCCGCACTTGATGGCGCGGGTGGCGATGCCCACGGCTTCCATGCTGGACCCGCACAGACGATTCACGGTGGCCCCGGGAATCTCCTGAGGCAGGCCAGCAAGAAGCAATGCCATGCGCGCCACGTTGCGGTTATCTTCGCCAGCCTGATTGGCGCAACCGTAGACGACATCTTCCACGGCGGACCAATCGACCGAAGGGTTGCGCTCCATCAAGGCATGGATGGGAATGGCGGCGAGATCGTCGGTGCGGACAGAAGACAAGGCGCCGCCGTAAAGACCGAAGGGAGTGCGAAGGGCATCGCAGATGAAAGCTTCATTCATGGAGGCAGACATTCAGTTTAGCTGAAATGGGCAGTTTAGCCGAAAGGGAGATCAAGACCACATTCCCCGCGCTGCTCTGCTACCAACCAAGGGACAGGTCTTATTTCAGCTCTCTCTTGCCCGCGAATTTCCGGTTTCAATTAGCGGGCTTGGGCGGGACGATGCAGTAGTTGCAGGTATAGTGATCCGCTTCCGACGGCTTGATGATGTGGCTTTTGTCGTTGGGCACGCAGGTCAACTCCAGCAATCGGTCCTCGGCGCTGGCATGGTGAGTTTGTCGCGGTAACATCACCCAAGGTTTGGTGAACATGACCGGGTCCTCCACCGTAGCCTGGTAGTTGAGCGTGTCCCCATCGCGGGTATAGCGCTCGACCACGTGCTCCTTATCGCTGTGGAACAGCGCCAATGTCGAAGCGTTTTGGCCTCCGCCCATCCACGTTTCGTCGTTGAGGCCGGTCACGTCAACCACCAGCGTGTCGCCTTCCCAGTGGCCGATCGAGTCTCCCAGATACGAGGTATCCAGATCTTGCGGATGTCCGCGGCCGTCCATGTAAATCATGCGATAGTTCATGCCTTGGCTGGCTTCCAGGAGAATGGCAATTAACTGAGGGGTTTGAACGATCTGAAATGCGCCGTACAGGCCGCCGCGAAACATGGTGCGCGGAACTCCCAGAGGCGTGCAATTATATTGCGGATCGAGTCCCGTGCTGGCGCCATAGGTTTGATCGGCGATGGCCTTGACCTTGGCCATGAATTCGGGCTTGTAGGAAGGATTGAGGGTTGCTCCGGGATCTGGGGTGACGGCGGCGGGCCTTCTCTGGGGCGGGTTCGCCGGCTGCACGCCTCCCCCCTGATTATATAGATACGAGCCGTCCGCGACTCTGTCCACCTTATCGCGTCCGTCCTGGTCGTCCCAGAATCCACTCAGGTCCGGGTGCCCGTCCGGCGTCCGCGGCGTGGTCTTGCCATCCACCGAGCAGCCAATGCAAGTGGGCTTGCCATCCGGCGCCGCATTCTGGGCCGCGGGAATGGAAGTAACGCTCCATACCGCCGCTAAAGCCGCTGCGATCAAACCGTAGCCTACGAGACGAGTTTGCACGTAGATCCTCTTCTTCACCACCCTAGAAATCGAACCCTGAATCCGAACGGAATTTGCCGCTCGCTTAACACGCTGCAGGGCCAGCGGAAACCTTTTGTGGGCCGAAAGCCGCCTGTTTTGCCTACCGCCGGGCACTCCCTCATCGCGAGGAGGGAGTGCCTGCCGCGGCGAACGGAAAAACGAGCGCTCGAAAAAGCTAGAAGCTGAACTTCAGACCCAACTGCATGGAGCGGCTTCCGCCTGAGCCGAGCTCCGGGTTGGAGCTCGCTACGTCAGGGGTGGCGCCACTGAACATGAATCCTGCCCCGGACTGGGGATTCTGGACGGAAAGGCCGCCGCCGGGATTAGCGAAAATCGGATGGTTGAAAAGGTTAAAGAACTCGGTCCGGAATTCGGCGCGGTACCTGTCGCCGAACTTGAAGATCTTGGTGATGGAAAAATCCATGTTTTGGAAGCCCGCGTCACGCCAGAGATTGCGCTGCGTGTTGCCGGGCGTTCCATAGGGAGGAGGAGCCAGAACCGAGTTGCCAACGACGAAGCAACCGAGGTTGTTGAGAGACGCCGTGGCCAGCGTCAGTTGGTTTCCGGAGAAGGCGCGGGTGTCGGCGGCTAAGCACTTGGCGAAGCCGCCGGTGGTATCGCCGCTGCCGAAATAAGGGAGCCCGCCGGCGCAGCCCGAGGTCGGTTTACAGTTGGTGTCGGTCCAGCCGTGGACCGGCGTGAAGTCGGATGGCGTGCCGTAGAAATCCCAAGCTTCGCCGGCGGTACCTGCTCCATTGCCAATGGCTTCACCGCTTCCGCTGAAGTCGTCCTGGTTATCCGCTTGCCCGATGGGTAAGCCGCTCTGCAAGCTAATGACGGTGTTGATGGTCCAGCCCTTCAGCAGTTGGGCGAAGCCGTCACGTCCGGGAATTAAATAGGTCAAGGAAATCGTGCCGCGGTGCCGGAGGTCGAAGGCGGTAGGCGCCCACAGTTGCTGGCGCGCACTCCCGTAGTTATTGATGGGAATGGGGTTTTCGCCGCCGCCGGGCTGCCCTTGGTCGGAAGCTTCGCCCAGGGCATGAGACCAGGTGTAACCGACGGTGAACGACAACCCGTGGTAGTCCCGGCCGGTCACGGTCACCTGCATGCCGTTATAGTTGGAACTATAGCCATTATTGAGTATGGCGATGTTCTGAAGGAACGAAAAGCATGAGTTTTTCGGGTTGAATACGCCGCCGGAGGTGTTGCCTACGCCAAGAGCGGGTATGGATGCGGCGCAGGGGGCTGTGAATGGCCGGGCCGCCTGCTCAAAAACTGCACTTGGCGAGCAGACGTCGTAGGGCGTCGGATCATTGGCGCTGGCAATGCACTTAAATGCCGGGGTCCCCGCAACCGCAGGATTCCCCCAGCCGGGGCTGAAGCCGCCGACGAATTGCGGCTGATTGATGTCTTGCTTCCCGAACAACTTTACGCCATGGTTGCCGACGTAGGTAACGTCCAGTGTAATGGTGCTCGTGATGGCCCGCTCAATCCCCAGGTTCCAGTTCTCCACATACGGGGTACGCAGATTGGGATCGACGCCCACGATGCTGCATGGTATGGGCGCCTTCGCATAGCCCGTCGGCAATGTGAAACCATCGCCACAGGCGGGAGTGGCAATGTTGGAATAGAGGCCCGCGTTGGGGCCGCCATTCAGGCCGCCCGTGCCCGTGGAGCTGATGGGATTGGCGGGGTTGAAATTCTGCCACGCCTGGGAGATCACCGTTGCGGATGCGCCGCTGTAAGCGGTGGAGGCGAGATCGATGTTGCCGGACAAGGGAAGCGCCGTCGTGGAGCCGCTATTGTAGAGCGGAAGGCCAGTGGGAATGGTTCGCAGACCGAGGAAGTTGCCAATGCCGTTGGTCACATTAAAGCTGACCTGGGACTCGTAGGTGATGCCCGCCCCTACGCGGAGCACGGTCTTGCCATTGCCCTTGATGTCCCAGGCCAGGCCGAAGCGCGGCGCGAAATTGTTATGATCGCCGTTATAGGCCGCATTGAGTCCTTTACCCACCTGTACCAGTCCCTTGGTGGAGTCGAAGTTGGCCAAACGGTTGGTGTCGTCCGAGACGATCGTGGTGAGCTCGTAGCGCAGGCCCAAGTTCAGGATCACGGTGCGCCGGATACGCCAGTCGTCCTGGAAGAAGAGGGCATATCCCACATTGGACAAGTTCCGCGCGGGGTCGCCGGTCAAGAGGCTCGCGGATTTAACGGTGCCGTTGAAGAAGTTTTGATAACTGGAGAACGATGCGCCACCCTTGGCGTTTGCGGTCACATCCTCGGTGGAGTAGTTGGGCAGGATTTCGCCGCCAAATTTGAAGGAGTGCGGGCCGTGCACAAAGGAGACGTGATCGAGGAACGTCAAGGCGGTGTCTGGCCCGACGATCTTGAACGAGCCGTTGCCAATTCCGTTACTGTTGGTAAGGCCGGAGATGGAGATGCCCGGAAACCCGAGATAGAGGGGATTGGTGACGCCGGTCGGCATGACGTAGGTGTTGCCGTTGAAGGAGTAGCTCGCAGGATTGAGGGTGCTATCGTTACTGTTATAGCGCTGGTAATAGTGGCCAAAGCCGAATCGAGCCTCATTCACCCAGGTGGAATTGGGGACGTAGGTCCAGCTTCCCGACATGGTTTGCGCTCGCGCGTGCAGTATTGTAAACCATGCCGGCTGCACTCCCGTGCCGGGGGCGAGGTTGTTGCCTTCGCTGATGAAATACATGGCCTGGATCGAGTTTTTGTCGTTGATGTGATAGTCGATTTTCGCCAGGCCGCCGTTCACCTGGTTGGCGAGGGGCTCATCCGAGAAGACGTTGTTCGAGAGAGTGTTGTTGACCGGCCACAAGCCCTGGAAGCCGCCAGCAGGCTGCCCGGCAAGCGGAGTGCAATTTCCTGTCGGCGTAGCCGTTCCGAGAGTGGCTTTGTTAAAGCTGAGACCCGCCAATGATGCACTAAGCGGACTCAGTTGCTTGGAAAGAGCCCCAAGTGCCGGCGGCGCTTGCTTAGCGGCCATCAAACATTCGTCAATGAGACTGCGGGCCGACGAGATTCCCGCGGTCGACTGCGTGACCATAAACTGATGCAGAAATGGATTCCCAATGCTGTAGGTCTGCCCCTCGTAATTCACGAAGTAGAACAACTTATCCTTCTTGATCGGTCCGCCAAAAGTTCCGCCATACTGCTCCAGCGACACGGGCGTCTTGGGATTGGGCGGCGCGTCAAAGTAGTTGCGCGCATCGAACGCGGTATCGCGGCCATAGATGTAGGCCGTGCCGTGAACCGCGTTGGCGCCCGACTTGATGCCCACGTTGATGATTCCGCCGGGCTTCCAACCGAACTCCGCGCGAGGATTGGATTGGGTCTTGAATTCATCAATGGAGTCCACCGACAAGATGGTTCCCGCATCGCCGGCCATCATGTTGGCATTCATCATGCTTTGGCCAATAAACGGGTCGGTGGCGTTGATACCGTTCACCAAGTAGACGTTGTCGAGGGCGCGCATGCCGTTGGTGCTCTGCCCGAACTGGGCGCCTCCGGGGAATTGCGTCACGCCCGGCCGCAATTGCAGCAGGTTCTCAAAATTCCGGCCATTCAAAGGCAAGTTCTCAATGATTTCGCTTTGCACGGCTCCGCCCAGTTCGGCGTTGGTGGTTTCCACCAATTGAGCCTCCGTGGTAACCGTGACGGTTTGCTGTTGCTCGCCGGGTTGCAGGACGAAGTCAATGCGAAGGTCCCGGCCGATCTCCAGCAATTGGTTTACCTGCTGGGCGGTCTTGAAACCGGCAATTGCCGCGCTGACCGTATAGGTGCTGGGAATCAAGTTGGGTGCGCTGTAGGCGCCGGCGCTGTCCGTGGTCAGGGTTCTGGTAGTACCTCTTTGGGCGTCCAGGACAGTCACGGTGGCGCCGACTACGACACCGCCATTGGAGTCGGTGACCTCTCCTGAAATGCGGCCTGCCGTGCCCTGGGAAAACGCGGGCAGACAGATTAAAAAGGCCGCGATCGTCGCGCCAAACACTGGCAAAGCTCTTCTGACTCTGACCCATACGGATGCAATGTTCACTGTCACGTTGTGGCGCATAGGATCACCCCTCCTCTGGACGCAGGACTATATACCGATTTGGTGCAAAAGACGACCGGAACCCCTTTTTCAGCAGAAGTGCGGGGACACAGGCCGCCTCCAGCAGATGGGCCGGATACTGACTCTTCGAACATTAAGGGAACCTTAAGAAGGCTGTGGAAAACCGGACAGGGCGCCGCAAGCGGTGGCACGGGCGCAGACGCAACGATAAATACAAAGAGAATGCAAAGGCCGGAAAGGAAGCGCGCTACTTGTCTTTCTTTTCCGGGATACAGTAGTTGCAAGTGAAGTGGTCTTGTTCGGTGGGCTTGATGATGTGCCCCTTGTCCACGGTGATGCAGGTCGTTTCAAGGAGTTCGTCCTCGGGGCCGGCATGGCGGACCACCTTAGGAGTGATCACCCAAGGTTTGGTGAACATGACCGGATCGTCCACGGTGGCCTCGTAGGTGAGCATGTCGCCATTGCGCGTGAGGCGTTCGGTGACATGTTCCTGAGTGCTATGAATATTGGCGTATTTCAAGCCGGTAAAACCTCCGCCCAGCCAGGTCTCGTCGTTTAAGCCGACCACGTCCACGACCAACGTCTCGCCTTCCCAGTGGCCAATGGAGTGTCCCATATACGAGGTATCGAGATCCTTGGGGTGCTGGCGTCCGTCGGTGTAGATGACGCGCCAGGTCGAATAGGGAGAGCCCTCAAAGAGGATGGTGATGAGTTGCGGAGTTTGAACGATTTGAAAAGCACTGTATTCCGAGTCGCGGGTGGCCATGGACCGGGGAACACCCATGGGTTTGCAATCGTATTGCGGATCGGCATCTGTGCTGGAGCCATAGGAGTTGTCGGTGATGGCCTTGACCTTGTCCATATATTCCGGCTTGTACGATGGCTCCGACAGCGGCGCCGGTGGAGTAGGGGGAGGCGCGCCGGGCGCGGGCGCGGGCCTGCCGGCGCCGTTGCCGCCGAAGTCAAACAGGAGGGAGCCGTCATCCACTCGGGAATAAAGATGGTTGGTACCGTGGTTATTCCAGAATCCGCTCAGGTCCGGGTGGCCATCGGCGGTCCGCGGCGTGGTCTTGCCGTCGACAGAGCAGCCGATGCAGGGAGGTTTGGGAGACGGCGCGCCATTCTGCGCAAGAGCAGGGATGAGAAGCAAAGACAATCCCGCCGTCAGGAACATTGTAAGCGCGGCGTAGCTCACGAGACGAACATTCACGTTCAGACCCTCCTGTTGGTGTCCCGTCCGGCGCTTGCGCGCCAGTTTGTGCCTGCCTAACTACATTATTGCTAAGGAAGAGTGACAGAGTTTTTGGCTTCCCGCAATATCCTTTATTTACCAGTCAACCAGTTCGCTAGTCAGGCTATGCCGAAATCCGCGTGGCGGGCGAATATGCTTGACAGGCCACGCTAAAAGTCTAGAATCCGAGCCAACTGGGGCAGTTGTCGCAACCGAAAGACCGTGTAGGCGTTATCGGGGTGAGTGCATGGGATTTCTAAGGTCAAATACAAGCATCCGACCGGACTGTGCCAATAATCTACTGTTCATTCAGGGAGGAATAACCATGCGAGAATGGGGTGTGTGCGGGTTGAGAGGGTTTTTCCGATTGACAATGGCGATGGCGGCCATAGTACTGCTGTTGTCGGGATTTGCAGGCGCGGCCTTCGCGCAGATCGCCACCGGAACGATCACGGGCACGGTCACCGATCCGAAAGGCGCGGCCATGGCGGGCGTGTCCATCACCGTGCTCAACACAGAAACGGGTTTAGAGTCTCCCGCGGCGAAGTCGAACGACTCGGGAATTTATAATATTTCGGCGCTGCCGCCGGGGAACTACCAAGTAACGGCCAACCAGACGGGTTTTGCCACGGTGCAGAACAAGGGGGTGAGGGTCCAAGTGGGTGAGACCCTGCGGCTAGACATCGAGATGCCTGTGGCCTCGCAGCAATCGCTGGTCACGGTGACCACGGAAGCGCCGCTGGTGGAAACGGAGAAGACGGAGCAGTCACAGACGGTCAGCGAGAACATGGTTAGTGACCTGCCGGTCAGTTCGCGGCGCTGGGAGCAATTTGTGCTGCTGACGCCCGGCGTGGTGACGGACGGCGCGAACAACAACGTCGCCTTCCATGGCGTGAACTCGATGTACAACAACAATTCGGTGGACGGCGCCAACAACAACAACGCCTACAATTCCACCGCGCGAGGTAACGCCAATAGCGGCTCCTCGGGCGACGACGGCTACACGTATAGCTCGGACGCGATCCGGGAGTTCCAGGTGGCCTCAAGCAATTACAATGCAGAGTTGGGGCAGGCGGCGGGAGGCCAGATCAACGCAGTCACGAAGTCGGGTACGAATGCAATCCACGGCGATCTGTTTGAGAATTTCCGGTATCCCAGCCTCAACGCCATCGACCCGGTCACCAAGGCAAACGCCGTATCCAACGGACTGACCCCGACGCAGACGGTTCACCAGCAAAATCAGTTTGGCGGTTCGGTGGGCGGCCCACTCTGGAAGGATAAGCTCTTCTACTTCGTAAACTACGACGGCTACCGGAAGGTCACGCCGATTGCGTTTACGACCGCCGCAGGCACGGGCGGAACACTTCCGATCTCCAGCCTAACTTGCGACACGCAAATTACCGCGGCGCAATGCGCGGCGGCCAAGAATTGGGTCTTGAACCAGAACCTCGGCACGTTTCCACGCGAGATCAAGCAGGACATCGGTTTCGGCAAGATCGATTACCAGATAAATCAGGCCAACCATTTCAGCTCGGCCTTCAATTGGAGGAACTGGAATGAGCCGAGCAACACGTCTTTTGCCTCGGCGCAAAACTCCGGGCTGGCGGCGAGCTCCAATTATTTCATTCAGGACCGCTTCGTCATCGCCACCTGGAGCACGCTGATTGGGAACAACAAGGTGAACGAGGTGCGCTATCAATTTGGGGAGGACAACACGTTCCAGCTCTGGAATGCCCCTCCACCCAATGTCACCCTCAGCAGCCTGTTTGCCTACGGCCAGAACAATGCCAACCCCCAGATTATCTACGAGACGCGCAGCCAGATTTCCGACAACTTCTCCTTCACCAAGGGACGGCACTCGTTCAAGACGGGGGTGGATATCAATGTCGTCCGCGAGAATGCGCATATCTCGATTAATAGCTCCGGCGTCTACAGCTACTCGAGCGCCATCGGATTGCCCGCTGGTACATGCACCGCGCCAACCGGGTCGAGCAACTCAACGATCTCAGAGAACACAATTTTTTGTGATTGGCTCGTTGACCTGTATGGCATAGCTACTTCAACTTCCGCGGGCAGGCATTGGACGACGTATGCCCAGATGAAGGACCAGAGATTTCCCGGGAACCAGCTCAATGCGGCCGGGGCGGGATCTGACAATTTTTTGGACCAGGACTATGCCGGATATTTCCAGGATACCTGGAAGGCGCGGCCAAATCTGACCGTCAATGCCGGTATCCGGTATGACGTCCAGCTTTATCCACCGGCGCCAAACCCCAATCCCAATTCACCGCTGCTGACCTATTACACCTCCACCGTTCCACCGATCGACTATGGCGGTATCCAGCCACGGTTGGGCGTGGCCTGGAATTTGGCCAAGAATACGGTAATCCGGGTTGGGTTCGGGACCTTCTTTGGCAAGACGACCAACAGCACGATATCCTCCGCACGCAGGACGTCGGGCACGCGCGAGCAATCGTTCAACTGCACCCTGTCAAGCGCGAGCACCTTATGCTCAACTTTGCAGTTCCCGAACGTGCTCTATGCGCAAATGGCGCAAGGACCGGGCCCTGCGTTCACTGATCCAACCTTGGGGGGCGCGAACGGAAACCAGCCGATCACACCTATCGCCGTGGGCACGAACGCAGACGGTTGCATAAGCAATGTATCGTGCAACATTCGTGGTTTTGATCCCGGTTCCTTAAGACCGCGGGCTTATGAGGGAGACGTATCGTTCGAGCGCCAACTGCCGGGCAATATGGCCTTCTCTGCCAGCTACCTCATGACGCGGGGCACTCACTTGCCGGTGCATTACGATGCCAACCTTGCCCCAAGCACCATAACCAAGGCCTACGACATCGTGGATGCAAATGGCAATACCGTGCTCACCACCCCCGCCTTGCCGTTTTACACCACGCGACTTGATGTTTCGCAAGGTGTAGCAGCCCCCCAGTTGACCGGCGCGATACTGGCCGAATTCAGCGTCGTGAATTCTTGGTACAACGCGATGGCCTTGACGCTCCGCAAACCGATCAGCCACGGTTTCGAAATCCAAGGCAACTATACTCTTGCCAATGGCACGGACGACGGAGAGGCCGGCGGGGTCGCCAGCGGAGGAATCTTCCTTGGGGGCGAAACGCCAGCTAATCCTTTTAATATCCGGGGAGAATACGGCCGATCGAACATTGACGTGCGGAATCGCGCCACAGCGAGTGTCAACTGGGCGCCAACATTCGGCAAGAACCTATCCAGCAAAGCGGAAAAGACTCTGCTTGATGGATGGGCTCTGTCGTCGATCATAACCATCAGTTCTGGGGAACCTTACAGCGGCACGGTCGCGAGCTCTGCGCCTCCGTGTTCTGTAGCCACTTTGATTCCTAACGGCCAGACTTGTGCCAATGTTGGGGGGGTATCAGGCAAGGACGGCGGCATGACGGCTGCCACTTTAGGCTCGTCCGGAGCTTCCGCCGGCGGACGGCTTGCGTGGTTGCCGCGAAACTCCTTTGCTCTGCCGGGATATTCGAATGTGGACCTCCGGCTGGCGAAGCAGTTCATTTTTCACGAGCGGTACAATATCGAGTTGCGCGCGGAAACCTTCAACCTGTTCAACAGTTACATACTCCAGGCTGTAAATACGACCGCCTACACCTATGCGCAATCGGGCGCGAGCGGTTGCCCGATCAGCCATGCGAATACCTGCATGGTTCCACAGTCGCCATTTCAGACGCCGGTGACTACGAGCGGTTTCCTACTGGGCGCACGGCAAATGCAGTTTGCGTTCCGGTTTGAGTTTTAGCGAGTCGCGGAACAAAACCAACAATCAAAGAGACCGGGGCTCGGAATGTTCCGAGCCCCGGTCTCGTTTTCGTACAGAGAGTATGCAGCGGCAGAGCCGCGGGTCTTAGAGTGAAGTGGGAATTCCCAATAGCTTGCACGCGTTGCCGCCGAGAATGGCGGCTTTTTCCGCATCGGTCAGGTTAGCGGCCAGGACGGGATCCACGGGGCTATCGTTTACCCAGGGAATGGGCTGGTCCGTCCCCATCACGACCTTGTCGGCCCCGCATACCGCCGCAAGATGGCGAATGTTCTCCGGCGTATAGACCAGCGTATCCACATAGACCTGCTTCAGGTATTCGCTGGGTTGTTTCTTGGGTAAATCCTTGCAGTTCTGGGGAAAGGTCAAACACCCGTGGTCCATCCGGGAGGGATAGGAAACGAGATAGCCTCCTCCGTGAGCGCAAAAGAGCTTCAGCAGGGGGAAGCGATCGAGAACGCCGTCCAGAATCATGTGCGAGAGGAAGATGGTGGTTTCCAGAGGATTGCCGATCATGCCGCCGGCGGCGCTGTTTCCATTGATGCGCTTGTTCAGGCCTAGGCCATTAACAGCGTCCACTTGGGGGTGAACAAATACGACGGTATCCAATTCCTGCGCTTTGGCCCAGAAGGGATCGTACCTGGGGGAGGACAGGTCTTCGCCCTCGACGCTTGTACCGATGGCGCCGCCCTTCAATCCCCAACGCTTCACACCCTCCTCCAACTGTTCAGCCGCCAGGTCAGGAAATTGCAAGGCCACTGTGGCGTAGGCCACAAAACGATCGGGGAAAGACTTGCACTGGGCCGCGAGCTTTTCGTTTTGCAGGTCCATCAGGCGGCGCATAAGGTCGCGGTCGGTGGAGGCGTACCAGGACGGGTTGACACTCGCGGCGTGGACGTCGACGCCGTCATGGTCCATTCTCACCAGCCGGTCGGCGTTCAGAATCATGGGATTTCCGCCGCCGCCGCCCCGTCTTTCGAGGGGCGTGCCCTTGAGCAGGTCCGCAACTTCCGGCACGGTAGTGTGGGTGTGCATGTCCACGGTTTTGATACGCTTGCCGCCAAGCCTGACTTCGCGGCGCTTGCCAGCGGCGCCGGGCTGCGAGGATTGTGGGAACGCACGGCGAGAGCCTAGAAGGAACATTCCAGCAGAAGCACCGGCAACGGTCTTTATGAAGTCCCTACGGGTGGCCATGGCATTTCCTCCTAATGGTTCATTCGTGCAAGTCGATCACGCACGCCGATTCTCTATGGTCTCATCTTTAGCAAGAAAGATGACAGATTGAATTCGGATCATGGAATATAGACATCAGGCGTATACACCATCCAAAATAGGCGGGTCAACAGATATCCAGGAATGGAATCACTGGGCCGACCGGAATGAGGTGTATGATTGCGGGATTCGGCGTCGTGTGGATGGCAAATCCATCGAGTCGGTGACGAAATATAAGAATTAGAAGCAACGATCCACGGAGGCGGGTACCGTGACTAGACTCCTGGTGCACTGGTTGTTGAGCGCGCTCTGTTTGCTGTTTGTGGCGCGGTTTGTTCCCGGAATTTACATTAAGGGTTTGGGGGACCGCGAGCGCATCATTGCCGGAACGGACTGTGGCTTCGGAACTTTTACCGGGCGCGAATGGGTCATCGAGCCCGTCGTGTGGCTGAAGCTGAAAAGCCTTAGCCAGGGCGCGCAGATTGCTTCGTCACGCCTCTGGAGCTGACCATTAGCCTGGAACTTTTACGAGGGACGAGGCGCGAGCCCCGCGACGTTTCTAGGCCTGGTCTTTCTCCGTGCTCTTCAACTTCAGTCTGCTCTTATTTTCTTCCAAAAAGGCGCGGAGTCCATCGGCGGCGTCCAGCAGTCGCACCCACTGCTCGTAGTACAGTGTCACCGGGAAGCGACCCAGTCCGTAGACGCTGACGCCTCCCTTCTCGCCGACCCTAAACTCAAGACTGCCTTTTCTCCTCGACCCGGCCTGCTTTTCAAGCTCAGCGATGCGGGCAATCAACTCTTCCTTACTTGGTTCCGCCATTGCGTTTCCCTCTCCCCGGTCCTTCATCGGCGCACTTCTACTTTCGGCGCTATTCTAGCTATCTTTCCAGCAATTGGCGGACTCCCATGTTCAGAAGGCTGAGAATCACGCCTCCGATGAACGCAGGCCACAATCCGCGCACTTCCATGCCGGGCACAAATAGCGATGCAAGCTTCAGCATCAGCGCATTGATCAACAACCAGAACATGCCGAAGGTCAGAATGGTGAGCGGAAATGTAACGATCTTCAGGAAGAAACCGAGCGTGCCATTGATAAATCCGATCACCACCGCGGCAATCAGCGCCGTCCCCAAACCCTTAATGTAAATTCCGGGAACAAACCGCGCCACGACCTCGGGATGTTCCACGATGTTGGTGGTGGTATCGATGACGCCGGGGATGAGCAGCATGTGGGGCGGCAGGGGATTACGCCGCAGCGCCGCAATCTCGTGTTGGTGCCGCGGATTGGCCAGCTCGATGCTAAGCGCTCCCACATTCGCCTTGTAGAGCACCGGCAGAATCAGATCGAGCGCCACGTCGTGGATGTGCGGCCCATCCCAGTTGCCCCAGCAGCAATGCAACCGCACGCGATCGCTAGGGATGCCTTCGATGGCTTTGTTGACCGCCGCCACGTGCATCTCGATGGCCGCCACGAACTGCGCGTCGCTGGCATCGCGATAAAACATCGAACGGTCCATGGCCAGATCTGGGGAATCGATCTGCAGCACGAAACCGGCGCGGTGGATGGCCAGGTATTCGTTGTGCATCTCACGCGCGATGGCCATCAGATACGCTTCCTGGGAGTCGTAATAAGCATTGAGCATGGTTGTGGAGACAATGCCCGGCGAGGGGGCGGTCATGAAGGTCTCGACGAAAGCGCCCACCGCGTTCACGCTGCGCCGCAAGCGCTCGATTTCGGCGGTGATGGCGGAAATGTCGAGATAGTGAAGTTCGCCCCGTGCTTCCGGGGCATTCTGCATGCGGCTGCGCTTGGGAAACCGCCGCACAAAGAGATCCACAAGCTCGGGAAACTCCTCGAAGTCGCGGCCGCGGCGGCGCTTCGATTCTCCGGCGAAGCCCGACATTCGTTGCGGCACGTAGGTCTGGAATCCGACGCGTTGCTGCTCGCCGTCGTTGCCAACATCGATGCCGGCCTTGGCCTGATGTTCGACAATTTGCTGAACGGCCTTGTCCATCTCCGCCGACATATTCTTTTCGTCAACGGGCTTCCCCTCTTCGCGGTCGACCAGAAGCTCCGAGAGGACATCGTTGCGCGGAAGACTGCCAACGTGAGTGGTGAGGATTCGGTCACGGCTTGTGATCATAGGGACGCTCCCGGATTTATATGAGCCACTTGTGCGATTCGCCGATGGCTTCGGCTAAGTCCTTCATGAATTCCGCCGCCCGCGCGCCATCCACGACGCGGTGATCGCTCGAAAGCGTCAGGGTCAGCATGGGGCGTATAGCCGGCTGGCCATCCACGGGAACAACACGATCGGCAATGCGGGCCACGGCCAGGATCGCCGCTTGCGGCGGCACGATGATCGCGGTGAAGGCGTCCACGCCATACATTCCCAGATTGCTGATGGTGAAGGTTGCGCCGCTGATGTCCGGGGGCTGCAGCTTGCCCGCCTTGGCGCGTTCGGTCAGGCCGCGCCGCGCGACGGCAATATCCGCGAGGCTTGCGGTATCGGCGCTTTGGATGACGCCCACGACGACGCCTTCGAGAGTGGCCATGGCCACACCGACGTTGACCTGTTGATTGTGACGAATCCCTTCGCCCGCCCAACTGGCGTTTAGCCGCGGATGTTTCTGTAAAGTACGCGCAATCAGAAAAATCAGCAGATCCGTGATGGTGGGCGGGGCGCTGCCCAATGGGCCAGCTTGCGAGCCGAGCTTACGATGCGCCGCAACGAGGCTGCTGGCGTCGATCTCGCGCAGCAGGAAGAAATGCGGCACGCTGGTCCAGCTCTGGGTGGTGCGCTCGGCCATCAAACGGCCGACCGTACTCAGGGCTTCGACTCCCGGCTGGCCGGCCACCCTCCCGATGGAGTTTTGGGCGCTGACCGCGCTCAGGATGTCCTCGGCAAGGATCTCGCCTCCGGGGCCGGAGCCACGCATTCGCGTGAAGTCCACACCGTGTTCGCGAGCCAGCCGCCGAGCCTTGGGAGAAATCCTTGTTTCCGATGCCGGTGCCTGCCCGGCCTGGCCAGAGATAGGGGCGGCAGTGCTAATGTTTGGGCTGTCGCTTCTTCGGCCTGACTGGGGTTGCGGGACATCACTGGGAAGAGCCTCGCCGGGCTGAACCAGCCAGGCAATCGTTTTGCCAACAGGTATGACTGCACCCACCGCTGCCTGGACTGCGGCGAGAATGCCGTCGCCGGGTGCCTCGATTTCGACCACGGCTTTGTCGGTCTCCACTTCGAACAGAGGCTCGCCCTTGGTCACGCGCTCGCCTTCCTTCTTGCGCCAGGACAAGATTTTCCCCGTCTCCTGAGCAATTTCCAGAGCGGGCATGACAATGCTGAGGGCCATAGTTTGTTTAGCGGCCTGGGACGGAGCCTTAGTGCGACGTCCCGACTCTCTCGGACTTGGCGCTGGCCTCGACCATGTCCACGACGTGCTGGCTGGGTGCAGGGTTCTGTTCCCGCTCAGTTGGAAGCGGTCCATTGACGGTCACATAACTGGCCCCTGCCACCAGCAGCTCTTCGGCAGGGAAGCGCGTAATGATTTCGTGGCCGGTAGGTGTAACGACGATCTCCTCCTCGATGCGTGCAGCGCTCCAGCCGTCGGTGGACGGCCAGAAAGTCTCCAACGCAAACACCATGCCCGGTTTGATCTCGTGCGAATGCTCGAGCGAGACTAGCCGGCTGATGACCGGCTTTTCCCAGATGGCCAGGCCAATTCCGTGGCCATACTGCAAAGCAAAGGCCGCCTCTTCGTTGGGGAAGCCGAACTCCTGCGCCTTGGGCCATACCGAGGCGATTTCGGCCGTGGTGCGGCCGGGCCGGACCAGTTCGATGGCGGCGTCGAGGTATTCGCGGCAGCGTTTATAGGCGTCAATCATGGCGCGCGACGCAAAGCCGATGGTGAAGCAGCGGTAGTAGCATGTACGGTAGCCCATGTAGGAGTGGAGAATATCGTAGTAAACGGGGTCGCCGGGGCGAAGGATACGATCGGAAAAAACGTGCGGATGCGGATTGCAACGTTCCCCGGAGATGGCGTTTACGGCTTCGACGTATTCCGATCCGAGGTCGTACAGCACTTTGCTTACCAGCCCCACGGCGTCGTTTTCGCGCATCCCGGGCTTCATGGCCATGTACAAGTCGTGGTAGGCGGCGTCCACCATACTCGCCGACATATTCAGCAGCGTGATCTCGTCCTGCGTCTTGATCACGCGAGCGTCGGACATAAGCTGCTGACCGTCGACGACGGTGATACCCTCGCGCTGCAAGGCGAAAAGGATGGGCGGCTCGACGATGTCAACACCGAGCGGTTCTTTCAGCAAACCGCGCATCTCCAGTTCGACGCGAATTTTCCGCGCGACATCTTCGGCGCGGCCCATTTCCGGCGACATGGCGCCGCGCAATAGGGGAATGCCGGCGCGCGAGCGTTCCCCAAGCCACGGACAATGGAGCTGATGGTGTTTGGCGGCCGATCCGAAGTCCCAAAGGATCGGCTCATCGTTTTGTGGGAGTAGGGTAAAGCGGCTCATCTTGTCCTGAGCCCAGGTGCCGATATGGGTGTGGGTGATGTAACGCACGTTGTTCATGTCGAAGCACAACAGCGCGCCCATCTCCGATTTGGCCAGGCCGTCCTTGATGCGGGCCAGGCGCTCGCGGCGCAGCCGGTCGAAGTCGACACGGTCCTCCCAATCCACCGCCATGGTTCCGTAGGTTTTCAGTGCCACGTTCCACCTCCGGCTCTAAAAGTGTTGCAAATGATTCTCAATTTCGTCCGCATAGCTCGCGAGCCACCTCGAAAACGGATTGTTCAGACGGAATCGTGGCGTCCTCGAGCGGCGGCGAAAAGGGAATGGGGACGTGCATGGCTCCCATGCGCTTCACCGGCGCATCCAGGTTGTAGAAGGCGCCTTCCGCAATTACCGAGGCGATTTCTCCGGTGACACCATACCGGCCATAGCCTTCATCCACGACGATCGCACGCGATGTTTTTTTCACCGAGTCGATCAGGGTCTTTTCATCAAGCGGCCAGATGGTTCTGGGATCGATCACTTCGGCGCTGACACCGATCGCATCGAGCCTGGCCGCCGCCGCGAGCGCCACTTGCACCATGCTGCTGGTCGCGACAATGGTGATGTCGCGGCCCTGGCGTTTGATATCGGCCACGCCCAATGGAATAACGTATTCCTCTCGCGGCACGGAGCCCTTCAACTTGTACATCATCTTGTCTTCAAAGAAGACGATGGGATTATCGTCGCGAATCGCCGCCTTCAGCAACCCCTTGGCGTCGTAGGGCGTCGAGGGTAAGACAACCTTCAAGCCGGGGATATGGCTCATCCAAGCGTGCAGCGATTGCGAGTGCTGCGCCGCCGACCGGCGCGCGGCTCCCATCGTCGCGCGCAAGACCATGGGGACTTTCCATTTTCCGCCGGACATGTAGTGGATTTTGGCGGCCTGATTCACCATCTGATCCATCGTTAGGGTGAGAAAATCGCCAAACATCACGTCGACAACCGGCCGCAGTCCGGTCATGGCGGCGCCTACAGCGATGCCGGTAAAGCCTGCCTCTGATATCGGCGTATCCATCACGCGGTCCGTACCAAACTCTCCCACAAGGCCCGCCAGCACCTTGAACGGGCTTCCGGCTTCGGCCACGTCTTCGCCCAAGACACATACGCGCTGGTCACGGCGCATCTCTTCCGCCAGCGCCTCACGGATGGCTTCCGCGAGAGTCAGCTCCCAAACGTTTGTTTGAGTCACCGTTTCAGGCATAAACGTCCTGCTCCGCCTGCTCCACGGCCGGGTAGGGAGCGTTGATTGCAAATTCCACGGCCTGGGCGAGCTCGGCTTTGACGTCAGCGGCGATGGCTTCCAGGCTGGCAGGATCGGCAAGT
>Ga0207007_1065_pt2 | contig 18775 bp, 15 predicted proteins | sample Alteio_BWMinCont_85_FD_153487 | JGI IMG/M metagenome (GOLD analysis project Ga0207007, IMG submission 153487) | Enriched cells from forest soil in Barre Woods Harvard Forest LTER site, Petersham, Massachusetts, United States -... | ecosystem: Environmental > Terrestrial > Soil > Temperate forest >...
GCCTTTCAGAAAAGAAGTTAGGCGCCGTTTCTTGGAAGCATGTCCATACGTGGCCCAATAGAAACGCGATTTCCCGAAAGCCGGAAATCCGTGAGGACGGTTGTCGGAATAAAGGGAGTTGCCTCCACCTTGTTCGGGAAAAAAGCCGTGGCGCCACTGAAACCGCCAAAGAACATCTCACCGTCTGGGCTCTGATAGCATGCACCCCAGCCCGTCAGATCCCGCCCCGGAAGTCCATCGGCCGCGGAAAAGCTCTGGAATCTCCGTGACCGAGGATCGAGGCTCGACAAACCGTTGTTGGTGCTCATCCACAGACTGCCACGCTTGTCCTCCAAGATGCAGCTCACCACGTCGCCTGCGAGACCGTCCTGCTCGTAAAAGGCCTCAACGGTTCCCGTGCTCGGGTCAAATTCGTCCAAGCCATTCTGCGTGCCGACCCACATACGGCCCGAGCGATCGAAATGGATGGAGTTTACCCGGTTATCGCTCAGGGATTCAGGATGGTCCGGGTCGTGCTGATAGATTGTGAACTGTCCCGTCCGCGGATCAAAACGATGTAGGCCAGATTGGGCGCCGAGCCAAAGCATTCCATTGCGATCTTCCTTGATCTCCTGGTACTGAATTGCATTTTGCATTTCAGGTGTGTATGTGATGAAATTTCCAGTTGCGGGATCAAAACGACTGACGCCGCCGTACGTCGCTCCCCATAAGGTCCCGTCGTGGTCAAATATAAGTCGGGTGATCGGATGGTGGGCAAGGTTTGAGGACAGGTGGTTTGTCACATAGGGACTAACCTTGCCTGTCTCGTGGTCTAACCGTTGGAGTCCTTGATGAAATGTGCCGCTGAAGAGAACGCCTGAGCGGTCTTCGAGAATGGAAAGTATCTCGTTGTGGACCCCCGATCCTGCAGGTACGCCGTTTTTGCCAGTGTGTCGGTCAATCCGGTTAAGTCCTCCCATTGAGCCGATCCAAACGATGCCATTGTGGTCTTGATAGATAGAAGTAACGAGAGCGCTGACTAAACTACCCCGTTTATATGTGAAGTTCTCAAATGCCTGCGGCCTTTCAGAAAAGAAGTTAGGCGCCGTTTCTTGGAAGCATGTCCATACGTTGCCCTCGCTGTCTTGATATATCGAAATAACGTTGTCGGATTCCAGGCTCTCATCGTCTGAAGGATGGTTGTGATATCGAACAAGCTGTTTACGTTGCCGATCGAGTTTGAGTAATCCGGCCCATGAACCCATCCACATCGTGCCGTCCCCGGATTCGAGCAGTCCAGAAATGTTTACCTGTGAGGTCACTCTGCCAGATTTGTCTTCAATTGTGTGACAAGTCGTGTGACCCGTTGCCACATTCAACGTCGCCAAGCGGCAAGACGAATCCGCGCTGGTAAGCCAGAAGACGCCAAACTTATCTTCGTGGAATTGGACGACTTCGGGTCGAAATGGGGCATGCCACGTCACTTTTCCAGTCGCGCGATCGAATTCATCCAATCCGCCGCTATTAGCTACCCAGAATCGCCCATCTCGATCTTGTCCCATAGCGTTTACGCGATTCCCGGCGATGGTTGCGCGATCGCCTGGATTGTGGAGATACTCGGTGGTTTCACCCGTCGCGGGGTTGAACCTGTAAAGTCCTCTCTCTGTCGCCAACCATAGCATTCCGGCGTCATCCTCATTGATTCGCTCGATAGGATTGGGAAGACTGCCAGGAACCTGTTTGTCGATACGATAGTGTGCGAACGTTTCAGTCATGGGTTGAAGTTTATCCAGAGACCGATCGCAGCCAACCCAAAGCGTCCCAGAATGATCTACGAAGAGGCTGCGAATATAGACGCAACTCAGGCTATCTAAGCGTCCGGGTTCGTGTTTGAAGATTTTCGATTTGTAGCCGTCATATCGGTCCAGACCGTATTGAGTTCCAAACCAGATAAACCCCAGCTTGTCTTGAACCACCGACGCGACTCTGGTTTGCGATAAATCGGCGCCTGCGGAAAGCCTTCGGAACCGTATGTCATCTCCGTCGATCACGGTCAATTTGAGCGGCAGCGAGTCGCTCGAAACATTCCGCACGTCGACCCTAGCTGCCACGAGGAGAGGGAGTCCCAGAATCAGGAAGAAGGGCGTCCAGCGCAGAAACCAGCGCCAGTTTGGTGGCGGCGACTTGAATGAACATTCTTGCATTTCCAAATCAACTTTTCTCGGCCCCACTTTGGCTCTATACGTCGCAGTGACGCTTCTCGGTAACTGTAGAGCCGACTCAACTTCAAGCATGCTGTTCACCGGTGTGTCACAAGCGTGCGGATCCCGTAGGCGCTCAGATCGGCGCTCTCAATTCCACCGCCGTATTCTTACTGCTTGCCTCCGTTTTGCTGGGAAGCGTGAAATGAAACGTCGCCCCCCGCCCGGAGTTTGCGGTGGCCCACACGCGGCCGCCATGTGACTCGATTATGGAACGTGTGATCGCAAGTCCCAGCCCGGTGCCGTGCGGTTTGGTGGTAAAGAATGCGTTAAAGATCTGGTCAGTCTTTTCGGTGGGCAGCCCTACGCCGGCATCGGTGACGGAAACCAACACTTGACAATTCTCAGCCAGCCGCGACTCGACGCTCAGCTCGCCGGTCGTGTCCCGCATCGCCTCAATCGCATTGAGCATGAGATTCATCAATGCCTGCTGCAACTGCACGCGATTGGCGATCAGCTTGGGGAGCTCTTCGGCGAGATCGGCGCGCATTGTAACGGAATGCCGATTGGCCTCGTCGCGCAGCATAACAATCATCTCTTGAATCATTTCGTTTACGTTGACCATCTCCTGATGTGAAGAATCCTTTCGGTAGAGGGAACGGACACGGTCAATGATTTCGGCCGCACGCATGGCGTCGCTGACCATCTCCAAAGCAGCTTCGCGCGCCTCGATTAGATTAAGTCGGTCCCCATCAAGAAATCGCAAGCACGCTTGAGCATTTGTAACCGCCGCTCCAATTGGTTGCTTGATTTCGTGGGCCAATGAGGCCGTCAACTCCCCGATCGTGCTGACTCGGTTCAGATGCGACAGATGCGCGAGTTCCTGCCGTAATCTCTCGTGTTCTTGCTCAGCCTGCCTGCTTTCGGTCACGTCCATTATCACCCCAATCATTTGGGCTACTTCGCCAAATGCGTCCAAAACAGGGTGGCCGAGGGAACGAATATATCTGACGGTCGAGTTCGGAAGTAGAATTCGGAACTCCTCGTCCAAATCTTGTTTCTCGGCTATTGCTCGCTTGAATGCGCCTTCATATCTGACCCGATCCGCGGGATGGATTCGCTGCAGCCTTTGCTCCCAGGTGGGCATACCGTCTTTAGGATCGAAGTCTTGGAGGCGATGCCATTCCGTTGAAAGATACACGGGTTTCATTCGAATTGTGTCGAAAACCCAGCTCCCCATGTTAGCCACTCGTTGCGCTTGTGCCAGGTATGTTTCGCTCCGCTTTAAAGCTTCCTCAGCGCGTATGCGTTCCGTGATGTCGACCATCGTGCCGACCACTTGGACAAGTTCACCGTTGGGACTCAAAACGGGATGGCCGATGCCATGAATGTGCCTAACTGTTCCATCGGGTTTCACGATTCTAAATTCAACGTCGCAATCTAGATTCTTCAGGAGGGTCCTATCGCTCGCCAGCTTGAACATGTCGCGGTCTTCGGGGTGTATGCGCTGCAGCCATTGTTCCCACCGCGGTAAGCCTTGCTCTGGATCAAAGCCGAAAAGCCGGAACATTTCCTCGGACCAGTACAAGACCTCGCGGCTTGTCCCATGAATGGCACAACTGCCCGTTTGAGTCAGCCTCTGTGCTTCCGCAAGATGCGTTTCGCTGCGCCTGAGATCCTGCTCCGCCCGTTTCCGCTCCTCGATATCGATGTTTGTGCCGTACCATTTGACGACTTTTCCCTTTTCGTCGAAGCTTGGAGTTGCGCGGAACAGAAACCAACGGTATTCACCGTCGAAACGGCGCAGCCGTGCCTCGAATTCACCTGGCTGACTAGAAGCCAAAATCCTCTGCCAGTAACTCACGAGCCCACTAAGGTCATTCGGATGAAGTGTAGTTGTCCAGCCGGTGCCCTGCGCCTGATGCGGCATGAGGCCGGCATATTCCAACCAGCGTCGATTGAAGAATTCGGCGTTCCCGTCTGCCGTGGCAGTCCATGCCAAGCATGGGATCGTTTCGACCACTTCGCGCAGTTCTCGTTCAGTGCATTGCAACCGCTCATTCTGGCGCTCCAATTCCAAGCGTGCCGCCTCCGCTTGCCGGAGATTGAAGCTGTCGGAAATCCTAAGAGCTACTACACGGCCAATCAGTTGCAGGAAGCTGACGTCCTCACTGGTGTAGACGGTTCCGAGAGGTCCGGACACCCCTAACGCGCCTAAACGGCGATCCGGCGTGGTCAGGGGTACAAAAACCAGCGGGCCAACCTCAAGCCCCAGAGCCGCAACTCCCTTTTTTAGGTTTGCGGGGACTCTCTCGTCCGTGTCCCAATCACGGATATGGAATGGCTCCTGGGTTTTGTACGCGTGCCAGGACGGTCGCTCTTGAACTGGCACATCCGCATATGTAGCCGCAATTTTCTTTTCTCGCTCGACAACAGCCCATTCGACTTTGTCAGAGTTCTCCGTGTAAAGGACGATGTAGAACTGTAAGAAAGGAAGGAACTCGCGCAGTTCTTCAGAGAGGATCGCTGTGAGATCCTCAGGATCCCGACATTGGGAAAGAGCTTCACTGAGCCGAAGGACGGCTTCATAGCGCCTCGCTGCGACCTGGGGCGGAGAATAAGCGCCTTCGCCGGTTCCGCGTTTGGTCAGAGATGACATCTCCGCTATTCACCCTCACGCCACGTTACACAATAGGATCGCTCATACACTCATCAGGTGCAAAGTAGGATTCGCTCGCACCGAGAAAGCTCATCCAGTCACTGCGACGATATTGGAGAGCATAAAGCAAAACGTTGTCCCTCGTCCGGAGTTTGCCGTGGCCCAGATGCGACTACCGTGCGACTCGACAACGGAACGCGCGACCGCCAGTCCCCTAGGCCGGTGCCCTGCGGCTTGGTAAAGAACGCGTTAAAGATCTGGTCAGTCTTCCCTTTCGGCAGCCCCACGCCAGTGTCGGTCACCGAGATCAACGGCCGACCACTATCGCCGACGTGATCGCATTCCTCGCCTCCGATGGTGCTCGGTGGATCGCCGGGGCAAGTATACCGGTGAATGGTGGGTCGAAGTTTTTAGCCGTATACATTCCAGACGCGCGGCCACGAACAACAACCCGGGCCCGGCGGACGTCCTCATTCTTCGCTTGCAAAACGACGGCGGAGCATACATTTCCGGTTTTTCTGAAGGTAAGTTGAACGCGTGAGCGAACTGCGCTCGTGCGTCACGTCAATCTGCTTTCCGCCTTGACGTCAGAGATTTGCCACGCAACGAATACCGGCGAGACTCGCCATTTCACAACCCTTTTGAATTCAGGCGATGTTGCGACTCTGATTGCTGGCATTGGGCGTGCTCTGGTAAAGAGCGTGGGCGTTCACGTGCAAGTCGTCTGAGACTTTCGAACAGTTGCAGACGATTCACCCCCAACACCCAAACACAGAGGAGACTCCGATGCAGACAGATCAACCTGACTACTTCACTGCTTATCACTACGTAAAGCTGACTCGAGACGGCAACGGCGTGCTGACAGTTTCACTTCACACCAACGGAGGGCCGTGCCTTATGACCGCACAAACTCACACTGAGTTTGTCGAGGCTTTCTATCGTATTTCGCAGGATCGAGCGAACAAGATCGTAATCCTGACGGGCGCGGGCGGAGACTTCATTACAGATGTCGATTGGTCATCTTGGGGCAACCCCGGCGATCCCGGTGTCTGGAGCCAGATTCACGACGAAGGTGTTCAGGTTTTGGAAAACATAGCCAACATACGTGTGCCGGTCATTGCGGCGGTCGAGGGGCGCGCGCATATTCACACCGATTATCTGCTGCTCGCCAATGTGATTGTGGCTGCCGAGGGGGCGACCTTCCAGGATGTGGCGCATTTTGCCGCTGGTGTTACACCCGGTGACGGAATCTTTACCACTTGGAGTTATCGCGCGGGTGCGGGGCGAGCCGAGGTGTTCCTCATAAACACCCATCCGGTGCCGGCACGTACGGCACACGAATGGGGGGTCGTGGCTGAGGTTACGCCGAACGGTAAGGCGCTCGCCCGGGCACACGAATTGGCCGCGCTCTACCTAAAGGTCCCCGAGATAACGCGGCGTAATACGCGGATCCACTTCATCCAGCCCCTAAAAGAGCGCATTGTGCGGGAAGTCGGCTACGGGCTATCGCTCGAAGGAGCGTCTGCAGCCGACCTTGTGAAGTCGAAGCAAACCAAATCCGAACGTCAGGCTTCGACAGCAAACGTTGCATGAAGGCGAAGAATTCATCCGGCCGGCGCCGCGATTTGAGGCGCTGCCAGTCGGAGAATTTGGTATTCACCGATCGCAGTGCTGGAACTTCCGTGAACTACAGAGCAACGGGCGCGGAGTGTCTGCGTACACAGACGCGCTGCAAGGAAATCTAAACCAACGCGTTGATAACGCGAACAAGGGAGATGAGGCTATGTCACTCGCAAAACGAAGTGAAAAGGGGTTGCTCACGCCAGACAATTGCGTCGTGGCGCTTATCGATCACCAACCACAGATGCTTTTCGGAATTACCAGCATCGATCGTCAAACCCTCATCAACAACGTTGTGGGTTTCTCAAAGGCGACCAAAGTCTTCGGCCTGCCCACGGTCCTCAGCACGGTCGAGACGAAAGCCTTCAGCGGCTATATCTGGCCGCAACTCAAAGCGCAGTTCCCCGACATCACGCCCATTGAACGCAGCAGCATGAACTCCTGGGACGATGCAATGTTCGTTGCAGCCATCAAGGCCTCAGGTCGCAAGAAAATCGTACTTGCGGGTCTCTGGACGGAAGTGTGCGTCACTTTCCCCACCATCCAGGCAATTACGGACGGATACGAAGTGTATGTGGTGGAAGACCTCTGTGGCGACCTCGATGTCAGGACGCATGATGCAGCAATGCGCCGCGTGGAACAGGCGGGGGCCAAACCGGTTACCTGGATCCAGGTCATGCTCGAGTGGCAGCGGGATTGGGCACTCAGGGAAACCTATGACGCAGTAATGGACATTGTAAAGACGCACGCAGGTGCATACGGCGTGGGCGTCGAATATGCCTACACGATGGTGCATGGTGCGTCGCCAACGGAACTTCCCGATTGGACGCCACCGCTTGAGCTAGCCCACAAGTAAGTAGTAGCCGGGGAAGCGTGACCGGCCTTCCCCGCGTTACTTTCACCAAAACCAGCTCGATAACCTCGGAGGACGCTATGTCTCAGAAGACGATCTATCACAACGGAAAGATCGCGACCAACTCCACCCCGTACTTCGCCGAAGCGATGGCTGTTGAGGATGGTATGGTGCTTGCCACAGGCACCTCCTCCAATTTGTTCCAGACTCGCGAGGCCGGCACAAAACGCGTGGACCTAGGCGGCCGCACAGTGATTCCCGGGCTTAACGACTCCCATATGCACGTGATCCGCGGGGGGCTGCACTATAACCTGGAGCTTCGCTGGGATGGCGTTCCCTCTCTTGTCGATGCAATGCGCATGTTGAAAGAGCAAGTCCTGCGCACCCCGGCCCCGCAATGGGTCCGTGTCGTCGGCGGCTGGACAGAGTTTCAGTTTGCAGAGCGGCGCATGCCGACTCTTGAAGAGATAAACAAAGTCGCTCCTGACACTCCTGTATTTGTCCTTCACCTCTACGACCGGGCAATGTTGAACGCGGCTGCTCTTCGAGCAGTCGGTTATACCAAGGACACACCCGACCCACCGGGAGGCGAAATCCAGCGTGACAAGCGCGGCACGCCCACAGGCATGCTGATAGCCAGACCTAACGCAAGTATCCTCTATTCGACGCTTGCCAAAGGTCCTGTCCTTGGTTATGAAGACCAACTCATATCAACCCGCTACTTCATGCGTGAGTTAAACCGGCTCGGTATCACCAGCGTAATTGACGCTGGCGGCGGATTCCAGAACTATCCCGACGACTATAAAGTTATCGAAGACTTGCACAAGCGTGGGCAGATGACACTGCGTGTCGCGTACAACCTGTATACGCAGCATCCAAAGCATGAAATCGAAGACTTCAGCAAATGGACGTCTTCAGCATCTCTTTACCAAGGCGACCATACCCTGCGTCTCAATGGCGCCGGCGAGAATCTCGTCTTCGCAGGCGCGGACTTCGAGGATTTCCTCCAGCCACGACCGGACCTCGACCACACTCTCGAAACACAACTCGAGAGTGTGGTTCGGCTGCTCGCTGAAAAGCGCTGGGCATTCCGCCTGCACGCCACCTACAACGAATCCATCGAGCGATTCCTGAATGTCTTTGAGAAGGTTGACCGCGACATCCCCTTCAATGGGCTGCACTGGTGCTTCGATCATGCGGAGACGATTTCTGACCAAAATATTGGTCGAACCGTCGCACTCGGAGGCGGCATCGCCGTCCAGCATCGCATGGCCTTCCAGGGAGAATACTTCGTCAACCGCTATGGTGCGGGAGCTGCGAAGAGGACACCTCCGATCCGACGCATGTTGGAGATGGGCGCGCATGTCGGGGCGGGTACTGACGCAACACGAGTGGCAAGCTTCAATCCCTACGTATCACTCTATTGGCTCGTCTCCGGTCGCACGGTAGGCGGAATGCAGCTCTATGGCGGGGAGAACCGGATGTCGCGCGAGGAGGCGCTGCGCCTTTATACACAGGGGAGCAGTTGGTTCTCAGCCGAGGAAGATGTAAAGGGATCGCTGGCTCCAGGTCAACTCGCCGACTTTGCTGTTCTCACCTCGGACTTCTTTTCTGTGCCGGAGCAAGAGATCAAGGACCTGCAATCTGTTCTCACGGTGGTAGGTGGAGAGGTCGTTTATGCGTCGGAGGACTTCAGCCAGTTGGCCCCGCCCCCGTTGCCCGCTGCACTCGATTGGGCTCCGACGGCCCATTACGGAGGTTATTACAACCCCGTGTCACACGTTGGAGCAGCGATGCACTACGGATGTTCCAGACACCATGCCTCGGCCGCATCGCGAGGCCCTGAACGACTTGGAGAGTCTCTATGGGGACTGGGCTGCGATTGCTTCGCCTTTTGACTTCGGGCTCAACCCTTTAACCCTAGGTCCATAGGAGGAGCAAAGTGGAGCAATCTCGAGCACTGCCGAAGAACGCGGAGCGCCTTGCAATCGTTCGACTGGCCCGGGATAGTGCGATTGAATTGATCCTCACTTTTATCCTGCTTTTCGGCGTTACGACAATCGTGAGGTGGGTGATCGGTCCGTCACCCATCTCACGCGCTGTCCCGGGGATACATACCGAACTGTGGATTGTCGGCGCGGCTGTCGCGCTACTTCTTGCTGGGCTGATTCTCACTCCTCTGGGAAGAACCTCTGGAGCGCACACGAACCCCGCCATCTCGCTGGCCATGTGGCGCTTCGGCGTCTTCCCTGGAGCTGGGGTCATCCCCTACTCCATCGCTCAATTGCTCGGTTCTGTACTTGGAGTCGTCGCCGCTCGCTTAGTTTGGGGCCATATTGTGGCGGAGCCACCCGTGATATATGCCGCGCTCCAGCCAGGACCCGGGTGGTCGACCTGGGAGTTATTCGTGGTCGAAGCTCTTGGGATGACTGTCATTGCTTTCGTTGTCGGGCTTTGTCTTGCAGTTCAGCGACTCACTTCTTTCGTGCCTTGGATCGTCGGAAGCCTGGTAGGCCTGGGAATTGCGTTACTAGGAACTGCCACCGGTGGGAGCCTCAACCCAGCTCGCCAGTTCGGGCCAGCCGTTGCTTCTGGGCAGACGCGGCTCTTGTGGGTTTACTTGCTTGCGCCAATGGTCGGTGCAGCAATTGCGGCGTGGCTGCGACGCAAAATACAACACCGCCGCGAGGTGCTCACGCACCGGCTATGTGGCACTGTAAGTACTTCCTCTGCGCCAGTCATTGAGGGTCTTCCCTACCTCAATGCCGCAACTCGCGCAGTCGACACTCAACCGGAAATTTAATGGGCCTCGCCGCTCCGGGACAGTAGACGTGAATCATGCGCATGAAAATCACAACATACTTGCTGGCGGTCTTCACTCTTTTCCCCGTTGCGCCGCATGTATTCGCGCAATCCGCCGACAGGGACCATGTTCCGGAAGTCAACCGCAAATACCAACTGCTTCGCGAGGACGAGGATTGGAGCTTCCTGAAGGATCCTAAGCTCCGAGAAGGCTTTTGGGATTCGATCAAATACATCCCGCTCCGCAGGAGTGCCGATGATTGGTACATGACCGTGGGTGGTGAAGCCCGCGAAGTCTGGGAGCAGATAGGAAACGACAACTGGGGCGCGTCGCCTTATTGGAATGGGTATCTCAATGAAAGGTACATGCTCCATTTTGACCTGCACTATGGAAGGCACCTCCGTACCTTCGTGGAACTGAAGAGTGGATTGAATTCATTCCGTCGAGGTGGCCCGCGTCCCATCGACGAGAAAAGGCTCGATTTTCAGGCCGCATTCCTTGAAGTTGGCACATCCTCTGGCCAGAACTCGATCCACCTCAGAGTCGGCAGGCAAGAGTTAGAGTACGGGTCCGGACGGTTGATCGATGTGCGCGAGGGCCCAAATGTCAGACTGAGCTTTGACGGCTTCATGGTGAAGAGCAAAATCGACTCATGGCAGACTGATGGATTTGCCATGCGGCCGGACGAAGATAAGCCCGGGTTCTTCGACAACTCGCCGGACCACACTGTGGGTTTCTGGGGCACCTATGCCACCAGGCCAATACCGCGTCAATCGTTTTTCGACTTGTACTACTTAGGCCTCGATCGGAAGGATGTAGCTTTCCAGCGAGGCAAGGCTCACGAGTTGCGTCACTCCCTTGGGGCAAGAGTTTCACGCCCCATCGCCACCGAAAAGCCGGGATGGGACTTTGACGATGAAGCACTTTGGCAGTTCGGCACATTCGGTTCGGCGAATATTAAGGCATGGACGATTGCAACCGACACCGGGTACCGAATTCCAACCATTTTCCTGAAGCCGCGCTTTAGTGCGAAGGCTGACATTTCCAGTGGCGATCACCCGAGCACAAACACCTTAGGAACGTTCAATCCACTATTTCCAAAAGGCAACTACTTTGGCGTCCTGGCCACAACAGGTCCCGGCCCCATCAACTTCATCGACGTTCATCCTCACGTCGAAACGGCGCTTCCGCATGATGTATCTCTGTCCATCGATTGGATAGTTCAGTGGCGGGAGAGCCTTGCGGATGGCGTCTACGCGGTGCCTGGATTCTTGATCAGAGCGGGGAATGATAGTCAGGCACGATTCGTCGGACACAGGCCGGGCACGGAGGTTCGCTGGCAAGCCAACCGGCACCTATGGTTTCAGGCCGACTACGGAATTTTCTACGCCGGCAAGTTCCTGAAGGAGACACAGCCTGGCCGCAATCTCAATTACTGGGCGTTGTGGGCCGGGTACAAATTCTAGGAAGCATTTCGGGGGCTGCAGCTTTCCAATTGGCCTCTGGGGTGATTGTCCGTTCATTCTCGCGAACTTACGACAACCACCCAAAGGAATGGACGTTGAACTGCCCTAAATGATCGTGCTTCTTTGCACCCGAAGCCACAAGATCGAATCTTGGGAGCCCGACGACGGAAAGGAAGCCCACATGGAGATGACGAAGGACACGCTTCGAGCGGAAAGGTGGTTACAATTCTCGTTCGCATTGCTGACATTTGTCACAGGCCTGGTCGACGCCGCCAGTTATCTCTCGATGGGCCATATTTTCACAGCAAACATGACCGGGAATGTTGTATTGCTCGGTCTGGCTGCGGCGAACGTACCTGGACTGTCGGTGCTTCGGTCGATAACTGCTCTAATCTTCGCGTTCGCGGGCGGCATAGTATCGGGACGACTCGAGCATTGGACTGCAAATTGGCGCAGGAGCCATTGGCTCGGATTGGCAGCCGGGATGGAGACCACTCTACTGTTTGTGGCTTGCATGATGTTGATGATGAAGCATGATTCTGTGGTCCTTCCGAGCGGTAGTTTGTATGGGATCATTGCACTCACCGCTCTGGCCATGGGCATTCGAAACGGCACTGTGCGGAGGCTAGGAGTGCCGGATATCACGACTACTGTGTTGACGCTGACTGTAGCTGCTTTAGCCTCGGAATCCTCTTTGGCGGGAGGAAATAATCCGCGATGGGGACGACGCATTTCTGCCGTCTTCTCGATGTTCTTTGGTGCAGCAGTTGGCGCGTTTCTTCTCCAACATTCTCTTGCTGTTGTGCTTGGTTTAGCCGCATTTATCACTTTGACGGCAATGATCATCCAGTGTTTTCGCAGCGACACCATGCAGGAGTTAACGGCAGCGTCACATAAATGAAAGCATTCGCGGTGCTGTGCAAATGAGCAATGTGCGCTCCTCATCCGTCGCAAACAGGATTGATGACGCCTATCCGGGCTGAAGAGTGACTGAGATTTGATTGTCGTAGTGATTTGAACGGGAGGGATACGGATGTTGAAGAATCTTTCGTTAACTTTCGCGAAGATTGTGGGCTTTCTGGTTCCCTCGCTCGTGGGGGTGACGTTCTTCTTCGCCATCATCGGAGTGTTCGGACTTGGGATTGCGGTCGCGGGACTGCTGCTAGCCGTCATTGGCGCTGTGGTCCTCGTGCGCCGTGTTCCCGCAGAAGGAGACGCAAGATGAGCCTGAATCCAGCTACGCTCGCCCGCGTGCAATTCGCCTTCACGGTGAGCTTTCACATTATCTTTCCCACCATGTCCATTGGGCTTGCCATGTTCCTTGCTGTGATAGAAGGTCTCTGGCTCAAGACTAGGGATGGGCTATACCTCGAAATCTATCGCTTCTGGCTGAGCATTTTTGCAATGGGTTTTGGAGTTGGGGTGGTGACGGGCATCGTCCTCTCGTTCGAGTTTGGTCTGGGCTTTGCGAAGTTTGCACAGCTTGCCGGGCCGGCGATCGGGCCGATGATTGCCCTCGAAGTACTCACTTCTTTTTTCCTTGAAGCCGGTTTCCTCGGGATCATGCTCTTTGGAATGCATCGAGTGGGGCCCAAGCTCCACTTTTTTGCTACATGCATGGTAGCGCTTGGCACACTGCTGTCAGCATCATGGATCCTGTCCGCGAATAGTTGGATGCAAACGCCGGACGGTGTAGCAGTCCATGATGGCCGGCTGGTCGTCATCAATTGGTGGCATGTAGTAAACAACCCCTCCTGGCTTGTCCGCTTGCCGCACATGCTTAGCGCGGCATACCTGACCGCCTCTTTTCTGGTTGCGGGTGTTGGTGCATGGTACCTGCTGCAGGGCAAGCATCTTGCTTTCGCAAAAAAGAGCGTGGCGCTGGGCACAGCGTTTGCAACTGTGCTCATTGCGGGTCAAGTCTTCATCGGCGATATCCTCTACGGCACGATGCTGAAGCACCAGCCCTCGAAGATGCAGGCAGCCGAGGGATTTTGGGAGAAGTCGGCATCGCCGGCTCCGTACTACTGGGTAATTCTCCCCGACCAGAAGGAACAGCGGAATCGTTTCGCCCTCGGGGTTCCTTATCTCGGCAGCATCTGGCTCATGCATAGTCTTCACGGCCGCGTGGAGGGTCTAAAGAGCACTCCGGCAGAGCAGCAGCCCATCATGGGCATGGTCTTTTACGGATTCCGCATTATGTACGGCATTGCCATCTTGATGTTCGCCGTGGCAACGGCCTCACTGTGGCTTCGATGGAAGCGCCGGCTCTTTACAACGAGGTGGTTTCTTCGCTGCTTGGTGACGATGACGCCCTCCGGTATCGTTGCCACGCTCGGCGGATGGTACCTGGCCGAGACTGGTCGCCAGCCCTGGGTGATATTTGGCATGTTGCGAACCATCGATGCCGTTTCGCCGGTACCAGCGCAGACGCTGCTCGCAACGCTAATCGCTTTTGTTTGTATCTACGCGTTCTTTATGACTGCATTTCTCATTTTCGTAGCTCGCGTCATCCGGAGGGGACCGGAATCGGCTTCTATCCATGCTGAGGCTTCCGGATCTCTCAAGAATGCACTCCGTCCGCAAGTGCTGGACCGAGCGAACGCCAATGCCGTGGTGGGGAGGTAGCACGATGGACATGCCTCTCCTTTGTGCCGGATTCGCTGCACTATCTGTAACGTTTTATGTGTTGCTCGATGGCTTCGACCTTGGAGTGGGCGCTCTACTTCTGTTGCAACCGCATGAGAAATCGAGAGACCATATGGTCGATTCCATAACTCCGACGTGGGACGGAAACGAGACTTGGCTGATCATGACCGGGGTGACGCTGCTAGCGGCGTTCCCGATCGCCTATGGCATTCTCATGCCAGCACTCTATATTCCTATCGTCGTGATGCTTCTTGCGCTTGGCCTACGCGGAGTGTCGTTTGAGTTTCGTTCGCAGATGAAGTTCTACCGCCGTAGGTGGGATGTGATCTTTGCCGTCGGGTCGATCGTGGCAGCATGCATGCAAGGTCTGATTCTGGGCGCGCTGCTTCAGGGTATATCGGTCCAGGGGATTACGTTTAGCGGGAACGTCCTTGATTGCTTTCGGCCTTTCTCTGTGCTTTGCGCCCTCTGCGTGCTCGCAGGATACGTCGTACTCGGCGGCTGTTGGCTCCAATTCAAGGCCACGGCGCAATTGCACGGATTTTCGGGACGAACGTTGCGCCTCGCATTGCCGCTGTTTATGCTCTTCTTCTTTGCCGTCGGACGGATGTCGCTTTTCGTCCAGCCCGGTATCTTGGCTGCATGGCAGAACCACCCGGTTCTGCTCGGAACTCTGAGCTGTATCGTACTGCTGGCAGCTTTCATTCTGTTCGGAAGTATCGGGAAGCGCCCAGATGTTCGCCCACTGATTGCAGGCTTGGTAATGATCGCCGCCGGAATCGGAGGTCTTGCAATCCTCGTATTTCCAACGATTGTACCGTTCCGCATTTCCATTTGGGACGCGTCTAGCTCGCGCCTGAGCCAGATTTTCCTGCTCACCGGGGCCATCGTTGTCACACCTGTGGTTCTCGGGTATTCGTTCTTCGCCTATTGGGTATTTCGCGGCAAGACCCCGGAGAAGGGATGGGGCGGATATGAGTGAGCGGAAAAAGCGGTTGCTGTGGTTCGCGGGAATCTACGTAGGCTCATTGATCGTCTTTGCATTGGTCACGTACATGTTGCGAGCCGCATTGCGGCTCCTCTGAGTCGCAGGCAGACAACCGCGCAATTTCAATGCGGTCTCCCTGTTCGTGAGCGTCCACCAGATGCCACGAAGATGGCAGAAGTATCAGGAGGAATTTACGACATGAATCGCATCCGTTGTGCTTTCGCATGGAGTCTGCTCGTTTTCAGCCTCGCAAATCGCCCGGGCCTCGGATGGTCCGAGATCCCGCAAGGCTCGGACCCCACTTCAACCGTTGCCGTCGGTCCCCAGTACGATACAACACACGTCTATGTAGCGCCGGAAGATGTTGATGCCTTCGTGAAGGACTTCCTCGGTACGTTTGGAGGTACCAGCACGAAGCAAGTGGTGGTCACCGTCACGCCGACTCCGAGCAGTACAAGCTCCCAGCTTCTGCAAACTCCGGTAGGCACGGTATCGCTGTTTGGATTCAAGACTCCCGTTCCGTATCCCTTCGGCGAGGAAAGGACCGGCTATCTAGTCACCGATCTTGATAATGCTATCGTTTCCGCAAGGTCTGCGGGCGCGGATGTCCTCGTGACGCCGTTCCCTGATCCGATCGGGCGCGATGCAGTCATTCAGTGGCCGGGCGGAATCAACATGCAGCTTTACTGGCACACAACTAAACCCTCATACACGGCATTTCAGACAATTCCAGAGAATCGCGTCTACCTCTCACCTGTTCGTGTTGACGACTTCCTTCGAAGCTTTCTTGCCTTCTCTCATGGCAAGGTTGTTTCCGATGATCCTCACGCGCCCGGAATTGAGATTGGCCGATCAGGTGACACATTCCGACGCGTCCGCGTCGAGTCTCTATTCGGCAGGCTCACGGTCTTGGTTACCGATGGCCATCTCCCCTACCCCTATGGACGGGAACAGACTGGCTATGAAGTGTCAAGCCTGACAGATACGCTCGCGAAGGCTGAGTCGCTGGGTGTCAGAATTCTTGTTCAGCCATATTCCTCGAGTGGGCGGACTGCTGCAATCGTCGAATTTCCGGGCGGATATGTGGCAGAGATTCACGAAATGAGGTGAGTAGCTTTGAATGCTTAGGAGACTGGCTCGTCTCTGTCGGCACTAAATCCTTAGGCATATTGTGACGTTGACCTTTTCATTGTGGCTTATGAACTCTTTCCTGGGGTTGCAATCCGAATCCAGAGGGCGCACCCGCTTTGGTGACGAATTCTGTTGAGAGAAGGACAATGGATATGGCCGTTTCCGCACACTTCGGCAACTCGCCCCAGATGCGGCATATGGAGCACGATTCTCCGCCCGAAGAGAACAATTCGGGATGCGTGCTGGCGAATCTCCTGAGTCAATCCCTGGCAGTGTATGTCGAACTGGAAAAGGCCCATTGGCATTTAAGGCTTAACAAGGCAGGCCACGCAGTTAACGCCCAATCTGAAGGCCCCACGGAGATTGCCAGAGAAGTCTGTACGATTTCTTTGCGGTTGATTGCTTCAATATCTCGTCTACAACGCGTCCTTGATCCAAACGTCAGTGCTGAATGTGCCGCATTATGTGCCGTGGTCGAGGAGAAGATTGGCGAGAATCGCGAACTTGCGAGCGACAGGCAATATGACCCCAGGAGGGACATCGCGACTCTTGTGTCCCAGAGGCCACGTGATCCGTGAAAGCCACGAGGAGGTGCAACCCCATGTGGCCGCAGCTCTCAGCAGTTCAGACTGGACGGAAAGAGAGCGGTTCGCGGGTGCGGAATACAAGGTGGAAACCGAAGTCTCTCCTTCGAGGGATCTGGATTTTCAGGCAAATGACAACCAAGGATTGGCTCATGACGGCTGGATTGCTTTTGCCTGCGATCGGTGTCATCGCTCAGGGTACTCCACCTGCACCCGGTATCATTTGGCAGCCTAGAGGAGCGCAGGCGCTCGCTAAAGAGTCCGCTGCCAAACCGCACGACAACATCGCGCTTGTACCCGACAGGATCTGCACGCTGGCCGAGTTGATCGATCTCGCTGAACAACACAATCCCGAGACGCGCGTTGCCTGGCAAGAAGCGATATCGAAAGCAGACGAGTTAGGCATTGCGAGAAGTTCGCTCTATCCAACCTTGACGGCAGTCTCCCTCGCCGTCTCACTGCGGACAGCTACCCTTACCGGCCAGTACTTTCATCGCCAGACCGAAGGCGTCTTCGAGCCTATACTCCACGTGGAATATCTGGTGTTCGATGCTGGCGGACGAAGCGGGGAGATCGACGTTGCCAAGGCAAACCTGCTGGCGTCGGATCTTTCATTCAACGACACGCATCGCCTCATCGTCTTTCAGGTTGCCGAGGCTTACTACCGGTTTCTCAATGTGCAGGGGCTGCGCCAGGCAGCCGAATCGAGTCTGGAAAACGCCAAGGCAGTTGAGGAGGACGCGAAGGCACGCCTTGAAAACGGTCTGGCTACCAAGCCCGACGAACTTGAAGCTACCGCCGCGCGTGCCCAGGCAGACCTCGATCTGCAGGCCGCCGTTGGCGCCGTCGACATTGCGCGCGGCGACCTTGCCACCGCTCTCGGAGTCGACCCCGGCACCGTGTTCACTGTGGAAGGCATTGACCAACTCAAACTCCCCTCATCCATCGCCGACTCCGTTGATCAGGAAATAGATCGCGCATTCAGCCAGCGACCGGATTTGCTTCAGCAACTGGCGCGCTTGCGTGCAGCTAATGCCGCAATCAGACAGGTGAGATCACAGTATTTTCCGACCTTGAGTTTTAAGGGCGATGGGGGACTGGCACGGGCCTACGGACAGCAGGATATTCTTCCCGGAAGCTACGCACAAGGTGAGGTTTGGAACGCCGCACTCGAATTGCGATGGAATCTCTTCGATGGCGCGCGCCGCGAATATCGTATTGCGCAAGCCAACGCCGACAAAAAGGCAGCACAGGCCCAGATCGATGCGCTCCGCGACCACATCGCCAACCAGGTCTGGTCCGCCTACACCAACATGCGAACCGCTCTCCGCCAGCAGCAGGCCGCGGCTGCCCTCCTGACCGCCTCGCAGGAATCATACGAAGCAGCATACCAATCCTACGGTTATGGTGTTCGCAATTTGCTCGATGTAGTTTCAGCGCAGAAAGCTCTGGCGCAGGCACGATCTGAGGACGTTTCTGCGCGGACACAGCTGCTCCTGCAGGTCACTGACCTTGCCTTCCAAACGGCCGACTTCATCCAAACGCAGCACTGGAGCCCTGTGCCATGAGTGCAACGCCACACAAAAGGAGCGAATTGAATCTATGAGCCGCCTTCAGCGCTGGTCGATTCTGCCGTATGCACTTCTGGCGACTGAGATCGCGGGCTGCAGTCGTGCGCCCACGTTTAATATACTCGGTTCCTTTTTCCCCTCGTGGCTCATCTGCCTTTTTGCAGGTATCTGCTTTTCCGTGATTGCAAACCGTATCTTCGCGCGATTTGCACTCGACAAGGAAATCCTCTGGCCCATTATTGTCCATCCGTGCCTTGCCCTGTTTTTCGCT
>Ga0207007_1150_pt2 | contig 18747 bp, 9 predicted proteins | sample Alteio_BWMinCont_85_FD_153487 | JGI IMG/M metagenome (GOLD analysis project Ga0207007, IMG submission 153487) | Enriched cells from forest soil in Barre Woods Harvard Forest LTER site, Petersham, Massachusetts, United States -... | ecosystem: Environmental > Terrestrial > Soil > Temperate forest >...
GCACGGGGCCCCGGTTAATTATCCTGAGACCGTGAGCACTGTCGGTATTGGATGCAGAAACTATTGTATCATTTAAGGAATCAATGCCTTTGATAAGGTATTGATAAACAGTTTGGCAAATGATGGCCGTGTCTTTAAAAGCAAATACATTATTAGCCAACGTATCTATCAGGATGCCATCACGATAGAGCAGGTATTTGCCTACCTTCCAACCCGCATAACTGTTCCATGACAAGTGGTTAAAGCTATTATCTGAGGAGGCTTTTAGATGTATGGTTTCATGGTAAATGGTAAATGGTCCCGTGTTTCCACAACTATCCACGGGCTGAATTTTATAATAATAGGATTGGTCATAAGTATCCAGACCCGTATCAATTAAAGTCGTGCCAGGCCAATGATCAAAGATCAATGACCAATAAAGCCCATCAATACTCCTGTAAATATTATATCCTTCTAAATTATTATCCAACGCCGCAATCCAATCAAGTTCAATCCTTCCATACGTGACATCCGTTCTTAAAACCGTAACATCCCTGATCTGCCCAGTGATCGGCGTTATCGTATCAAAACTCTTCACCGTAACAGAATCCGAAAATGATATTTCACCATTGGCAAGCATGGCCTGTACCTGGTAGGTATAGTCTTGGTTACAGGTAATATTTGAATCGCGCAAAGCAGAATCTAATCCCGCACGGCTCACCAGAAATTGCGGCCCCCCATCTTTTGATTTATACACTGAATAGGCTTTGACTGGGATGCCAAAATAGTTGGTCCATTTGAGCCCTTCACCCAGGTTCTGGTTTTGTACGGTGAGCAATATCGTTTTGTGGATATTGGAGTTAATGCCCACATCACAAACATTATACGTAAGGATATAATACTTATAAGCATATTGTAATGTGTTGATATTCTCCTGGATATAGCTTGTATCATTTAAATCGGTTACATCTTTTATGAGCGCGTATTTGCCATTCGCTGTATTCAGGGAATAGACATAATAGCCTCTTGCGTTGGTATCATTCAAGGCAGCCCGTTTCCATTGAATATATATCTCGCCATTGATTTCATCTGATTTGAGAACTGTAGCATAGATCAACTGTGCTGAATCAGCATCGGGAATGATGCGTGGAATGGCACTCAGACTATCCGAATAACTTACCATTCCAGCTTTTGAATAAACAGCTCCTATTTTATAGTAATAGGTTTGCCCTTTGGTGACATTGGTGTCGATATCAATGGTTGCGTTGTTCGGCAATTCATTGATCATTTTGTAGTTAACTTTATCCGCTGAGCGAAGGACCACCAAAGAATCGGGTGCAGAAGGGGGTGCGTTGAATACAGGCAGGGAAAGGCTTACCTGCGGCCTGCAGGCCAATGCTTTGGCAGTGAAAGGCTCAACGCAAACGGTATCCGATTCTGCGGCATTGAGACAGGAATCGAAAGTGATAATGGTATAACAAATCGGGTTAGCAGTGCTCACGGTCTCAGGATAATTAACCGGGGCCCCGTGCAAGTGCGTGAAATAATCTTTGCCCGTCCAGTTGCCATTTATATTCCTCTCGATCACATATTTATATACATCCGGCGAATCGGAAGTAATAAAGCTGAGCTGGGTATTATAGGAATTCAATACGCTGAGAACAGTGATTTTAGCTGCATTGGGAGGAATGGTATCCAGCGCTTTATGGCCCGTGGTATCAGACCAGGAAAGCTCACCAGGGTTGTAGCCAACAGCTGAGATCCGGTAGTAAATAGCATAATTGCAGGGCGCTGGAAACTCCCTTGAAGCCGTATCATTTCCCGGCACGGAATCTATGGTTACAAAGCTCCCGCTTTGTAATCTTTCAATTTTGTAATCTTTAATTTTAAATCCATGATAAGGCGTCCAGTTTAGCTGGTGGGTGAGCTGGCCGACTTTTACTGTAAGGGTCATGGTTTGGCTGGTGGGTGACTGTACAAACTGGCTATTGCAGGAGTCATAGGTTACCAGGTAGTATTCATAATCCGAATCTTTGGTGTCAAGGCCTGATTGTATGAAGCTGTCAACGCCTGGCGGAAAGTTTCCGCCTATTTTGGCGAAATTTTTACCATCCCTGGAAAAGAAAAGTTCGTTATAGGTAAGGTTTCTTTTATTGATAGTTATCCAATTGATCATCACCGAGCCATTGGCGGCTGAAGTGCTTATCTTACTGGCTACCACCAACTGCAATGACGGCACGGGATACACTTTTACAATTTTTGTAATGGAATCTTTCACTGTACCATTGCTTGTTACCAATTTTACACTGAAAGTACCCGGATACTTGTATTGATGGGTTGGGTTTTGCCGGGTAGAGGTATCTGAGCCTGTCGAAGATGTGTCACCAAAGTCCCATTTCCAGCTTATAGGTTTAATAAAAGTAGAATCGGTAAATGTGGTACTTAATCCCAGGCAAACACTGTCTGCCCCGAAATTGGCGACAAATGGAGGACAAACCATTGAATCCGCTATTCCATAGTTGGCTACACCATAAAAACTATCTGAAGTAAGGCTTAAATTTACAATTCCAATATTAGGATTAATACTATCAATATAAATGGGAAAATCTGAAACTTTTGGTATAAGAGATTTTGTATTGCAGCCGCCCGTATTGGCATTTTTGTCGGCTTTCACAAGAAAATACTCATTGCCCCCATTATAATAAGAAGAATCCAAAGTATTGGTGGTGCCAAGCAATGCAAACCCGCCGGAAGGCAAGCGTGTGAACGAATGCGATGGGTTGTTATAATACCCATCACCATAAACATTATCATATATTTTTGAAAAGATAACCTTACCCGAAGTATCTATCTGCATGATGCCGATACCGTTGTCTATATTCTTGAGCGGAATACTGATATTTTTACCTGTACTGTCATAAAAAGCATATCCAAAGATGCCACTATACCACAAGCCAAAAGGGAATGGCACCGGATTGTACCTCAATCCAAAATCATATTGCTTTGACCATAAAAGGACTCCCGTACTATCCAGCTTTTGAATGTTACCGTAATAAGCATATGGTGAGTGATTATCAAAAACTGAACTAAGGACATATATACTTTTATCAGGCAATTCAATGACCGCATTCATGAAAGTGGTGGATGTGCCAGTCAAACTGTTAAACCCCGTCTTGATCCATTTTGGATTTCCGTTGTTATCAGTTTTAATAATTGCATCAGAAGCCCATCCGCTTAAAATAATTCCGCCGTCTCTTGAAACAGCGATATGTTCAATGTTGGTATTGAAGCCACCGTTCCCATATCCTTTGGCCCAGATTACAGATCCTGTTGTATCCGTTTTAATGACCATGGGCAAACTGTATGAAACAGCGCCAGGTGATGTAACCCTGCCAACCAATAAATAGCCTCCTTTGGGATCATTTACCACCATTGTCACAGAGGTTCTTGAATAAGAAGAGGGGGAACTGGAAGTCCCATGGTAAACATTTGACCATAAGACATTCCCATTCAGATCAATTTTAAAGAGGTATCCCGGGCCGAAGCCGCTTCCCGGATATTCCAGGGTGCTGGTACCTACAACCACATTTCCATCAGGTGCCAGCGCCAAATCTACGTATTGGTTGGACGCGGATCCAAAGCCAATACTGTCAGTCGTCGGGGGGCACTCATACATTTTTGACCATATTACTTTTCCAAGACTATCAACCCCGAGGAGATGAATAGAAAAAGTACGGGTTTGTCTGCTTGAACTTAAAAATTCAGCAATTCCGGAAATAATAAAACCACCATTGGGCAAACTGACGATTCCGGAGCTGAATATATTGCTATCGGAACTGAACGTATTGCCCCTGTAGTTGAACGTATTGCCCCCGGAGTTACGATATATTTTCTGGAATGTCGCTATTTTCTGCCCATTGGCAACAATGCCCGCAAGGCAGAAAATAAAAACAAAAAGAAAGCGCGTAAACCTTTTAGACATATAATATTGAAATGGCAAAAAACAAATATGCGGAAAAAAGGTGAGAAAGAGAAATTGTTTAAACTATGATTTTCAGGATAAACAGATTTTAGGATGCCATAGTGGTTAGCTGGGCGTTAAAGTTGGCAACTTTTAAAAAGTTGACAACTTTCCAATTGTCGTACTCTCATGCAACAAAATCACTACGGAAGTAAACAGTACAAATCCTCCTATCTGGTGAAGTGCAGCCAGGGTAATGGGAGCAGCATAGAGTAAGGTGGAGACACCCAGGGTAAACTGTATGACCAGGGCTATGATAAAAAATGCAACGGCACTAGTGAGGGCAGGTACCGGATTTTTTCTATGGAGATAAACGAGGATAAAACCCAAAATCACCAAAATGGTGCCAATGTATCTGTGCACAATCTGAACGCCAACAGGATAGTCAAAAAAGCTTGCGAATACCGGGTGAAAAGTTGAAGGAATCCATTCATCTCCCATTTTAGGAAACGTATTATAAATTTTCCCGCCGCCGAGGCCTGCCATAAATGCCCCATAAATAATCTGGATTACCACCAAAGATGCAATTGTGATTGTGAGTTTTCTAAATAGTGGTGTAATATGTCCCGGCGATGTTTCTTTATTTTGATGTATCAGGTCAAGAGCAACCCATAATGTATATCCATAAGTGATGAATGCCGTAATGAGGTGCAATGCGAGCCGGTAATGGCTTACACTTGGCCGGTTCACCAACCCGCTGGCCACCATATACCAACCGATAAAACCCTGGAGCGCACCGAGCAATAGGATGATTACAAGTTTCCTGATCAATGGCGGGTCCAGCATTTTCCGGAACAGGAAATATAAAAAGGGGATAATAAAAACCACACCAAGCAACCTGCCCACCAGCCTGTGAAAATATTCCCAGTAGAAAATGGATTTGAACTGTTCCACATCCATTCCGGTATTTACTTTTTGGTACTGAGGTGATTGTTTGTATTTATCAAAGGCAATATTCCAGTCGGCCTGGTTTAAAGGTGGAACAGAACCCATAATAACATCCCATTCGGTAATAGAAAGCCCCGACCCGGTAAGCCGGGTAATGCCACCCAGTATTACCATTAAAAAAATGATAAAGCAACCTGAAAGCAACCAGATGATGATGGGTTTATTATTGCGATGTTTTTGCATGGATTGTTTTTCAGGTAATGCCGCAAAGTTGGGGAGTTTTTGATTAAAGCTTGCCTTTCAAAACTTATTTTTATGACATCATTCCCCGGGTTGCACCCGGGGTTAGCCGTTGGTGAAACCGGCGGATAAAAGCAAGCACGAATCCCAACCCCGCAGTGGGTTGAACAGCATAAACAATGATAGGCATAAAGTGATACCAGAAGATGTAAAATTGGTTCAAGTAATACTGAAACAGTCTGTTTGGGAAAAACTTACCGAAAATCCGAATCCCTTAGAGCTTCAAGGATATCAACAGGTATGCCCTTTCTTCTTTCTCTGCCTACAAGAGTATAAATCAATTTTTGCCTGGTATAAATGCAACGTTGAACAATAAAATAAACCGGAACAATAACAGTTCCGATGGCATAAACGCCAAGCCCGGCAGCGATAAAAGTTGCCGCAGCGCCCGCCATTTCACCAAGAGCTTCCACAGCGCCTACCAAAACGAGCCCGCTTCCCAGAAAAGAAGATAAGAATGGGATCAATGCAAAATCAATACCGGCCATGCCTCTCTTTCTATAAAACATATTGATTATTGCCTTCGCAGTATCGTCTTTGCCATAGTAATACGTAAACTCAGTTTTTGATAAATGGTAATCCAGGTTTTCGATGAGAGTGGAATCCTTAGCAGATTGGATTTTTGCGGGGCTCTGCGCAAAACAGGATTTGTTTTGGGACAGAAAACATAAGCAAAAAACTGATAACACCAGGATTATTTTCATGGCTTCAGAAATTGTTTGCGCAAGGTAAGTAAAAGTTAAGAGGCAACCAATTCGCAGCAGAATACGTTTACTTATATAACAAGTTGGTTTGCGAAATTTTGTAATTTGCAGGTTATTGGATATAATTTGCTTCAAATTATGAGCGTGATGGCTTGAATTTTGCTTGATTTATTGAGCCATGTCAAAAATATCTTAGTGTCAGATGTCTTTTAAGCATTCTTATAAAACAAAGATTTCAATAGCGAAAGCTTTTTGGATATGTTTTGCAATGGTTTCTATTTCAGGTATTGCAAATGCAGGTACTAAATTCATTCCGAATGGCGGTCAGTGGTCTTCAAACATCCTGTATGAGGCAGGTTTGCCAAGTGGTGCATTTTACCTTGAAAAAAATCAGATAACCTATTTTTTCTTCGATGAGGATGCGCTGCACCAGGTATGGCACAATTTTAAACAAAGCGCCCTGGTGCAGAACCAGGTCATCAGGGTTCAATTCGAAGGCAGCACAGGTCCAACGGCGGTTAATGCTACCGGGGTGTCGAGCAATGAGTATTATAATTATTTTATCGGCAAAGACAGGTCTAAATGGGTCGGGAAAATTCATGCCACCGACCAGGTAACCATGCAAAACCTGTGGAATGGAATTGATCTTGTCATCCAGACCAGCGGGGATGGAATTAAGTATAGTTTTATCGTTCACCCGGGTGCCGATCCCAGCCTGATAAAACTCCGTTATTTAGGTGCAGACAGTACGAGTGTTGATGAAAGTGATACACTCAGGATATGTTCTCATTTGAGAAACATGACAGAGCTTCCACCGGTTTCGTATCAGTACAGGAAAGGCTTATTCGACAAAACCGCCACTTATTCTGATGTTGAATCAAATTACAAACAATTAGAGCCCAATCTGATTGGATTTGAGGCACATAATTATAGTAAACACGATACATTAACCATTGACCCGATTTTGATTTTTTCGACCTTCTCCGGCTCAAAGGCAGATAATTTTGGATTTACAGGGACTTTCAACCCTGCCGGGAATGGCTTTTCGGGAGGTACGGTTTATGCACCCGGCTATCCAACAACCACAGGGGCTTTTGAAGTAAACTACCAGGGTGGAGCTACCACTTATGACGGTATGGGTAACCTACAGGAATACGGCCGCGATGTAGGTATCCTGAAATATACCCCAGACGGTACCCAACTGGTTTGGTGTACATATCTTGGCGGAAAAAATAATGAGCAGCCCCATAGTATGATCGTAAACAGCAAAGACGAGCTCATCGTTTTTGGTACTACGGCGAGCGATGATTTTCCAGTGACTCCGAATGCTTATGATACTACCTATCATGGCAATGGTGATATTTATATTGCGATCTTTTCAGAAGACGGCTCTAAACTGATTGCTTCAACCTATGTGGGAGGCGGGGGACGAGACGGTTTCAACGGCAGCCAGCCTTATAGTGAGCCCACAGGTCCTCTATCTTACAATTATGGAGATGCCTACCGTGGCGAGGTGATCGTTGATAACGCAGACAACATACTTGTGGCTTCCTGTACCCAATCAAATGATCTCATTACAAAACAACCTTTTCAAAGCAATTTTGGAGGCGTTCAGGATGGCCTGGTCATGAAATTATCCGCTGATCTTTCAACATTGGACTGGATGAGTTTTTTGGGCGGTTCAGATCAGGACGCTGCTTATGGGATACACCTTGACAGCAAGCAAAATATATTTGTTTGCGGTGGGACACAAAGCACCGATTTCCCTACAACAATTGGCACCATATCGCCAACCTATAATGGAGGTATTGATGGTTTCCTAGTTAAAATAAGTCCCGATGGCAGTAAGATTTCTGCGGCCACTTATATGGGCACACCATCTTATGATCAAAATTACCTTGTGCAGGTAGATGAGAGCGACCAGGTTTATGTTACCGGACAATCACTTGGCCAATTTCCGGTTATTGGTAAGGTTTATAGCAATCCAAATAGCAAACAATATATTGCCCAGATAGATAACAACCTGGATAAAATTCTTAATTCCACCGTTTTTGGTGCCGGTACCAGTGATATCAACCTTTCTCCTTCTGCTTTCCTGGTTGATGTTTGTGGCAGGGTATATGTTTCCGGATGGGGAGGACAGGCAAATAACTGGTATAATCCTCCGACAGGAAATACGAATGGTCTTGCGCTTACATCAGATGCTTTTCAAAGGAATACCAATGGTTCCAATTTTTATCTGATGATATTGTCAAAAGATATGACCAACCTGGTTTATGCAACTTATTTTGGAGGCTTGAATTCTCAGAGTGAAGAACATGTTGATGGCGGTACAAGCCGGTTTGACCGAAATGGCATCGTATATCAATCGGTGTGTGGCGGATGCGGCGGCTATTCAGATTTCCCTACTACTGTAGGGGCCTGGAGCCGAAAAAATAAGGGGGTAAGGGCTTTTGATAAATTTGAAGGGGGCTGTAATAATGCGATGTTCAAAATAGACCTTAATTCAGCAGATTTTCCGCCCAAGTTGGATGATACGGTTATTGTCACAAGTGTCGGCGATACCATTAATTATAGTTTTACCATAACAGACCCTCAGGGAGATTCTGTTTATGCCCATGCCAGCGGAACAATCCTTAATGCGGCTGAGGTAAATCCCCCGGCGGTTTTTGTGGCAGATTCAGGACTTGGCCAGATTAAAGCGCATTTTATGTGGCCGGCCAATTGTAACCAATATCTTGGCGATACAATTGTGGTTGCAGTTTCCGCGAGAAACAATAGTTGCCCCGTTCCGAGGACAGTGACACACTACATAAAAATAGTTATAAAAAGACCTCCAATACCCCCGGTTCCTGAAATGTTTTGCATTGAGCATGTTGATAATAGTACCGTACGGATTCGCTGGACTGCGGTGCCACCAAGCAAAAACCTGGGAGGGGTACGGTTGGTAAAAGTATTCCCCAATGGCGTAGATAGTGTTGTATATTCGGGGAGCGGATTGTCACCTGAAGAATATGTTGATCCGGCGGTACCAAATAATATGTCAGTCAACTACGGTTACTTTTTATATTCTGTAAGCGCATGTGGCGTTGGCAATGATACGGGAAGGACAGCACATACGGTTCCTGAGGCTGATTCCATACCAAATGGCCTCAATGTTTTTTCTGTATCAGTCGAAAATAACAAGAATATCAGACTATTGTGGAACCAGTATCCATACGGGAGTTTCCACTCTTATATTATCTACCGCAAGGAGGGAACTGATCCCTCAGCCCAATTTGAATATTACAAGGTTATTACCAGTCAAAAAGATACCAGCTACCTGGATTCTAATGTAAATGTACAATCCACCAGTTATTGCTACCAGATATATACCGTGACCCAATGCGGGCTGGTAAGTCTGCCCGGTAATGAAGGATGTTCTATAGTTCTTAAAGGCAGTTCCATACCTTTTGTGAATAATTTGAGTTGGAATCCGTACCAGGTTTGGACGAATGGGGTTTACAAATATGAAGTGGTGAGACGAGACCCATCAAAACCCGATTCTGTGGTAGGCTCTCTTACTTCAGCTACAAACCTTGTTTATGCGGATGATTCACTGAATTATGATGAAGGCATCTACTGGTATCATATTGTGGCACTTTCCGGCACAGATTCGAACTCGGCAAAAAGTGTTTCCAATGAAATTCAACTCATTCAAAAACCAATATTGTATGTGCCTAATGCTTTTACCCCAAACAAAGACAATGTAAATGATAAATGGGGGTTTGTGCCTGTGTTCGTAAAGGATTTCCAAATGAATGTCTTTAACCGATGGGGAGAATTTGTATGGCATACCAATGATAAACATATTCAATGGGATGGCACTTACAAAGGTGAACAACCTTCGAATGATGCATTTATCTGGCAAGTTGACTTTACAGGATGGGATAATAGCCAGAATTTTAACAGCGGATATGTGACAACGCTACCCTAATTCTTAATTTTTATTTATTTTCTCGTTTCAAGCGCTGCAATTTCGTCTTTAAGCCAGTTGATGTTTGCTATATTTTTTGTTTTTTCCATGGCTTGTTTTAGTCGGGCCATATTTCTCTCATAATTTCTATCGCGTTCATAAGGCAATTTGATTTTGAGAGAGAATGCTTTTTTGGAAAATCTTAAAAGATTATTGTACACCTCAACGTTGTCTTTTGAAATGAGTTTGTTGCGGCGTAGGTATATACCAAAAGCAGAAACCAGTGCGTAAAAACTATCTTCCTCTTCCAGTTTATAGTATATTTTAAGCAACATGGCCTTGGAGTCCAGGTTGTAGTATATGTCTGTGAATTCTACCGAATTAAGCAGCTTTGTTGCTTTTTTGTAATCGCCGGTTTCGTAATAATAATTGGCAAGATTATATGTATAAGCGTTCTGCCGGACTTCACCGGGCAGTTTGTCTTTGAATATATTGATCATATTAAATGTCCAATCATATTCCTTCAATCGGAGACCAATGGAGACGAAGTTTTTAAACTCCCACTGAATATTCTTGTTATCGGCAAATACCAGCCCGTTGTTTAATATATGTTTGTAGATTTCGAAAAGCTGATATAAATAATCCGTATTTCCCTGGTTAAGTCGGCGGATACAATAATTCTGGGCATAACCATATATAGATTGTAATTCTTCCACGGTAAAATTAAATTCATTCTCAGCTGCCAGTTTTTTCAATTCAAAGAAATATGGTTCATGATCTTCAGTGGTTAGCATCAGGTACATGTTCAGATATATCTGTATTGCAGAATAGCCGCTGTAAATCTTTGGATTAGCCTGAAGATAAGGGACAACAATATCAAGCATTTTAAGATCATAATCAACTGATAATATCCTGCTTCGGTTTATCATTTCACAGGCATCTTTCAATTTCAAGGCCAGGTAAAACAGATCAAGTTGATCCAGTTTTATCTGGAGGCTTTCATTACCTGTGATTGAACCATGGATCCTGAAGCCATAATCCTTTTCAGAATGGATCATAAAAGTCTCGTAAAAATAATTGCTATCCCTGATCAAAGTTTGAGAATGAAGCTGTTCAAGGTCTTTTTCAACGCCATTTACCAATGCGTCAAGATCTTTTGTATAAACAAGGTTTATAAGTTTCAGTTTTTGTTGAAACTTGTTTTGGCGGTAGCTTTCAATTGACAGATATTCTTCCAACAGGTTGGTGAGAATATACATAAGGTCCGTAAGTCTCCTTAATCCGTAGGACTTGCCCGGATAAATTTTGGCAAGGATTTTATTGTTATCAATTTGGCTTTTATGTAACAATCCTTCCGAAATTATAATATCTAATAGCTTGGTTATCTCCTTATTGGTGTTAAAATATGGTGATTCTACAAAAGCCCTGAACGAATACAACTCTTCTTCAGAAAGTTTTTTGAGGGTTTTAATAAGTTTGCTCTTATGCATAGAGTTTAATGAGAATTGTGTTTTTATTTGATAAGTTGTTTTTTTAAATACTTGTAATATATATAAATATATATTATATTTGACAAATATAGGCTTAAAATTAGATTGAGAAGCTAAAGAATATGTATTTTTTTGACCTTGCGATTATTCCAATCTTCGTATCGTCAATTAAAACTATTTAGGTAACTTAGATTTATATATCATGAAAGCACAAAAACACTACTCATTGCAAGGTGCAAAATCAAGCAACGAATTACCCTCAAAAAACACCTCTTCTTTGCCAAAATTAGTTTGTCGAACCGTATTTTCAGGGGTTATTCTTCTTATAGGCTTGTTAACCCCGAAGTACGGCTTTTGCCAATTAAGTGGAACCTATACCATAGATTCAACCCAGCCTGTATCTAAAACTAACTATCTGAATCTGCACTCTGCTTTTATTGATCTTGATTCGGGTAAAAGGTATGATGGATTTTCCGCAAACGGACCAGGTGTTAATGGCCCCGTAATTTTAAAAATGGCCGATGGTACTTATAATTATGGTGGAACGCCTGCCACGCCGGTCATAGTTGCACTTTCCTCCGTTTCAGGGAGCTCAGCCACAAATACAATTACCCTGACTTCTGCCTCATCTGATAGTTCTAAAGTATTGTTTTCTAATATGATATTAGGGCTTGACAATGTACATAATGTTGTTTTGTCCAAAATCGGGTTTAATTTAAAATATACAGGAGGTTCAGCAAGTATTTTCATCATGATGGGATCAAATATTACTATAACACATAGTCTTTTCCAGACAACTGCAAAGAATATCGGTATCATAAAATATGATAGCGATACTACGGATAGCGTAATGATTTCTCACAATAATTTCCAGGGTTCAAGTTTAAGCATGGAATTAAATGAAGTGAAAAACTTATACGTAACTGATAACATTGTGTCAAATGCATCTTCATCTTCCGGACTCCCCAACGGATACTTGTCATTTTTTAGCAGTTTTGGGGATAGAAACCTGATTATCAGAAATAATACTTTTTTAAGAAATGTTGATACGGCCTTTGCTGTTGTCTCCAAAGGGTTTTATGTTTCAAATAACAGGATTTTGGCCAATACTGCCATTTATGTAGGTGGAGAGGATTCCACTGCCGATACAATTGTTAACAATACCCTTATCACACACCATTGCGGCATTTATGATATTGCTTATTATGATTATGAGAACCTGGCAATACTTGATAATAATATTTACACAGATTCAACTGGCGTAGGCGGCAGTGGTGAATGTATCTATGTCGAAAACAAATATGCCCCCTTTAATTCCATCATGAACAATAACATCGTAAACGGTCCTGGAAGGGAGGGAATCCATTTTACTTCCACCAAAGTTCGTGGAACCATTGATTATAATAATTATTATTATTATGCCGGTTCATTTGGGAGTTTTGGAACCAGCTATGCTGATCTGAATTCGTTTCAGTTGGCGACTGGGTTTGAAAGGCATGGACTGAACCTGAATCCACAATACAATCCAACCAATAACCTGGAAACAGGCAATATAAACCTCGAAGGAAAAGGAATTACCGTTAATGGGGTTAAATATGATATTAACGGGAAGCTGAGAAATTTGATAGCACCAACCATTGGGGCATACGAAATCGCTGTTAGTGATAGCCTGAATGTCTGGCCCGGTGATGCAAATAATGATGGAAGAGTTGATATTAATGATTTGCTCGCTGTGGGTATAGCTTACGATAAAACAGGGCCGGCACGCATAAACGCTACTACCAATTGGATCCCTCAGCCATGCAATGATTGGACAAATGCCTTTGAAAATGGAATAAATGAAAAATTTGCCGATTGCAATGGGAATGGCACTATTGATAGCAACGATGTTTCTGCAATCGCACTTAATTTTACCAAACTGCATTTTAAAACATTAACACCAGCCTCCGGAAGCCCCTCAGATCCACCACTAACCGTAAAATTTTTACAGGATAGTGTACAGGCCGGGGATTCTGTAACTGCCATAATTTCTTTGGGCTCAAATGCGATAAAGGCGAACAATATTTATGGGGTTACACTTAGTATAAACTATGGGGCATATATGCTGGGTCCCAAAAGCATTACCACTGATTTTAGCAAGTCCTGGTTGGGGACAATTCATAAAAACATGGTATCACTTGTTGTGAATGACAATATTAACAAGATCATCTACATAGGTCTTACAAGAACCGACCATAGTAATATGTCTGGTGCCGGTGAGATCGGAAAGGTTTCCATTTATATGCCGGATAATGTGGCAGGCAAACGGGAAGTAAAACAGTATTTTAATATGCAGATAATTAATTATAAATCAATCAGCGCCAATGAGGATACCATTTCATTAAACCCTATCAGCGATTCTGCTCTTGTTTATGAATATAAATCAGGCATCAATACTGCCAATCTGAAACATACGAACCTGGAGATATATCCAAATCCTGCAAAAAATAATATTTATATAAAAGCCGATAATACATTAATAGAGAATATAACTATTAGTGATATAGTGGGGAGGGCTGTCTATCAAAGCGTAAATAATAGTTCATCAGAAATCACAGTCCCTGTAAGTACATTACCTTCAGGGTTATATTTTATGGACGTTATGACCAAAAACGGGGCTACCCGATCAAGGTTTATTAAAGAATAATATTTTTTTCTCCTTCTCTTATTGCTTGTAAAAAGGGGCTGTTTCACTCAATTGCAGCCCCTTTATTTTGTTTTATTATGATACCTGATCAGAGGTCTTCATAAAGCAAATACTTAACCCTTATTTTCTTGAAGGCGTCTAATCCTGGTTTCCATGATTTCCGGATATCATCGGGCGAAACGCCTTGCTCAATTTGTTTTCGAAGCTGGTCAGTTCCGGCAAGTTTATCAAAAAATGGCGTGAAGAATTTAGTTTTGTCCACTGCATCTTTATAAAACCCGGTCAACCAGAATAAGTAGAGTTGGTTGCTGTTTCGGATATAATCATTGGCAAATCGTGTGAGATGTATGCCTTTGCAGAGTTGGTCTTTATACATCGGGTTTTCGGCTTTGCCTGGAATGCTGTGAGGCGTGAATTCGGTATCGTTTTCCTTGAAGCCCGGTAAGCCTACTATTTCAAATGGCATATTGGTTCCACGACCCACACTTATATCTGTGCCTTCAAAAAGGCCGAGCGACGGATACAGGAATACTGCCGCCATTGTTGGCAAATTTGGAGAAGGCGGCACGGGCAACTTATATTGGGTTTTGTGGGTATATCCATCCACTTTTATAACATGCAAGTTGCACTTTTCTGCCTCGGCCAGCCATCCTTCGCCATTCAGCATCTGGGCATATTCCCCGCAGGTCATTCCATACACAATGGGAACCGGATCCATACCAACAAATGATGAAAAACCTTTTTCAAGTATAGGTCCATCCACATAAAAGCCATTCGGATCAGGTCTATCCAGAACAATAAGTTCTTTCTTGTTTTCTGCACAGGCTTCCATCATATAGTGAAGAGTGGAAATGTAGGTAAAGAACCTTACTCCAACATCCTGTATGTCATATACAACCACATCTATATCTGACATTTCGGCTTGGGAAGGCTTAAAATGATTGCCATATAAAGAAACGACAGGCAACCCTGTTTTTTTATCAGTTGCGTCCGTAATTTTTGCCCCTGCTTCGGCATCCCCCCTGAAACCGTGCTCCGGTGCGAATATTTTACGGATATTAATTTTAAGGGCTAACAAGGTGTCAACCAGGGACGTATTACCTATAACTGCTGTCTGGTTTAAAATCAAGGCCACCCTTTTTCCGGCAAGCATAGGCAGGTATTCAGACAGCTGAGCATCACCCGGAACTACATCACATAAACCTCTTAAAGGCACAGCCAAAAAAACTGAACTTATAATGATTAGTTTTGCCGTAGCAAATAGTGATGTTGTTTTGAATTTTGAATTTTTCATAGCCAGCCGGATATCCTATAAATCGAACCGCTCATTTTCAAGGGCCATTATCCGTATTGCGCTTTTGGCGGTAGCGCTTAGCATCGCGGTAATGGTCATATCAGACTCAATAGTTATAGGTTTCCAGAACGAAATTAAAGAAAAAATATGCGCTTTCGCTTCGCACATTGTTGTGGGTAACCTCAAAAGCGACTTTCTATATGAGAATGATCCTCTGACTGTGGATAACAATTTCTTAAATGGAATAAAGAAAATACCAGATGTCTCTTATGTTCAGATGTTTGCAACAAAACCGGGGATCATCAAAGCAGAAAACTCTATTGAAGGGGTGGTATTGAAAGGCGTGGATAAAAATTTTAAATGGGACTTCTTTAAAAAGGAATATTTTGAGGGTCAGACCATTTCTTACAATGATTCAAGTAGTTCGGATGATATAATTGTTTCTAAAAGTCTTGCCCAATTGCTTAACCTGAAACTGGGAGACCATGTGGTCATGTATTTTATCAAAGAAAAGATAAGGGCCAGGAATTTTACAATCAAAGGCATTTATAAAACAGGGGTTGAGGAGATTGATAAAGTATTCATTTTATGCGACCTGAAGCAGATACAGGAATTGAATAACTGGAAACCAAACCAGGTAGGAGGCTATGAAATATTCCTGGATGATTTTAATAAAATGGATACGGTAAACAGCCAGGTGCGTTTACTTACGGATGTATCTATGGATACCAAAACCGTGAAACAACGGTATCCCCAGATATTTGACTGGCTGGGTCTGCTGGATGCCAATATCAGGGTAATCCTCATCCTGATGGCAATTGTAGCAACCATAAACATGGTAACAGCCTTATTGATCATGATACTGGAGCGAACCAGGATGATAGGTGTATTAAAAGCGCTCGGTGCTCATAACTGGAAAGTCCAGAAGATATTCCTGATTAATGGAATGAAGTTGATCTTTCTTGGTCTCGCAACCGGAGATGCTTTTGCTTTTGCCTTGCTATTGATCCAGAAGTATTTCCACGTGATAAAGCTTCCCGAAGAGTCATACTATCTTTCAGAAGCGCCTGTTTCCTTCCAATGGACACATATCGCATTTATCAATGCCGGTGCGTTTTTGATTTGCGCATTGGCTTTGATGTTGCCATCTATCCTGGTGAGCCGCATTCGTCCGGTGAAGGCGATTCGGTTTGATTGAAAAATCCTACCAGTACCATTACTTACTCTCGTAAGGAACCCACCTTCAGCGGGGGACAGCTACCAACTTACTTTTTATCTTAATTCGACATTACAATTTCTTAACTGTATTTTTTAGTTGGATAGAAATAACAATTCTAAAAGATCCCTCCAAAAATGATAAAAGCTGTCCCCGGCTGGCGGGAGTAGGGGGTGGGATTATGCCATATTCTGAAATAATTTTCTTTCCTCCCTGTAACTTTCTTTAAGCATCCCCCGTCACACAATCAAATTAACAAACGAACTAAATTAAAACACGAAGATGAAAAAGTTAAATTTGATCACACTGGCCATCATCGCATTGGCTATTTCAACCACAACTGTAAAGGCAGGTCCTGGCAGGTTAATAAAAGTACTGGTTTTAAAAAATGCGGCACCTGTACAAATGGTAATGCTCGAAACCAAAGCGCCGGTTTTAGAGCCGGCATTTACGAACCCCGACGTTCATATTTCCCCTTCTTCTGATTATTTAAATGTCAGCACGGGGAGTACCCAGGATGACCTGATGTTCAAAATCTATGATCTTGATGGTAATGAAGTAGCTAAAAGCGAAATCAAGGGCGGCCAAACCAGGATGTCATTAGATGAAATTCCTGCCGGGTCCTACATCGCCAGAACTTCCTTAAAATCAGGTGGCATTGTAAATGTTCAGAAAATTGATTTAATGCGCTAGATTCATAAGTATATATTGTTGTTGAATAAAAGCCGGGATGGATGCATTCCGGCTTTTATTTTTTTGGAATTTTACCTACGACAAGCCCCTGACCCCTAAAGGGGAATCCGTGATGGTTTGAGTCCGTATTTTCCGCTGATTACAATCGTATCCAAAGTCTGAAGTGAGCCATCAGTAGTTCCCTTTAGGGTCAGGGCTATGGCTGACCAGATTCTTACATCATATTTCATTTCCTTATCTTTGCCCTAAATCATTCCCATGCCCCGCTCAAACGAAACATCATTAAAAGACGCCATTAATCAGTTACTGGAAGCCTATAAGCTGAAACCCAAACTCAATGAGGCTAAGCTGACTGAAAGATGGGGAAGTATTGTTGGGGAGATGATCCAGAAACATACCCTTCAGTTATTTGTCAAAGGCAGCAAACTTTATATCAAACTCGATTCTTCCGTCATCCGCCAGGAAATGTTGTATTCCCGAACCACGATCATCGAAAAAGTAAATGCCGAACTTGGTGGGAGAGTGGTAGATGAGATTGTTTTTTTGTGAGGGGGAATGATTATATAAACGGAATTGATAAGCGCTTGACAAATAATAGCTAAAGTCAAATTATGGAAATACATTACTTATGCAAGGACGACACGGTGCTGCGATCCATTACAATTGAGGATTATCAACCTCCTATTGAATTTTCAAAAGGCAGTTCTCCAACAGAGAGATTTACAAAAACCGCCCTCAAATATAAAGATGAACCAGAAGGCGGCGTATTAATAGACTTGTATAGGTATTTACGCTTTTCCCACGGCTTGCAAGATCGAAAATTTGAACAAACTCTTAAAGATGCTCCTAATCCTGAACAGGCATACAACGATTTTTATAACGGCTCAGTATTTAATTCTGACTTTCCATATCAAGGTGAAATTAAGGAGGCACAGAAACATCAGCCAGGAAAGCGAGTTTATTTTGGTGGAAAAACAAACACTTTGGGTGTGATTTTGTTTTTAATCCTCCGGCGGCGGAACATAAAAGATAGTCCACAATATGCTATCCTTTGTGGTATCTTAATTGCATTTAAAGAAATCAGTTCTTCGAAAGATCCTGCCATTGGTAAAAGTTATTCTGAAATTATGTATAGCCCGATTGAACCTTCTCAAAACCCCAATGATTATATAGCGGCACTTGGAACAAGTATTGACGAAGAAGTAATTCCTCCAGAAAGAAGACTTGTTGAAGTTAACATGATTCTTCGGGATAAGAAACTTTCTTCAGGATTAAAAGCCCTTTATGAATTCACTTGCCAATTGTGCCAGATTCGTTTGAAACTTAGTGAAAATGAATATTATTGCGAAGTCCATCATATTAAGCCATTAGGTATGCCACATGATGGACCTGATGAATTTGACAATATGATAGTGGTGTGCCCGAACTGCCATATCTTACTTGACAATCGTGCTATACAACTTAATAAAGAGGAATTGGAGCTAAGACATCCTCATATTATTGATGATGCGTATATTGATT
>Ga0207007_1155_pt1 | contig 18643 bp, 19 predicted proteins | sample Alteio_BWMinCont_85_FD_153487 | JGI IMG/M metagenome (GOLD analysis project Ga0207007, IMG submission 153487) | Enriched cells from forest soil in Barre Woods Harvard Forest LTER site, Petersham, Massachusetts, United States -... | ecosystem: Environmental > Terrestrial > Soil > Temperate forest >...
GGACATGGCAGCGACGCCCCACTGGAAATTCCCGAGCCGCAGGTGCGACAGCCCGCTTCCACAATCGCCGCGGAGCCGGACCTCGATGAGGAAACACAAAAGTTTGTGGCGCAAGCGCTCACCGACGTTGACCTTTTTTCCAGCTATGGACTGACGCAAAAGGCCATCGAACTCCTGCGGACCGTGCTCCAGCGCGCCCCCCGCTACGCGCCCGCATTGGAGCGTTTGCTGGATCTGCATCTCGGAGCCGGCGACGAACGCCAGACGGCGGAATTGGCCGCGAAGCTTAAAGAGATTCACGCCGAACGCGGAGACGCTGCCGCAGCCGATCGCTTCGGCGAGCTGCAACGCCGCTTCGAACGAGCGGCCCAGCCTGCTCCGCAAGAAACCGCAGCAACTCCTATGGCAGGCACCGCCGAAACACAGCCGGTCGAAGAAAAAGTTAACGAATCTGTGCACGAATCAAGCGAGGCTTCCACCGTATCGGTGCCGGTGACGGACCTTGAGGACGGTTTGGTCGACGAGGAAAACACCGCCGAGCCCGCCGTGCATGAAGTGGATCTGTCCGACGAGTGGGCCGCTCTGGCCAGCCAGCTCGTGGAAGCTTCTCCTGACGCTGCGGATGCGGAAACCTCGCAGGTGCCCGAGCCCCAGCCGCAAATACTTCCAGAGGCGGAGAGGGAGCCGACCATCGAGCCCGCGCAAATCCCCGAACCAGCCATGGCCTCCGCGGAGCCAGTGCCCGCTGCGGCAGCTGAAGAATTTTCCATCGAGGCGGCGCCAGAGTTTGAATTGGAACTCGAACCCTTGCCGGAAGTCGCAGCCTCCAGCGCCGAAGCACTCAGCGCGGACGATTTCCTCAATTCCCTCTCCGAGGATTTCGCCGCCGCTCTTCCGGAGCTTGTCCGGGATCTTCCGGCGCCGTCTTCACAATCGGAGTTCCAGGAGTCTGCCGCCGTCGATGCTGCGGGGGAGGTTGAATCCATGGGTCGGGAAACTGTGGTAGAGGCGGCCGGGTGAGGGATTGCGACAGTTGATCATGATTTCCGGCATCGGTCATGGTCTGGCGGATCAGGTCCAGCAGCGGCAGGGCTTGCTCGGCCGCGCCGTTTTCGAGCAGCGCCGCGGCCACGTGATGGGCCGGGGCGAAGTGTTTGGAACTGCGGGCGAAGATTTTTGACGCCAGGTCCGAAGCGCGGTCCACCTCGCCGGCCTCGAGGTAGAGGTCGATGAGCAGAACAGCGGTTTCTCCGCCCTCATCGAGTCCGGGCAGGGATTGCAGCAGGGCGATGGCATCGGAGCGGTGGCTGCCGGCGGCCAGGATCTGCGCTTTGAGCGCGAGGGTGGGCAGGTCGTCGGGATCCGTCTTGAGGGCGCGATCGGCGTACTTGACGGCCTCGGCGTGTTCCCCGCGGCGGTGCAGGAGTTCGGCCGCCGAGCGAAAGGCGGCGACAGCATCGGCAGGCTCACCCATGGTCAGCGATAGTTCGGCCAATTTCACGTGGACGCGAAGGTTGTCGGGCTCGGCCTCCAGAAGCTTGCGGAGCAGGCCCACAGCCTGTTGCTGGCGGCCGGCGCGTTGATGCAGCTCGGCAAGTTGCAAATAGATGGGCCGGGCCTCGCTCAGCACGCCCTGTTGGACGTAAAGCTCCGCCAGCCGTTCCACCGGGCGAGTTTCTTCCGGTGCGAGCTTGGCGATTTTCTTGTAAATGGCGATGGCCTTACTGACGAATCCTTCGGCCAGGAAAATCTGCGCCAGGCGCTCGAAGTATTCGAGGGCCTGAAATGTCTCACCCTGGCGGACGAAGAGGTCGCCGACAGTCATCAGCGTGACCTGATCCTTCGGCTCGTTCTTCAGAATTTGCTGGTACTCACCGATGGCCTGGGCGATCTTGCCCTGGTGGAGGAATTTCTGCGCGGATTCGACGTATCTGGTTTTGTTGTAGGCCATGCGTAACGCTCTATAGGCACCCGGCTTGAAGCGGCTGCGGCGGCAATCCGGGGCCTAAGTTTCAAGGTATCCCCCCCGACCAGCCAAGTCAACGAAACGCGTGGGGGGACGTTCGCGCCAGTTACAGGGGTCTTTGGGGTACGAAACGGGGGGATACCCTCAGAAGTTGGCTATGCCGGATGGCGGGCCAGCGGCAGGGCCTGTTGCGTCGCGCCGGTGGCCCAGCATTGAGCCTCGCGGACCGGCGCAAAGGAGAAACGGTGCAGCGGCGAAGGTCCGTATTCGCGCAGCGCGGCTAAATGGCCGGCGGTGGCGTAGCCCTTGTTGGAAGCCAATCCGTATTGCGGGAACTCGCGATCGCAAGCCTGCATGAGGAGGTCGCGCTCGACCTTTGCCAATATCGAGGCCGCGGCGATGGAGACGGAGCGGGCATCGCCTTTGATCAGCGGCTGTTGCTCGATAAGCAGATCGAGGTGCAAAGCGTCCACCAGCAAAAAATCGGGCGGAAGGGAAAGGTGCAGAACGGCCTCGGTCATGGCTTGGCGGCTGGCCTGGTAGATGTTCCAGGCGTCAATGCGGCAGGCGTCTACCTGGGCCACGCACCAGGCCAGGGCGTGCTCGCGGATGCGCATCGCCAGGATTTCGCGCCGCTGCGGCGATAATTTTTTGGAGTCGTCGAGGCCAACAATGCGGCGCTTTGGGTTGAGGATGACAGCCGCGGCAAAAACCGGTCCGAAAAGCGACCCCCGCCCGGCTTCGTCGAGACCGGCGATTCGCTGCCAGCCGCGCCCTCGAGCCAAGCGTTCAAACCGGGAGGAACACAGCCGCCGCATCGGCGCGGATTCTAACACAGCGGAGCTACGGCGACATCCCGGAGTCGTTACAGCGGGAAGAGTTGGAAAATATTTTGGAAACTACGACTTGGATTCGGGCGCGGCGGTTTCGGTCACTCGCTCAACACGCTTGATGCGCGCCGCCTTGCCCTTGAGGCCGCGCAGGTAGTACAGCCGGGCGCGGCGGACGCGGCCCTGGCGGACCACTTCGATGGTGCTGATCATCGGCGAGTGCAGGGGGAAAATTCGTTCGACGCCAATGCCGAAACTGACGCGGCGGACGGTAAAGGTGGTGCTGGAGAGGTGGCCGCGCTTGCTGATGACCACGCCCTCAAACGGCTGGATGCGCTCCTTTTCACCCTCGCCCTCTTTTAGCCGGACGTGCACGCGCACGGTATCTCCGGGGCGAAACGCAGGGACATCCTGGCGTGTGTGCGCCTGTTGCAGCTTGTCCAATATCTGACTCATGTCTGGATTATCCCGGCAGACCCGCTCAGGTGGGCCAGCGCTTCAACGAACAAACGCAGATTATAGCCAAAACCGCGCCCGCTGCCTAGGCGAAATTGGCGTCACGGTTTGGCTCTGATGGCATCCTTCAGGCGAGTTCGGAGCCGGCCAGCAGATCAGGACGATTGCGGCGCGTTTTCTCCAGCGCCTTGGCCAGCCGCCAACGGCGAATTTCATCATGATTGCCGCCGAGGAGCACTTCCGGCACCGCCCAGCCGCGGAATTCCGCCGGGCGCGTGTAGTGCGGGAAATCGAGCAGGACCGGCGCTGCCGCGTGGGACGTCGCAGTAGTTGCGTTCAGAGACAAGTCCGCCAATTGCATCCCCGAAAACGATTCGTTCAGCGAAGAGGCTTCGTTGCCCAGCGCTCCGGGAAGCAGCCGCGTCACTGCATCCACCACCATCGCCGCAGCCAACTCGCCGCCAGAGAGCACAAAGTCTCCGATGGACAATTCTTCGGTCGCCAGGTGTTCGGCGACGCGTTCGTCCACGCCTTCATAGCGGCCACACAGCAGGATCATGCGCTGGAGCTTGGCCAACCGTTCGGCGTCGGGCTGCCGGAACAGCTTTCCCGAAGCGGAAAGCAGGACGATGGCGGCGGTATCCGGCGCAATATTCGGTGCAACATTGAGAGGCGAAGCTGGCGCGGATTGGCTCAGAAGCGATTCCACGGCTTCAAATAGCGGCTCGGGCTTGAGCACCATGCCTTCGCCGCCGCCAAACGGGCGATCGTCGACGGTGCGGTGCCGGTCATGCGCGAATTCGCGCAGGTCCTGGACGCGCACTTCCATTACGCCGGATTCGCGCGCGCGCCGGACGATGCCGTGATCGAGCGGGCCTGCAAAAAATTCCGGGAAAATGGTAACAATGTCGAAGCGCATCATCATAGGCAACATGGGCGAGGTTACACCATTCGAGGCGGGCTACCTACGATGGCCGGCGCGCGGGCGCGTCGCCCCTGGGGGTTTCACGGTTGAGTTCGCGCAGACCTTCGGGCAGACGCACTTCGATGCGGCGCGCGGCAAGGTCGATTCGCGTGCAGATTTCGGCGGCCATGGGGATGAGCACGTCGCCGGTGGAAGTGTCAACGACGAGATGCCAGGCTGCGCCCGATCCCTGTACATCGCGCACGGTGCCAAGGCACGTCATGCCGCCCGTCGCGGCGGCTTCCCACACCTCGCAGCCTGTGAGGTCACTGATGTAGTAACGGCCGGGCGGAAGGACGACCCGCTCTCCCAACGGAACCTGCACTTCGAGGCCCCGCAGCAGCTCGGCGGTGGAGATCGAATCCACGCCTTCAAAATGAAAGATGGCTTGTCCCAGATGCATGCGGCAGGAACGGATGGCAACGGCGCGCGGAGGTTTGCGGCCATCGGAGAGGTGGGCGCTGCGGAGGGAAAGGAGCCGGCCGGTAAAATCGGTGAGGACTTGGGCAGCCACTTCTCCGCGCCGTCCCCAGGGCCGCAGAATCCGCGCCAGCGCCAAACCTGCAAAATGATCGGCGGGGGGTTGGGGCGTCACTATTCCAGGATTTCCAGCGTGAGGCGCTTCTTCTGTTTCATTCCCGCCGCGCCCAGAATCGCGCGCATGGATTTTACGGTGCGCCCCTGCCGCCCAATGACTTTGCCCAGATCAGTGGGATGCACGCGCAACTCCAGCACGGTGACTTGCTCGCCTTCCACGGCACGAACCTGCACCTGATCGGGATTATCCACGAGCGCCTTGGCGATAGATTCCACCAGTTCCTTCATCGGGTTTTCCGCCATTGGCATTGGCCCCTATCAGCAATAAATAAACAATGAGCAGTAGTGACGAACTGGAATTTCGTTCCGGATGTGTCCCACCGGAAGAGGATGGGATACCGCGCCTCAGGCGATCTTTTGGTCTTTCAGAAAACTGCGCACGGTGTCGCTGGGTTGCGCACCGCAACCAAGCCAGTATTTGATTCGGTCGGCCTTGAGTTTTACTTCCGCCGGCTTTTTCAGCGGATCATACGTTCCCACGATCTCCACAAAACGGCCGTTGCGGGGATTCCGCTTGGCGATCACCACCACGCGGTAACACGGAAGCTTCTTCTTGCCGAACCTTGCCAGACGGATTGCCAGCACTCGATTTTCCTCCGCAAGGATTGTATCCCGGAACAGCGAATTACATCAACTAAACGGGCTGGGGCCGATATTCTGAGCGCCGGTGCCGGACAGGCGCCTGGTCTCAGGATGCGCCGCGGACATTTGCCCGGCCGGGCTTCACCGGTCCATTTCCCGCTCCAGTGCGTTGGATCGCCGAAGCAATTTCCTCGAGATCAGCATGATTGAGTTCGAGGGTTGCCGCGCGGATCCACCCATCCACCTGATCCGGGGAGCGGGCTCCCACGATCGCTGCGGTAACGCCGGGCCAAGCCAGCGTCCAGGCCACGGCAACGGCAGATGCCGTTGTGCCGTAACGTTGCGCGACCGGCTGGAGGGCGTCGCGAAGCGCAAGATTCCGCTCGATGTTTGGCTGCTGGAAATCGGGGGAGCTGCGTCGCCAGTCGTCCGCAGCCATACCAGCAACACGCGCGGCGGTAAAACCTTCCGTCAGCAAGCCCGACTGCATGGGGCTATAGCAAATGACTCCGGCACCGTGCCCCGCACACCAGGGAATCTCATTCTCCGCGGCCTGGCGGCGGATCATGGAAAACGGCGGCTGCAGGGAGTCCACGTGGCGGATGGCCTCGCACCGTCCGAGCAGCTTGACGTCGAAGTTCGACACCCCTATCGCTCGTAGCTTGCCTTCCTCGACCAGGCGTACCATCTCTCCCCAGGAGTCTTCCACGCGCGTGCCCGCGTCATCAGGCCAGTGGAACTGGTAGAGGTCGATGCGTTCGACTCCCATGCGGCGAAGGGAGGCTTCGCATTCAGCGCGGATGGATTCCGGCTGCAAGGTCCGGCGAGGCTGCGCCATGCTGTTGCCTTCATCCCAAATCAGGCCGCATTTTGTGAAGACCAGCGGGCGCTCAGCGTGAGAAAGCGCGCGCAAGAGACGGCCGACCAACTCCTCAGAGTGCCCGAGCCCGTAAACCGCGGCGGTATCGATCCAGTTGATGCCGAGCATAAGCGCGCGCCGCATGGCCGCGAGCGAGGCGGTGTCGTCTTGCGGTCCCCAGCCAAAAGACCAGCCACCGCCGCCGATGGCCCAGGCGCCAAATCCCACTCGGGTAATTTGCAATCCGCTCGATCCGAGCGGCCGGATAGGCAAGGTCATGATTTACACCTCATCGTGGGATTTGTCCCGGGCGGCGCATGCGGCGGCTGAGTTCGGCGTGGCGGAAGCAGTGCACCAGATGGTCGTTGACCATTCCCGCGGCTTGCATGAAGGCGTAGCAAATCGTCGAACCCACAAAGCGGAAGCCGCGCTCCTTGAGCGCGCGGCTCATGGCGTCGGATTGCGCGGTGCGCGCCGGGAGTTGGCGCATGGAGCGCCAGCGATTCACACGCGGCGCGCCGCCGGCAAGCTGCCAGATATATTTTGAGAAGCTGCCAAACTCCTTTTGTACGGCGAGAAATATTTGGGCGTTGGTGATGGCAGACTCAACTTTGAGGCGATTGCGGATGATCCCGGGATCGGCGAGCAGGCGGCGCACTTTGCGGCGGTCGTAACGCGCCACTTTTGCGGGATCGAATCCGTCAAAGGCGGCTCGCAGGCTCTCACGCTTGCGCAAGATGATTTCCCAGCTCAGGCCGGCCTGAAAAGCGTCCAACACCAGGAACTCAAAGAGCTTGCGGTCGTTTTTGACCGGCACGCCCCATTCGCGGTCGTGGTAGCGGAGTCCCAACGGAGTGCGCGGCCACACGCAGCGGCGCTTGGAATTCTTCTTCGCGGCGGGCTTCATTCTTTTTCTGTTGCGGCGTCGCCGGCGTCGGCTCCGCCCGGCAGAAGGCCCTTTATCTTGTTGAGGCCTTTCAAACGGCCTTGAGCGGCCAGCGCGCCGACCTGCTTCATCATTTTTCGCATCTGCTGATACTGCTTGAGCACCTGGTTGACTTCCTGCACCGAGGTGCCGCTGCCGCGGGCGATGCGCTTGCGGCGTTTGCCGTCGATCAAATCGTGGTCGCTGCGCTCCGAGGCGGTCATGGAATTGATGATGGCCTCGATGCGCTTGAGGCGCGATTCATCAACTTTCGCGTCCTTGGGAAGATTGGCAAACGGGCCCACCTTGGGAAGCATCCCCAGAACCTGTTCGAGCGGCCCCATCTTGCGCACCTGGCGAAGCTGGTCGCGGAAATCCTCAAGCGTGAATTCGCTGCGCCGCAGCTTGCGTTCGAGCTCCGCAGCTTTCTTGTGGTCGATAGACTGCTCGGTGCGCTCGATCAGGGTCAGGAGGTCGCCCATGCCCATCACGCGCGAAACGATGCGCTCGGGATGAAAGGCCTCCAGCGCGTCGTATTTCTCGCCCACGCCGATGAACTTCACCGGCGCTCCGGTAACTTTGCCGATGGAAAGCGCGGCGCCGCCGCGAGCGTCGCCGTCGAGCTTGGTTAGGATGACTCCGGTCAGGCCCAGGCGGCGGTGGAATTCGCCGGCAGAGCGCACCGCATCCTGGCCGAGCATGGCGTCGGCGATGAAAAGCATCTCCGCCGGTTGCAGCTCGCGTTTGAGATTGCCCAGCTCGTTCATCAGATCGTCGTCGATGTGCAGGCGGCCGGCGGTATCCACCAGGATCACGTCGGAAGCCGAGAGCTTGGCCTCGCGAATCGCGCCGCGAACGATTTCGAGCGGCTTGTCGGTGCCGGCGCCGGGCCAGCAGGCGATGCCCACGGCCTTGGCAACTTGGGCCAGTTGTTCGCGCGCGGCGGGGCGGTAGACGTCGGTGGAAACCACCAGAGGCCGGTGGCCGTGGGCCGCCAGCCATTTTGCCAGTTTGCCGGTGGTGGTGGTTTTGCCGGAGCCTTGCAGGCCGACAATCATCCACACCGAGGGCGGGCGCGAGTTGAAAAGCGGCTTGGCGTGCTTGCCGAGCAGCTCCAGCAGCTCGTCGCGCACGATTTTGACGACCTGTTGGTCAGGAGAAAGTTGCAGCAAGACTTCCGAGCCCAGAGCCTTGGCGCGAATGTGCGCCAGCAGCTCGTCGGCTACGTCCACGTTGACGTCGCCGTCGAGCAGCGCTTCGCGGATGCTGGCCAGCGCGGCGTCCATGTGCTCTTCGGAGAGCTTGCCCTGGCCGCGCAGGTTCTTGAAAGCGCGCTGTAGTTTCTCGGTAAGGTTTTCAAACATGAGTTGTCGCCGCTACCCGCGTTGGGCCTGGCCCGCTTCATTCTACCAAGCCCGCGCAGTTCTGCCCATGCAGCTTGCTTGACGGGGTATATGGGGATGGCCCCCTCCGGGCTGCACCCCCCCTCGAAAAGCGGGGTATGTCAGGCTGCTTTTGATCCCGAGGGTTTATTGTCCGACCGAGCATCAATCAAGACGATATCTTCAGCGCCTTCAAGCTTCAATTTCTTCAATATCGCAATCACGCGGTTGTATTCGGCTTGTGAAAAATAAAGGATCACCTTTATAACTTGCTTTGCGTCACTGGCCTTTTGATAGACCGTCGTTTGTCGCAGCAAATTTCTTTCAAGTTGAGAATTGCAGGCAAGTTTGAATTCAACAAGCGTCTTGTCCTTAGCACCAAGCGATATTTTGAAATCAGCGGGGCCGCGTCCATCATTGACCTCCCGACTAACATCTGATGCGGTTGCGAACCAGGTCAACCTGTAGAGAATATGTACGTCTGTCTCTCGTTGAATCGGTGTTCCGTTTACGTAAAACACCTTATGCCCACCCTTGTTCTCAATTACGTCCTTAAGAAACTCCACTCTCTTTCGTGCTTCGTGATACGTCCTTCCAGATACCCGGTAAAAGGCGGATTTCTGACTAAGTAGCCACACTAAGTTGCCGAACTGTTGAAGGTACAGTTGTTCGGATGACTGCACTCTTCCTGCACTGATACTTACAGCTTGCTCTCCGTTGTCCTCTTTCGATTTGATAAAAGTATCGATCAGTTCCGGAAAACGGCGAATCGTCTTTAGCTCAGCCTTTTTCTTTTCAAGTGCACTTGCCTTCTTTGGCAAAACTTTGACGAAGTAATTATTAATCTGAGCACGCAGCTGATCATTTGAAACCGCTCCTCGCAGCATATCGAATTCACTGAACAGGTCTTCTCGATTGATCCAAGTATCCTCTTTCGTCAGCATATTCCTCGGTGTTAGCAGAACGAAGTCATCGAGAAAGCGAGGCAGAATGAACGGCCGCGCCTCCCAGGTCTCCGTTTTATAGTTAAAATGAACTCTTTCAACCATGAAGCGCTTACGCAATCCGGCTGATATGAATTGTTTCGTGAAGGTAGAGGTGTATTGACACAGGTATTCTTTGATGAGGTTTGTTGTGAAATCACTTATGCTATCTTTACCTACTCCGGGTTCAATCAAACATAACTTCTCCAGATGGCTTCCCTTCGAAAACTCCTCATCGCCGAAGATACGATATAGATTTCTGTGAAGAGCCTCGGCAAACTCCTGTCCGAGACCACGTCCCTTGTTACCCGAAACGGTAAATCCAAGCCAGTTCTGCTTAACCTCTCGGAACCTATAGAGCGCACGTATCAATCCTGGTTCGAGCGCAGTAGATATGGATTTGTCCTTCAGAAAACGGAGATAGTCCGTAATATCTTTGTGTAGGGTTTTATATTCAGGTTTCCTACTGTTGAACAGAAGAAAGGGATCTATAAAGAGAGGCAGGTCCGACAGTAGTGAGATGTTGAAAGCGCCATATCGCCTCAGCTCGGACCGAGAGACTTCAAAGAAATCTGAAAAGTAGAGCTTTATTTCGTGCTCGCTGGGTCTGGGCATCGAAGGGCTTTCAAGCTATTCGGATAGTCCTCGTAGAGGCGGGCAAATATTACCACGAACGATAGTTACTTCCTCCGATACACTGTCAATCAGTGGCTCTCAAATTCGATAAGCCCAACTGGCAATGAAGTTGATGACTAGGCGAGCGGGGCTTGGCAGCGGGGACAGGTCATTAAGTTCGTTTCGGTCGCGGCTGCCGCTGAGCGCTTGGATTTCCCGCTAGAGTATGCGGGTCGCAAATTTCAAACAGTTCGTTGTACCAGCGTACTTCGTTCTGGGCTCCTTTAGCTTCTGTTTCAACCCCATAGAAATAACGACGCTGTTGCCAAATAATGCCGAATGTCCTTGGTGCAGATCTTCGCCACAACCCCACAAGTTGCGGGGGGCCCCCACTATAGGGGTCAGATCCAGACCGCAATGAATCGCAGAACGCTGAGAAGGCCGCGCGACTTGTTCCTCCAACATCGCTCGAGTTCCAATCGCTGAGGTGCATCCGTACAACCTTTGATCCGCTACCAAGAACTGCGACTACCTGAGAACAGCCCGGAATCTCGATGGACGAAACGCGGGTACCAGCGATTGGATCGAAAGTGATCTGCCTAAGATGAAACCGGGATGGGATGAATTCACCTTCTCGCATGCAATATAAAACATCAAACGGCTGTTTGGCTGCCGCCGGGTAGGTTTTCAGAGCAGATTCGATCGTCGAGACGATCTGATCGGTACACTTATCGACAGGGTCAGAGGGCCCGCCCGGGAGGAGGTCGGAATCTATCAACTCGGTAATCTGACTGAGCGTCTGTGTAGGAAAGAACGCCTCCCCACAATAACCAAATATGTGTGGATATCGGCGACAAGCAAAGAGTTTTCTTGCTTGATCCCACACTCCTACTCTGGGCCAACTGATTCGGCTATCTGATGCGAAGTAAGCGGACGTGGGGCCGCGGCTATCTGCGGCGATCCATGAAATCAAGGATGTCATCTTTGGTCTTGTGCGCTCGGGCTCGAAAGGCTTAGCATTCGCCCTCGGATATGCTACCGCCAGGTTGCGGTACAACGAAGCAACTCCCCGGCTCTCCACCACCCCAACCTATGGGGAGGCCGAGGTGGCTAAGCTCCCTTGGGCGCAGAACGCCCAAGGGGGCGACCGGGGTTTTCATCCCTGGTGAAGGTAAATGGTATTTCCAAAGCCTGATGTTCCGAAATCGTTGCGCGCTGGTATAGAAATCATGTTGTCATAGCTAGATATTTATGGCATAAGTATTAGGTAATTACCGCATACTTATGGCCAAGCCACCGAATTCTGCGGGCAGCAAAAATATATATGTGACAGTTTCCGTTCAATCGGAACGCCTCCTTGAGGAACTGGCTAAACAAGGCATCTACGGTCGGAATCCTGCCGAAGTTGCAGGGCGTTTCATAGATCAGGCCCTGCAGCAATTCATCGAACGGCCCAGATTGAAAGTTAAGCTCCGTGGAACTCGACAGCGTGACTAAAAGGATATGCGGATGCGAGGCCGAGCTCGGCGACAAAACTCAAGTCGCTATACTGGGATTGCGATGACTACAACGATCCTTGCCAGGGGCAAGGAGCATCATAAGAACGTGATTCTCGGCTACGTACGGAGTAGAATGCGCGAGCGCTAGGGTCTAGAGGAGCCGACTATGACGCCACAAGACATGACTCTCGGTGACTTTGTCCAGCAGCTCCTAGTCCAGTTAGGCGGAGATGCTGAGCTCCATTTCAAAGACGAACGACCATGGCACGAACTATTTTACAAGCTGAAGACAGACCCAGATGCGCCAGGTAAACCTACGTTCTTCGAAACATTGTTCTTTGATTGGAATGGGGCATATCCAAAGTGTCTAGAGTTATCAGAATACCTGCATGCATTACACTGGACGGGGTGCATGGCTGCAGCAAATCCGGGATATGACCTTTTTAAACTCAATCCTGAGGTAGAAGCACTTTGGCATGGAGAAGTGAGTGTTGAACTGCAGCAGTTTATGCTCGTAGCTGCCGACATCGCTAGACCTCGTTTGACCGTGGTTTAACCGTGTCAAATGGCAGCCAATTTCTCCAAAAAGTTTCCGCGCGTCGCTGAGGTTACGGCCCTTCTGGATGCCTTCTTTTCCAATGAATATCCAGATTTTTTTGGTTCCTCCCCCTTACACCCCATTGCCCAACTAAAAAGATCCAAGGTTATCCATGACAATTTATGGGGAACCAATGACTTCAACTGGAGAGAACTCGCAGTAATCGACAGCCCCATTTTTCAAAGACTCCGTAACATTCACCAGACGGGCCTAGCTTATTTCGTCTATCCTTGCGCTCACCATACAAGATTCGAGCATTCCCTAGGTGTTTGCATCATGGCTTCACGTGTTTTCGACGCCTTCGAACGCCAGCACCGCACAAGATTTCAAACAATTGCGAAAACAGTTGATCCAAAGATCAAAGATCCATCCGAAACGCTCGCGCAGTGGCGGGCTGAGCTGAGACTTGCAGCGTTGCTGCATGACACCGGCCATAGTTTGCATAGTCATACGTCTGAAATCGTATACTCGCAGATTCCCCTGCTCGCAGAAGCAGCTAAAGAACTGAGCAGAATGGCTGGGACCTCGAAAGGTGTGGGCGAGGTATTGTCATTTTGTATTAGTTGTACGAATGCCATGAGAAATTTCTTAGCACGAACCGAAGACAAATTAATGCCATCCGAAGAATCCGATGTTCAAGTGGATCTTGATAACGTTTCGCTTCTAATTATCGGGCGAGCTAAGCACCCCCAATTACAATTCTTGGGCGACATTATCTCTTCCCACTTGGATGCCGACAAACTTGACTATTTGCTCCGTGATGCCACTGCAGCCGGATTGCCTCTCAGATACGACCTGGAACGATACTTATACACGGTCGATTTCGTAGACCAAAAACTCGCCGACGGCGAGGGCTTTCTGCAGGAGCTATATTCCGCCGCAGGATCTACGCCCGAGCGAAATGCCCCCCTAGAGAACTTTCCCTATCCTTTCTACAACAGCTTTAAATTACATCTGCCCCGGCAGGCAATGAATACAATTGAACAGATTATCATTTGCAAGTTTATGCTCTTCAGTTACATCTATCATCATAAGAAGGTCCGCGCTGCTGAAGGAATGTTGGCTCGGCTGATTCGACGTGGTGTAAGCAGCTGGCGTGCAGAGGGTATGACCGATGCCGATCTTATCGAGAGATTTCTCAAGCTGACAGATCACGCGTTGGATGGCGACATCTTTTCTCTAAAAGACGATGATATTTCAGATTACAGAGAACGCGTGACCAACCGAGTTCTTCCCCGAGAGGTGGTTGGTTTTACTGCCAGTATTAAGCACCCAGAAAGTGCGAAGGTCAGTGCTTTTATGGCAGAACTACTAAAGCGCGAGAAAACTAAAGAGTTGGTTAAGCGCTTCGAGGAAGCGCTCGCGGTTGAACTTCATCGACAGTTGCCATCTTTGTCTCCTGAGCACGAAGCAATCTTGACCAAAACCGGTACTTGGTTTGATGTACCCAAGATACCTACCTTTGACAAGTTAGAAGACTTACTGGTTGAGGCTACCAGCGTTACGGACATTTTCCCTGTTACATCGTGGATTCAGGCATACATTAGCTATAGATATAATGTGCGCGTTTTTGCATTTTCTGAATACGTTCCTCAAGTCGAGCAGGCTGCACGCTATGCGTGTAAAGTCGTGCTAGGGATCAACGACCCCAACTTTGTAGATGCAGTGAAAACCAGTCGAGAGAGCTAGTTTTCTACTTAGGACCGGAATAGTCGAATCGCTACTCCATCCCATTATCGAAACTGTTTCTGGACACCCCGGCGAGTTGTGCGAGCTTTTGCCAGTGTCTTGGATGCGGAAGCCGCTGACCTGCGCAGACCAAGCTCGCGTAGGGTATAGAAACGCCTAGCGATGCCGCGACGGCTTTGATTTTCACCATCACGAGCTGTGGCCGAATTGTTTTGACATAAAACGCTTCATCTAGCCAAGATGGTTGGTCAGATGACTTCCAATTGTGCTGAGCTACGAAACGTTTGCGTTGCGTCTCTCCGCGCTTGGCTTCGGCTCCTGGAGTGTGCGCTGCTACTCGACCCCGTTCGGCTATGTTGAGGAATCCCTGTCGCTGCATGGCGATCGCGCACGGCACACAATGTTTCTTGCGCGGTTTGACTGAGCTACCGCATCGTGGGCAAAGGCGAGGTGGCTGAGGTGGGAGCTGGACCGCCGTGTGGAACCCAGTGGCTTTGACTTGGCGTCGGTGATTCTGAGTAAGATGCGTGGGGGACAGGACGCGGCGCGGATTCCGTATTGTCGACCATAGGGTGCGAGAGATCCACTCGGCAACAGGCGCAATCAGCGATCCCCAGGTTTGTGCGGTCTCAGATAGACGTACACAAAGCGGTCCCATCAAGCGGCAATTGCCATCATTCTTCTCAAAGAACCAGTGCCGACAGAAAGGTTGACGATCGATCCAATCTAGAAGATACGCGTCAATCTGGGGACGAACTGCCTCCATCAAATCGCATGCAAGGCTATCGCGTGCGTCAGTGTCAACATGTAGAAACCCAATGCCCGGGTCAAGCCCTAGTGCTGCAGCTGCTAGGCGCGCTTCCGATTCAAGCACAGCATACAGATAGTTCAACATCGCATTCGCGGGATTGGCAGCAAGACGTGGAGAGCCAGATAACGGTGACTTGCGGGTTCCGAAAGTGAGCCAATGGCTGGGCACACGTCCCAAGTCATTTTTAGGGAAGGTGATTGGCTTCACGTACCAGGCAGACCAATAGGCCTGGGCTGCTTGTGCCTCAAGTGAACGGATGACCTCAATTGTTCCGGCTGTTCTAACTGCAATGGCTGCCCGAGCAATGGTGTCAGCTACAACTTGATCTTGGAACTTCTCTCGAATAACCCACTCTTGCCCAGCCAGCTTCTGACTTATGAGCTCTCGTGCAATATTCACAGCAAGTTGTGATTGCCGAGCTAATGCTTGTGCCCGCCGCAACCGTGCATCTGATGGCCCAACTGGTCCCGTAACGGCAAGGACCGAACCATCGCGTTCCAGCATTACAAAGGCCGCTCTCTGATCGGCCAACCATCGGAGCGCCGCAAGTGAAACCATGCCGTCGGAACCAACTACGACAAGGCGGCGCAAGCCATGCCCAACGCGTGCGAATCGGCCATTTTGCCGATCGGTACTAATCCCTGACCTACATATCAAGTGACCACGATCAACGCGGACATTGATTCCATATCCGTATAGGGTCACGACTCCGTGCCTAGGAACAAGTTGAGTGGTTGTGTCTGTGCGGAAATTGCGAGATTGCGTTGAATTGGATACGGTGTGCGTAGCTGCCATTGGAATTACCTCCACTGGTGGTTAGGGGCGCGTTCGGTGTTAACGCACCGGCGCGTCCCGTATACGTGCTACCTGGATTTTTTGCTGCTCCTTCCCCTTTTCCGCATAGGTGTAGCGGCACGAGATTCCTGAAACGTTTCTTCGGGCCGCTTTGATCCTACGAGATTGATGGCTGTACGCGTCTTCACTCCATAGAGCGCACCTGCAAGAGCCCTCGACAGGAACCACAGCCTCTTTAGTAGGCTTGAATCACGATTGGAACTAGGGAAACGTGGATCACGCCTCGCAGCTATAAATTCAGCAGCATATTCCGTCAAGTACCTAGGGAGGGGGCTTCCTACAGAAATCGGCCAGTTTGACACACGTATCTCTCTCATGACTCCTGGCTCGACTTGGACCGTTCTAGAGCCAATGGCATCCTTGCAAATTTTCTGTATCTGGCCTGGAGTCCTTGCCCGGAGGAGAGCCTTCAGCACGTTTGGCTCACCGGGAATCTTTAATTCCCGTGTGGCTTGCCGCGCTGGGATATCGCGACGTATCCAGTCGCGCGTTGCAGACAGCTGGGCATCCTCAACATATCGGAGCCGCTCACTTCTCTCAGCCTCTTTCGTGCGCCCACTTCGAATGTCCTTCTCAACTAACCCCGCTAGGTACGTCTTCTGTTCGTCGCTGAGTTGTACGTCTTCTTTCTCAGCCTCCTTTGCCAATCGTTCGAACTCTTTCTGATCAAACCAGATCCGGGGGCTCCCTTCGGCAAGCCGACGGAAATCCCAATAGAACTGATGGGCAAAGGTGTAAAGGGTTCCAGGATCGACTTTCTTGGGTCTGCCAGCAGTCATAATTAAAGGGCAAAAAGTATTATGGCTATCTTTACTACCGCATAAGTATGCGCGATAGTGCGGTAAGGTGCAAGGGCAATATCAAGGAGCAATGAAATGCAAATGAATGAGACGGTACTTGCAGTAGGAGTGGCCGAAGCGGCGCGGCGATTGGGTATCTCGCCACGCACCGTGGCCACATTGATTGCGCGGTGTGAGCTACCCAGTCGCAAGGTTGGCCGGCGCCGAATCATCCCCATCAGCGCGCTTGAGGCGTTTGTGCAAAAGGCATCAGCAATGTCAGGCAACGGCTAGCCCGAAGGATTTCGATGAGTCGTCGCAACTCAAGTCCGCGCAGCCGCAAGGAAGCAGAGGATCGAAGTAGGTCTTTTGCTGTCCTTACGCGCATGCGACGGGAGCGTCTTCGCCTCAAGCCCGCTGCAGGCTTAGAGGGAGTTCAACCCGAAACGGTACGGCACTGGGTTGGGTCGGCACTAAGGAAGAAAAGGCCGAGAGGCGACTATTACGCTAAGCCCTACGACCGCATTCCTCGTGAAGTTCGCGTCTTCACGCCTGACGGATGGACTTGGGTCCTGGTTCGCGATTCTCGGACGAGATCGCGAATCGCTCAACACGCCAGCGCTCTTGCATTGTACGTGCGGACTGGCAACGCCGAGCCTTTGCGGCGTTTCCAAAAGCTTTCGTTTCGAGCCGGTGGTAACGCATACAAGTTTGTAACTGATTCGGCTGTCATTGCGCGTCTGGAATCTGCGGACGAGCTTCCGGTTGAGGGTTTATATCGAGAGGTCGGAGCGCATTGATTGAGCGCAATCCAATCGGAAATGATGCACGAGAGGCCGCCCGTCTCAGACGCTTAGGGCCAGGTCCCTACCTATGCCTCTTCTGTGGCCTTGGTGAACCTCAGCTGCTTATTCGCAAGACGTTGGGATGGCTGGAAAAGCGACTGCCCCAACGGTTCCTTGAAGCTCACCACGTCTTGTGCCAGAACCACGATCCCCTTTTTACGGTCTTGTTGTGTCCCAACTGCCACGCAAAGGTGACGAAGGGATATATGCGAGCTGGAATCGAAGACCGATCCGAGAACGATCCGGTCATTTGCGTTTCTAACATGCTGGATGCTCGTGCAGCCTTTTCCGAGCAGGACGCGGAGGCACTTCGTCGTTGTGCCAACCTTTTAAGAAAAGCAAGGAGTCAGAGCAATGAGCCAACCCAAGACGATTGATCTACGTGTACACAGCGAGATCTTGAAAATGCCAAGACAGAGGAATGGGCGACGTAAATCGAGGGTTCAGTTTGAGTCGAACGCCAAGAACTCGTTCAAGGATCCGGACAAATGGTCTAAGGCAGCATTGGCCTTGGACTGTGAGACCACGACGGATCAACGACAGGCACTCACTTTTGGTTCGTTCCACTATTGCAGACTCAAACAAAATGGTTACGTGACCGCATTGGAGGGTTTGTTCTTCTCGGATGAACTCGATCCGGACAGCATTTCTGTTCTCAAGAAGTATTGCCAGGCAAACGGCGTCCTTTTGTACACGCATTCCGAATTCATGAAGAAAGTCTTTTGGCCGGCAGTCAGGGCCGAAGCCTTGGTTGTTGGATTCAATCTCCCATTTGATATTTCTCGCCTAGCCCTCGATGCTTGCTGGACCCACCGCCGGAGTGGGGGTTGGTCTTTCACAACGGGCCAGTACATCCATGCAGAAACAGGACAGCTGCGCGAGGACACCTTTAATGCTCCTAGAATCATCGTGAAGCCAAAGGATGGCAAGGGAGCATTTTTCCGTTCAACCGCAACGAGGCAATCCAGAAAGCTTCCGTCAATCCGTTGTCTTGATCTCAAGGCGCTTGTATGGGCGTTGCAAAGCCTATCGCATTCCCTGGACTCTGCGTGTGAAAGCTACCGGATACCCGGAAAGTCTGGCCACAAGGCAAGCGGTAAGGTCACGTCTGAAGAGATCGACTACAACCGACAGGATGTCGCGGCGACTGTTGGTTTGCTCAACGCCGCCAAAACGGATTTCGACCGTCATCCAATCGACGTCTTACCAGACCGCGTTTACTCACCCGCGTCCATTGCAAAGGGTTACTTCGATGCAATGGCGATTACACCTCCCATAGAAAAGTTTGTGATTCCTCCAACTGTCTTAGGGTGTGCCATGCAAGGCTACTATGGCGGCCGTGCGGAGTGTCACGTCCGTCATACGTCAGTACCTGTCGTGTATACCGATTTCCTTTCGCAGTATCCCA
>Ga0207007_1157_pt1 | contig 18602 bp, 11 predicted proteins | sample Alteio_BWMinCont_85_FD_153487 | JGI IMG/M metagenome (GOLD analysis project Ga0207007, IMG submission 153487) | Enriched cells from forest soil in Barre Woods Harvard Forest LTER site, Petersham, Massachusetts, United States -... | ecosystem: Environmental > Terrestrial > Soil > Temperate forest >...
CAAGACCCGTCAACTTAAGCACAAAAAAGGTATATCGCGGGATCAACGTGCTCCTGCTGAATTTGCAGGCCATTGCAAGTAACTATCGAAGCAATCAATGGCTAACATTTAATCAAGCCAAACAGCTTGGTGGCAAAGTTCGCCGTGGTGAACAAGGTGCCGATATCGTGTTCTTCAAAATGGTTGAATTTGAAACTGATACGAAGCAGGAAACGGCAGATCCTAAAGTCATTCCACTGTTGCGTACCTATTCAGTTTTCAACGTTAATCAAATCGAAGGGTTACCAGCGGAATTAGTTTCGTCGTTTCAGAAAACGTATACCTGGGAAGGTAATGAAAAGGCGGAGCAATTGATCACGGATTCAGGTGCTGTAATTAAACACGGTGGAATTCAAGCATTCTATCATCCAAATTCTGACGTCATTCAACTGCCTGACATGATGGACTTTAAAACTGCATCGGATTATTACGCCACTGCTTTGCATGAGCTAACTCATTGGACCGGCCATCATTCACGCTGCAATCGCACTTTGACTTCATCGAAAATTATTCATCCTTATGCGTTTGAGGAATTGGTTGCCGAAGTGGGATCGGCATTTCTATGCGCGCATTGTCAGATACCAGGTCAATTGCAGCATGAGAGTTATCTCGCATCCTGGTTGAAAGCTTTGAAAGACGACAAACGCCTAATATTTACAGCTGCAGCACTCGCCCAGAAGGCAGCTGACTACTTGCTTCGCTATAACCATCTTGAACCATTCGGAACTATGGCATTGCGTGAGGCCGCATGATTTTCTATCCGAATTTTCAATTCAATTAGCGCCCGGAACGAACGAAGTCCGTCGGGCGCTTTTTTATGACCCTATTAGGAGTTTCCGTCATGAGTAATTATTTTAACCAACTGAACGCAATTAACGTGTCTGAACACATTGAAAAGAAAGGCGCTCACAGTTATCTGAGTTGGCCCTATGCGATTGAGCAATTGCGAAAAACAGACGCGACAGCGTCCTGGGAAATATGTCGCTTTAATGGATTGCCGTACTTGCACGCTGAAAGTGGTGTCTTTGTCGAAGTTGCCGTAACTGTGCAGGGGATACGGCTAAGTCAAATACACCCAGTACTTGATGGCCGAAACAAGCCAATTTTAGCACCCAACGTGTTTGAAATTAATACAAGCATCCAGCGATGTCTGGTAAAGGCAATCGCACTTCATGGCTTGGGTTTGTATGTCTACGCCGGTGAAGACTTACCTGCTCAAACTGTACAACCTGCTGCAAACGATCCAGAACTGAAAAATGAGCCCTTAGAACTTCCTGGCAAAGCTGGTGTAGTTAGCGCGACTCAGTTAGCGCACATTCGTAAGTTGATGAAGACGGCAGGCGCATCACCCGAGCGTATACTGGCCTATTTCAGCGTCGAAGATCTGGCTCACATTCCCGCCAGCGAGTATCCACGTGTCATTCGATCATTAGAGAAAAGGAGCGCAGCATGAGCGCAATTCAAAAGTTAATACAGGGTTCTGAAGAGTGGCATGCATATCGCCAAACAATGCGCAATGCTTCCGAATCAGCGGCTGTATTGGGTTTAAGTCCATGGACAACACCGTATCAGTTGTGGCTGATTAAGACAGGCCGATACGTTCAGGAGACGAACACGGCAATGCAACGCGGCACCGATCTGGAGCCAGCTGCGCGAACAGCCTACGAACTCCAGACTGGAAATGTAATGCAACCCTTGGTCCTTCAGGATGGTTTGTATTCGGCTAGTTTAGACGGGATGACTTTGGATGGCGATCACATTCTTGAAATTAAATGTCCAATGCGTGGCACCAGATCCGACTTATGGCAGGAGGTTAAAAATGGAGAAGTACCCGCGCATTACATGATCCAGATCCAACATCAACTTATGGTCAGCGGTGCAAGTCTGGCTCACTTATGGATATTCGACGGAAATGTTGGTTTGCTTCATTCCATTAATCGGGATGACATCATGATGGCCAAAATCAAGAAAGTCTGGGACGCGTTTCAGCAGTTTCTAGATACTGACGCCCCTCCTCCGTTGACTGATCAGGATCGGGCGTTACGCGATGACGCAGAGTGGTCTGAAGCTGCAACAGCATACCTAAATGCCAAACGGCTTTCGGATGACGCTGTAGAGCACTTGAATTCAGCCAAGGAAAATCTTATTGCACTTTGCAAGCACCCTAAGGAACAAGGTGCGGGTGTCATGGTCACGCGTTATTGGAAAAACGGCAGTGTGGACTATAAACGAGTATCCGAATTGCAAGGCGTCGATCTAGAACAGTATCGAGGTAAGTCCAGGGAGGAAATTCGAGTTACAGAAAAGAGTTAATTCAGTAGATTCCTGCCTAGGCGGTCAGCGCAACATGATGCGGCAGAAACAGCTCCTTTTTAGGAGCTGTTTCTGTTTTTGAATTACAGATTTATTTTATTAGGGAGATAACGTATGTTGGGAACTATCTTCGAATTGATTGGCATAGTACTAAATCCAATTGGATTTGTGTTAGACATTATTAAAGAAAGCGTGGTTCCTCGTAATGGCGCTATTGTATTTTGCAAGATTGGTCCACTAGAACATTCGGGTGTGTACATCTCAAGCTACCGTCAAATCTTGCATCGGAATCGATATGGCGATATTGAGCTTGTCCCACCGGAGGTTTTCACCTGGAACGACGGTGATACGATTTTTGTTTCTTGTCACGACAGCGAATCAATTGAATCCAGCCGCACAGCAAATCGTGCGCTAGCACATTACCAATCCGCTTTTTGGGAACCTTACGATATTATTAAAAGCAATTGCCACACCCTCGTTGCCAACTGCGTCACGGCTGAAAACGAAAATCTTGCATTTACATTTTTTATGCTGGAGGTGGAGTTGAGATTGTCGACCGGGCATAATAATTGGAGGATGTGGAAAACTGACGATGGCAGTTACCTATATTAGCTGCAGCCTAGATGTAATCAGAAAATATAGAAATTCACCCCAGCCGATTACAAAGGAAATCAGGAACTATCTTGTCCTGTGGACTAACGTCCGCAGGAATGCAACCTACTCGGCAACGCCATTATCCAGTACCATAAAACTTTCCAGGCCGGACAAAGCTGAGATCAAGTAGCGCAAGCAACTAATGCAACATTCGTTGATTGCCCTTTCGGTAAAGCATAAAAAACTAAATTGATAATCAACCTTTATCCAGCCATTCTCGGTATGCTTGCGCATCGTAACGGGCGCTCACCAATAATGAGGCACTGGACTCGATCATTTCGTTATTGACCGTCACGTCATCTAATAGCACTTTGTCTGCATCAACCCTACTAGCAACGCGATTCAGGGCCATAGTGGCGAGATCACATTCATTCGGAATTGAAACGGGCAGGCTCGCCACATTAAGTGGGTCGACAACTGGATAAAACGTTGGGGTAAACCGAAGAGCTAATGAAATCAAATCTTCGTGCTCCGATTTGGGATCAACTCGATAACCGATCACACTACAAAGCTTAAGAGTTGTCGGTGGCTGTTGAGCGAGCGACATCGCCAAAAACCACTTGCAAAGCCCAGTAAGAAATATTTGTAACAATCCATTAGCGGTGGCAATCGTTTCACGAAGACCGGTCTCATCTCCAATTCCAAATTTTTCGTTTGACGCCGCCTTAAAATTGGCACATTCGACAAGGTTTGCTATGTATTTATTTAGTAACGCCTCAAGCAACGTTGCATTAATGTTTGGACTATCCGCGCGAGTCGTCAACAGCAGCAACCATGGACTTTTTGACCGGGCTTGGATCGCGAACAACTTTCTAATTGCCTCGTAATAATTATTGGTTGGTGTGCCTGGCACCTGGCCACCGAAGCCATCGCAGAAATCTAGATTGATGACATCATAGGGTCCAAATTCTTGGGCTTTTCTGCAAGCAATTGAATCGTCTTGCGCAATAAGCGCGAAATTATCACCAAGCACATCAGACTTTTGATCAACGTAAGGTAAACGGAGAACCTCATCTAAAGCGACATTCAACTCTGTCTGCCCTTTGCTGGCAGCACGTGCATTGCTATTAAAGCCGAGAAATCGCAATTTAAGGTTTCTTGATTCGCAAATTTCAGAATGAAAGTGACGTAGATCAAGTAAATCAGCACCAGGCAAACCCAAATATCTCAATGTGCCATCAGCTAAAGGTGAGTCGGTCAACATTCTTTCTATTTGGGTTCGCCATTGACGGTCGCGCACGAACTGCTTTCGTGGACGATGCCAAGGAAGGAATGTTTTCGACTCTGGTAGTGAAGCTTCGTATAACTTAACCTGAACGATATCGTCTGCAAAATTCTGATCTTCTAGCGGTGTACTCATCATTCTCCAGGAGCATCGAGGATTTCATAGATAGCCTTCAGTAGATTTTCTTGCCGACGCTTAGTAACCGCATCAAGCAATCCAAAAGAAGCAAGCACTTGGGCGATAGCTTTGAGCTTTTCCTCCAAAACGTCATCGTGGGCTTTTGATTTAGAAGTGCGGGAATTTTTCCGCTCGGGCATCACGGCTGAGCGGGAAAACACATAAGTCTCCCCAATCGATGACGATTTCGATTCATCGTTTTTCAACTCGATTGTTGGTGGATTTGAACCAGGATCATCGGCCTCTTGCATCCAGACTTCGCTCGCGACCTTTTGGATTTCGGTTCGTGCCGCACCCGCGCTTTCGTCACGAGATTGTTCTCTCGCTTCGTTGGCTAACCTCTTTTGTGTTGAAGCTAGCTGCCGCAATGCGCCATGCAACCATCTTGTTATATATACAGAATGTGGGTGCGCGCTATTGAAAGACTCTCTATCAATATTCAATGCACTATCCAAACCCTCGCTAACAAAAATCTCACAAGTAATTTGCCTCAACCGAGTCAATTCCGAAACCTGGTAACGCATAAAAGTCGGATCAAAAAGGGTACCGCTTGAACCGTGTATTCGAATAAGGGATCCTTGATGCTCAGTGGGTGCGACCTTTGGTGTCCAAAATAGATAGGCTTCAAACGCAAGCGGCCCGCCACTAAGTTCGCGCGGCAATTTGGAAAATTCTTCTCGGCATTTTCCGACAAAAACTAGCGGAATTTTCAATGCATTATTGGTAACCGGCAGGCCTTTAAACTTAATGGGGCGGAATAGCTTAAGGTCATCGAAGTACACGTCAAACTGGCCTATACCAACCGGATCAGTGAGGCCAATCTTATCTCGCAATGGACCAGGCTTTGACAGATCGATAGTTTGCGCGGCACCTTTCGGCTGATTGGACAATGCAAACGCCTCCGACCACCCGTCAAGATCCACGTCGAAGAGGTGTCCATCTACGTAAGGTAATGGCACAGCCAGACTAAGTTGCCAGACCATACGCAAATAGTAGTCAAAAATGCGCTCCAATTGTGGGTTTGGTGTTGATCGTTCAATTTCTCCCCAAACGCCATCTACAAGCTTACGAAAAGCAACATCTGGGGCATCGCCCTTTTCCCATGGCAATGCCCAAACGTCACCCGCTGTCTTTTTTAATATCTCACCCTTTTCATCTACACAGCCGATGTGAAATCTAGGTGGCTCAATGGTTTGTATTTCCTCTTTGTTCGCAAGAGACTCACTTTGTTCAATTGCGGACCAAATGTCTCGGCTTCGCAAAGTATCTCTAGCCTGGGGTCTGATACTTGTTAGAACAATAGTTGTTCCATGCGAGTCAATGTCCGTTGCCTTTTCACGCCAAATATTTACTTTACCGGACTCAAATCTTTTTTCACCGTCTACATCAGTCTCCGCATTATCGTCAGCATATTGGCGCAGTGCGACAGTGGCAATCGTCCGATAATTGTCATTCTTAACCTTTGTAATTATCTGAAACGTATGGGTAAGTTGCGAAACAGAAAACAGTCCAATGCCAATTTTTCCAATTAATCGCCGCCCATTTGGACTAAGCATGGGATCACTACCCGACGTTACTCCTAAGGCGGGACCAGCCACATTTCGCTTTGCACTTCCGCCGATATGAAGAAGTAAATGAGCCAGCACTTCTGGCGCCATTCCATGTCCATCATCTTCAATTGAAATACGCTCAAATCTTGGCGCATCTGTTTTTATGACCACGCGGGTCGCATCTGCATCGTAAGAGTTCGAAATAAGTTCACGCAATGCAGATCCAGGCTGGCGGTAAATTCCGTCAGTAACTCTTGCGATAACTCGTTGATCTGTTTGAAGTGTTGTTTGTACAATATTTTCAGTACCATGACTATTTCGGATCGACGTTGCCAACTCCGATTCATCATGAACTTCCTGAAATTGTTGTGCGTTAGTCGTCATGGCTATTTCCTAGACAATGCGCGCGTAACCGCTGAGGCGATACTACGTGCAAGTGGGGGCGGAACAGCGTTTGAAACCTGCTCAACCTGTTCAGTCAAATTTCCGACCAGGACAAATTCTCTTGGAAAGCCTTGCAAAAGCATTGCTTCAAATATGCTTAAACGACGGATACCACTCGGGTGAACATGTATTTCCCTATGGCCAAATGCTATTGTCGGACTAGCGTCGTCCCATTTCAACCTTTTGAAACTTCGCCCATTACCAGTATCATCATCTGGATTTTGAAAACGCGGGGACTTCGGTTGCATGGTCCAATGATTTGGATGAACAGGAATTTCTTCCGGCAGAATTCCGCGCCTAAAGTACGCTGGTTTTTTCAATGTACCGATCGCCTCTCGGACCGTAGCTATTCCTACTCGCTTTTGTGGACGAACAATAGTGTAGTTCTGCCCCTTGCGCATCCCTGACAAAACTATCCGGCGGCGATATTGCGGAACTCCATAATCGACAGCGCACATTTCATTTTCCGAAACGTTGAATCCAATATCGGAGATACCTTCCACAAGAGCTTGATATATTTTCGAATGCTTTTTATCTCGAATACCAAGCACATTTTCAATAATCAGAAATTCAACGATGTAATTTCTCTGTAATTCTTTGACTATTTCTAAATATAGCGCCGGCAATTGATTTCTAGGATCATCTGCATACGAAGCTGAGTTCGCCCTGGAGAAGCCTTGACATGGTGGGCCACCAATGACAGCTATACGTTGACCAATAGCGATATTTTCCTTCACCTTCTGCAGAACTCCGATCGGACCTAATTCAATTAGATCGGCCACAACAGATTCGGTCCTTGGAAAATTTTTCTTATGGCTGCGAATTGCGGCATATGAAATATCGAACGCAACTGCGATTTTATAACCAGCTTTCTTAAAACCTAGATCAAGTCCGCCGGCTCCAGCGAAAAGGGAAACAATTTTAGGAAGCGTCGACCGGTCAACGGCATTAGACTGATTTTTTTTCGTTGGACTCAAGATTGGCCCATTTTTTGACTGTATTGGATATCGCAATTTTCTAACGCCCATTATTCGAATTGTCTACCAAGACGCACTATCATTAAGTGGACTTAGGTTTGGTCTAAGTATTGTCGTAAACACATCGACGAGAGTTTGCATATTTGAATTTGGCAAAGTTTCTTATTGTACATCAATGCTATCAACTTCGATCAATTTAACATTTTGACTACATGCCGAAAATCACCTTTAAAGTTTCAATGTGTTCATACGACAAAAATGCTAAATTTAAATGGTCACAGCAACGACGAAAAAAATCCAAGATTGGGCCGATCGCGGGATCCTACGATGAGCGTTCGGTCCAGAAATCGATTGAAATGCTCGCAAGATGTTTCCGGAATAAGTGCACAGTTATGGCAGGCCGCCCCATTGCATGAGTCCGGCCCCTGCCCTTGGTGCAATCCAATTTCCATACATACCGGGTCCGTTGAACACCATTCAGCATCTCTTATCGCCTTTTGTATGACCGGCTCTAAATACCCAGCCTTACCCATGCGAACAAGCCCCCCCATAGTTCCTTCTGAATCGCCAGCCGCAGTGTAGATTAGGATTCCGGACATCGGCGCAGCCGGATTGCTTGAGACATAAAGTCTTTCGCGAAGCGACGCTGAACCATATCCACATTCAAAAGTTAGACGATTTATCAGAAGATGGGCAAATGTATGCATCATAATAAATCTGGGCTCAATATCAATGCTACTGAGTCGCCGTTGTTGTTGCACTATGGCATACCGGTTCCGCAAATTCGTGACGAGGGCCGCCACATCAGGCCTCGCCTCCCATTGCTGAAGTCGCGCCTCGTTTAATTTCAGAAAAATTCCTTCGCCATACACGACACTGGCTGGCAACCAAGCGTCTGCCTTGGCTGGAGGACTTCGCCAAAGTGCATTTTTGTGGCCCTCAATTGAAAGCCCATCGTCAGGGTAAATACGCGAGAATCCAGAAAATACTCTGGTCTCTCGAAGCTTATAGATCAATCCAATCCCAGATAAATACCTGTCCAAACCAGAATATTCACGGATTGATATATCATTTGAAAATAACTCTTGTTGATTTTGGGCGATTCGCAGTACTTCATATTCCGACCTCCGAAATGCAATTTCGGGTGCCTCATCCAATGTCAAAGATGTTTGCTCTTGTGTCTCGATTGTTTTATTTCCCGCTTCGGCGATCGCTTTTGCTATTTCTAGGTCGCTATAAGACAAAAGTAATTCGCGATGTTGTTCACGCAAAATATTGACATCAATATCGGCCCCTATGCTAAGAAGCAACTTAACCAATGTTGTCATTGGGGGGCGCTTAAACATCTCGACCAATTCTTCCGGTGCACCTTGCGATGCACGCGGCAAATATATAGCACTAAAGACGCGAGCAAAATACACATTGGATGCACTTCGCAATGATCCGCGCAGTGACAGAGTGCAGTTAGAATTTCCGTCATCCCCAAGCCACGGCCTGTCTCCACGACACCTATAAAGAATGCCATCCCTATCCAAAGAATTAGTTAAGAATGTGGTGCCATCTTGATTTGCTTGCGTAATGTTTGATAGAGTCCGAGTTGCGCCACAATCACAAATCACACGTTGATCTGCAAGAGATGCGCCTCCAGTTGCAACCAATTTCATCCTTCGCTCACATTTTGGAGCGACGCTTCGATGCGCCCATTCCCGCCATGGGAAGTCTTGGATATGTCCATGCTCGCAAATTGAAATAAAAGGTACTTGGACCAAATAATTCCGCTTGCCCTCCGATTGGCAGTGGTAACAGGGTTCACTACTCTTTGCTGATAGTGGCAACTGCTTTAACGATTTGCAAAAAGGGCAAAAATGCCAGGTTGGAAAACGAAGGAACGGAACTGTCAAACCCGTATTTGGAATTGAAACGCCCCTTTGCTTTCGTCGATAATCCGGAGCAAGGCGCAAATGACTGACGCCAAGTAATTTTTGCAATCGCCATTCTTCGACCTTATACTCTTCAATATCAATTTCCTGTCCGGCAGAAGCGCCGCCTTCCGGCATATACCAGTTATCAAGGCCCGCCGCTATTGCTGACGTACCATCCTTTACTATGACTAGTGCCCCTACACCAAAAGGTGCGATAAGCTGTCCTCGTCGAATTGGTCCCTTTGACATCGGCTATTCCTCGTCGTTATTATCGTTAAGGTAATTCTGTGTTATTTCCACTTCGCACCCAGCATCAACATTTCTCATAGACATTGGCGTGGGCCAAGAAACTCTTGCAACGGCTTGTGGTGCATATGCGCCCGCCTCTCGAAGAAGTGGTGTATTTTCACTGCTTGCGTCTCCTTCCCATCGCAATCGTTTCCAACGTTTCCATTGTTGCTCACGCAAGGTGAACACTTTCGTGAAGTTGTTTTCCTCCTGTGGGTCGATTAATTTAACCCGAGCCAAAAGAATTGCTTCGAGATCAGACATTGATTTATCAGGAAATGGGGTTGGACTCCTTGCCGTTTCCGGCGTCCCAATTTGACGAACATATGCAGCCATGACAGCGTGAAGAGCGCGATCTAAAACCGGAGGTGAAAATGGTGTAACGCTAGTTGGTTCGACCTGTGCATATAACCGCTCGTGATAGCTTCTAAATCGCTCAAAATGTGAACGGTCACGTGGCTTCGATGCACCATAAAGGGTGACAACAACTCCTGGCCTATCGTTTCGGCGACCAATGCGGCCAGTAACCTGAATATATTGGGATGTCGTTTTGGGTTGGCCAACAATACAGATAAGTGACAAGCGATCAATATCAATACCAACTTCAATAATGTTCGACGCAAGACAAACATCTACTGGCTTTGATGAGCCGCTTTGAGTTGGTATGTCCAACGAGTCTATCGCGTCCTGCACCTCATCGCCATGAAGACGCCCGGTAAGCTCCATAACATGGCGTAGCTTACGCATATCAGGGTGCTTCAGACCATATCGTGAACGCAATGCATTTATGTAATCCGGAATATCTGACTGTAAAAGAGAGAGTGACGTTCCAAGCTCTCTAAGACTATTAAAGAATGTGAGCAAGGTCCACCAAGGGTCTTGTTCTTCCTTATTATCAAGAGAAATTGGCGCTTGCAAGAGCGCGGCAAAGGTACGCACCTGGACTGTTTGCATTGAACCAAGCCCAGGGGCATGAATACCTACATATTTTCTTCCTGACGTTGGTTGTCCCTCAATCTTAGTTTCATATTTGGCGAAAAATGAATCTCCTGCATCAATCCCTGGAGGTGGGAACAACGTCACGCGGGTTCGCCCATATAACCCTCGAACTTGCTCCTCATAACGTCGAATTGTTGCAGTTGAGCTTACGATTTTTGGTGAAATTGCAATGCCGTTCCGGCGGTCAGTACAAAGTTCTTCGATGACCCCTTCGTATAGTCCTACAACCGATCCAAGTGGGCCAGATATTAGGTGGAGTTCATCTTGGATAATAAGTCCTGGTGGAGAGCAATCTCTCTGCCCTAAATCATTCAACCCGAAAATACTTCGTGCAGCCGGGCGCCATGCAAGCATGGCAAATTTATCTACCGTCCCTATGACAAGCGTCGGTCGTTTTTCGTAAATATCTTCGTCAATAACGTAAATTGGCAGACCAGATGAAAAATCACAAGCATGATCAGTGCACTTGAAGATGACCGTAGGACCCGACCTCTCATATCCCGGACATTTTGAAATACCTGCAGGCGCTTTGTTCATCCCTTTCTGCGGCCCCATCTGCGCGCCGCACCATGGACATCGGCTAATAACAAACTTGTTGGTCGCCCAACGTTCCCCCTTCGATAAGCTTCTATAGGTCTGAATCGCCTCATCCCTAGTGTTGGGTGTCGTCGCACCTCCAAGCCATATACCAATGGAAAAAGACGAGTCACCTAGACGATCCCGATTCATCCGTCTTAAAAATTCCATCGCAGCAATCAGTCCAGATGCCCGTTGAAATTGTTGCGCAGTGAGCAACCGGAGCGTATATCGCATTAGAACGTGGACGCCAGCATCTTCGGAATTACTTAGTCGTCGATAAAAAATCGAAAACGCTGATAAGCCAAGATAGGCTTCAGTTTTTCCACCACCGGTTGGAAACCAGATTAGTTCAACCACGCCACGATCTGCAGCTTTTCCGTCAACAGCTGATCGAATAGACAACAGCAAAAACGCTATTTGAAAGGCCCTCCAACGACCTCGTGTTGTTGGACCATAAGACACTTCAGGATATGGTTGCGAAAACGTGAACCGCTTAAGTGCTTCATCAAATTGAAGTCGTCGCGGTTCGCGCAAGCTTCTAATTTGCTGCAACAATATCGAATGATTAGCGAATCGAAATGCCTCCAGTGCGCGCTCATCCGATCTCAGAAATTTAATCCCATCTTCCATCCTATTAGTGCATTCAGTGCATTGATTGACATGATTAATTGCTGCTTCCCGATACTCGCTCGGTAAAGTTGGAATGGCCTTTGACAAACTCTCGACCCATTGTTGATAAAGCAGAACAACCTCATTCAACGCTTCGAATCCGTCGTCATCCTTCTTCAAACCTGCAAGAACTTCCATAGAAACTTCTAGACGTGTGCCATCAGGCCTAAGCACATTTGGTGTAACTGATGGTGCCTCGAATACTGGAAAACAAGTGGCTGTGAGTGTCGTATGATCTTCATTCCAATCTGCAGCACAACCGTGTCCAATAGCAAAGGTTTGTGCGTTCCGGTATAACAGGTTAATCGCTTTTTCTTCCTTATCTAAGGGCCTGGAAGTTGGCTCTGGGTATGGCAAAATTTGCGCACCTGCGCCAAAAAGACTTACGGAAAATGTTGTTTGGAATAGGGATGAACTATCGATTGAATTTCCTCGCACCATCGTTCGATTAACCAATGTAACCGTTATCATCCGCGTCGAAGGAGATTTTCCATAAGGCCGCGAGTAAATCTCAATGCAAACATTTAGCGAGTCGTCAACCGGGGTTGCTTGGTAACTTCTACTAACTGCCTCGCTTCCATATAGTTCAGTGGCGACGCAAACTGCTTCTTGCGCCCAAGGCCGTCTTACCCACCAATCGCGTTGATGATCGGCGATGTTAACCTTCTTGCTTATATAACGCCCTCCAGACGCAACTACTTTCAGTTCACTCCCCTCCGGAATATTTGCAAGGAACGTTAGACCGGAACTACTTGGCTTATATGTGTTAGTAGTGGTAATTTGCTGGTCATCTGATTCATTTGACGACTCACCGCCTACAGAACGTCCTGCAATAGTCTGAATATCATCTGTTGCATCCTGTGATAAATTTAAAGCTAATCCGTCGTTCTCATTTATAGATTCCGTTTCCGCCTTTCCATTTTCAACTTCGATATTCGCATTATTTGGCTCCGCGACGTCTGTGTCCGCCGCTTGTGTTCCTAATGGGTAAAGGACAGCGACACCGTACCTTTTTGTGGGCCGGTCCTTATTGAGAATTTCCTGGCGGGATCCTTTCTCCAGCCAGGGTCCCGAAGCAGAGGCGGGAGATTCAAAAGAAACGTTACCCAAAAAATCAATCTCAGTACCTCGATTGGAGGGCCCCACAAGTTCTTCTCTTAAAGCCCCAATAACAACAACATCTCGATTTTCAACATGGGTAGTCATTTACTTCTCCAGACTTGAGTTACTTATTTGCAGCAGGCAATAGCTTGCTTTTGATTGATTCGTTCATTACCAGGATTAAGCGGTGCAATGACCTAGTAACTCCGACATAAATTAGATCTTCAAGCGCCTGGACATTTAGGTGATCAAGATCTGTTACGATTACGGCCGACGATTCGAGGCCTTTAAAGGCTGAGATTGAGCAGTACCGAATATATCCGCCGCCTTCGACCTGTCCATAGGGTCGAATACGATCGCGCCATGATTCGGATTTAATTTTTGCAGCGGCGGAATGGTCGTCATTTCGCGGTGAAAGAATGACAATGTCCCTACCGGTGATTCCAATTGCGAAAAGGTCCGACAACGCTTGTTCAATAGTTTCAATTTGTTCGCTATCGGTTTTGTAGTAAGAAAATTGGGGTTCGATTCCGTCATATGGCCTAAGCACTCGCTTGTAACCAGGCGCTAATCCACCAAGCATTTCAGCTAACGAAGCAATACTTGGAGTATTGCGACAATTAATACGAAGCGAATATTGAGCTGGATCGGATGCAAGTCGGTCGTAGAATTCTTTGAGTGAAAGGTTTGCTGATTCATATATTGCTTGTTTCTCGAAATCGCCAAACATCTTCCATTTACCAGCGCTTAGTCCTCCACTAACACTCAAATCAAGGAAGTCGAGATATTCACCGCGGAGAATATCTTGGGCTTCATCAATTATTAATTCGTCAAAAACAAATGCTTCATTTTCATCGCATAACATTTGTTCCACGGCTAATCTTGGCAATTCATTTACCCAAAAATCACTGTCGGCATGTTGAGCAACATGTTTCAGCTTCGCGGTTTCTAACATATGTGAATGCAGTGTTTTTACCTGGAAGGTATAGCCGCGATTCTTGCATTCACTTATCAGCTTGGAACCTAAGAATTTGTTGTAACAAAGAAGAAGCACACTGCGTCCAGCATTACACGATCGATTTGCCGACTCCAACGCCAACACAGTTTTACCGGTTCCGGCCGGCCCTTTGAATACCACACGTGGATTGGCCTCCATCGCATCCAAGCAACCAATCTGCTCCTCAGTAAAATGGCGCAATTCCGCTTCAATTCCAGCGGCGACGCTTTTATAGTCTTGGAAAAATTCAAAATCTGGACGGAAAAAATCAGCAATTTCCTCACATTGTTCTGAATATGGCTCCCGAGATCCAGGTAATAACCATCCGCTATTATTATTCACCACTAATACGTGTTCTCTTGCCCTCTCCAAGATATTCCGCAAGATACGACCAATTGAGCCGGAACGCATCGCAGTGCTATCGACAACCTGCCATTGGTGCCATTCCACCGATTTCTCGCGAAAAGGCACATGGGTAAAGATCACGCCGGACCAAAATAAAATACGAGAAAGATACGGTTTGTCTTTGGCCAACTTGTCCCTGAGACTATGCATAGCTTCTGCAGCCTGCTTGAACGGTCCCCGTACATCGCCAGATTGACTTCCTAGATACCAGACTCCACTTTCACGCCGCAACTTCCTGCAGGCTTTCACTTCCAAAAACAAGACACCTAGATTAGGAATTATCACCACAAAATCTGCTTCACCAGAAATTTTCTTTAAGTGTGTTGCAATATCAAGCGAGTGCAGAACAATCCAATCGGAGGTTAACGGATCATCTCTAAGCCGAACAAAAACATCCAACTCACCGGGGCTCTTTGAGTGCACTGCACGCAGAGGTATCATCCTAGCCATTTTTCACTCACCTCAAATGGATGGTTTAAATGGTTTGTGGGCACTAGAAATACCTGCGGACTAATATCTTCAACTCGATATGCCGTAAAACTTCCTCCACCAACCCCAGGCAAATCAAACTCCATGATGCCATCCTCTAGAAGCTTCCCAATATCAGCTTTGTTTATTCGATCAAGTAACATTCGTCTAATTTTGAATCCTGCTATGCGATGCACCCGATCAATAAGTCGTGCATTGTCTGCAAATGCATTAAATTCTGAATCTAGGCCACAAATCAATAAAACCGCTAAAAAATCTTCATCAAATTCTGGGCGAATCGTTTTGTCGCCCATCCAATTTTTAAGATTGAATAGGCTAGCTCTTTTGCATCCCAATTCTCTCAACAGGCGAATGACACTTTGTTCCCCTTTTTGTTGGATATGTGAGAAAAGCGCTTTTTTCCACTGCTTTTGTTTCAGTCTGATATCTTGCGCCTTTGATCCAAGTATTTTATCTGCCATCGGTACTATGAGACTGCCGCCGCCGCCAGTTCGAATTAAAATGAACATGCCAGGTTCGAGCGCTTCATTTAGAACGCGACCAATAGTGCTCCCACTCTTCACTTGCTCAATAATGTACGACTTGGCGCCGCTTGATGAATCAACGTATAACGCCTTATTCGCACTTAGCAACAACAATCGACTTGATAACGACTCGTTGCCATTTTCTGGAGACATTTCAAGCACGTTAGACATGTGCAATGACTGCCAATCCAAATTAGGTTCAGATTCATCAAATACTTGACCCGTATCAGGAAGAGTTTCTAATGAATTTAACTCTGCCACATAAGCGGAATTAGATGAAAATTCAAAAATTTTATTTGAACTAGAAATAAACGAAGGCTGCAATTTGTTTTGGTCCCGTAACCAATCAAAATGGACGATTGACATTTTGCTAGATCTAGGCGCAGTTCTTACATGTGATGGAAACCAACTTAATGGGCCAATTGCGATTATGTGACCGTACGTTTCCGCGCTTCGTAAAGTAGCAGGAGTTACAAGCTCAATTCGAGAAGCCCCTATTTTCCTCTTGAGTTCGCCGCAAAGTTCAAGGTTTGGCAGCCGGCGTACTAAAATAGCCTTCTTGACCCGTGGGCCATCTTGGGTCACGATATTTTTTACTATATCGAGCAATGGTGCATCGTTACAACCAATCGTTAGTCGAGCAGCTTCAGCAAGTTTTTCGAGTTCGTTAAAATAGTGTGGAAACAAATTCCTACATCTTGGAACATAATTTTTTAGAGTTTCGGATAATTCAGTTGGGATGAGAAATGAAGACGACAAATGAACTGGGAGTGACGCAAGTCTGAATCGGTATAAACGAAGCGGGCGAAGCACACTGTCCAGATAGGAATCTTCAATATCGCTTTCAATCATTTTTTCGAAATTTCGAAAAAGAATCATGAATTCACGGACAATTCTGTGCCTAGCGATGTGCCTGGTAACTTCGAGTTCGTTGCTGCAGCTATAAACACTGTTTGTGTCGGCAAATGTAGTTAGCTTCAACTTATGCGCTCCTCAAATGCCATCAACTCCATTCCCCACGGAATGCCAGGAGTATTTTGAAACCTGGGAAACTCAGTAACTCTATTTACGTACTGTTGATTTAATATATCTACCGCATCTTGGAAACTTTGAGTTGTTCTATCTAGGACGACTATTCGGGTACAAGCTTTAAATTCGTCGCGCTGATTTATAAATGCTCGCGCGCCATCAAAAATCACGACACTATCTTCTGTCCGAAGCTTGCAATCGAGATCTGGCGAAATATCACTTACTAGTTCGCTCCTAAACGGTCGATCTGGTGCTATTCGTCGGGTTCTAAGAAGATCTTGAAATTTCCCATCTATTGAATGGCCCGTTGGTAGCTTTACACAAATTTGTGTATTTACGATTTCTGTTTGCAATCGTGCGACACTGCCGACGATGACCGCATCCAAACGTGATTTGGTACCAAAATCTTTTGGAATTGCACCATCATAGACAGCATCAAGAAAATCGACACGACGAACAATACGCTTTCCTCGCGTATCCATTGCAAGCTCACCAGCCCAATTTTCAATTTCAACATTCGAAGCATTTTGTGCACCAACGTAATGAATACTATCAAAACGTTGAATCTTCAATACGTGCTGTCCGCCTACGCTTTCTGTCCCTAAAATAATGCCCTTATACCGTTTCTGCCCGTCCGATAGCCAAATTTTGGTTAGGCTTGGGAGACCACATAATCGAGCGAAATATTCATTTGGGTCATTGGAACCAGTTGACTGTAGAGATCGATGTTTTACGATGCCAACAGCAATCAGGACAGCCGCATACGTTCGAACTGGCACCGTAAGTGCAATCACCGATCGGAATTCCGACACCTTCAATTTGGCAGAAGCTTCGCCGATGTTGATAAAAGCTTTTGCCCATTCAGGAAATGGCTCGTAACCTTTCTTTTCCTGGTGGTAGCACAATGTGGAATATGAAATTTCTTCAACAGGACATTTTTCAAGTTTATTCATAATTCCACAATGCGGTTTTTGTAACCAGGTTGGTATTAATTATATATTCGACATTCCCTCACGGAAACTAACATAATTAACATTTATTTAAAATACCCTGTTTGAGGCATTTTTGTTATCTTTCCAGCAAAACCTCATATTACCTACTTAGTGTCTATGGGCGAAAAAGCCACAACACCCCGCATTTAATTTTCAAACAGCAAGTCGCCTTAGCTGCTCTACTTGGCCTTGGGTGCCACTGTAAAATCGACGTACGCCGTCGATGATCAGTTTAAGCCACCCGCTGTTATATTCATTGCTAATTCATCAACCTGTTTGTTTAGGGTAGATGCTGTGCTGGCAATTTGCTTTGCGGTTCAAGAGTCGTACTGGTTTTGGTTCTGCTTGAATCATGATTGAATTGCCAGGGTTGATGTTGATGATTTCGTTCTAACATCATGGCAATTCTTAACTGATTTGCATAGGCGATACTGCCAGCGCGCGCACCAAAGTTGTGTGGGACGGCTGGCTTAATACAAATTCACTGCTGAATGCCCTGATGGGCGGCATCAACAGCCCGTTTGATGCGCGGACGACCTGATTTTTTCTTTATCGGCATCTGTCCCATCCCGAACGTACGAATACCATCAGCAACTTTGGCCATCAAGTACTGTTCGGTTTTTGCCAGGTACACCAGATTGATCCGCAATGCATCTCGTTTAGCAACGTTGTTCCAATCCATCTGTCCAATGCCGATACCATGACCATACTTTTCGTATCCCTTTTTTAATTTGCCATCGTTGCTGTTCCAATAGTCACCTTTGCCTTCCGTCACGATTTTTTCCCAGTATTCTCCGATCTGCATGGCGATGAATTCATCATGGTTGGAGTCTGCTGAATAGTACAAAATAATGTGTAGATGTAGTCCGGAATCCTCCCCCTGTTCTATCGCCCACACGTAATTCTTGATCCCGGACATAAGCTTGTTGAAACGGCGTGCAGCAAGGAAACGATCTCGATGTAGCTGAATGATTTCAGGTGTAATCCATCGACGATACTTCGGCTTATAGCGCAGTGTCAGTGATAAGACGAGCCAGCGCGATCGACCTGTCTCCTCGCAGAACATTGCTTCTTCCAGTGCCAAAACGTTCTGTTTATTTCGCTCAGAATTCGCCTTCCTCAAGCGCTCACGTTCTTTGAAGTCCCGTGCTTGACAACGTGTATACACCTGCTCGATCAGAGCATTGAACCAGTCCATGTAGCGAATTCCGGCGCTATATTCAATATCA
>Ga0207007_1058_pt2 | contig 18586 bp, 17 predicted proteins | sample Alteio_BWMinCont_85_FD_153487 | JGI IMG/M metagenome (GOLD analysis project Ga0207007, IMG submission 153487) | Enriched cells from forest soil in Barre Woods Harvard Forest LTER site, Petersham, Massachusetts, United States -... | ecosystem: Environmental > Terrestrial > Soil > Temperate forest >...
ATCCCAGACTGGTGACCCCAAGGCACAGAAAGGCCGCATTATATCCTTCCAATTGATTTTCAATCGGAGATAAATCAAAAAAATCTGCATGAATGATTTCGGTCAATTTGGGATGGGTAATTCCACTTGGCCTGCGGTTGATGATCAGCACTTTTTCGACATCAGGATGTAAAAGGCATTCGTGCAAGACACCTTCACCCACCATTCCGGTTGCTCCGGTGACAATAGCTCTTATTTTTTCGTTTGGCATATATCTTTTCTAATATGGAACAAATGTAGCTATATAATCGCTGTACGGGCTCTCCTTGCGGGTGCCCTTTGCTGAGAATGGGGCGACCGCAAGGGTCGCCCGTACAAATTGATCGAATTAACCCTATAAATGGTAATTTTGCCCCATCATGCAAAAACCCGATAAACTATGGCAAAAGAAGACTGGAACTGCGCCTGAAGTAGAAGCCTTCACGGTTGGAAATGACCGTGAACTGGATATGTTATTGGCGCCATTTGATGTATTGGGGTCTATTGCCCATGCAAAGATGCTTGGAAAGGTTGGTTTGCTGAAAGAAAACGAGGCAATCACGCTATGCCAGGAGCTTAAAAATATTTATAAAGAGATTGATAGCCGATCTTTTTCTATTGAAGATGGGGTAGAGGATGTCCATTCACAGGTTGAAACAATCCTGACTGCCCGTCTTGGCGACATTGGTAAAAAAATACATACCGGAAGATCCAGAAATGACCAGGTTCTGTTAGATCTAAAATTATTTACCCGATCAGAGATTGCCGGCATCGTTGAGAATACCAGTACGCTCTTTAACCAACTTATTGATCTTAGCGAGAAGCATAAAGAATATCTTTTGCCAGGTTATACCCATTTCCAGGCTGCCATGCCGTCCTCATTTGGTTTGTGGTTTGGAGCCTACGCCGAAAGCCTGGTAGATGATCTGACGGTATTAAATGCTGCATACAAGGTCACCAATCGGAATCCACTTGGTTCAGCAGCGGGGTATGGCTCCTCTTTTCCATTAGACAGGGAATATGTCTCGGAACTTTTGGGTTTTGATTCAACAAATTACAACTCTGTTTATGCCCAAATGACCCGTGGCAAAACTGAAAGGCTTGTGAGTTCAGCCATGGCATCAATTGCAGCTACTTTGGGCAGAATGTCGGCAGATATATGTCTCTATATGAGCCAGAATTTTGGTTTTGTGTCGTTCCCGGACCATCTTACAACTGGTTCCAGTATTATGCCGCACAAGAAAAACCCGGATGTTTTTGAGCTGATTCGTGCCAAATGCAACAAGCTGCAGGCTTTGCCCAACGAACTGGCTATGATATGCGCCAATCTTCCGTCAGGATATCACAGGGATATGCAACTGATCAAACAAAGTTTTCTTCCTGCATTTGGAGAGCTTAATAGCTGTTTGAAAATGATGTATTTCATGCTACAGTCAATTGAAGTCAATAAAAATATCCTCGACGATCCTAAATACAGGTTTATTTTTAGCGTAGAAGCTGTCAACGCACTCGTCAATGAGGACATTCCATTTCGGGATGCTTATAAAAGGGTAGGAGAGCAGATCGCAGACGGGACTTTTGAAAAGCCTGAATCAGATTTATTAAAAACCCATACCCATTTGGGAAGCATTGGTAATTTGGGCAATGAAAAGATCAGCCAATTAATGAAAGAAGTAGTGGAAGGGTTTGGGTTTGAGAAGCTGGAGAAGTCTTTAAGCAGCCTGATCAAGGGTTGATTTCTCCCAAGTGATTTGCCATGCTGCTCTTCACTTGTCATTCCGACTTCCACCCCTGTCATCCCGACGGCAGGAGGGATCTGATTCCAGCGCATACACTTTTCAGATTTATCACCAAATCGCTTTTGAGTTCTCCTCAATCAGATTTAGCTCCGCTGAGCCTTCGGGTTCTCACTGCGTTCGAAATGACAGTTGAGAGATTTCTCCTTTCGTCGAAATGACAAGAGCGGTTCGTTCGAAATGAACGTCAATGTCGCAATTTAAGTATTGCTTAACAGTAACTTAACCTTAATTTAATACCTGGGTGACCAAAGCCGCAGCCTCGCTGAGAAGGGTCGCCGGGAACACTTTCAAACCGCTTTCATCAATGATTTTGCGGGCTTCTTCTGCATTTGTGCCTTGTAAACGCACAATAATCGGGACATTTATCTGGCCGATATTTTTATAGGCATCTACAATCCCTTGTGCAACGCGGTCACAGCGTACAATACCCCCGAAAATATTCACCAAAATGGCCTTTACTTTTGGGTCTTCAAGGATAATCCTGAATCCTGCTTCTACCGTTGTCGCATTTGCAGTACCCCCCACATCGAGGAAATTAGCAGGTTCGCCGCCGCTGAGCTTGATCATATCCATGGTTGCCATGGCCAATCCGGCACCGTTCACCATACATCCAACATTGCCATCAAGGTGTACATAGTTCAGGTTGTATTTCTTGGATTCTGTTTCTAAAGGATCTTCTTCGTTCAGGTCGCGCATGGCTTCATAGTCAGGATGCCTGTAGAGGGCATTATCATCCAGGTTTACTTTGGCATCTACTGCTATGATCTTATTATCTGATGTCTTTAAAACCGGGTTTATTTCAAACATAGATGAATCTGTACCTACATAGGCATTGTATAAAGAGGCCACAAATTTGGTCATGGCCTTAAAGGCATCTCCCTCCAATCCGAGGTTAAAAGCAATCCTCCTTGCCTGGAAACCCTGTAAACCTACGTCAGAGCTTATATGTTCCTTATATATACGGTCAGGCGTCTTAGCTGCCACCTCTTCGATATCCATACCACCTTCAGTAGAGTACATGATCACATTTTCGCCACGCTGACGGTCAAGCAGCACACTCATGTAGAATTCTTTGGTTTCAGTTGGGCCGGGATAATAAACATCCTCAGCAACGAGCACTTTGTGCACAACCTTGCCTTCTGGGCCTGTTTGATGCGTAATAAGGGTCATCCCAAGAATGCGACCGGCAACATCTTTTACTTCATCAATAGATTTAGCCAGTTTCACGCCCCCGCCTTTTCCGCGGCCACCTGCATGTATTTGTGCTTTTATAACGAAAAACTTGGTTCCTGTCTGCTGATTTAGCTGTTTCGCAGCTTCAACGGCGCCATCGGCTGTATCGGCAACAATGCCTTCCTGGATGGCAACACCATAACTTTTAAGTATTTGCTTTCCCTGGTATTCGTGAATGTTCATGAGTGAATTTTAAGTACCTTATTAAGGTTTCAAAACTAAGACATTTCTGTTTAAGATTTGCTGGTTAAAGACAGCTTTTGGTTCTTAAATTCTTGAGAAATATGAGGGGTTGATGAATCAAATAATTGCGTCAAACCAATGACGCATTTAGTACATTCATTTAAAGAATGTTATAGCGTTATTATAGGAAGATTACAGCAGACTAATGACTCATTATGCCCGTAATGCACAATTTTGAACCAGGCCGGAAGCTAAAACTGAACTAATTGACAATCAAAATTATAAATGGGACATTATGAAATTAAGCAGGGCTGAAGCTCATTTCAAATCTACACGACAGTACTGATCGGAAAACCCGGAATGACTGGCTAAGCTTTTTGAGTTTCGACGCTTTTCTTAGCAGTTAGCAAATAATATCCGCCAAAGAAAACAGCGCTATAAAAAAGATCGCCAAGAACAGTGTATTTAAAAAATGGCAATCCCATGGTATAAGATTGAATCAGTCCGCTGAAATCTTTTGAATATTCAGGAATGCTTGTCCATGACCCGAAATTGGTAACCAGGAAAAACAATATTGATCCGCTTAATGAAGCCGCGATAATATTCAGAGGCTTTCTATTATTCCTGATCAACATCCCTATAAATATGATAACAAAGAAAGAACCATATACGTATGCCATATCAGGATAGAACCCGGTACCAGGTGCCATGACTTCCTTGATGGTATCGCTAAGCAACATCGCACCAATTGGGAATACAAACATCCATTTGCGGTTCCACAGCATCGCACCACTGAACAAAGCCAAAGCGCCAATAGGAGTGAAGTTGGGCCAAAGCTGTCCTATGCTCTTTGCAAAGACTGTACGAAGAAGAATAGAAATTAAAGTAATGGCAGCAAGAGCAAAGATCATTCTGCGTGATTGGGTATTGTTTCCTTGTGATTGCATAGATATACTTATTTGATGAGGCAAAGATAAGACAAGTTGGAACTCATAATATCGGAGAGCAGATTTATTAGGTCAATTCACCCTGATCATGCCCCTTCTTCTGTTTTTGCTTACAAATAGGAGCCTAATTGTGCTATTTACAAATGTTATTAATATAAAGTATAACTACATAAGATGTAATATAATTTATTATATATTAATTATATATGACTAAATTACAATATAGGATTCATTATAACATTATTAAAGCATTCTATATTATAAAGATACCTCTTAACTACGCTGATTTATCAAATGATTTGACGGGCGCTAATATACGTAGGCCTATTTACAAAATACAAAACATAGTTTACATAAGTACATTTGTAAATTTACATTGTTACACTTGTAAATTATCTGAATTTACATATTGTTTGGAATTGTAAACAGGGTAGTTTACCTTTGTACAAACTTTAGAAATTTATGAACGAGCGCTTGTTAAAGATCATGGAGCACTTCAACTATTCTCCATCCATATTTGCTGATGAAATAGGGGTTATACGCTCCAGTATTAGTCATATTATAAGTGGACGTAATAATCCAGGCTTAGAACTATTGCAAAAGGTATTGATAAGGTTTCCCCAGATCTCTTCCGATTGGCTCTTGCTTGGAAGAGGGGAAATGCTGTTAAGCGAAGATGTGTATGAAGCAAAGAAGCTAACAAATGTAAACTACCCGAAGAAAATCGGCCAATTAAATTTAGATGATCTCGCTTCGGTACAACCTATCAAAAAGCAGGAATCTTCTACAATTGTAAACCCAACTCCGGTGCCTGCAACACAAAATTCTATTGAAAGTAACAAGCCGGAACCTGTAGAAAAGCAGGAAAAGCCTGTTCAGGTTGAAACAAAAACGGTTCAGGTTGAAAGACCTATAAAGTCTAATGCCGGAATCAAACGGGTTACGATTTACTTTGACGATCATTCTTTCAGGGATTTCGTAGAAGAAAAAGCCTGAAGGAAATTTGAATACCTTAATGTAGCAGGAAACAGCGAAATTCGCATCCAATGAAAATTGCTGTAAATACCAGGCTCTTACTTCACAACAGGCTGGAGGGTATAGGCTGGTTTACCTACGAATGCCTGAAACGCATTACGATACAGCATCCTGAACACCATTTCTATTTCATTTTTGACAGACCTTACAACAAAGAATTCATCTTTTCTGATAATATTACACCCATCGTTATTGGTCCGCAATCCAGGCATCCAATCCTTTGGTATATATGGTTCAACTGGTCTTTAGCATCTGTTTTAAAGAAAATAAAACCTGATCTTTTACTTTCACCAGAGGGGTATATATGTTTGAATACCAATATAAAAACGATTAACGTAATGCACGACATCGCATATGAGCATTACCCGGAAACAGTACCATGGCTGGTGAGGAGATATTACAAATATTATTTCCCAAGGTTCGCAAGGAGAGCCGACAGGATTGCAACTGTTTCCATTTTTTCAAAAAATGATATTGTCAAAGAATACAATGTTGACCCTTCGAAAATCAAAGTGGTGTATAATGGGTGCAAAGAAGCTTATCATCCAATTGATGAAACCTTGAAAGAATCGACCCGGTCAAAATGGACGGGAGGGAAATCCTACTTTATATATATAGGCAGCATCAATCCCAGGAAAAATATCGGGAACCTGTTACTGGCTTTTGAGAAATATAAAACAGAAACAAAATCGGACACCAAACTACTACTCATCGGGAAGAAGATGTTCATGGGGAGTGAGCTGGATAATATACTTCAGGATTTGAAATCTAAGAACGATATTCAATTTTTAGGTAGGGTAGAGGATGCAACTGAAGTGAATAACCTTATCTCAGCTTCAATAGCCATGGTTTATGTATCTGTTTTTGAAGGTTTTGGCATACCATGCCTCGAGGCCATGCGCTGTGGGACAGCTGTGATCGCATCTAATACAAGTTCATTGCCGGAAGTCTGCGGGGATGCCGGGTTTTATGTGGATCCGAATTCGATTGATTCTATTGCAGATGGAATGAAGAAAATAGCCAGTGATTCCGGATTAAGACAAGTATTGATAAATAAAGGCATGCCGCAATCTCAAAAATTCAGCTGGCAAAAGACTTCTGAATTGCTTTGGAATCTCATAGAAGAATGTATAAAAGAATAACTTTGTACCATGCATAAAATACTCATCATCAATGGCCCGAACCTGAATTTATTAGGTAAAAGGCAAAATGACATTTATGGCAACATGAGTTTTGAGGACTACCTGGCAACTCTCCGTGAAAAGTATGAAATTATCGATATTCAATATTTTCAGAGCAATAAAGAAGGTGAATTGGTAGATCATATTCAGTCAGCAAACTCAGATTTTGATGGCATTATTTTGAATGCCGCTGGCTATTCGCATACTTCTATTGCTATTGCAGATGCAATTCAAGCCATAGATATTCCTGTTGTAGAGGTGCATATTTCTAATGTCTATGCCCGTGAAGAATACAGGCATCATTCTTACTTATCTGCCCATTGCAAGGGTGTTATAGTAGGTTTCGGATTAGCTGGGTATCAGCTTGCGGTTGAGAGTTTGATAGCATAGGCTTATCTGCCTTATAGCTACCTTATTCATAAAGTTGGCAACTTTTTAAAAGTTGTCAACTTAGATAATGATATAAAATTTGAAAACTCTCTACACTGTTGACTGATGACTGTCTTACTGATGACTGAGTCAAGGTTTGTATTCCGACAACTTCAAAATCTTCCGGTAATCCTTATCCATAAACAATTCATCAAGGGTTACTTTTGGATTCTTTTCCATATATTGTTTTACAATCTGCCAGCCTACCCATTCACCGAGTCGGGGGGAAGATTCCTGAGGAACATTAACATCATTGGTAAATGGTCCCTCATCTATATATCTGCCCACTTTGTCTTCATTTGTGTTATACAGAAGGTTTTCTGTAACCAGGTGCGCCCATATATCGGTCTCATTTTTGATGCACCATTTTAACTGTTTGGTAGTATATTCAATTTTTAAGGTATCAGCTAAATCCGGCTTCATCGCATCTATGTAGAAAAGCTTTTTACCCGCATAGATCATTTTACTTAATAAGGTTTGGTCTGTAAGCCGATCTTCATCATATCGGTTCATAAAAAGGGTTTTCAATCCGGATGGAAGGATATATTCTTTACGAAAGGTACGCATTTTATAATCGGGCATTTCAATAGAATTATAGTACCTGTAGTTTTCTCCGAGGAAAAATTCCAGAGCTATAAGCAGATCTTTTCCATAAGTATAAGCCTGGTAGCCGAAAGGATTGATAATGGTATAGACCTTCGGCAAAGAATCATCAGGGTAATAATATTTAATATGACGGAAAGCATCATCAAACTGGTTTTCAAGGTCTTTGATAACCGGTTCTGGAAATGTCTTTTCCACATCTGGATATAGCGAGTCGCGCATATAGCGATTCATCAGGTAAACCCTTTTGAAACTATCCAGGGTACTGGGCTCGCCCCATCGTCCGAAATTGTGCATCCTTGTAATAAAGAACTTTATCACATCTTTATGCGCGGTAATCATCTGCCGAATTCCCTCTTCAAAATGTTTTGGGTCAATGCTATAGAACTCTTTTTCAAGCCTTATAAATTTGACATCAACTTTGATTTTGCTGACGTCCGGGTTCCACCTGTCATTGGATTTGCATCCAAACAGGAAAAGGACCGGTAAAACATAAACGATTACTCTTTTGTTGATAGACAGAATCATTAACTTGCCCCCTTTAATTTAAAACGCAAAAATATGAAAAAGCTTATCGCTATTGGGCTATTTATATTCTCTAATATAATAACATTCGCACAGTCGACACCGCCGCCGCCGCCTTCATCAAATCCTCCCTATTATAATGCGCCAAGAGGAAAAGCAACCAAGTTTAAAGGGGGTTTGATGGTCAGCCCATCGGTTACCTGGCTTGATGCCAATGTTGACAATTCTTCCATCAATAAAATCCGAAGCCCCAATCCCCATCTTGGCTTCTCTTATGGCCTTGTCGGGGATTTCTTTTTTAATAACAATTACGGCATTGGTACAGGAATAAGAGTGACTGGTTTTGACGAGTCGTTTGATTACTATGCGGATGCAAACAAAGCCTATTATATTGGCAGAACGCTTCATTTACAGTATCTTGATATCCCTATTACATTGAAAATGAGAACCAATGATGTTGGGTATATGAAATATTTCGCTCAGTTTGGGTTTATGCCTGCGATAAAACTAAGTGCCCGCGCTGATATAGATACTGTAGGTGTTACCAATACAAATGGCCTGAATGTGGCAAGCAGCGTGAACCTGTTAATGCTTTATTCTGTAGTCGGACTTGGAGCAGAATACAATCTTGGCGGCACAACTAATCTTGTTTTCGGTATTACATGGTATAACGGTTTTACAAATATCTGGAACAAGGCAGGCAACAGAACGAGTACAGATCCTAACGTAAACAGCAACTTTAATACCCCGGCAGAAAACATTGCACTAAACTTTGGGGTATTGTTTTAAGGGCATTTAAAACACACCATTTCATGAAACTTGCTATCGCCCAATTGGATTACCATGTGGGTAATTTCGAAAAGAACAGTTCAAAGATCATTGAGGCTATCCAAAAAGCCAAAGAAAATAAGGCGGATCTGATCATCTTTTCAGAGTTGTGTATCTGCGGTTATCCGGCACGGGATTTTCTTGAATTTAACGATTTTATAGCGCTATGCGAAAAATCAGTTATGCAAATTGCGGGGTATTGCGTAGGTATTGCAGCCATTGTTGGTGCTCCGGCTATTAATACAGCCCCAAAGGGAAAAGCACTGTTTAATTCAGCTTATTTCCTGAAAGATGGAAGAATAGACAAGATAATTCATAAAACGTTATTGCCCAATTATGACATCTTTGACGAGTACCGGTATTTTGAACCGAACCGAAAATTTGAATGCATAGAATTAAACGGTAAGAAAATAGCACTCACCATTTGCGAAGATCTTTGGAATATAGATGATGATCCCCTTTATCTTGAAAACCCAATGGATCATCTTATTAAAGAGAATCCTGATTTTGCTGTCAATATTGCCGCGTCACCTTTTTCGTTTACCCATGATGCGCGGAGAACAAAGGTTTTGCAACTGAACGCTTCAACATATAAAATTCCATTTTTCTATGTAAACCATACCGGTGCACAAACCGAACTGATCTTTGACGGTTGCTCCACTATTGTATTACCGGATGAGAATATGTATAAAATGGCGTCCTTCAAAGAAGAAATCCAATATTTTGACCTTGATGAAGTAAAACAAGGAAAAGGATTCGGGCAATATGTGCCGATCGATAAATATGAACTTATATATAACGCACTCATAGAAGGAATTAAAAGCTATTTCAACAAGCTTGGATTTAAAAAAGCAGTGCTGGGTTTATCCGGAGGTATAGACTCAGCAGTGGTGCTTGCCCTTGCCGTAAAGGCGTTGGGGATAGAAAATGTACTGGCAGTCTTAATGCCATCCCCATATTCTTCAGATGGATCTAAAACCGATTCCCTGGACATGATTAAGAAGCTGGGAGTTGATCATCAGGTTATTCCCATCATACCCGCTATGGATGCTTATGCAGGCCTACTGGCTCCATCATTTACGGGATTAAAACCTGACATCACGGAAGAAAATATCCAGGCGAGGATAAGGGGAGCTATTCTAATGGCATTATCCAACAAACTGAACCTGATAGTGCTGAACACATCCAATAAGAGTGAATTTGCTGTAGGATACAGTACCATGTACGGCGATTCAATTGGTGCATTTTCTGTTCTGGGTGATGTTTATAAAACAGAAGTCTATAAGCTAGCTGCGTATATCAATAAAGTTCAGGAAAATGCAATTCCTGATTCGATCATTAAAAAAGCACCATCTGCAGAACTAAGGCCTGATCAAAAAGATGCCGACAGCCTGCCGCCATACGAAAAACTTGATCCCATATTATTCCAATATATTGAAAATCAAAAGGGACCAATGGAAATGATAGAAATGGGGTTTGACGAAGATCTTGTTTACCGCATTTGTAAAATGGTAAATCAAACAGAATACAAAAGATTTCAGGCGCCCCCGGTTTTGCGTGTTTCAGACAAAGCATTTGGATTAGGAAGGAGGCTACCCATTGTAGCGAAATATTTGGGGTAGGGGAGGAAATACATGAACTATTTAATCTATCAGGCTTATGGAAACAAAGGCATAATCAATGAAGCGATCTATTCTTTGTTATCATTTTATAAGGCTTTAGTTGATCCATTAAGTAATGAAATAAAGATTGTTATTTATACGGACGATATCCCATCAATTGATCATTATTTCTCTGAAAAAGATATTATTTACAGGCCCCTGACAAAGGAATTGATCCATGAATGGAAGGGGAATATTGATTTTGTACACCGCGTAAAAATCAAAATACTCCAGGATTTTTTTTTGGTTTACACGGATGCCAATGTTTTGTATGTTGATTCCGACACAGTTTTTAAGACAGCTCCAAATGAATTGTTCAAAGCTGTTTCTGAGGGTAAATTTGTGATGCATACCATGGAGGGGATCATAAAAGACAGATCAAATCCGATTCTTAAAAAATTATTTAAATATTTGTATTTCAATGATATAATTTTATCAGATGGTACAAAATTCCAGGTTTCTACTAAAACACAAATGTGGAATGCCGGGGTAATCGGTATCAATGAATCCAATAAGGAAATCCTTGACAAAGTACTTGATTTTACTGATTCCCTATATCCTCATTTTCCAAAGCATATTGTAGAGCAATTTGCATTCTCTTATTATTTCCAAACACAAAGCGAGATTGTTCCCGCTGAATCCTGCATTTATCATTATTGGAATTTTAAAGAGTTCCGGATCGTATTATCCGGTTTTTTTGAGCGGTTTAAAGACAAAGACACTACATTTTTAACACGGAAAATAGTTGAAATTGACCCGCAAAGGCTTATCCAGCCCAAGTTGAAATATGAGAAACTAAGCAGTTCTGGAAGGTTTTTAAAAAGGCTGTTTGGCAAACATTGGTTATCGGAATTAGCTCAACCTGAATGGGATAAGTAGATATTTAATTAGGATTCAGGTTCATCGTTTCTTTTTTAATTCCTGAATCAATGCTGCTTAAAAGAATATAAAACAAACAAAAAAAGGTGATACCAACTTGTCTTTCAAGTAAATACTCAACCTGGAATGCAGCCAGGCAAACTACTATAAACATCAGGAAGATATAATTCCGGAACACTGCCCCGTTAAAAACCGGGAAGAACATCATAAAACATAATGCGGCAAACCCTATAATACCCATGGATACCAGGGCATATAGAAATTCGTTATGCGGTTTGATGCGGTTTATCGTAATCAGCTCTGAATTTTCAAGGGTGTACTGTGCATCCATGGCACTTGTCACATTGGCAGGGCCAACACCGGTAAGCATATTTTTTTCAAATACTCCCCAACCAGCCTTTAAGGCTTCAAACCGCATGGATAATGAGTAATGATTGATATTATCTCCTGATTCATATTTATGCAGGTCAAGCTGCGTATTTTCAAACCTGTTCTTTTCTGATGGAATAATTTTGGTGGCAGCATAAGCCATAACCCCAAGGCCGATAGCAATACAAAAACCCAGTACAATTTTCTTCGCCCTAAAAATTAACCACAAAATAGAAACGCCGGCTTCCGCATAAAAGCAAAACATTCCTGTTCTTGCTGAGATAGTATGTAAAAGGATAACAATGACGATGAGTACAGCCCATGCAACTCCTTTATAAAAAGCTTTTTGAATGCCTTTGATAAAAATATACCATTGAAGAATTCCTGCTGAAAAAGCCAGTAAAACGCTGTAATAAATATGGTTAATCCCTGTCACAATAGGTATTGGTTTGGAATGGGTGATCCTCTCCTGGATCTCTTTGAAATAGACAATGTAATTAATGAAAGAAGCAATTCCTGCTATTGTTCCTGCGCACACCAATGTTGCAAATATGATATCCTTTTGACCTGGTTTTAAGGAGTTTGCGCTAGCAAGACCGAAGGGTATAAATATCAATGGCAACTGCATGACGATCAATTGACTATACAAATGCAAATTGCCGCCATGTAAACCTGATAAAAGAATAAGCATATAATATATGGCCATTGCCAGGGCATATTTATTCAAGTACAAATTCTTAAGCCCGGTTTTAATTCCGCCATTAAAAAAAGGATGCAAGAAGATTAATGCAACGCCAACACTCTGTGGGGCAGGGGAATTTTCTGCGATAATGAACCCTGCTGAGACGAGCAATGCGCCCGCAAATGCCATGTTTGGGATGAACCATGTGATTGCATTTTTCATCAGTGGGTAGAATCGTTTACAGAATATTCGAGTTTTACACGGAAATCCTTGTCAATGATTCCAAGTTCGTCAGCGGTGTTCTTGCTAATTTTTATGATAATGGATTTGTTATCATCGGTATCGGGCAAATCACCTACTACTTTCACATATTTTGAACGTCCATTCATTGGATTGGTCAGTTTGATAATAGTCCCTGCAGGAGCCGTTTTGTGCATGGCCAGGCTTATATCCGTTTTTATACTTCCATCATCAACCCAAGTGCCCATTCCGTTTTCTGTCACAGGTCTTTTTACAACATTGTCAGGAGCTTTATCTTCTATAATCGCCTCTACATCATGTTTTTTAGTCGACTTTACTTTATCAGCTTTTATAGGTTTCTCTTTTTCTTTAACAGGTTTCTTTTCTTTATACCCTACAATTATTTTCTCACCGGGAGATATCGTTTCCATCTCAGAGTGATTCCAGGTCTTCAACTGATCAACCGTTAAATGATGATTTTCAGCTATTTTAATAAGGGTTTCCTTTTTACTCACGGTATGATAAATAGGGTCTTTGTCGGTAGGGATGGCTACTGTCTCAATATCGTTTTTTACAGGTTCATTTGTTTTTTGAATAGCCTTAGGTGATACTTTAGTTTCCTTGGGAATTGAATGATTTGATTTATCTGAACAGGGAACAAGAATTATCTGGCCCACAGAAAGGCTTGCTCCTAAACCCGGATTCGCCTCTTTAATTTTTGGCACAGTTGTCTTGTATCTCCTGGCAACACCATAAAGTCCTTGCCCAACATCAACCGAGTGAATGATAAATAATTTGCCGTTTATAATCTTAACTCCGGTAGAGTCAGTATTGGCAAGGAGTTTAAAATTGCCCAGCAGAATAAACAAAATACATAAACCTGCATTTCTCATAAATATGGTCAAAGTCCGGAACTTGTTCAAATCATTGATTTTTTAAGGAAATTGCATACTTATTTATCAAAGTGTCTATTATGAAAAATACCCTCTTCATCACAATAATCCTTATTTGTACTGCAAATATAGCTCATGCTCAGTATTTCAATGCAGGATTCCGCCTCGGTGCCAATTTTTGCCAGATTGATGGTGATGATATGATTGGTTACAACCTTATTGGCCTGGTTGGAGGCGTATTTGTCGCTTATCATTTTAACGAAAAATGGGATGGGCAATTTGAAATGCTCTATAGTCAGAAGGGAAGCCAAAGGGTAACAACGGACAGTACGGCCAACAACATTAATGGCGATTGGGACCTATTACGGCTTGACTACATTGAAGTTCCGGTTATGGTGAATTATAATTTAAGTAAAAAAGTGAAACTAAGTGGTGGTTTGGGTGGTGGTTTGTTGGTCGGTGATTACTTTATAAGTAAAGGACCATACAATAATTATACTCAAAAAAACGCTGACATTGTAACGAAAGGTGAGTTAAATGGAACAATTGGTGCCCAGTATTTTATCACACCCAAGCTATCTGTTTACGGACGATTCACTTATAGTCTTATCGGGATCAATAAACCAAATAACGCCGTAAATGGAGTTACAAATGCCACGCTCTATTACTTATACGATGGAGGGTTAGCCAATAACGTAATCTCGTTCGGACTCTATTATTACATGCTTAAAGGCGGAAAGTAGGTAAAGAGTAAGAAGTGAAAAGTGAAAGATAAGAAGTGGCTTGCGCCTGCGTCTTCTCGCTTCTTACCTCTTACTTCTCACTCTTAGCTTCCTAAAGCAACTTATTGATAATATCATCCACTGATACACCTTCCGCCTCGGCTTTGTAATTCTTAACGATACGGTGACGAAGAACGGCATGTGCAATAGCTTGTACATCTTCGATATCCGGAGAATATTTGCCGTTAAATACCGCATGGCATTTGGCACCAACTGTCAGGTTTTGTGAAGCACGCGGCCCTGCACCCCATTCAATATAATCTTTTACAATCTGGGGAGCCAATGCAGAGGAAGGCCGGGTTTTATTGGTAAGTTTCACAGCATATTCCAATACATTATCAGCAACCGGCACTTTACGTATCAGGTTTTGAAAATGAATGATTTCTGCGGCGTCTAAAACCTTTTTAACATCGGTAACAGTATCAGAAGTGGTATTTTTTACGATTTTGAGTTCATCTTCCAGCCTTGGATAGTCGAGAACAATATTGAACATGAACCTGTCAAGTTGGGCTTCAGGTAGGGGATACGTACCTTCCTGTTCTATTGGGTTCTGCGTGGCTAATACAAAGAACGGTTCTTCAAGGATATGTAACTGTCCACCAACTGTGACGCTTTTTTCCTGCATCGCTTCCAATAAAGCGGCCTGCGTTTTAGGGGGGGTACGGTTTATTTCATCAGCCAAGACAATATTTGCAAAAACAGGGCCTCTTATAAACCTGAATTCCTTCTTTTCATCAAGAATTTCAGAACCCGTAATATCGCTCGGCATCAAGTCAGGGGTAAACTGTATCCTGTTGAATTTGAGGTCAAGGGAAGAAGCTATAGTATGTACAAGAAGCGTCTTGGCAAGACCGGGAACCCCTATGAGAAGGCTATGTCCACGACTGAAAATAGAGATCAAAACGCTTTTCACGATGGCATCCTGCCCAATGATCACTTTTCCGATCTCGCTGGTAAGTTCCTTGTATTTCTCTTTCAGGCGATCAATAGATTCAATATCAGATTTTATTGTTGCTTCGGTCATTTAATATCTTGTGTTTTATAATTTATTGTTTTGACTAATTCCCATTTACACTTGCCTGATTTTGCCATTTTTCGAGGTTTTTACAACCTTTATAGGAATCATTTATACGGATATAGGTAATGGGAGCGTATTTAATAATCCATGTTTCCAGGGCTTTTGCTTTTTTATCATCTTGCGCCATTTGCTTGATTTTTGGATAATCATCGGTCATATTAGCCTTATGAGGTGCATTTTTTGATTTAAGATAAAGAAGCCTATAGCCCTGTTTACCATCAAGTTTTGATTTGTAAAATATTGGACTGGATATTTCGCCTATTTTTAACTTGTCAATGGCATCAAATGTCACGGCATCAAGTTCATCTACGGGAATATGCGATGAATTGGTTTTCATATCCACCATCATTCCCCCCCGGTTCTTGGTATCTTCATCCTCAGAATATTTATAAGCCAATGCAGAGAAAACTGAATCCTTTTTTCCCTTAAGAATGATCGTGCGAATGCTGTCAAGGAATTTCTTGGTACTGTCGATAGATTTTACGCTCACATTTGGACGGATCAAAATATGCCTTACATGTATCATATCACCTTTCCTTTCCACCATTTGGATGATATGGTATCCGTATTTTGTCTTAATAGGCATTGATATAGAATCTTTTCGCAACGCAAGCGCTGCTGCTGCAAATTCCGGAACAAAATTGTCAGAACGCTGGGTTCCCAGGTCACCCTGTTTCACTGCGGAGCCATCATCTGCAGAATATAGAATTGCTTCTGTGCCAAAGGATGATTTTCCACTCAGGACATCCGCCCTGATTTTCAATAGTTTATTTATAACCTCATCATTGTCCTGCTTTGTGGGATGCGGGTATATCAATACCTGGCCGATCTCATACTCGGTATTGAAATATGGTAAGCTATCAGGGTGGATAGAAAGGTAAAACTTCTTTATCTCTTCTGGCGTTGGATCCACGGCGCTTACCACTTTCGACTGTTCCTGCTCTTCAAGTAATTGTGATTTAACTTCATCCCTGAAATCATCTTTTATTTCACGAATGGTTTTATGATAATATTTTTCGATGGCTTCTTCACTACCATATTGTTGGGTGAAAAATTCCATCCTTCTGTTCAACTCGCCTTCAATTTGTTCATCAGATACTTTCAAACTGTCAACCTTTGCTCTGTTTAAAAGCAGTTTCTTTTGCATCAACTGGTCAATAACAAGGCACCTTGCCAGATTGGTTTTATTGGATGAAATGTCTTTGTATTGTGTCAATTGCGACTCAACATCGGATAATAAAACTACGTCATTTCCCACCACGGCCACAACTTCGTCAAGTACTTTCTGTGCATTGACACTTATTACGGCAGTCAAAAAAAGTAAGGATATTAGTATTCGCTTCATCATTTTTTTGTTTTGTCTCCCGAAATTTCAAAAAGTTTTCTTGATTCGCCGTCGTTGTAAATCTGGTTCTCGGCATGTTTCACATAGATTGCCATCTTCCTGTTCAGGATAATTTGTTTAATTCTATCCCTGACAAGCGCATAAGGGACAATATTATTGGCCGATATTTCAGAATCAATTTGTTCAGAATGCACATTTACGTTCAAGAACTTCAAAATATTGCTTTTTGTTTCAAAGTTTTTTTTATTTGCCTGGTAATAAGCGACCATTTCACTTTCATCTACGGTTGTATCTGCATTGGCAAGGGCAATTTTATTAAGATATTCCTGGCTGATCAATGATTCATAATAATCTTTCAATTCCCTGTCTTTGTTTTTTTCTGCATCCGAAAGATTCTCCATGGCCTTTTTGAAAATCAATTGTTTTTTCACCCAGTCCCTGATAAGATTGTTCCTGATGGCAATACTATCTTTATTTCCTTTTAAACTGATACCCAAATCGCTTTCGTAAAACCTGGAATCTCCTACAGCCGCAAGAAGTTTGCCACTATGGCCTGGTTTATTGTTTTGGCAAGAAAAAGCCGCAAAAAGAATAACTGTTACAAGACAAAATTTTATATGCCCGCACATCTTAAGTTATAAACTTTTATGGATATGCATTCTCTTATTATGTCCGTTTATTCAATTGATCTTAGCACCTGACCGGTTTGCTATTTCTTTATTAATTCGTTCACAACAGCATCATTTGTAACAACAGGATATTTTTGTCTGAGTTCAACAAGCCATTGTTTTTCAAGATAGTCCTGATAGTCAGCGATTACCATTCCTTTCACGTCAGACAATTGTTTATCGGAAGGCGAAAGGATTTTGGTAATGTCCACAAGATAATATCTTTTATTGATCATACCGGTTTCGTGAATGCCAGGAGTCCATGTTATAGTATCCAGGATCTTGTTTTCGCCCCTCTCAAAACTGCCTGATTTAAAATTTACGCTCAAAGGGTCTTTTTTGACATGTCTGCTGGAAACACTATCTGCTGGTACGCCGCTTTCCAGTTCGGCTTTTATACCGGGCACAGCGTTTGCATCCCTGATATCAAAGATTGAAGCTACGGCGCGTTCTTTCCAACGGTATTTGCTTTGATTGTCTTCAAAAAACTTTTTCAGGCCTACGGTGTCGCTCATCGCTTTGCCCCATACTTTTTTGTCGGTAATATCAAAAAGTAAAATACCTTCCTTGTATTCATTTGCAACATTTTTAAATTCAGGATGGTCTTTTTCAAGATTGGCATCAATATAAGCGTATATCTCCTTATTTTCAAATGCAGTAAGATATTGCCTTAAAGCAAAATCTATATCCTTAAATCTGTCAGGAGCCTGCACTTTGAGCAAATACACAGAAAAGTCCATCTGGCTGTATTTTTTATCGGCAAATGAGAACATTGTTTTCGATGTGCTTATTTTAGGGTTCAATGCCCAATGCCCTTTTAACAAAGACGTGTCAACTAAACCTGACATTTTTGACAAAGTATTATGCACTTCTTTGAATTTAAGCTGTGCTTTGAATTTGGTCAGGGCAGCTTCCCGGCTCATTTCAGAGCGGGAATCGCGGGATACCTTCTGTTTTATTTCTTCTTCAAGTTCTTTACGGCTTGGTAAAGGCTTTATATCCACTCTTTGTATAATATCCCAGCCAGTTTCAAACCTGAATGGTTGAGAAATGTCATTATCATGTTTCAAAGCAAAGGCATGGTCTTTAAATGCCTGGGGTATCTGAGGTGAAAAATCGTTGAAACGGGGCATTTCGCCACCGTTGTTTTTTGATTGTGCGTTCTCGGAATACTGTTTGGCAAGGTCGCTGAATGTGGCACGTCCCGT
>Ga0207007_1092_pt2 | contig 18299 bp, 20 predicted proteins | sample Alteio_BWMinCont_85_FD_153487 | JGI IMG/M metagenome (GOLD analysis project Ga0207007, IMG submission 153487) | Enriched cells from forest soil in Barre Woods Harvard Forest LTER site, Petersham, Massachusetts, United States -... | ecosystem: Environmental > Terrestrial > Soil > Temperate forest >...
AACCTAGAGGCGACTCCGGTCTCTCTCTCATTTGAGTGGACCATCGGATCTTCGCTCCCCGCTACCAAAAGCCTCACGATCTGGGATACCTCTCCTTGTCCACCGGTTCCAGGCGTTCCCGTTTGCAATTGGCCCACGGTGCTAACCACAGACCAACCCTGGTTATCGGTTGGTTCCGCCGCAGGCACGACGTCGCTCACCACGAGCGTCTCCGTCGAACCCGCCAGCCTCGCCGCAGGTGTCTACACCGGGAACATAATTGCCACGGCAACAGAACTCGCAGGGTCTCCTATTCGGATTCCCGTCACCTTGACTGTCTCTCCCGCGCCGAAGTACAGCTATAACCTAGAGGCGACTCCGGTCTCTCTCTCATTTGAGTGGACCATCGGATCTTCGCTCCCCGCTACCAAAAGCCTCACGATCTGGGATACCTCTCCTTGTCCACCGGTTCCAGGCGTTCCCGTTTGCAATTGGCCCACGGTGCTAACCACAGACCAACCCTGGTTATCGGTTGGTTCCGCCGCAGGCACGACGTCGCTCACCACGAGCGTCTCCGTCGAACCCGCCAGCCTCGCCGCAGGTGTCTACACCGGGAACATAATTGCCACGGCAACAGAACTCGCAGGGTCTCCTATTCGCATTCCGATTACTTTGAGCGTTACCAGCCCTGTGACGCCAGCAACATTGACGGCGACCCCGGTGAATTTGGCATTCGGCAGCGTGGCCTTGGGTAACGACGCCACGCAGTCAGTCGCGTTGACAAACAACGGCAGCTCTGCCGTCACCATCTCGACTGTCAGCCTGTCTGGACCGGGCCTCGCCGCCAGCGGGATTTCCAGCGGTCAAGTCCTGGCCTCGCTTCAGACGGCGACGCTGACGATAACTTTTGCGCCGATCGCAACCGGAAGCGTCAACGGAGGCATAACAATTACGAGCACGGCTTCGAATTCGCCGACGACCGTCGCCACTTCCGGCACGGGCGTCGCCGGAGCGTCGCACTCTGTAGTTCTAACTTGGAACCCCAATACAGATACCGTGGCAGGCTATAAGGTCTACCGCACAGCGACCTCCGGCGGACCTTACACCGAATTGGGAAGCAATCTGGACGCGTCAGCCAGCTTCACCGATAACAGCGCCAATTCGGGGATGACCTACTACTATGTAGTAACGGCTGTGGATTCGCTTGGCAACGAGAGCGCATACTCGAATGAAGTCTCGGCGACTGTACCGTAAGGAGCGGACCGTTCATCGCGGGCCGGACAACTCCTGAGAAGTCCTGCCGGTTCAACTCGCTGCGTTGAGACAGGCTCAAGAAAAAGACTGATCAATTCAAACAGCAGCGAGTTTCTTTCTTTGCAACTCGATGCGGCCTTGATCGGCCTAAGTGTGCGTAATGATTAGCAAGAAGATCGGGCCGAGTGGGGATTCATTCGGCCCGGTACGGTGTCTCTAGGAGGGGGCGGTGCGGGCGAAGCATCGTGCTCGTCGGATTCGATTCCTTATACGCCGTTGCGAGTCCAGCCGTCTGTTCAATATTGGACACTCGCCTGTGCCGTGCGCCCCAGGATTGCGCGCCGTCTCCGCAGATTCGCAGCTCGGCGGAGTGGCCTGACGCGCATTAGCGTCAGGGGACGCTAACCCATGCGGACGGCAAGCGGACGGAGCCGTGGCCGGATTGGTACGTTTCGTCACCAGGGCGATTCTTTTCTCGTAACAATCCGCGATCAGATCGTCAATGATTCTGAGTTTTGCGGCTAATTGAATCTCGGTCGGATTGCTTTCAAATTGTTCCCACAAAGGCTTTCTCAGCGTTCGCAATTCTTCTATTCTCATTTTCAGAGATTGTGCAGCCGGTATCATAGGCCTCCAAGGGTGAACTGATCAGCCGCAGGGCCGGCCGCGCTTTCGGGAGTGGCCTCAGTGGCGACTGGCCCGCCCAGCCAAGGCGTCCGTGACGCGTGCCTCAAGCCAGTTGCCACTGAGAGTATGGTTTATAGCGCCGTTTGAATTTGTGTCTGTTCAATGTTGGACGATGTGACGCGGGCCTGGAGGGTCGGGCGGTTACCTTCTAACTCGGCTACTCTAGTACGGGCGTCTCGCTGACGTCACCTTCTGCTGGGCAAACTGGTTTTGATTTGCTCGGAGACCATTTGTATCATTTTGCCTTGCTGCATCATCTGGCTGTACATCTGGTTGAGTAGCGCCTGATGTTCGGCTAGTTTCGAGTTCAGCACTTCCGGGTCCTTCTCACTAACGATCGCAGCCATGCTCTCCATCAGGTTGCTCATGAGCGCGGACATTTTTCGATGGTGAGTCGTCATCTGGCCCATCATCATGATAATGCCACGACCCGCCATTTCCTGACCTTGACCCATCATGCCTCCACCCAGCATATGAGTGGTCTGGTCCTGAGGATTCTGCTGTGACCTTTGAGTGGTACGGTCGATTGTAAATACAGAAAGACCTGTCGCAAGCAATAAAGGCATGAACAGTTCGTATCTCACGATTCGTTCCTCCTTATCCATCACGATTCTTCTGAACGACTTGAACTGGATTCTGTGACGCATATCCAAATGTTCGCGCGTGTGGAGCGAGATGAAAGGGGCAGTGAGACATTGCGGTGAGACATTGCTTAGTTGCTCTCTAGTCTTGGGGTGTTTTTATACTCTTTTCAATTTCGAATGTCTGTCCAATACAGCACATCAGGAATACATAGACCGCACCCACGTCCTGATAAGTTCTATAAAGCGGGAAGTCAAGAAAAAACACCTTCCCTCTCGCCGGAGTTTTTCTTGCTTCCCAGCCCACCTGATCGAGCGAGATCTGCTCAGAACTGCCGCGCCATGGACTCGGGTGCTGGGCAGTACGACCCAGCGGTTTGGATTTTCTCTACTAGCGGTTTTCATCGTCTGTTCGCGACGAAGCCAGTCAAGTTCTGAAACCAGCAAAGCAGAACGGGTGGTCAGGTGCCAACCATGGTTCTATCGGAGACTCGTGGCCTATAGCTTTTTCGGGTTATCCGAGAGGGCCTAGGGTCGTCTGTGAGACTCAGTGCCCGAGGCACATCCGGCCTAACTTATCAGCTGAGACTCGCTCTCGAACCCGAGTGTCTCGAGAACCGGACGGCCACCGCCAGAAAATCCAGGGATGGGCGGACTCGGTCGGAAACACTCAAGCTGTTTGTGGTTTCAGAAATTGGGCATCGAAGCACACTCCCTTCTTCCACACGATCAACACGATGGTGGCAATCTTCCTGGCCAAGGTCAGGCGCGCCATCTCCGGCCGGATGCCCTTGGCCAATATGGCTGTGTAGAACTCCTGAAACGGGCCCGGTTTGCTCGAGGCCACGATCGCCGCACCCTTGAATAAATTCTTCAGATCGTGATTACAATTTTCGTTCAGCCCGCGAATCAATACGGGCGTCTTGGCTTGTTGCAGTTGCCCTTCGACATAGCGGTGATCGGCACTGCTGTACGTCTCAATGCCCAGACCGCCGAGGGTGCACAGCTGTCGCTTGGTGCGAAACCGATGCGGAGTCTGCAGGATGCCCAGCAACACCGCCGCTCGGATCGGACCGCGCGGATCGCACACTACCAATCTCGTGACGTGTGGCTTCAACAGGTCGTACAACCAGGCGGCCCAGGTTCCTTCTTCAAAGGTGACGTGCAAGCCTCCGCGCAGCCCATCGATAAACTGCAGAATGATGCTCGCTTTCGTCTCAACGACACATTCCAACACGACCTTGCCGGCAGAATTCATGACCGCGATGGAGATGCTTTCCCGGTGGACATCCATGCCGATATACTTCGTGTCATTCATTGGGGACGCTCCCTTCGGTAGGCGATGAGGCCAACACTCAACAACCTACTCCAGGGGCGTCCCTTTATATTGCGTCGGCTTCTCGGAAACTGGCTTTTCGGACCCAGATGGCTCCTAGCCACATTCCGTCGGGGACGTTTCCGATACATCTGGCATATCGCCGTCGCTCTGCGATAAATTCCATGTCGGAGGATTCATGGATATTCTGTCAGCAATCAAACGTGAAGAGCGCAAACTCGAAAAGCAAATCGCATCGATTCAGCACAAACTGAAAGGCATCAAGGCAGCGGCCGAGGCTATGGGGCGATCTGCTGACAAGAAAGTCAAGAAGGGTACCAAACGTGTGCTATCTGCTGCTGCAAGGGCGAAGATCGGGAAGGCTGCAAAAAAGCGTTGGGCGAGGTTTCGAGCTGAAGCAAAGAAAATGACATGATGGATCCACAATCCTGACATCAGTCTTAGGAGCCATGGCGCTTAGTGATCGCGTGCATCTGGCATGATTTGACGAGCGCGTTCTACTTGCCTTCGGATGCCAGGTTCCGATAAATCTTCCCGGAATGAGCGATCATTTTGATCACCGCGGAGTCCGCGATCAGGCCGTGAGCCTGATTCAGTCTGTCAACATTGCTCTGCTTGAATAGACGCTATTTCGTGGATCAAAAGCCTAGAAAATCGGAGCAATTTCGTCTTGTTCGCAGGCGGGGCGGGCATTCCAGTGATTCCTCTAAGTAGGCCGAAAATGGGCGGGTTCTTAGAGCGCCCGCGAGGAAGCGCTTTTGTCATTCAAAGTTGAATTGAGCTCACCGTTTTCCTGACAACCGATTGTGGGCCCCAACGACCGTTGGAGCGCCTGCGCGGAACAGCTTTTGTCACTCAAATCTGCAGAACGCCTCTGATCGTCACCGTTTTTTTTTGAAGGTAAAAACGGGGCCCCAACGACCCTTTTGTCACTCAAATCTGCAGAACGCCTCTGATCGTCACCGTTTTTTTGAAGGTAAAAACGGGGCCCCAACGACCCTGAGCGGTTTTTATAAATCACAATATTTCCGGAGCCGAATTGAGGGACGGCCGCAAAATCTAGCAGTGAATTTTTACATTTGGCCTAGGGAGGAGTTCGCTTCACGAAAAACTGGAGACAATCCACAATCATGCTCAGCAAGGGCGCCAGCGCTAATAACAATAGGTGTTGTAACTAATAAAAGGGGTGTAGCACGTGGAGTGTGGAGAACCCACTCTTACCTTGAGAAACTTCAGATGTTTGAGGTTTATTTCAGATTTCTAAGATCATTTCTAAGACACGAGCGTAGCGAGTGTCCCCCGAAGGGGGACAATGAGCGGTAATACTGGAAACCTGGGTATGTCAGAAATTCCCGCAATTCTCTTTCGTTTTTCTGTTACTGCATCGATTCTACGCATGCTTAGATCCGTCAATTTTCTCTGCCTTGGATTGATAGCCCAGCGGACTCACCGATTTCTAATCACGTTCTCAAATGGGCATGATTTTCTCTCAATTGACTTAAATCGGCTGCAAATGGCCTCGTTTTTTGAAAAACAAGGCGAATATGGGTTTTCGTGCAAAACGGATGAATTTGACCCCTCAGAAAGTGCACAGAGTATAGCACTTTGCTAGGGCCGCTTAATTTATGGGTAGTAGGGGCCATAAATTAACAAACGTCCCAAAAACGACGTTCTACAAGCCTGTAGAACCGGACTTCTTTGTCGAAAAACGGTGGATAGGTACTACTGGCTCATCATTTATCGGCCTGCTGATTGAAGACTCTTTCCCATGCAGAATTCAAAGCATCACCCAATTATTGCTAAGGTCGGCTCTGTCTGTATCGGATTCTAGGTATGCTCAGTACCTCATGCTTTTCTGTGTTCTAGTCCTGTTCGGCTCTGCCTCTGATACCTTCTGTCATTTACCCCCCATTTCGTCAGCTTTTCGGAGCTGGATCTGTTACCTCCTGATATTTGGACAGCCCCGGTCCTGCTCGGGGTTTTCAGTCGAATGCCCGGCAATTCACTGTGCGGTTTTAAGCATGCTACTACCCCACCCTCACTATTTTGCCCGACCCTAGCGACGCCGCACCGAGTTTATTCGGTCATTTGGAGTCGATTAAAGGCGGGATAGGCCGCGCCATTTGCGGCACCGAGTATCACCGAGCGTGATGGTATCTTCGAGGGAACGTCTTCCGTCGCTAACGCACTTTTCTGGATCCATTGACAATAAACTGTCCAAGAGACTTCAGCCGGCTTGTGAGGCACTTTGTGGAAAATGTGACCCCGAAAGGTAATAAGAAACTAGTTGCCGAGACCCAAGCAAATTCAACGACGTCCAGTGGCAGCGAACATGGGCCCAAATCAGGCCTAAAGGAAGTTGATAACGGATACACGGACGAGCGTTTGGACAGAATGGTGGTGCGGACTATCAGGCACCGCTTCACAGAGATTTTGAGTTTCTGTCTCCCTGCTGAAATCGAGACAATCCACGTGGGAAAGAAGGATTTACGGCTTATTGTCTGTGTCCCGTTCGATCTGCCCGATCCATCACCAGATGGCAGCAAGTGGTTGGCCACTCGGGCAGCGCAAAATCAATTACGAGCGCGATAACATCGGCCGGTACCCTGAGCGGATCCAAGAACTACTGCGAAGAATTCCGCAAGAAGTGTTAGCGGGCCGTCCGAGCCACAGTATTCCAGAGGATGTTGCGAATGAAATCAGCGATGAGGGCGCAAAAATCTACCGGGACCTAGAGAATATTAAAACGGATATCCGACGCTGGAAGAAAAATGATTCGAAGATCGAAGATCCCGTCATTCAGAAGAAACTTTCGCGCAAGTACCCGGAAACAGCTTATTCGTGGATGCCGTTTTTCTACGAGCTGATTCCTAGCCTTCCCCTCAAACCTTATTTCGGCAGTAAAGGCATGACGGGCGAGTTGCTTGACGATAAGGACAAACCACTTCCCGCCAAGCTCTGCGAACCGGATCGGTGGTCCACGACGGCCGCTGTCGTGAAAATCCTTCAGAAAAAGCTTTTCCTCAACCGCGGCACCAAGTATCCATTGCGTGGCATCCGCAAGATCCTGGCTAAGGCTCTGCGGCAAGTCACTAATTGACCTCAATTCCTGCATCAATACACCTACGCTGATCTTGTTTATATTTTGACCCATGTATAGCAGCAATCCGGGCAGCTCATGTTGCGGCAAATTGACCGTGATGGGGTTCAGGTCAGGCCATCAAGGAAAAAAGGAAGTTGTAGTAATGCGACGGCAATTGGAGTGAAAGAGAGGTCTTGGACTATGAGGAAAAGTGCAAAAAAATACGAAGTTATCACAGAGGATTTGGGGGATGGTCGGTCCCTTCGAATTACACGAGAAGACAAACGGCTCTACTCAGAAATTCTGAAGGACGGAAAGCTCCTCCAGCGAAATCGGCTGGGCACCATGAGAGGAAAAACTCTGATCCTCGACGTCATAGCTACAGGACCCGGAGACGGCCGAGTTCGCCTTCCAAGGCCGTGCCCGAAGTGTGGCTGTCCGATGCAGCATCGCCCCAACGAATGCACCAACTGGTTGCCCAATGGCAGCTATTGGTGCGGAAGTTGCGGTTGTCACTGGGTCGGAACGCCCGGCATTGTCGAAGAGGAAGCGCAGCAAGAATCCACTGGGTCTAGCAAACGTAGTGCGAAAAATCCAAAGCAGGCTAATCCCACTGAAAGGAGACAGTCATGAAACTTTCGAAATCGATATTCAGAGTCGCCGCGGCCGAGAAAGGAACCGAGGTGATTTTTCAGCTTAATAAAGTCATGCCAGAAACACAGGAGGAGTCAGAGTCACTTGCTGAACTTCGCAAACAAATCACGGTCGGTGAAAGCATGCTGGAAGGTAAGGCCACAACTGAATTTAAAATAGTAATTGTATCCGACCCTCCTTTCAATGGACGATTCGCCTACCCTGAAAAGCGTAATGGCGACGACGTAGCTTTTTCGATGTTCAGCCACCAGGCAACGGAAATCCTCTTCGCACAAAAGTACGGAACCGGAACTATCAACCAAATCCGTTTTGAATCAATCAATTCATCTCCCGCTGCCGATACAGGAGGATACGCACTTATCAGTGGTGATGCCGATGGAAACCCTTGCGTGATGATCTTCAGCAAAGATCGACAGCGGCAACTTGTAATTGCGTGTCGCAAAAAGAGAGTAATAACGTCCGTCCTAGGGCATCTACTTGGTCACGCTCCAGTTGATTGCGTTGGAAAATTCGACAACAGAATATTATCGGAACTGCCTGAATTCGGCGACTACGAGCGTCGATGGGACCGTATTAAGGAAGAAGTGGAAGTATTGTTAGTGAACGTAAAAACTTTGAGTCAGGCACTCCATGCCTTGGTCAAATACCGCAACTATCTTGAGGAAGTCGAAGAGGAGCAAGGGGCGCTGACCCGCGATGGAAAGTAGGTAGAGTCGAAGAGGCGATCCGTGGCAGCCCGTTTACCGTACAAAAGTTGCGTACAGATCGGGGATTCCTATGTCCTGTGGCATCGACAAGTTAGTTCTACTCTGTGTCTTCATCAGTAAACTGTTTCTCCAACTCGCTCGTGAGCAGGGCGTGCGGAAATGGGGCTACGGCCACGTCATCGACCTGCGCCAAACCGACCACAAGCTGCCGATCATTCTGTATTGCGACGGCATGCGTGACGGCCGGCACAAGGTTGAGGTCGTGGGTGTTGCTCGGCTCGGGCAGAGTCGCACACTGAAAATTCTTAAGGAAGTCATTGGTCACTCATCGGGCGCCCGAATCTACCGGATCGACTTTTGTGTCGATTTGCCAGGAGTCTCAGTGTGGAGCTTAGCCCAAATCTGTTATGTGGGACCGAGCCAAAACTTTCAGATATATCGAAATCGAACGGGGGATTCGGTTTATCTCCAACGGTCAAAGGCCAAAACGATATTGCTGTACGACAAGAAACGAAGGCTTCGCGCTGAACATGATCCGCGGGCAACAATGTATGCCTCTGGTGACGAACTGACCAGAATCGAAATCCAATTTAAGGGCGCCGGCGTACCGTTTAAAAAGCTCCGCGATATTCACCGGTATTCTGACCTCAACCTGCTTTCCGGCCTGAAGTTTCGACGCCTAGTATCATCTTCCAACCACAAGAAGCCGCTCCGCGCCATGGCCGCCGCGCACTTGGCCACCCAAATTGAAGATTTTGGATTGCATGCCGCGCTGAAACAATTTCCATCGGCGCAGCGAGCATATTTCAAAAAGCTCTTCCTAAAAGACGTCGATGGACGGGAGGTGCCGGATATTCGAGGGCGGATGAAAAAGTCTGTTCAAGATTGGCTCGACGACCGAATACGACACCCGAGATTGCCTCCGGCGAGCGCATCTGATGATCAGGAATAGTCTCGAACCGGAACAACCCTGCAACAATCGTGGGACTGACCTTCATTCGCCGGCGTTCGAGCGCCATTTCTCCGTGAAGCAGGTCGCTGAGTTGTGGGGTTTGAGCCCAGACGCAATCCGTCGACTTTTCCGTGGTGAGCCCGGGGTCGTAGAAGTTCAGCGGAATAGACCCGGCAACAAGCGCCGGTACACAACTCTCCGCCTTCCACAGTCGGTGGTCGAGCGGGTCCACCGCAAACTATGTCTTGTCAAGGTATTGACGATATAGGTACTATGTGCGGCCATATGACTTACAGGCGCCATCGAAAGGGCTGCCCACACCGGCGACAAAAGCGCCGCTACTGGCGTTGCGAATGCCCCATCTGGTTCGACGCCAGAGTAAGCGGGCATCGTGTGCTCAAATCCATGAACACGACAGACTGGGATGTAGCCCAGGAGTTGGAAAAACAGTGGATAGCTGGCCATGACGCCGTTCTTGAGATAGCGGCATCGGCCCCACCGGCTACCATGCCCACCCCCACCCCACTCACCCTGGAGGAGGGTTGGCAGCGTTTTATCGCCCAGGCGGAAGTACGCAAGCTGCACAGCGCAACAATTTACAAGTACAGGCTGCTACGACGACAGATGTCAAATTTCGCAGCGAGCCGCAGAATTCAATACCTGAAGGATTTCGATCTGGAGCTATTGGAGGCTTTCCAATCGGAAGGCACAGAGGGACCACTGACCAGTCTGAGAAAGCTTGGGCGCGTGCGAGGGTTTTTCCGTTTCGCGTCCGAACGTCGATGGATCGACAGCAACCCAGCTCGGTTGCTTAGAGGACCCAAAGTTCGTCCACGTCCTACCCTGCCGTTCAGTCCGGAAGAAATGGGAGCTATTCTCTCGGCTGTTGGACGCTACCCAGATAAGGCACGCAAATTGGGGCGACCCAATGCCGTCCGACTCCGCGCCTTCATTCTGACGCTGCGTTATACCGGGCTGCGAATCGGCGACGTAACCAGTCTGAGCGTAGACCGATTGGTGGGGAATCGAATCCTCCTCTACACGCAGAAGACCGGTCAGCCGGTCAACTGTGTGTTACCGGTGTTCGTAGCCGAGGCGCTGCAGAATGCACCGCGTCTGAGCGACAGATATTTTTTCTGGACCGGCAATTCTACTCTCCACACTGCTATCGGAAGTTGGCAACGGACTCTACGAAAACTGTTCAAGCTTGCGGGCGTCCGAGGGACCGCACATTGCCTGCGGGATACATTCGCGGTTGAGCTGTTACTAGCGGGCGTGTCAACTGAAGAAGTTGCGGTTCTGCTGGGTCACAGCAACATCGGAATCACGCAGAAACACTACAGCCCATGGGTGCATTCCCGGCAGCGTCAACTCGAGGCAAATCTAGAGCGGGCGTGGAACCGCGATCCGATTGTGCTTCTCAATCAAAAGGCCAGTACAAAGGGGATGGCTGGCGCCGGCAGTCTGCCAAATTAATGTCTCGCAAATCTCCGTTGACGCCACCAATAAAGAGGTTACAGACTGATTTTTTCGCCTCAAAGATACACGGTGGATACACGAAAACCCGTAGAGGCTCACTAAATGACTTTAGAATTAACAGTGCCGGCGGTGAGACTCGAACTCACGACCTAGGGATTATGAGACCCTCGCTCTACCCCTGAGCTACGCCGGCAAAAACGAGCGCTCCATGTTACGGATGCACTCTCAGGACTGTCAAGCGGGGAACTGCACACGGGCGGCGTCCTAAATTGATCCAACGATCCTCCATCCAGCCGCCTTCGCGTCCCCTCAGCCGCCCTCCCTCGCACTGGCCTGCGTCGACCTTCCTAAGCCATTGAATACAAATATCTTATGTATTGGTTGGGTGGTACTATCGTACCCTTGACCCTGCCGGTCCTGAAATCTAACATTGAAACTGGACAAAGGTAGGCAATCAGGACCGCTCGCAGGGCAAGTGTCGCCGCAGCGAGAGAGTGTCCGATGATAGTAACCGTTTAGACACAAAGTTACATTTCTGTTCCAATTTGGAACTGAAATACATATGATCCTCCCCGGGTTAGCTTCCGGTTCGGAGGGTCTATGTCTAAATGGTTGACGGTAGTGGCTTTTGCGTTGCTGGTGCTGTCAGGGGCGATGGGGCTCCGGAATATCGCAGCCACCTACGCCGCGCACAACTCCGGCTCCTATCTCTCTGCCCAGGGCATGCCATTCCCGCCCTCAAAAGGTGGCGGAGGCAAGTAGCTAGGGCGTGGTACCCGTAGAAGGCTGGGTCCACGCGGAAGGCGCCTTTCGTGCTGGACCCAGTCAGTTACGCCATTTGGCTTGCCGTTCTGCTAGCGGAAGTTGTTTCTCTGGTCTGCATGATCCGGGGAAAGGCGCTAGCGGAACACTTCACGCTGGTGCTCTACCTGTGCTGCTGCTTTGCGGCGGACGTTGGCGCGCGTAGTATCATCAAAAGCTCCGGGTACGAGTCCGACACTTATCGTTATTTCTTTTTCTACTCGAAATCCCTCCTGATCATCTGCTTGTATTTCGTTCTGATGAATCTCTACTCGCACGTGTTTTCGGAGATGGGAGCGGGGAAGTATATTCGCGCGGGCGCGGCGATGATCCTCGGGGGAACCGCTGGAATTTCCTATTACATGGTTGCGGCGTCTTCTGACCGGCTGGTCACGCATTTCGCGGTTGAACTCGGCCAAAACCTATACTTCGTCGGCGTGATCTTGACGTATCTGCTGTGGTTCGCGATGGCCAAGCTGCGCGAGAACCGAACGCGGGTGGTGCAGCTGGTGCTTTCGATGGGCGTGTACGTCAGCTTGTCGGCGGGAAGTTATGCCGTTAACAACCTGTATCCCGACCATAACGGATTTTGGAAGTACTATTTCCCGATCACCTCGATGTGGCTGCCGGTTTCCTGGGCCTATACCTTCCTGAAGGTGCCGGCGGGAACGCGCCTGGCCACGGCGAAGGTCCTGGCGCCAAACGCATGATGCCGTTCATGATCTTCGCCATCTCACTTCTGACGCTGCTGCAGTTCTTCGTCTCGTACACGCGATCGTTGATCGCCGAATCGAGAGAGCACCAGCTGTCCGATCAGACCCGGGAGATTTGCGGGTTCACGGCGAAGACGGCCCGTGGCGATCAGTTCCCGCGGCTGCTGCAACTGATCGAGCTGTGCCCTGAAAACAGCGGAGACGGGTTCAAAGTTCGCGCGTTCGCGTTGTATTTCAGCTTGCTGAGCCTGGCGTACAGCGTGTTTCGCTGGCTGATGGTGCCTGCGGCCGCCATATGGATCGACGCGGAGCGCGGCAGCTGCGCCTACGCTGCCGCCGTGGCGCTCGACCGGCGAATTGCTTACAACCGGACGATCATGGCTCAACAAGCCAGCCACTAAGTGCGAGCCACTGCATCGAGCAGCCCGTTCCGGCCGCGCCCAATTTCGTTTCGCCCGCCCTCGCGAAACATCACCGTGGATTGTGAGAAGACGGTGATCGTTGTTACCATCTTTGTCCGAGGAGGGCTCGCCCCGCTCCCCCTCCGTAGGAATCCGCCGCGCACGTTTTCACATGCAGAGAGCTTTACAGAAGCGAGTTCTTGAAATTATCGCGCGCCACGGCATGATCCGGCCGGGCGCCCGCGTTGGACTGGGTGTTTCGGGCGGGGCGGACTCGGTTGCGCTGCTGCGGATTTTCGCGGAGCTGCGGGCCCAACTGGGAATCACAATTTTTGTTTTGCATTTTCATCACCAATTGCGCGGGGCGGAGGCCGATGAAGACGAGCGTTTTGTGAAAGCACTCGCGGAGGAACTCCGCGTGCCATCTGAATGCGGACGCGCCGACGTCGCCGCGGAAGCCAAGCGCAACGGTTGGAACCTCGAAGATGCCGCGCGGCGTTTGCGCTATCAATTTTTCGCGAGCGTCACCGCTGCGCACAGTCTGGACTGTGTGGCGGTAGCGCACACGGCGAACGACCAGGCCGAGACCGTTCTGTCGCATCTGTTGCGGGGCACCGGCATCGCGGGCCTAGCGGGAATTTATCCGGTCGCGGGCCTGATCGTCCGCCCGCTGCTGGAACTCGAGCGCGCGGAACTGCGTGAATATCTCGCGGCCCTTGGCCAATCGTGGCGGGAAGACGCCACGAATCAAGACACTTCTCGAACAAGGGCAAGGATCCGCCACGAGCTGATTCCGCTGCTGCTTCGCGATTTCGATGGCTCGGCGGTAACGCGGCTGGCGCGCCTCGCGACGCACGCGCGCGAGGACGAAGCGTTCTGGCGCAGCCTCGAAGACGAACGCTTTCACTCGCTCGCAACGCGCGATTCGTCCGGCGCAATTTCGTTGCGTATCGAGGATCTTCTTGCCCCGTTGCCGTCTCTGGTTTCACACAACGCGAATTCCGTCTCTACGTCTGCGGTATCCCCGACTACCGCGCTCCGCCGCCGCCTCGTGCGCCGAATCTATTTCGAGTTGCGAGGCAGCCGCGAACAGCTGACGTCGCAGCACGTGGATTCCGTTCTGGACGTAGCCACCCGATCGCAAAGCGGATCGAGAATCGATCTTCCGGGAATCACGGTCGAAAAAAGCTTGGACCGGCTCTACTTCACAAACGCTTCCGCGACAGCCGCCTCCGCGCGCGAAACCGGAAAGGCGAGGACGACTCGCGATTTCGCGTACACCGTTTCGCGGCCGGGCGATCTGAACGGCGTTTCCATTGTGGTTACGGAACTTCACCGCCGCTTCAATTTGAAAATGGTTGACTGGCCTCGGGTCGAGAGCGACACTGTATTGGGCAGGGGTGCCCTCGATTTCGACCGTGTCCAATGGCCATTGGTGCTTCGCAGTTGGCAACCTGGCGATTCCTACCGCCCTCGTGGGAGCCGGCGCGTTCGAAAACTCAAACGCTTACTTCTGGAATCCCGAGTACCCCGGAGCCTCCGGGCAGGCTGGCCCGTCCTGGCCAGCGCGGGAGCCGTCATTTGGGCGTCCGGATACCCGGTGGCTGAAGAATTCGCGGCGGGCCGTATGACGCAGACCGGCTTAGTGATTGGCGAGGAAGAACTTTGAGTCACCGCGACCGGTGCGACGCGCAAGTAGGCGGCGATTCAGAGGGATGACCAGAACGAAAAAGGCCGGATTACTTTGGAACGCGGCATGCATCTAAGCATGTAGAGTGCATGTAGTGCATGTGGGGCAACGCAGGGCGGTTGGGGTCGGGGCTTATTTCCCAGTGAAGAACCTGAAAGTGGATCTTGACTGGGAGCCGCATCCCGGTTCGCTCGCCGGAAAATCCGGCAGGTGAGGTAAAGACGTGAACCCGAGTTCGACGTTAAAAACCGTGATGTTCTGGCTGTTCATCGTCATGCTGGTGGTGTTGTTGTGGACGCTTGTCTCCAAGAGCGGCCAGTCGGCGCGTGAGGAAGAACCCAGCTACAGCCAATTCATGGCGGAGGTGGACCGCGGCAATGTGAAGGAAGTCACGCTGTACCTCTCGCCCACCAGCTATGAAATCGAAGGCGAGTGGCGCGAGCCCTCGAAGAAATTCCGCACCACGATCTTCAAGGAATCGGCGCCGGACCTGGCCAAGACGCTGCGCGACAAGAACGTCCTGATCAGCGTCAAGGAAGTGAATCGCGCGGACTGGGTTACGTTTCTGTTGAATGCCGCGCCGTTGTTTTTGCTGGTGGCGTTCTGGATCTTCATGATGCGGCAGATGCAGGCCGGCGGTAACAAGGCGCTGAGCTTCGGGAAATCGCGCGCGCGCCTGCTTACCGCGCAACAGAAGAAGGCCACGTTTAAGGATGTCGCGGGCACGGACGAAGCCAAGGAAGAATTGCAGGAAATTATCGAATTCCTGAAGGACCCGCAGAAATTCCAGAAGCTGGGCGGGCGCATTCCCAAGGGCGTTTTGCTCGTCGGCCCTCCAGGCACGGGCAAAACCCTGCTGGCGCGGGCGATTGCCGGCGAAGCGAACGTTCCTTTCTTCTCGATTTCCGGCTCCGATTTCGTCGAGATGTTTGTCGGCGTGGGCGCGAGCCGCGTGCGCGACCTCTTTGAACAGGGCAAGAAGAACGCGCCCTGCATCATTTTCATCGACGAAATTGACGCCGTCGGGCGCCATCGCGGCGCCGGACTGGGTGGCGGCCACGACGAGCGCGAGCAGACGCTGAACGCGCTGCTCGTTGAAATGGACGGCTTTGAATCGAACGAAGGCGTGATCCTGATCGCCGCCACGAACCGGCCCGACGTGCTTGATCCCGCGCTGCTGCGCCCCGGGCGTTTCGACCGGCGCGTGGTGGTGGCGCGTCCGGACGTGAAGGGCCGCGAGGAAATTCTGCGCGTGCACACGCGCAAGGTTCCGCTGAGCGACGATGTCGAACTCTCGGTGATCGCGCGCGGGACGCCCGGCTTCTCCGGCGCCGATCTCGCCAACCTGGTGAACGAGGCCGCGTTGTGGGCGGCGCGCCAGGGACGCAAGCTCGTCATGATGGCGGATTTCGAGATGTCCAAGGACAAGGTCCTGATGGGCGTCGAGCGCAAATCCATGATTTTGTCCGAGGAAGAAAAGCGCAACACCGCGTTTCACGAGGCGGGGCACGCGCTTGTCGCGGCGATGACTCCGGGCACGGATCCCCTGCACAAGGTCACGATTATTCCGCGCGGCATGGCGCTGGGCTTGACCATGCAGCTGCCCATCGACGACAAGCACACTTATACGAAGACTTATCTCGAAGGAACGCTGACGGTCCTGATGGGTGGGCGCTCGGCTGAGGAAATTTTCCTCGGCCACATTACCACCGGCGCGGGCAATGACATTGAGCGCGCCACCGACATCGCTCGCAAAATGGTCTGCGACTGGGGCATGAGCACGCTCGGTCCGCTGGCCTACGGCAAGAAGGAAGAGGCGATTTTCCTGGGGCGCGAAATCGCGCAGCATCGCGATTATTCCGAAGACACCGCGATCCGCATCGACCAGGAAGTGCACGGCATCGTCACCAACGCCTATAACAACGCGCGCAGCATCCTGGAGAATAACCGCGACACGCTCGAGCGCATTGCGGTCGCGCTGCTCGATCGCGAAGTGCTTGACGCCACAGAGCTCCGCCTGCTCATGGAAAACAAGCCGCTGCCGGAGAAGGTGCGCCCCGCGCCGCCGTCTCCGCCGCAACCGCTGCCCGGCGCAGAACCGAAGCCCGCGCCGCGCCCGGAGCTGCGCCCTGCGCCTGGTTTCAGCAAGGGCTGATTCTTCGATTTTCAAATCGATCCGTATAGAACACCCATCGAAAGATGGGTGTTCTTTTTTTGTAGCGCAGGCTCTTAGCCTGTGGGGGTTGGTCCTTGCAATACTCGGCCCGCAAGGAGACGCGATGTTCAGGCGATTGCCGCTGAACGTAGCCGGCGGATCTCCCACCAAGTTCTGAATAACTTTTGAACATTTCTGCGTTGCCGAACTGACGATCTGAGCTGATGAGCTAAATCTTGCAAGGACTAAAGGCCACAGGCTGGAAGCCTGCGCTACTTGAAAGCCAACGCGGCGGTTCATCGTTTGATGAACCGCCGCGTTTTCTTAAGGCCGAAATGCGTTGGCGATATTACTTCGGCGCGGTCTTGTCGTTGTGCTTGTCCTTGTAGATTTGGCGGCTGGCGTTGTTTTGCTCGTGGTTGACTTGCTTCTTTTCCGCGTTGGTTAGCTTCCCGCCGTTCGCTTCGCGGTCGGTTCTAACCTGTTGATTGATGTTCTTTTGCTGGTGTTCCAGGTGCGCCGTCTCGCCTGGAGTCAGCTGCCCGCTGTGAACGCCCTGGGCGATGCGAGCTTGCTGGTTGAAGCGACGTCCGTCGACCTTATCCATTGACGTGGTCGCCGGGCTGCCGTGGTTCACCGAGGCCAGCTGGTTGCGGTCGGCTCGGGCGGTCTGTTCGTGCGAGAGCTGGTTGGCGGTCGGCTGGATGTGCTGCTCGTGCTCGTAGGACATTTCCGTTGCGGTGGGACGCGCCGCGACGCCGCCTTCGCCGTTGAACGCATAGTGATTGTTGACGGTCGTGTTGTTGATCACGGTCTTGTCGACGTATACGTTGCGGACCACGGTCGTGTTCACGTTGACGACGGCGGTGTTGTAGACAAAGCCTCCGCCGCCCCAGTGGCCGCCGACGAAGCCGACTCCGCCGTAGCCGAACCCATAATTAATCCCGCCGTAGAAGCCCACGTGGGGTCCCCAATACCCGGCATGCCAGGCATAAACCCCGCCCACGAAACCCCAGTAGCCGGGCGTCCAAAGCACGCCGACGCGCGGCGGCGCGACCCACACGCCGGGGACCCAGTAATAGCCCTCCGCGCCCCAGGCCCAGTAACCAGGCGTCCAGATGTAGCCGTCCACAGGGCAGGGCGGCTGGGTGTAGATCGGCAGGATCGGCGGCCCGATGTGCACGGAAACACCGACGGCGATCTGCGCCGACGATGACGCGGGCAGGAGCAACAGCGCAAACAGGGTTACGAAGATCGCTGGCAAGAGAGCCTTTCGCATATGTAGCCCCTCCACGGGCTTTCCCCAATTCATGAAACGTCCTCAAAACGATGGCTTTGGCGGGCCGTTGGTGGAGCCCGCAGCCTAAGGAGCAGCAGAGTGGCCCAGGCGGCTGCCTGGAACCCGAGCCGGGCTTACTCCTCTTAGTTCAACACGGGTGGCGGGAAAATGTCTCTCGGGGAGACTCTGGAAGTGCCTTGACGAGCAATGGACCGTAAGTTCAGGTGGGCGATTTGGGGCCCGTGGCACACAACGCTCGGGAAGCTGGGGAGGGCTTGATCGCGGCCGTCGAGGGGGTTCGCCGTTCCCGACGAATGGTATACTAACCAACTCTTATGGCTAAGGTGACGCAAGAAGGCCCGGCGATTTCACCCGAGGTCATGGCTGGCTACGAGCCGGTCATCGGACTTGAAGTCCACGTGCAGCTGAAGACGCTGACGAAGGCGTTCTGCGCCTGCTCGGCCCATTTCGGCGATTTGCCAAACTCGAATACGTGCCCCGTTTGCCTGGGGTTGCCGGGCGCGTTGCCGGTGCTGAATAAGAAAGCGG